>Ga0315277_10011649_pt1 | contig 11061 bp, 15 predicted proteins | sample YL17G05_15_MG_FD_203695 | JGI IMG/M metagenome (GOLD analysis project Ga0315277, IMG submission 203695) | Sediment microbial communities from Yellowstone Lake, YNP, Wyoming, USA - YL17G05_15 | ecosystem: Environmental > Aquatic > Freshwater > Lake > Sediment | place: USA: Wyoming | collected... | reverse complement strand
AAAGAATAATCAAAACTACAATTAATTTTTCATTAGACCCTACAAAAAAGCAGGGTGCAGGAACTTAAATGGGTTGATATCTTATAAACTCCGGTCTGAGTATCATAGGTTTTGAGCTTGATACCTTTCTCTCTAGCATCATTCATCTTTTCGAGAAGCTTATTATGAAGCCACCTACAAGCATCCAGGGCTTTAGCTAACTTTTGCGAAGTCACCTTGTCAGGAAATATGGGATACTTGTAGCTGATTATCAACAAATGCTTGGATGTTCACATCATACTTATATCGATTGAGTGCGGCGCGAAAGTAATCTGGGCAAAGGATTCCACTTTCAGCCCGTTGCGACTGCGTCGCAACTCCCGCAAACTCTGCGAAGTTAGCGAGATCGGCCTGAATGCCGGGGACTTCCTGCTCCGTCCTTCGCGATCCTACGAGTTAAAATCAGATGAAAACCCTCAGGTGAAGTATGGCCGAGGTAGGACGAATAAGGAAGAACGAAACTACTGAGATCGTGGTACAGAAGACCGAGTTTCGAGGCTCGGTGGGAATTGACATCCGCGAGTATGTGACCTCAGAAAGGTACACGGGCTGGTCCAAGAACGGAATTCGGATCCCTGTCGAGAAGTGGAAGGATTTCAAGGAGATCCTGGATAAGGTGGAAAGTGCCGAATGATGATCGCCATAGATTCGAGCAGGAGTATCGAGACTGGATCCGGCTCATGTCCAGGGATGCAGCCTACAGACTGTCTGCCCTGCCTCCCGAGGAGCAGAAGACTATCCTAAAGGCATACGAGGATCTCAAAGATCCTCTTGCTGTCTTTCGCATGCTTTCGCAGCCTGAGAGGGTAAGCAGCCTAGCAGGGGAGAGAATAACGAGCTTCATAGTGATAGAGACTGACGCCGTCACCTTCTTTCCTACCGTTTACAGCTCCATCCCCGGCGCCCTGGACTTCGCTGTGGCCATGAACAGACGTTTATTCTGCCGAGGCCTATGGTTCCCGATCATCTCCCTAAACTCCGAATACATCCGGCAGAGCAGCGACAGGGTGCTGAGGTTCGCCCTGGAGCACGAGTTTGAGATGAGCCGCATCTATCAGGAGGTCTCTTCAAACCTCAAGGCATTTTCCATGGATGAAAAAAGGGTCATCATGGACTCGGCCAAAGAGATCTCCACGGAGAGGCTGAAGATAACAAAAGAGGAGCTGATCGAGGATGAGAAACTCATGCATCAGCTCTCCAAAACCCAGCCGCTCCTGCCAAAACCCTATGCGGAAAAGGCCATGCTCCTTTATCTGGAGGCCAACCTGCCGGAGCTTGAGCCTTTCGGCCAAAAGAGCCAAAGCCCCGAGGAAGAGGCCTATGGAGTGGAGCTCTACAAGGAGTTCCAGAGCTGGTCCGAACTCTCCCAAGAGACCTATGAGCGCTTCGTCCGGGAGATCCAATGCAACCTCAAGGATGCGAACCGGGGCTACGGCTGAGCCATGAAGTATTTATATAGTGATCTCCATCAATCTTTGGTCATTACAATCCTTAAGGAGATTTCAATTTGGTAAGATCCGATATCAAATCTGAGGCTAAATCAGATCCAAAAGCAGAGGCACAAAAACCGGAGGTCAATATCGGCATGGTGGGCCATGTCGATCACGGCAAGACCACTCTGGTCAAGGCCCTCTCCGGCGTCTGGACCGATCAGCACAGCGAGGAGGTCAAGAGGGGCATCTCCATCCGCCTGGGCTACGCGGACGCGACCTTCCGCAAGTGCCCCAACTGTCCGGAGCCGGATGCCTACACCGTGGAAGAGAAATGCCCCCGCTGCGGCGCAGAATCGGAAGTCCTGCGCACTGTTTCCTTCGTGGACTCACCGGGCCACGAGACTCTTATGGCCACTATGCTCTGCGGCGCAGCTATCATGGATGGAGCGGTGCTGGTCATCTCGGCCAATGAGCCCTGCCCCCAGCCCCAGACCAAGGAGCACCTCATGGCCCTCAACATCACAGGCATCGATAGGATCGTGATAGTTCAGAACAAGATAGACCTCATGTCCCGGGAGCAGGTGATGGAGCACTATCAGCAGATCAAGGACTTCGTGAAGGGAACGGTGGCCGAGAATGCTCCCATTGTGCCCATCTCCGCTCAGCAGGACATAAACATCGACATGGTCATCGAGGCCATTGAGAAGACCATACCCACGCCGCCCCGGGACGTAGCCAAGCCAGCTCTTCTTAAGATAGCCCGGTCTTTCGATGTGAATCGGCCGGGGGCTACGCCCGATAGCCTGAAAGGCGGTGTCATTGGCGGCTCTCTCAGCCAGGGAAGGCTTCGTGCCGGAGACAAGATAGAGATCTGCCCAGGCAGGCTGGTGGATTATGAGGGCAGGAAGCAGTGGATCCCCATCATGACCAAGGTGGTCACCCTTTTGGCCGGCAGCCATGTCCAGGAGGAGATCACCCCCGGCGGCCTGGTGGGCGTGGGCACGCAGCTTGATCCCATCATGACCAAGAGCGACGCACTGGTGGGTCAGGTGGCGGGCGAGCCCGGCCAGCTTCCTTTGGCCAGGAACACTTTCACCATGAACATGCGGCTCCTGGAGCGCGTGGTAGGTGTTACGGACGAGTCCATGGTGGAGCCCATTCACTCCAGCGAGCCGCTGATGCTGAACGTGGGCACGGCCACGACCGTAGGAGTTGTAACCAGCGCCCGTGAGGGCGGAGTGGTTCAGGTGCAGCTCAAGAGACCCGTTTGCGCAGAGATGGGCGATCGCGTGGCGGTGAGCAGGCGCATCGGGGCAAGATGGCGTCTCATAGGCGTTGGCACCATCATCGAGTAGCATGAAGGTTATCCTGGATACCAATGCCCTGATGGTGCCTGAGCAGTTCGGGGTGGAGATCTTTGCCGAGCTGCAGCGCCTGGGTTATGTGCAGTGGCAGGTTCCCTCATCCGTTCTGGCCGAGCTTCGCATTCTGGCGACCAAGGCCGACAAGGGAAGGGACAAGGTTGCTGCCCGTGTGGCCCTGGGCCTGGCCGAGCGCTGCAGCATTGCGAGCCACGCCGGTGTGGATGCCGACCTGGCCATCGAGGAGCTGGCCCTTTCCGAAAGAGCAGCGGTCTTCACCAATGATAAGGCATTGAAGAAAAGACTATTTAGTAAAGGTATCACCGTAATATACCTGCGCCAGGGGCAATATCTAGAGGCGATGAAGAAGGAGTATTGATGTACAAAAAGCTGAAGCTTGAGGGCGTGGCCAAGATAGAGCCGGATCATCTGGGAGATCCCCTCGATGCAGCAGTGGATAAGGCACTGCGCGATAAATACGAGGCAGTAGTGGATAAGACCCTTGGAACTATCGTGGCCGTGCTGGGAGCTGATAAAATCGGAGAAGGGCACATCCTGCCCGGGGATGGGGCCATCTACTACGAGGTCACCTTCGATGCCTTGGTCTTCAAGCCCGAGATGCAGGAGATCATCGAAGGAGAGGTGGTGGAGATCGTCAAGTTTGGAGCATTCCTCTCCCTGGGACCCTTCGACGGCCTTCTGCATGTCAGCCAGATCACCAATGAGTATATATCTTATGATGAAAAGAACGCGCGGCTGGTCAGCAAAGAGTCGAACAAGTCCCTGGGTGAAGGGGACAAGGTTCGGGCGAGGGTTATAGCCGTCAGCCTCAATGAAAAAGAGCCTCGTGAAAGCAAGATAGGGCTCACCATGAGGCAAACCGGCCTGGGACGGCTGGAGTGGCTTGAAGCCAACCATAAGGCGGAAGTCAGCGCCAAGACAGAGGCAAAATGACAGAGCAGGCTTGTAGAGAATGCAGCAGAATTATTGAAGGTCAGGTCTGTCCCATCTGCAACCAAGCCTCGCTCAGCAAGGACTGGAGCGGCTATGTCGTAATCATCGACCCCAAGGGATCGATCATCGCGCAGAGGCTGGAGATAACCCTCCCCGGCAAATACGCTTTGAAGGTGCGATAGATTGCGTCAACTCCTTCTCCCGGAAGAGCTGCGCTTTGAGCTGAAAGACCCCCTGGGTCGGCTGTGCAGGGGGGAAGGCCCGGAATGTGTGCGTGCCATGGAGTCAGAGCTTCGGGCCGCCAAGAGGATCGCCGCTGTCGGTGATATGACCGCCTTCTATCTTTTGAAGGCTTCCATCGTGCCTGATCTTGCTATCGTGGACAACAAGACCAAGAGAATGCCGGTTCCCGACCACGTTGTACAGAGCCTGGATCACGATAGCTATAAGACGGTGGATGTGAAGAATCCGGCTGCCACTCTGACGAAAGAGCTCATAGGCCTGATCAGAGATTCTCTGAAGGGTGAAGCGCGTGTGAAGATAATAGTAGATGGTGAGGAGGATCTGGCCACTCTTCCTGCCATCCTTTATGCGCCTTTGGGCTCCGTGGTGGTTTACGGCCAGCCCAATGAGGGAAGCGTTCTGGTCAAGGTTACTCCTGAAAAGAAGAAGCATGTTGAAGAATTTATGAATCGTATGATTGTGGAGGAATGAAGTTGGATATACAGGTTATTGAAGAGAAGAGCAATCCCATGCTGAACAGGCGGGAGGTTGTCTTCAAGGTTATTCATGATGAGGCCACGCCCTCAAGGAAGAGCGTCGTGGAGAGGCTGGCGGCTACCATGAACTCCAAGCCAGGCCTGGTCTTCGTGGACAGCCTCAGGACAGAGTTTGGAAAGCGAGAGACCATTGGCTACGCCAAGATCTACGAGACAGCAGAGAGGGCCAAGCAGGTGGAGCGGCCTCACATCGTGGAGAGGAATACCTTCACCAAGCCGGAGGCGAGCTGATGGGAGTTGCCAAGTACTATCAGGTGAGTGGTGATGGCATCAAGTCTAAGAAGTCCGTTTGTCCAAGATGCGGAAACGGCGTCTTCCTGGCGGAGCATGCCAACCGCTCAAGCTGCGGCAAGTGCGGTTACACGGAGTTCAAGAAATAAAGTTTGGCAGGCTTTTGCCGGGTAGCTATTTAAAGATAAGAGATGCAAATAGCTATTGGTGTCTATTTGGCTCAATTCGATCTAGCTACCCTCATTGCTCTGCTGGTTGTGCTCATAATCTTATCCCAGGCCATCAAGATCGTTCGGGAGTACGAACGAGTGGTGATATTCCGCCTTGGGCGCTTTTCCGGCGTGAAGGGGCCCGGCATATTCTTCATAATTCCCATCATCGATCGCGTCATTCTGCTCGACCTGAGAGTCTTCACCATCGACGTGGCCAAGCAGGTGGTCATAACCCGCGATAACGTCAGCGTGGAGGTGGACGCAGTCATCTACTACCGGGTTGTCGACCCCTCCCGGGCGATCATTCAGGTGCAGAACTACAAGCTGGCCACCTCGCTCCTGGCTCAGACCACCCTGCGGGACGTCCTGGGCCAGATCGAGCTGGATGACCTGCTCTCCAAGCGCGATGAGCTGAACAAGAAGCTGCAGGAGATCTTAGACCGCCATACCGATCCCTGGGGGATCAAGGTGACGGCAGTCACTTTGCGGGACGTGGCTCTGCCGGAATCGATGAGAAGGGCGATTGCCAAGCAGGCCGAGTCGGAGAGGGAGAAGAGATCACGCATCATCCTGGCGGACGGCGAGTTCCAGGCCTCCAAGACCATGGCCGACGCGGCCAAGTTTTACGAGCAAGTGCCTGCGGCTCTGAAGCTTAGAGAGCTGCAGACGCTCGTGGATATCGCCAGGGAGAAGACTCTCATTGTCGTAACGCCCAGCGGAGATCTGGGCGCGGGCTCGGTGGCGGGCCTGACCGCAGCTTTGAACCGGGAGCTCTCCGAGAGGGAAGCATCCCGAGCGGACGAAGCGAGGATAGAGGCGGCCAGAAAAGGGACATCCTTCCAAGGACGATAATGGCTGGACGGTCCGTTTCGGGCGTCGAGAGGCAGAGCCAGCCCTGCCTCTCCCTAAACCATTTTTTAATACTATTACTACTTACCATCCCTGCTTCGGCCGGCAGCGGGTCGGTTCTGGCGGTTTCGCTAGAAGGCGCCATCACCCCGTCCAGCGATGATATCCTGGTCGCAGCCCTGCAAGAGGCAGAGGCGGGAGGCTACCAGGCCCTGATGATCCTGCTGGACACGCCTGGCGGAGGGCTGGCGGAGACCACCGCGATCCTCAAGCAGATGGAGGAGACGAAGCTTCCCGTGATCGGTTACGTCTACCCGGAGGGTGCCACTGCCTGGTCGGCTGGAACTCTAATCCTCATGGGCTCAGATGTTGCGGCCATGGCGCCGCACACCATCATAGGCTCTGCCCAGCCCGTGCAGCTCTCGCCTACCGGCGGCACTGAACCTATAAACGACAGCAAGACCATCAATGCCGTCGTGGCCCTGATCGAGGAGAAGGCGCGCATGCACAGCCGGAACACGACTGCAGCTCGGGAGTTCGTGGTCTCTAACCTGAACCTGAATGCGGATGAGGCCAAGAGATTGGGTGTCATCGAGTACATCAGCCAGACGCCGGAGGATCTGCTGAGACAGATCAACGGCAGCGATGTGAAGAATACCACATTGAACACTCTGGGGGCAGAGGTGGATCACTTCCAGCCTCCTTTGAACCTGCAGTTCTTGAAGATACTCTCCGATCCCACCATCGCCGGGCTGCTGATGCTGGTCGGGCTGTACGCCATCATCTTCGGCTTATCCAGTCCGGGCGTGGGAGCGGAGGCCTTGGGCGTGGTCGCTCTGGCGTTGGGCTTGATCGGCCTGGGATTCAACGTGAACCTCGGAGCCGTGTTTCTGCTCCTGCTGGGCCTGGGCCTGATCCTGGCGGAGCTGCACAGCCACAGCTTCGGTATTCTGGCCGCGGCCGGGCTGATCTGCGTGGTGGTGGGCAGCATACTCTTCGTGCCCACCAGCTTTCCGCAGTGGTATGTTCCGGGAAGCTACCAGCAGTCCATGGCCCTGGCCATCATATTGCCCTCGCTGATCCTGGGCGCATTCCTGGCCTTTGCCCTTTACAAAGTAGCTCGCGTCCGGTTCTCTCCCCCGGTCAGCGACAGATTCGTGGGCGAGGAGGCAGAGGCGCTGGACAGGCTGGACCCCAAGGGCTACGTCATCTTCGAGGGCGAGTACTGGCAGGCGGAGAGCGACGAGGTGGTGGAGAAAGGAGAGAAGGTGGTGATTGTGGCCAAGGATGGAGCGGTGTTGAAGGTGAGGCGGAAATAAAAATGCAAAGGACACTATTAAGAGACTTGTGAATGAGGGCTACCTGTCGTCGATAGGGAAAAGTCCTCCTAAATATTACATTTGCGACAAACCAAAAGCATTCTCTGCCCTTGATCAACATGGTTACTCCGTAACACCTGGACGAATTAGTAGATTGTAAAATCGATTTTACAGAATAGCAAAATAGCTTTATACTAAAAAGATAGGTTCTTGTTGGTGAGACAGGTGGCAATGCCTTTCGAGGGCCTGCTGGGAAATGGCTGCGAGCTTAAGATAATTGAATTTCTTCTGCCATTAAAGGGATTGGAGTTTAACCTATCCGAGTTATCGGAGGAGGTCAGTGTCTCCAGGCCCACGGTGGATCGCATAGTTAAGAAGTTCGTGAAATGGGGATTGATGAAGGTTGCCAGTACGCATGGCAGGACCAAATATTACTCTTTGAACGAAAAATCGGACTTCATAGAGGTATTCGAGAGTCTCAACAACCGTTTGGTAGAGCAAATGCTGGGGGAAGAGATGCTTTACCAGATCGCAGATTACCGAATGCAGCATACTCCTGTTTGCACTCCTAAGCCTGTACCTCTTTCTGAAGAGGTCGCAGGCTGGATTCGGGAAATATCCGAAAAGTCGGTGGAAAGCGTATTTCTCAGAGAGGTCCGTGACTATCCGAATAGTGTAATTTCATTGGGTGTAACAAATGCCGCATGATGATTTCTTCAGGAGAGAGCTAGTACAAGAGCTTAGGCGAGTTGAGAACTTGATGAGGCGTGAAAGCTCCATTGAGAAAAAGATATATTACTTTTCGGCAGCATACGGCATAACTAGCAGGACATTCAGGTATTCTTTCTCTAAAGACATTCTTTTGACTGATTTTGTCCTTCAAGGTGCGTACAATATTCTCATGGATAGGCTGAACCGGCTCAAGTCTGGGGAAAAAACAGTTTCGATCGATGAATTTCTTTTTGAGGGAATTTGCGATGGTCTGAAACTTCTCGCAGACGAGGTTGAATCAAAGGCGAATTTGCAGGATGCTCTTGAGATCATACTTACCGCAGCATATGCGACAACCGGACCAGGAAATTATTTGAGAGAAAAAGGGGATATGAAATTATAAACCGAGGGTTCCGTAAATCCCATAATCTGACACTGAGGTAATTTCATCCGCCGTCATGGTAGCATTGAAATTCAGATTAGGGAGTTCGCAGGCCGATAACCTAAGGATTCAAGAATCCAGGCCGTATCTATCGATTATCACCCGTTGTTTCCTTTAGGAAAACTTTCAAATAGAGAAATGGACTAACAAACATGCATGAAAACGATTTGGTGTTATGCATTTCTGATCCTGGTCTTCTTGACTACGGGGATCTGTGCGGCGGAAGTTCCGGACTTGCTAGGAAACTGGACTGGTTCGTGGAGAGGATATGATGCGGGAGTTGGGTTCTCTGAGTCAGGGGATAACGGCAGCATCAATGTTACTGTTTTAGAGCAAAAGGACCGTATCTTCGCTGGAGATCTAGTATTCAAGATGAAGAATGAGCCAGACTTCAAGAACAGTTTTGTAGGAGCCATTGGTTTGGACAACAAGACGCTCAATATCGCCGAATTTGAAAAGGGCTATGTTCAGGGGACGCTCATTTCCAACGATGAGATGGACCTGATATATCTTGCGGATGGAGATGCGCCGTCGGTGGTCATTGATAGACTTTTCAGGATAAAAGCATAAATGCCAGTTTGCAGAAGCGGCGTGAGGTGCTGTGTAGATAATTGATTACCCATCCGCTCATTGAACCACGATAAAAATTTATATTTTTTTAAAATACCCATTCTAATCTATTGCCGTACCACCAGGATTGTAAAAGGAGCTGAGCGTTTTCAAAATGAAGAGGGATACCGGAAGGACAAGCGATCCCCCGATATCCTCCGGCGTTTGGCCGATCGTCTTATTAAAAATTCATACGCTCTCTCCACCCAGATACTGCTCAGGAAGCTGCTTGGATTGGGCGTATGCCGCATCCGCCTCAGCCTGCCTGCCCATAGCTTTCAAAATGTCGCCTTTGTGTATCCAGATGATAGCGTCCAAGGGCTCCAGATCTATCGATCTGTTGATGAATCCGAGAGCCTCCTCGTATTTGCCTAAGCCTGCCAAGGCCATTCCTTCTGTGTCCAAGGTGGCCGAAAGATCTGCAGTCTGTATCTCGATGGCCCTAGCTGCATATTCTACTGCTTCGTCATATTGTCCTCTCTTATAAAGCAGCCATGCCTTACAGTTCCAGGCATTGGCATCCACCGGGTCCAGCTCTATGGCTTTATCGTAGCTCTGGAGAGCCTCGCTGTAGTTGCCCATGCCATGATAGGCGACGCCTCTGCCTATCCACGCGCCAACGTATTCAGGATTTAGATCGAGGGCTTTATCGTAGCTCTGGAGAGCCTCGCTGTAGTTGCCCATGTCATTAAAGGCGGAGCCTCTGCCAGTCCAGGCTGCTGCATAGGACTTGTTTATATTAAGGGCGTTATCGAAGGCCACGAGGGCATCCTCATATTTATACTGGTCGAGTAGGATATAGCCCTGGTCTGTCCAGTTGAAAAGGGTATTATCTGTTGCGCTGATCGATTCTTCTTGCCCTTGGGAGGGCGCGCTTGCCAGGCAGGACAATAGAACCAGCAAGGCCGGAACTGATAGGGATTTGCATATCATCATGATATCACTCCATTCGTTATTTTAATGTTAGACAGCAAAGAATAAATAATTTTTGAGATCTGATTCAAGGACTCTCAAGCCTTGAAACCAGCTCCTCATTGGAATAGTTGATGATCTCCCTGGACAGATTCCCAAGCTCTGGAGAGCAGTCCGCAAGGCCATAGTCCCGTCCTTCTGCCAGCTCCCTCCAGATGGGCGGCAGGCAGTCCATCCTCTGAGTCATGCCGCTTTGAGGCTCGGGGGCCAGGTAGTACATCTTCTTGATGCCGGCGCTGATGATTCTGACCAGGCCCATGGGGCTTGGCTCGCCGGAGAGGTACATCACCAGGCCGTCAGCTCTGGAGACCGGCGCTTTCATCCGATCCTCGTACTTGTTGAGAAGGTTCATCTCGGCGTGCAGATCGCTCCGAAAGTGGGGGTAGAACACCCGGTTATGTCCCCGCTCCACGACCTCGCCGGTGGATTCGTTGACGAGGCAGGCACCGTAGCCGAAGTTGCCCTCCCTGGCTGCGGCCAAGGCCTCCTGGAGGCTTATCAGAGCAAAGCGATCGTCAGGCTTCTGGGGCGAAAAGGCCTCGATAGCCGCCTGGATCTCCTGCAGTGAGCTGTTGTTCCTCGTCATTTTTTCCAATTCCTCGCCCTGGCAGACGCAGGCCAGGCCAAAGATCAGCAAGAGAGCAGCTGCGAAAAGCCGCATCCATCCTCGACGGGCACCATATCTTCGCATCAGGTCTTCAAACAGGATCTCACCAACCTTACATATCGTTTTGTGTCTATTGGCCGAGAGAAAATTTAAAATTTTTGCACCGGCTTTGATGCATTCGGGCCGCATTTTTGCCGAGGCAAATGACCCCCAGGGCGAACACATCCGCGCCGCGTCGCATACCTTTAGATACTTTGCCTTTCCTACCTTCTGGCGATAATGACCGCCGATCCTGTCGTCAAGTGGGAGGAGTTCCTCAGATCTCGTTACTGGGATGATCTGCTGGAGCTGGCGGACTCCTATCCCGATGAGCGCAGCCTGATTGTGAAGTTCCCCGACCTGGACCGCTACGATCCGGAGTTTGCCGAGGAGCTGCTGGAGAGTCCGGAGCCAAATCTGGAGGCGGCGCAGAAAGCGCTTCTGGAGATAGACCTGCCCATAGACGTCTACCTGGACAAGGCGCATGTACGGATCGCCGAGTTG
>Ga0315277_10011648_pt1 | contig 11061 bp, 8 predicted proteins | sample YL17G05_15_MG_FD_203695 | JGI IMG/M metagenome (GOLD analysis project Ga0315277, IMG submission 203695) | Sediment microbial communities from Yellowstone Lake, YNP, Wyoming, USA - YL17G05_15 | ecosystem: Environmental > Aquatic > Freshwater > Lake > Sediment | place: USA: Wyoming | collected... | reverse complement strand
TCGGCGCCGGCGCTTGCTGCTATCGCGCCGCCGATTGCCGCGACGATATGGTCGTAACCCGGCGCGATATCGGTCACAAGCGGCCCGAGCACATAGAACGGGGCTCCGTGGCAGGTTCTTTTCTGCAGTATCATGTTGGCCTCGATCTGGTGCAGAGGCACGTGCCCCGGCCCTTCCACCATGACCTGCACACCAGAGTCCCACGCCTGTTCCACCAGTTCGCCAAGCAGGATGAGCTCGTGGATCTGGGCCCTGTCGGTCGCGTCGGCGATGCAGCCCGGCCGGAATGCATCACCAAGGCTCAAGGTGATGTCATGGCGTTGTGCTATGTCGAGCAGGCGGTCGTACTGGGTGTACAGGGGGTTGTCCTGCCCATGGCGGAGCATCCATGCTATCATGAATGCCCCGCCCCTGCTGACCACGTCCACGACACGGCCTTCGCTCTTCAGTCGCTCCAGCGTGGACAGCGTGGCGCCACAATGGACCGTCATGAAATCGACTCCGTCGCGCGCCTGATCTTCGATGACAGAGAACATATCGTCGGCGCTGAACTCCACAATGGCGCCGTTCTTCTCCTGGGCCGCAACACCAACCTGGTAGATAGGGACTGTGCCCACAGCGAGCGGAGATGACGAGACTATCGCCCTGCGGGCAGAATCTATGCCGTGGGACGATCCCGTTGAAAGGTCCATGACAGTGTCGGCGCCCGCCTCGATGGCGACGTTGAGTTTCTCAAGTTCCCTGTCGATATCCGGGTAATGACCTGAAGTGCCAATGTTCGCGTTCACCTTGGTCCGGAGCCCCGAGCCTATGGCGACAGGGTCCAGCACCAGGTGGCCAAGGTTTGCCGGGACGCACATCGTTCCGGCTGCCAGTCCTTCCATGACAAACCCGGCATCACGGCCCTCTCTTCCGGCTGCCCGCTGGATGGCGTGCGTGATGTCGCCCGCGAGTGCCGCCTGTCTTTGCGTCCGCATTGTGGTCACTCCTTATGCTCGGCGTCCGCGTGCATAGGCCGAGCCCGTCGCAAGAAGTCTCGAGCGACTTCAGTGTTCTGCAGCGTGACGACCAGCCCCAATCCGAGCAGAGCTCCGACGCCGCTCGACATGCTGAATGGGACTACGTAAGTGAGAGCGGCAGCAGGTTTGCCGAGGATAAACTGCGCGACCGGGTAGGAGACCAGCGCGCCGACCAAGCCTGTCCCGAAGAGCTCCCCCACGGACGCCATCCACGGCTTCCCGGATAACTGGTACAACCAGCCCGCGAAGAAAGCGCCGATCATGCCGCCCGGGAACGCCAGCGGCGTACCTGTGCCTATCATGTTGCGCAGAAGGCCTATGCCGAAGGCCACAAGCACAGCCTGGCCTGGCCCAAGGAATACGCCGACGACCACGTTGATGGCGTGCTGCACAGGGAACACTTTCGCACCGGCTACAGGTATGGCGGCGATGTGGGCGGACAACGTTCCTATGGCAACCAGTATTCCCATGAACACGAGATTCCGGACTTTCATGCCATCCTCACACCTCTCTCAAAAGCTTCAAGCAACAGCCTCACCGACTGCTCGATATCCTGCCGGCCGACGACAGCGCTGACGACCGCCAGACCGTCCGCCCCCGCTTCAGCGACGTCTTCCGCGTTCTCTTCACTGATTCCGCCGATGGCGATAACCGGCAGACTCGTTGCCGCCTTGATTCGCCTAACCAGCTCGACGCCGTACGGGCGGCCCGCGTCCGGCTTGGTCGAGGTGGCATATACCGGACCGGTGCCGAGGTAGTCCGCGCCCGAGACTCCGGCGGCTCTTGCTTCCTCCGCAGTCTCGACGGTTACCCCGAGAATGCAGCCCGGTCCGAGCAGACGGCGCGCTACATCGGCAGGCAGGTCGTCCTGGCCGACGTGGACGCCATCCGCCCCGGCTGCCAGTGCGATGTCAACCCTGTCGTTGATGATCAATAGTGCGCCTGCGTCCGCCGTCATCGTCCGGAGCCTGATTGCGGTCTCCAGCAGCCTCTTGTCCGAGAAACGCTTCTCGCGTAGCTGTATGGCCTTCGCGCCGCCGGCAAGAGCGCGTCTCACCACCTCTTCGGTACTCCGCCCGAGGGAGAGCTGCGAATCAGTGATGACGTAGACCTTCAGAGATCTCGACAGCAGATCACACATCCCTACTCACTCTCCCAACTGATGCGGGCCATTTCGTCAAGTTCTCCCGGCGTCATCCGCCACAGCTCGTCGAGCCAGTTCACCTGGAATGACCCGGGTCCCGCGCTCTTCTCAGCCGCCTTCTCTCCGGCTGCGCCTGCATACGCCAGCGCCCCAGCCGCGGCGACCAGGCTGTCCTTCTCGACGGCACAGAACAGCCCAACAAGCGCCGATGCGACACAGCCAGATCCACTGATGAGCGACATCATCTCATGCCCGTTGCGGCAGGAGACAAGGCGCCTGCCGTCGCTGATGCGATCGACCGCACCCGTTACCGCGACGGTTGAGGCAAGGCCGGCGGCGACAACCCGTGCCGTGCGCGCGCTCACTTCCTCGCCTCCTCCGGCCGTAACGCCGCGAAGATGCGCCTCAAGACCCGCAAGTCGAGACACCTCGGCCACGTTGCCCCGCACCACTGTCAACCTCACGTGGCCAGAGATGGCCGTGACCATCTGGTCGCGGAAAGGGCTGAGGCCGGCGCCGACAGGGTCAAGAACCACGGGGATGCCTCTCTCGTTCGCAGTCTTCCCTGCCAGGACCATTGATGGAAGGGTATACCGCTGTGGCGTGCCCATATTCAGCACGAGAGCATCCGCAGCCTGTGAGACTGCCCGCACCTCTTCGGGCAGGAGCGCCATGACTGGAAGGCCGCCCGCGGCGATCGTGGCATTTGCAGCGAGGTTCATCGTTACGAGGTTCGTTATCTGGTGTACCAGTGGCCGCCTGTGGCGTACTTCTTCAAGTATGCTTCCAGGGCTACGCAAGGCTGGCTACCTCCTTCGCCCCCGACCAGGGGTTGGTTGGTCCGTGCCCGCCGCCGAGACAAAGCGAATTGGCGATGGCAGCCTCTATGTACTTTCTACTGGTGCGCACAGCATCGAGAAGTGTCATACCCTTAGCCAGTTCAGCGGCGATTGCAGCCGAGAGGCCGCACCCCGTGCCGTGTGTGTTCTTTGTGTAGAATTTAGGACCGGACATCTCAATGCACTTACGTCCGTCGTAGAATACATCCACCACGCGTTCGCCCCCGCCGGATGCGGTCGGGAGAGTCATGTGACCCCCTTTGACCAGGACAGCACGCGCCCCGAGCGCCACGATCCTGCGGGCGGCTTCCCTCATGTCGTCGATACCGGCAATCCGCAACCCTGTCAGGACTTCTGCTTCGGGGATGTTCGGAGTCACGATGGTCGCCAGGGGAAGCAGTTCGTTACGCAGTACATCCCGGGCATCGTCGCCGATCAGGCGGGCGCCGCCTTTCGCGACCATCACAGGGTCCACGACCAGGTTTCCAAGCCGGTGGCCGGTGACCTGGCTCGCAACCACTCTGACGTGCTCAGGGGTGGATAACATCCCAGTCTTGAGCGCGTCAACCCCGATGTCGGTTACCACAGCATCGATCTGTTGCGCAACCATTTCCGCAGGAATATTGTGAATCCCAAACACGCCGAGGGTGTTCTGGGCGGTGATGGCAGTAACCGCGCTCATCCCCCAGACGCCAAGCAATGTAAAGACCTTGAGGTCGATCTGGATACCTGCGCCGCCTCCACTGTCGGAACCCGCGATAGTCAATGCCCTCGGAATCACCTGTCTGCCGCTCCTCTGTGAGTAGATGACAACCGTAAACGAAAACCGCTTCCCGACATTGCGTGAGGAAGCGGCCTGGTTTCTGCGCCACTTCCCTACGCTGGTATTATCCAGATCAGGTTCAAGGGTCAAGGCTAACCTTGTCTCAGCCTTCGTCGAAGGCTCCCCTAGTGGTCAAGATTCGTTTTCAGTTGTCTGCTTCGATTATACCGTCAGTACCGCCCGCGGTAAATGGGCGACCAGGGCACACCATCTTGCGATCCAGCACCAGGATTACCTGCGCCGCTGTTATTGTGACCGCCCCTCCCTCAGGGCCCGCAACTCCCTGCTCGTCCTGATGAACTCCTCTGCCAGGTTACCATCACCCGGTCTCGATGCCAGTTCCGCTGATAATCCCGCCAGCCTGGTCTGGAGCACGAGTTCCTGTTCGGACGCCGGCTTGCCCGTGCTCGTCGCCGGACCCTCGCGACCGGGGCCGGCCGTGCGTCGCCCTGCGCTGCCTGTGAACTCATTGTACGTTCCGGGAAAATGACCTATTCTGCCGTCCTCAATGGACAACACGCGTGTACCCAGCCGCTCCAGCAAGTAACGGTCGTGAGACACAACGACCATTGTCCCGGAGTATTCGCCGAGTGCGTCTTCGACGCATTCTCTGGACTCAAGGTCGAGCCCGTTCGTCGGCTCGTCCAGCACGAGGAGGTTCGACGGGCCGAGCAGGATCTTCGCCAGTGCCAGCCGCACTTTCTCCCCTGCCGACAGCACCCGGACCTTCTTCCACACGTCTTCGCCCGAGAATAGCAGACATCCGAGCAGCGCCCGGACGCCCGGCTGATCTGCGGCGCTGTTACCCGACACTTCCTCAAGCACAGTCTTGGCCGGGTCGAGCCCTTCGGCCTCCTGGTTGAGGCTGGCCGTCACAAGTGGCGCGACATAGAGGTTGCCTTCGGTTGGATCAAGGTCGCCCATCACCAGCCTGAGCAGCGTCGTCTTGCCCGACCCATTGGGGCCGGTTACCACCGCGCGGTCGTTACGCTGGATGAAGAATGACGAATCGCGAAAGAGCCAGCGTTCCCCGTCATACGAGAAGCCCAGATCCTGTGCCAGGACCAGGTTCTTCCCCACGCCCGACGACCCGTCGATCCTGAGCCGGATGCGGCGCTCCTTTTCAGGCTTCTCCACCTTCATACGCTCGATTCGCGCACGGATGGCCTTGGCCCGCCGCATCATCCCGGCGGCCTTGCTGCGGTAGAACACCTCGGCGCCTTTCATTTCATGTTTGGCATCTTCGGCGTCCCGGTGGGCTGCCTCCGCCCACTGCACCTGTCTCGACATTGCCGTCTCAAGGCGTTTCCGTTCCTTGATGTACCGGCGGTATTCCTCCAGCTCATGCTCGCGCTCGGTACGTCGCTGGGCAGCATAGGCCGAGTAGTTCCCGGGATAGCTCCTGAGAGACCCATCGCCTACTTCCAGGATGCGGGTCGCCACTGCATCCAGGAAGTAGCGATCGTGCGACACAACCAAAACCGTGCATGGGTACGACTTGATCAGCGCCTCAAGCCACCGCAGCCCCGGCATGTCCAGGTGGTTGGTCGGTTCGTCGAGCAGCAGCACATAGGGCCGGCCGGTCAGAGCTTTCGCCAGAGCGGCCCGCACCTTCTCGCCTCCCGACAGCTTCCCGGCGGGCAAGCGGACAAGCGCTCGTGTGATGCCGCATCGCGACAGCATCTCATCCGATGCTTCGCCCAGCTGCTCCTCAAGGCTCACACCTGCAAGCCACAACTCCTGCTGTGGCAGGTATGCACGCGTCAGGCTTTCGTCAATCCACATGTAGCTACCGTGATCCGGCGGGATTTCACCCACCAGGATCTTGAGAAGCGTCGACTTGCCGCTGCCGTTCGCCCCCACAAGCCCTACCTTTTCTCCACCTGCCAGCTTGAAGGAAACGCCCTGGAAGAGCGGGTTGCCATCATATTCTTTTGCGAGATCCGAGACCTCAAGGACCATCATTCTTCATGCCCCCTGGTAGGATTATGTCTCCAGGCGGCGCCCGGCAACGACGAGAAGCCACGGGTCGAACCCGTGGCTTCATCACACAATGTATGACAGTGTTGCTGCTCGGTGCAACTGCGCAACACCACAATCCAAGCCGGGACCGGCCTTATTGCGCGGCCTTCCGGCCGCATATGCGATTAGTCCCGGGTCCAGAGAAGCACGCAAGTTACCTCCGCCTATCCGGCAGGAATCTTGGTTCCGCTGTAATGATATTGTGCAGGCGCCCATGGTGTCAAGTTTGGCGGCAGCACACAAGCGATTACCGGCAAAGGGAATCCGGGATGCTTGCGCCGAATGAAACCTGAGCCTCGATAAAGCTACAAGCCCGGTATCGCCGGCAAACAACAACATCGCAGGACGGTGCGGCAGAATGTCAACGCGGATCAGGAGCGCTTCTTTCCGGCGCAAGGTGATGAGTGCCGGAGACGCGGCAGGATTCATCAAAGACGGTATGACTTGCGCCATGTCGGGATTCACGCCTTCCGGGTACCCAAAAGCAGTTCCGGTCGCCCTGGCGAAGCGAATCAAGGACACAGGCGAGACTTGCAGGCTCTTCATCATTACCGGCGCCTCAGTGGGTGAAGAGATCGATGGCGAACTCGGCACCCTCGGCGCCATCGCCAGGCGCACACCTTACCAGACGAATGATGAGTTGCGCCGGAAGATCAACTCCGGGGCGACCGATTTCTTCGACCCCCACCTTGGCGAGATGGACGGTAACGTGAGGCGGGGCTTCTATGGTCCGGTTGACGTCGCGGTGGTCGAAGCTGTGGCAATCACGGAGGATGGTCACGTCATTCCCTCGACTTCCGTCGGTAACGCCCCGAGCGCCTTGCAAGCTGCGCGCAACGTGATAATCGAAGTGAACGAAGCGCAGCCCGCGGACCTTGAAGGCATGCATGATATCTTCATTCCAGGCGACCCACCTCACAAGCAGCCCATTCTCGTAAAAGATCCGGCCGACCGCATAGGCACGCCGTATATGGAAGTGCCGCTTGACAAGGTCGTCGCAGTCGTCCTGACGAACAAGAGGGATTCGCCGAGAAGCCTTGCTGAGCCCGATGAGGCGTCTGAGGCGATATCGCGGCACCTCATTGAGTTCTTCACACACGAGACGAGAAAAGGCCGCCTCCCGCCCACGCTGCTCCCGCTCCAATCCGGCGTCGGGAACGTGGCCAACTCAGTGCTGAAAGGCTTCCTCGAAAGCTCTTTTTCCGGTCTGAGCTTCTACTCCGAGGTCATCCAGGATGGGGCAGTGGATCTCATTGACGCGGGCAAGTTCAGAGTCGCTTCTGGGACGGCACTGAGCCTCAGCCCTGAACGCCTGGACCAGTTCCTGGCCGAGATCCGCAAGTACAGGCAGACGATAATCCTCCGGCCGCAGGAGATAAGCAACTGCCCTGAAGTCATAAGCCGCATAGGGGTCATCGCGATCAACACGGCAGTGGAAGCAGACATCTATGGAAACGTGAACTCGTCTCACATCACCGGCTTCCGCCTGATTAACGGCATCGGTGGGTCCGGCGATTTCGCGCGGAGCGCGTACCTGTGCATCTTCTCGACTCCTTCCATCAAGGGCGGCGGCGCGATCTCGCCGGTCGTTCCGCTGGTGTCTCATGTCGACCATACAGAGCACGATGTGGACGTGCTGGTCACCGACCAGGGGCTCGCCGATCTCAGGGGACTTGGGCCGTCCCAGCGAGCGCGGACCATAATCAACAACTGCGTCCACCCATTCTTCCGCGACGCCATGACCGAATACTGGTCGTGCGCCCAGAAGTCCGGCGGGCACATTCCTGTGGATCTTGCCCGTGCCCTTTCGTGGCATGTGAATTTCCTGCGCACGAAGCGGATGACCTAGGCATTGCCAGGAGTTACCACGTCCCTTCCCATGACGGGCAGCAGGTAAAATGTCGCTGGCTATCCAAGTTTACCCTGTTGGCCTGACCTCTCAAGAAAGGTGGAGTTCGTGTGCGTATCAAACTGCCCAGAATGGCGATCATCGTCATCGCAGCGGTCCTTGTCGTGGCGGGTACTGCGCTCGCCGCCGGCGTCTACGGGACCTACAAAGGATACAACATCGTCAAGGTTAAGGTGGACGGGCGCGAAGTTGTGAGCGACGTTCCCGCAGTCAACCTGGATGGTAGGACAATGGTGCCGCTGAGGTTCGTGTCGGAAGCGCTCGGGGCGACGGTGACCTGGGATCAGGCGACATATACCGCGTCCATAGCCTCCAAGGGGAGCGGGCAGGGCCTGAAGGAAGGCTTTCACGTGTCTGACGCTGACGTGGGCATGTTACCCGTCACTGTGCTCGCCAAGAAGGAGATTTACAGCCATGTGCCCGGGCAGGGCATGGTCTTCCTCGAGGTCGGCTTGCTGCTGAAGAACTTCTCGCAGACGGAGGTTTGGATCTCGCCTGAGACCCTGCCCGTCATGATAGGCGAACAGAAGTACACCTTCAACACGCTGACGCAGAGCAACACGGCACGGCTCATACCACGCAACCTAAAACCCGGCGACGTCATCTTCGGGATCATAGTGTATGAGGTGCCCGAAGGTGCGTCCTACTACATCGCGACAGGGCACATGCTGTACAGCACGACAGTCCTGAAGGTACCACTTGTGCTCATGAACTAGGCTTGATGCGCGGGGCGGGAAAAGAGCGAGATAGCCTCGGTTTCCCGCCCCGGTCACGGGCTACCGGCCCTGAGTTCGGGAGTCCTCATCCATTACCCGCAGTTCTATGTGTTTCGCCACAGGATCAACCTTCAGAACCTGGACCGCGAGCTTCTCGCCCACCCTGTATCGCCGGTGACTGCGGCTTCCCACGAGCGCTTTCTTCGCCTCGTCGAAATCATATCTCTCATGCCCCAGCGCCGATACGTGAACCAGTCCGGTGACCTGGCCGTCCATCTGCACGAACAGGCCGAAAGGTACTACCTGGACCACCGTCCCCGCGAATATGTCTCCCACCTTCGACAGTGCATACTGGTATTTCGCGGTCTCGAGCGACTCGCGCTCTGCCGATTCTGAAGCCTGCTCCCTTTCGGAGCAGTGTTCTTCGGAACCTGTCAAGAGTGATGACACCCGCGGGTAGTCGTCACCCTTCCACGCCCCGTCAAGCACGGCCCCCAGGATCCTGTGGACCATCAGGTCGGGATACCGCCTGATGGGTGACGTGAAATGACAGTAGAGCGGCGAAGACAGCCCGAAGTGACCAAGCCATGTGGCCGAATAGCGAGCTTTCTTGAGCGCCCGCAACACAGCATCGGCGACAACCGCCTCTTCAGGCCTGCCCTTGGCCTGCTCCAGCACAGCCTGGACCACCTTCGGGTGTGGGTTGTTCGTGCCCCGCACCCTGTATCCCATCGGCCCGAGGGTTTCGTTGAGGTCATCGAGGTCTTTCTTGTCCGGTCTTTCGTGGACCCGGTACATGCATGGGAGCCCCAGATGGAACAGGTATGCAGCGACAGCTTCATTGCAGGCTATCATGAACTCTTCTATCAGTTTCTCGGCGTCACCCCGCCGGTACTCGAAGATGTCCAGGGGACGGCTGTTCTCGTCGAGGTTCACCTTTATTTCCGGGAAATCGAAGTCCAGGCTGCCGCGCTCCATCCGCCTCTCCCGGAGCACCAGCGCCAGTCTCCGCATCTCGGTCAGGGTGGATGCAAGGCCTTCCGGCCAGGAGACGGGCGCGGTTCCTGTCTCGAAGAACTCGTTTGTCGTCTCGTACGTCAGCCGCGCGGCGGACCTGATTACGCCGCGGCGGGCGTCCGTCCCGGCAGGCCTCCCCGTAGAGTCGAGATCGATGAAGGTGCTGATGACGAGCCGGTCCTGCGCAGGCATGAGACTGCATGCGTTGTTGGAGAGTGCCTCGGGAAGCATGGGTAACGTCAGGCCCGTCAGGTAGACGCTGGTCGCCCGTGCATAGGCCTCGCTATCCAGCGTACTGCCGGAGAGCACATAGCTTGACACGTCCGCTATGTGTACCCCAAGACGCCAGCCCTGGTCAGTGGTCTCCAACGACACCGCGTCGTCGAAGTCCTTCGCATCAGCGCCGTCTATGGTAAAAACCAGCTTGCCTCTGAGATCGAGCCTGCGCAGCTCGGCGGCCGCGGAAAGAGCTTCTGCCCGTGATGCCGCTTCGCCCGCGGCTTCGGCTGTGAACGCAACGGGGAACCCGAACCTCATGGCAATCGCTCGGTTGTCCACAAACACGTCTCCCGCGCTGCCGATCACCTCAGTGATCTCGCCGCGGGCATCCCTACCCGGTTCTGGGTACCGCGTTACCAGCGCGACAACCCGGTCGCCGTCTTCTGCGAGACCTGCATCACCGGGCGAGACAAACAGCCTGAACCCGAGGCGCTCCTCATCGGGCGTGACCTCACCGTAGCCGCTGTGCTGAACGTAAATGCCCGTGACAGAAGCGAACCCGCGCTCTAGCACTTTCACTACACGCGCCCAGTTGCCCTCAGCGGGCCTGCGCTCCGGCCTTACCAGCACCGTGTCACGGTGAAAAGCCCCGCCGAGCGAGTCGGGAGCGACGTAATACACCTGCGTTCCGGCGTCACGCCGCGTCCCGGTCAACCCGCCCTTGCCCGTGCCCTCGGGGACGCCGGCCCGGACGGTCCCGTATCCACGCTGGGATACCGAAATACGCCCTACGAGCAGGCCAGAGTGCGCTGCCGACGTCAGTCGCCCGCCGGCGACAGCCACCAGCAGTCCTTCCTTTTGCAGCCAACGCAAGAGCCGGAAGAACCGTGTGGTGTCTCCCGGCCCGACGTGCAACTTGGCGGCCAGCTCCGGCGGCAGCAGCGGGCGCTGCTCGCCTGATGAAAAAACGTCGAGAACTTGCTGCCTCGTTGGTATCGTCAAAGCCCCAGTTCCTTCGAGATACCCTGCATCGCCTTGACTCCCAGGTCCACGAAGTCCCTGAGCTCCAGCCCGATCTCGGAGCAGGCACGGATCGTGTCGCGGTTAGCTCCCCGGGCGAATGCTTTCTCGCCGAAACGCTTCATCACGAAGTCGGCGTCAATGCCGGAGAGCTTCTTCTCCGGCGACACGAGCGCCGCGGCGACGACCAGGCCGGTCAATGGGTCTGCGCAGTAAAGCGCCTTGGCCATCATCGTCTCTCTCGGCAGATGGTGGATCTCGTTATGCGTACGGACGGCGTCGACTATCTCCTTGTCAAACCCGAGTTTCTCCACCATATCCGCGCTGATCTGG
>Ga0315277_10011647_pt1 | contig 11061 bp, 8 predicted proteins | sample YL17G05_15_MG_FD_203695 | JGI IMG/M metagenome (GOLD analysis project Ga0315277, IMG submission 203695) | Sediment microbial communities from Yellowstone Lake, YNP, Wyoming, USA - YL17G05_15 | ecosystem: Environmental > Aquatic > Freshwater > Lake > Sediment | place: USA: Wyoming | collected... | reverse complement strand
CAACATCGGGAGGCTTTTCGTGAAAGACGCGCGCCAGTTCCAGTAGAACAGCCACGCCCGATGCGCCGTCGTTGGCTCCGAGAATCGGCTGGCGGCGACGCACGGGATCGCGTTCCCAGTCGGCGACTGGACGCGTATCCCAATGGGCGCTTAGCATGACTCGCCGGGGATTCTTGGACTGCTGCAGGGCAATCACATTGTGCAATCGGACCGTTTTTCCCGGTATCGGAACATAGGCGATGAACGACTGATGCGTTGTTTCGAGATCGAGTTGCCGGCACGCGCTTGTAATCCAGTCAAGACAACGTGCGTGGGAATCCGAGCCTGGCGGCCGCGGGCCAAATCCACACTGGGTGCGCAAAAGGGCAAACGCGCGGTCACCGTCGAATTGAACCTCCGGGGCATTTGTCGCCGGCCGTGCGCTAGCAACTCCGGCCACCCAGACAATGCAAATGATCTGCACGACCAAATGGCCGAAGATTGTTACGCGTAGCATCGGTTTTCTACGAAACGAAAGTAGCCAGGGCATAGTCAATCCGCCGCACAATCCGTTCGCGCCCGAGATAGAAGATCACGTCAAAGATCGGAGGACTTGCCGCCCCGCCCGTCAGGGCCACGCGCAGCGGCTGAGCAATTTTGCCAAACGACAGCTGCAAGGAATCGCTCAGGTTGCGCATGAGGGGTTCCAGTGTTTCGGCGCGCAAGTCCGCCGCCTCGGCCAGCAAAGTCCGCAAAGCGCCCAAACACTGTTTTGCCTCCGGTCGCTTGAGGTGCTTCTGAACCGCTTTCTCGTCATACTCAATCTCATCGCGTAAGAAATAGCCCAGATGGGCCACGAAGTCATCCAATGTCTTGGAGCGTTCGATCTCCAAACGAATAATGCCATCGAGCCACTGTTGATCGAATCTCGCGATGTCGAAACCTCGTTTCGCCAACCACTCCCGAACGCGCCGACAGATTTCCTCTTGCGGAAGATTCCGAATGTAATAGCCATTCATCCAGAGCAATTTCTCGCCGTCGAAAATGGCCGGCGCGCGGTTGACTCGTTCGAGCGTGAATTTTTCTACAAGGTCGTCGCGCGAGAAGATCTGCGTCGCGTCATCGTAAGCCCAGCCCAAGAGCGCCAAGAAATTCACCAGCGCTTCGGGAAGGTAACCGCTTTCGCGATAGTGGGTAAGTGCGGTTGCCCCGTGGCGCTTGCTCAAGGGGGCACGGTCATGGCCGTAAATCAGCGGCATATGGGCATAACGGGGTGGTTCCCAGTCCAATGCACGCAGGAGCAAAAGCTGCTTGGGAGTGTTGGAAAGATGATCGTCGCCGCGAATGACATGCGTGATGCCCATTTCGTGGTCGTCCACAGCGCAACACAACAGAAACGTTGGCGCACCATCCGATCGCGCGATCACAAAATCGCCGATCAACGCGTTCTCGAATTCCCTGGGGCCATGAACGAGATCTTCGAACACAGTGAGGCCCGAGTCCGGCACCCGGAAGCGAACGGTGTGCGGTTCGCCCGTCGCGAGCCGGCGCGCGACCTCGTCGCGGGAAAGCTCCAGGCAATGGCGGTCATAGACAAAAGGACGCGATTGTTGAAGGGCCGCTTGTCTTAGGGCCTCCAAACGCTCCGCCGTGCAGAAACATGGATAGGCGTTTCCCCGTTCGATCAGGCGGGCGATGGCTGTTCGATAAAGGTCCAGACGTTGCGATTGATAGTAAGGTCCTTCGTCCCATTCGAGGCCGAGCCAACGAAGCGAATCCACGATCTGGTCGGCCCATTCCGGGCGCGAGCGCTCTCGGTCGGTGTCCTCGATGCGGAGAATGAACCGGCCTCCGTGATGGCGCGCGAAAAGCCAGTCGAACAACGCCGTGCGTACATTGCCAATGTGAAGGGTCCCCGTTGGCGAGGGAGCAAAACGAACCCGAACATCACTCATGGAGAACATCCATCCTGCGAACAAATGCGAAGAAATGATGAACGCCGAACGCTGAACGAAGAAAGAAACAGCGATCTATGGGGCCGGACCGATCTTCCTCACCGCGTATTGCTGGAGAACGGCGCTCTTTTTCTATTCATCGTTCATCATTCATCGTTCTGCGTTAAATGAGGAGCCACAGGTAGTCCAGCCAAGTCTTCAACTGCTCCAGAACCTCTTGCAGCGCGAGGATTTGACGCGCGCGAAAACATAATATCACATAGGCAGCCGCGAATAAAATGGCAACCGCAATCAATCCTCTGACGGCCCCGCGACTGAGCAGAGGATGTTTCACCGGATGGGGAACGTCTTCCTTGACCCGCTCCTGAAAAGCCTTGAGCGCATCGAGACACGCCTGGCTGCACACCACGCCAATCTCGCTGACCATTTTGCAGTCGTTGCAGATCGGCATTCCACAGCGCTTGCAACGCGCTGTCGCCAGCTTTGTCGGATGGTTCTTGCACACAGTAACCACGTTGCATCCCCCACGAAATCGAATTCCATTGACAGCGAAACACTGCACCAAACGATCCCAAAGCGATTTCGCGCTTGTCAAGAGGGATCGCCCCGCGGTATTTCGCAGCTGCCATGACGAACGGACCTTTTGCGCTGCTTTTGGATGTGTTTGCTCGATGGGCTTTCGACATCGGCATTTTTTTACTCGCTTTCGCGCCGGGCCATTTTGCCTTCGCCGATGTGGTGGTTCTGCATAACGGGCGCGCCTACGCAGGCGTCATTGAGGAGACGACCTCGCAGTCGGTCCGGCTATTCGATGGCAATTTGCGGCGCATCGTTGCCGTTGCCGACGTCAAGGAGGTCATCCGCGAGCGGCACGACACCAGCTGGGCGATTGTCGGCGATCTGATGATCCAACAGCGCGACTGGGATACAGCCGCCTCAGCCTATCGCCGGGCGCTCGAAAACACGCAACAGCCCGACGTTTTGCTGCGGCGTCTGGAATACCTGGGGTCGCTTCGTTACGCAGCCCCGGGCTCCAAAGACGCCAACGATCTCTTGCATGCAAGCCGCTATCCGGAAGCAGCTGTTGCTCTCTTTGCTCTCGCCAAAAATGCCCAAGATGTTGCCCAAAGACACTATTGGACCGACCGGCTGGCTCGAGCCTATGTCGGCCTGGCATCGCAAAGGGTGTCGAGCACAACGGTGGAGGTTGATCCGTATCTTGTTTATGCGCTGGCGATCGCTCCCGACTGCGGGCTGGCTCATGCTCTGTTAGGCGAACGTCTCGAGGCGCTGGGACTGCGCGATGTCGCCCGGCGGGAGTTTTTGCTTGCGCTCGATTTCGATCCCACGGAAGTCCTTGCACGGACACGGCTGGCTGCATGCGGCGAATCTTGGACCTACGACCCGAAACAACGCGATCGTTCGGGTCTGCGCGACAGCGTCGAGGGTCGGCCGCGGTTTCCACTATCGGGCGAGGTACCCCTGACCACGCAAGCGCTGGCCACCGTTCTCAACAGCCGAATAGACCGTTGGGGACCCGAGCCGCTGCGCGTGTTGCTCGCCGCCTATCTTGTCGAGCCGACCGCCGCGCTGGCTTACGAGGGTGTGCTCCCCTATCCCGGCTACGATGATTTGATCCCCGCGATTCTCAAGGAAGCGGCAAATACCACGCGGACAACATCCTACGACCCGTCCATGATACGACAAGGTATTGCCGCGCGGCTCGATCCACGACTCATGCGCGCTATCGCTGTGGTGCGATCCGGGTGCACATCGGACTATGTCGGCTCTGACGGGACACGCGGTATTATCCCGCTGAGGCCGAGACAATGGCAGACCGCTGCACGTTTGCTGCGTCGGGATTGGGCGTACGAAACAGACGGGGCCGATTCAGAAAAGAATATTGAGATCGCTTTTCGGTATCTGGACTGGTTGCGCCGCGACGTTCTCAAACCATATGTCGGCACCCGTCTGGATCATCTGGACAGCGTATCCACGATGATCTCCGAGTTAGTGTAGAGACAGATCGAAGAGGCGATCTCCAGAGCGTTCTGGACAATTTCCTGCGCCGACAAATGAGATACGTAGCGCAAAAGTGCCCGTGCGGCTGCCAATGCGTAAGGCCCGCCCGAGCCAATGGCGGCAACATTGTCGTCCGGTTCGATCACATCGCCGGTCCCCGAAAGCAGCAGAATATGATCACGACTCGCGGCAAGTAGAAGCGCTTCGAGGCGGCGCAAATAGCGGTCCGTTCGCCAGTCTTTGGCCATCTCGACGGCGGCGCGCGCCAAGTTTCCGCTGTGCTCTTCGAGTTTGGCCTCGAACCGTTCAAAAAGGGCAACCGCATCGGCCGTTGTTCCCGAAAAACCCGCCAAAATGGAATCGTGGTAAAGGCGACGAACCTTGCGCGCACGGGTCTTCAGGATGGTGTTGTTGAATGTGACCTGTCCATCGCCGCCCACGGCCACTTGTCCATTGTGGATGAGGGCGAGAACGGTTGTGGCACGGACCGACGGGGATCGCTTCATTGGATTTCCTCTTCGGGGGTGCCGGTTTTGCGTCCAGTCAGCAGCTCACCGACGTCCTCGGTATTCTTGCACTTCGGGCACCGCAGGACTTGGCGTCCTTCGCGGCGCACCAAGACGACAAAATAGTAGCTGCAAGCCGGACACGGGTGCTTCACGGGTTTTTCCCACTGCACATAGCGACACTCGGGATAGCGGGTGCAGCTATAGAAAACGCGGCCACGCTTGGACATTCGTTCGACCAGCTCCCCGCTGCATCCTTCGGCGGGACAAGGCAAGCCCATTTTGAGCGGCATCGTATTCTTGCATTCGGGATAGCCCGAGCACGCCAGGAAGCGTCCGCGACGGCCCGTCTTGATCACCATTTCGCGGTCGCACTTGTCACAGCGAAATTCGGTTTTTTTAGCCGGTCGCTGAAACAAATGGCTCTCACTTTGCTCGCCTTCGGGGGTGTAAGGTTTGGCATTGCGGCAACGCGGATAAGCCGAGCAGGCCAGGAACCGGCCGTTGCGTCCCCAACGCAGAACCATCGCCTCGCCGCATTTGTCACACTTGATGTCGGTGGAAACCACTTCGCGCCGGACGTTGCGCATTCGGGTGCTCGCCTCGTCGAGACGTTTCTTGAATGCGCGCCAGAAGTTTTTCAGCAGGTCCACCCAGTCCACCGATCCATCTTCCACGCGGTCGAGTTGCTCTTCCATAAGGGCCGTGAACTTGACGTCCAGAATTTCGGGGAAACTATCCACAAGCAGATCGGTGATGGTTTCACCCAGTTCCGTTGGATGGAGTCGTCCCTTGATTCGCTCGACGTAGTTTTTCTCCTGAATCGTGCTCACGATGGAGGCATACGTCGAAGGGCGACCGATGCCTTGCGCCTCAAGCTCCCGAACAAGTGTGCTCTCGTTGTAACGGGGCGGGGGCTCGGTGAAATGTTGGTTTGGCGTGATGGCCTTAATGGTTAAGCGGTCGCCCGCTTGGAGCGGCGGCAGTTGGCCGACCGGTTCCTCCCCATTTTCTTTGTTTGCGTGGTTGTCGGCGCTCGCTTCGTAGAGAACCAGAAAGCCCTGAAAAACAGGTGCGAGCCCTGAGGCGACAAAACCATATTTGTCCTCCGCAAGGGCGGTGACCCGCGTCTGATTGAAGCGGGCGGCTTCCATCTGACTGGCCATAAATCGTTTCCAAATCAACTCGTAAAGGATGTATTGATCGCGCTCGACGTGAGGCCGGACTTCTTCGGGTGTCAGTTCGACAGCGGTCGGCCGGATCGCCTCGTGGGCTTCCTGCGCCGATTTTCGGCTTTTGTATGTGTGCGGGCGGGCAGGCACAAACTGTTTGCCAAACCGTTCCGTGATGTACGTGCGCGCTTGATGCACGGCTTCCTTGGAGATACGAACGCTGTCGGTTCGCATATAAGTAATCAATCCCTGGACACCGCGCGGCCCGAGATCCAAACCCTCGTAGAGTTGCTGGGCCAACATCATCGTCTTCTTAACCGAGAAGCGAAGTTTCCGATAGGCATCCTGCTGCAACGTGCTGGTGATGAAAGGCGGTGCGGGCACCCGCCTCACCTCTTTTTGTTCGACCTCAGCAACCGTCAACGGTTTGCCGGCAACCGCTTCGACAATTCGACGCGCCTCGTCGCCATTGGGAATTTCGATCTTTTCCCCGTCCACGGTTGCCAGTTTCATCGCGAAGGGTGGCGGCGCGGCCGCTTCCACTTCCAGGTCCACGGTCCAATACTCTTTGGTAACAAAGCGGCGAATCTCGTCCTCGCGGTCGCAAATCAGCCGCAAGGTCACGGACTGCACTCGACCGGCGCTCAAACCTCTCTGCACGCGCGTCCACAGCATCGGACTGATTAAGTAGCCAACCAGCCGGTCGAGAATTCGGCGCGCCTGCTGGGCTTCGTAGAGGGCGCGATTGAGTTGTCCCGGCTTCTCGATGGCCTGCACGACGGCATCGCGTGTGATTTCCTCGAACGTCGCGCGGTGGATTTGCGAAGTAGTTCCCTGCAATTCTTCGGCGATGTGCCAGGCGATGGCCTCGCCCTCGCGGTCCGGATCGGGCGCCAGAAAAACATGATCGCACGTGCGGGCCAGCTTGCGAATCTTTTCGAGAAAACGCGACTTGCCCTCCAACACTTCATATTCGGGTCGGAAACCCGCATTCACGTCCACCCCAACGCGGTTGGTCGGAAGATCCTTCACGTGACCGAGCGACGCCTCGATAATATACTTTCCGCCCAGAAATTTCCCAAGCGTCCGTGCTTTAGCGGGTGACTCCACAATTACCAGCGATTTGCTCATCGTGTTGATCCTGCGGAATAAAGATTTCCGGGCAAATGGCGAACCAAGCCCTTCATTTCCAGTTCGAGTAAAATGGACGAAAGCGAGCCAAAGCCGACTCCCCTTTCCGCCATCTCCTCGTGCAAAAGATCGAGATGAACGGGTTCGCGGCGGACTCGCACCAAAACGGCTTGCGCGGTCTCGTCCAGATTGCTGTCGGTTACAGCGATGTCTCCCGAAGGCGCTGCAATTTCGCGTTCTCGGAGCAAGGCCTTCAGCTGAGGACGAAGCTCTTCCAGGATGTCTTGTCCGCCGCGAGCGAGAGAAGCCCCGGCCCGAATCAGTGCATTGGTCCCTTGGGAAGTTTGGCGCATCACGTCGCCGGGAACAGCAAAGACGTGGCGGTTCTCCTCCAGCGCCTTGTCGGCCGTAATCAAAGCGCCGCTCTTTTCGCCGGCCTCAACGACAACCGTTGCCACACCCAAAGCAGCCATCGTGTGATTGCGAATAGGAAAATGGTAACGTTCTGCGGAGGCCGTCAGAGGGAACTCGCTGATCACAGCGCCGTGTTCGGCGATTTGGCGGCGCATTTCCAGCCGCTCCGAGCTCTCGCGCGCGGCCAAACCCTGGGCCAGGACAGCCAACGTCCGTCCCCCGTGGCGCAGGGCTGTCTCATGGGCAACCCAATCAATGCCGTGAGCCAGGCCGCTCACCACGGTCACACCCGCGCCCACCAATTCAGCCACCACCCTTTGACACATCAGTTTCCCATACTGGGTCATTGCCCGGCTGCCAACGACGACCACAGCGTAGCGGTCATCCGGCCGGATTTCTCCAACCACGAATAGGACCATGGGTGGCGCGGAACAGCGACGCAGGTTTTCCGGATAGCATTCATCATCGAAGGTGACGAGGCCGGCGCCTGTTTGCTCGAGAAGCTGCCTTTCTCTCTGGAGAGAATCGGGATCCGGTCCTTGCAGAATCAAGCGCGCGGTTTCTTCGCCGACCTCGGCGATCCGGCAAATCTCTGATGCAGTTGCACCCAAAATGGCTTCGGGCGATCCCAATTGTTGATGAAGACGGAACCAGTGCACCCTTTTGAGCTCAGGCACCAGAAGCAGGCGTAACCAGGATTCAGCGCGGGATTCAAAAACCACGTCAATCTCGCCAAATGCGGATCAAAGGCACACTCGAAGGAACCCCCAACGAGACCGGAAGCTTTGCGGCAATTGACCCTGAACCGTCAATGGAAAAGAAAGCAAAAGCCGCCCGCGTCATCTTGGGGGCGGCTTGATGAGCCGTTTGGCTCCTCTAAAGGCATGTGCGAATGAGGCGCTCTTTCGTTACTTGCGGCGAATGTGCAAGTATTGACCACGTACCCAGTTGCGTATTCTCCCCTCATTGTCCCCCGCAAAAACCACTCCCACGATATTGCTCCTTCGGAAAAAAACCCAATCGGGGGGTTGTCCGACAGGCAGTTGACCATACCAGGCGTTATACTTGCCCTCGATGGCCTGAGCGATTTGCGAGGTGGGCATGCGATAGAGCCACGCAATCGCTTCACCGCCGCCAAATCCATAAGCCGGCTCATACGTTTCCGACCGACAGTCGCGATTCTGTTTCAAGTCCTCGGAGAAATCATTTGCGTTCCCGCGCAACTTCTCTGCCACTCTCGACATCCCCACACTGCACTCGTACCCCCGCTCGTTTTTGGCATTGACTCTTCGTATGTTGACAAAATCGGGTGCCACTCGATCCATTCGTTCCAGCAAGGCCAGTTCGCGATAAGCATAATTCTTGAAAGCCAATCGAATGAGATCCTCGCATTTGATCACGGCCTTTCTCGTCGGCGCCCAACCCAAGGCCCAGTCCACCCCACCAAACTGCAGAAAAAGAAAAATGCCCACCATCAGCCCCGCAATGATCATGACCGTCTTGAACACCCAACCGCTGATAAAATCGCGCACGGTCTTGACGATCTTCTTGGTGTACAGCCGGCGGTAGTATTGGGAGGGCGTGACGTACGTGAACTGTTTCCGCTTGTCCTCCAACATGCCGAGCGTCTCATTGAGCAGCAGATAGGACTCGTGCCACTCAAGCTCGATCTTCTTGATCTCGGCCGTGCTCATGCGATGGACATGCTTCAGCGTGATGGAGCGCGTGACGATGCTCAGAACGTTCTGACCAATGTTCTGATCGTGATCCAGAACGTCCATGAACGGGTCGTGGAGCATCGCAATGCGGCTTTTGATTGTGATGAACTCATGTTCGTTCTCGGGGGTAATCCCATCGCCCGAGACGGCGACCTTGAAGAAATCGTGATAGCGACGCCAGAGATTCAGCAGTTCGCGGCAATCGGAGTATTGGCGTTCCACGATGGGATCTATCATCTTTGGCCTCTCAGGCCCGCCCGGCTACTGTGTGTCGCTGTATCTCGCGTCCCGACGATCTCAAGGCGCAATAGCCCTCATCTTCCAGTAAGGAACAGCGATCAATCGCCCCTGCGGGCTCTTTCGGGTTTGTTGTTAACCGGCGGACACCAGCTCGACCATCTTGAACAAAGGCAAAAACATCGAGATCACGATGAATCCCACCACAACACCGAGGAAAACAATGAGCAGCGGCTCGATCAATGACATCAACATCCCTACGGTTGCGTCCACCTGGTCCTCGTAGAAGTCGGCCACTTTCGCGAGCATGTTCTCCAAGGCACCGGTTCGCTCGCCCACATCCACCATGCGGGTGACCATTGGGGGGAAAACCCCGGAATCCACAAGCGGCTTGGCCAGCGTTTCTCCGCTTTGGATACTGGCTTTGGTTTTCAAAACCGCATCTTCAATTAAGCTGTTGCCCGACGTGTTGGCCACAATCTCAAGGGCGGAAAGAATGTTGACACCCGCGCGAATCAAAACCGACAGCGTGCGGGCGAATCGCGCTATCGCCACTTTGAGGAACAAAGGTCCGAACACCGGCAGTTTCAGCTTGATCCGGTCATAGAGTCGTCGGCCGCTGTACGTGCGTCTCATCTGCCACAGAACTACGATCAGCACCGCCACGGCCAGAACCATGATCATCCAATGCCGTTGAACCCCATGGCTGAGGCCGACCGTGACCCGAGTCATAAAAGGCAGCTGACCTCCCAAATCCTCGAAAATGTCTTCGAATGCCGGAACCACCTTCCACACCAGGACAAAAGTCAGAATCATGGCAAACGAGCCAACCACGGCGGGATAGGTAATCGCGCCCCGGATTTTCCGCTGAATCGAAGCCAGTTTCTCCAGATAAGTGGCCATAAGATCCAGAATGGTATCCAACATACCGGAAGCCTCGCCGGCTTTGACCATGCTGATAAAGAATTGGCTGAATACGCGGGGATGTTTCTGAAGCGCTTCGGTGAAGGACGAACCTTCGGAAACAGTGCGCTCCACCTGGACCATGACATCTTTGAGCTGGCGCTTGTCGGCTTGCTCTCCAAGAATGTTAAGAACCTCGATCAAGGGCAAACCGGCACGAATCATCACCGCCAACATGCGCGAGAAGATGACCAAATCGTCCAGTCGGACGCGACCGCCTTTGCCGCGTCGGCGCCGTTGCGCTTTCGCCGCCGCCGCGGCGCCCATCTCGATCGAGACCGGGATCAAGCCCTGTTCGCGAAGCATGCGGGCGGCAACCGCTTGGCTGACGGCCTCGGTTACACCCGTTACAGTTTTCCCCTGCGCGTTACGCGCTGCATACTGGAACAATGGCATCTGTGTGCCTCCACGCGATGGCCGAATTACCTCTCGTCCGCGACGGTCTGCCCTATGACTTCCTCGATCGTTGTGACACCCGCTAGGATCTTAGCGATTCCCGCCTGACGCAGAGTAACCATGCCTTCCTGTATCGCCAACTGTTTCAGTTCGGCGCTGCTCTTACCCTCAATAACGGCCAAGCGAATACGGTCGGTGCAAAGCATCACCTCATACAAAGCGACCCGGCCTCGATAGCCGGTTCCATAACATCGGTCGCATCCCCGACCCGCGCGAAGCGTGGTGACTTTGTCGGGCGGGATCCCGACGGATTTCAGCAATTCTTCGGAGGGCCGAAAGTCCTCCTTGCACTGCTCACAAACGCGCCTCACCAATCGTTGGGCCAACACGCACAGGATCGAAGCCGTCACCAGAAAGCGTTCGACGCCCATGTTCACCAAGCGGTTGATCGTGCCGGGCGCATCATTGGTATGCAAGGTGGAAAGCACGAGGTGCCCGGTCAGGGCGGCCTTGACAGCGATTTCGGCTGTCAAAACGTCACGAATCTCGCCTACCAGGATAATGTCCG
>Ga0315277_10011644_pt1 | contig 11062 bp, 7 predicted proteins | sample YL17G05_15_MG_FD_203695 | JGI IMG/M metagenome (GOLD analysis project Ga0315277, IMG submission 203695) | Sediment microbial communities from Yellowstone Lake, YNP, Wyoming, USA - YL17G05_15 | ecosystem: Environmental > Aquatic > Freshwater > Lake > Sediment | place: USA: Wyoming | collected... | reverse complement strand
CATGACATTCGTTATGTCAAAGTTTGTTGAAAGAATTGTATTGCATTTTGAAGAGTATTTCGCGGGAATCTAAGTTTAAATACGATGTCGACTTTCGGATGAACCACGGCGGGAGTGACGAATCCAGTTTGCGGAGGCTCGGCAAAATTCTTCATTTTTCGAAAAGCCGTAGCCTCATAGTAAAGTGCGACGAAACTGGTTTCGTGAAAATTGGAACAAGAACTTGCGACAGTAAACTGAAGGAGATTGGAAAAGTCCAAGATCTGTTCGGACCGGTTTCAGCGCCTTATCTGGCGATCAGACCAGCAACTCCTTCCCCCGCGAAGTTCGTGGGTCGAATCGCGTACGCTCTAGATTAGGTCAAGTTAGGTAGATGAGATTGTGTCTGAGGAAGTAGATGGTGAACTAGGCGAGGCACTACAGGCCCATCGTAAAGTGCGAGTGTGTCCTGAGTGCGGCGGCGAGAAACTCATGCGCGACTTTGAGGCTGCCGAAATTGTTTGTATGGTGTGCGGTTTCGTGATAGCCGAGAAAATAGCTGATACTCGGCCTGAATGGAGAGCCTTCGACGATGATCAGAAGGCTAAACGCTCCCGCGTTGGAGCTCCATTAACTTACACGATTCACGACAAGGGTTTGTCAACTGTCATCGACTGGCGAGATAGGCGAGTCTTGGGTAAGCACGCTACTGCGACTCAGAGGCTCGACCTCTACAAGCTGCGCAAGTGGCAGAGCCGCGTTCGCGTTTCCGATGCGACTGAGAGGAATCTTGCGGTCGCGCTGGCCGAACTGAGCAAGCTTTCTTCCGCCCTCAATCTTCCAAAGAATATTCTTGAGACGGCCTCGGTGATTTATCGTCGTGCAATCAAGAAGCGTTTGATTCGAGGAAGGTCAATTCACAACGTTACCGCTGCTGCAATCTACATGAGCTGTAGGCAGTGTGGTGTCCCAAGAACCCTTGACGAAATTGCGTCTTCATCCAGCCTGAACAAGAAAGACATAGGCAGAAGCTATCGCTTTATGGTTCGTGAACTCGAAGCCTTTGTCCCACCATCCACGAGCAGGAACTACGCCGCACGTTTCAGTAACAAACTTGAGATCTCAGGCAAGGCTGAGGCGATCGCGATAAGAATTCTTGAGATCGCTAAGGAAATGAAGTTGACGAGTGGCAGGGGGCCGACAGGAATTGCGGCTGCAGCAACCTATATCGCCACCGTCCTGACCAATGAGCGTAAGACCCAGCGTGAGATTGCCGAGATAGCAAACGTGACCGAAGTCACAATAAGAAACAGATACAAGGAATTGCTGGAGCGACTCTTCATCGAAGTACCCCTGTAGTCATCGAGATCAGCGAAATAGAGCGGTTTTCCGCGAGGAAATGACATCAGTCTATTAGCGGTACATCTTGGAGCCTAGGGCTGAGTATCTGAAAGCATTGTTTGTTCCGCGGAATCACGCTTGGCTCAGAACCCATTGTGTAGCGCAACGAGTTCAAATTCGGTCGCCCGCACCGCTATACCCACACACACCACCAAGACCAGCTTGTTGTGGCCTCTATATTATTTACAAACTCAAGCTTCAAATAGCGAGACGTAGGGAGGATTTGATTGCCACTGTGAGCAGAAATGCGGCACCGTACTGCTCTGACCATTCTGCTATTGGCGATCTCATTTCAATTTGCTCCCATCACGGCTGCCAAGGCGACGATGCAGGCCCCTTTTTCCAGGTCTCCAGTCATTGTGGATGGCCGTTGGACGAGTGAGAATGAATGGACCGACGCAGCTGAGGCAGTCTTGGTGGTGGGCGAAAGAACATGCGATTTTAGGATCAAGCATGACGGCTCATCGATCTTCCTACTCTGGGATTTTACAGCAGATACGAAAATAGAAATGGGATCGGGTAGCGATGGCGACAGAGTCACTATTGAATTCGATGTCAACCATGATGGCATAGTCAAGCCCGATGTCGGCCCTGATTTCTTCGTCTTCCTATATTGGTGGACAGATCAACGATTAGAGATTCTAGAAGGAGCGGGACCTTACGGTCACTACACGATCGGGCCGGGCGGATTGTCCGCTGCATCCTCTCTGACTGCAACCCCTCTGCATTCAACTCCACACGTGGTCTACGAGATGTCAGTCGATGAGGTGAAATGGGGTATACAAGGCGACACTGTCGGCATAAGAACGGCTGCCTACGACGCCGGTCACCCAAGTGCGACCTCCCTGCAATTTCCCGCCGATAGTGACGTTGACAAAGGAAACACTTGGGCTGATCTGTCATTTGGCCCCGTAACCTACAATTTCGAAGTCAAAATTGATCCTCCGGAAATCGCTTCGAACCTGAATCTTCCTGACAATGGTCAGTATCCATCAGGAACTACACAGTCGTTAGGTCAGATTCCCGACGTTATCGAGGCAGGCCAAGGTGTGCGATATGTGAAGAAGACAGTGCTACTCGACGGCCGCGATGCGACACCGCCCCTAACCATAACTATGAACCAAGACCACCTACTCGAAATTCATTACCAGAAGCAGTACTACTTGAACGTAAGCACCACGCTCGGGACCTCGCAAGGATCTGGATGGTACGATGAGAACTCAAATGCAACATTCTTTGTAAAGCCTCCTGATCAAGGTGGGCTGGTCCAATATCGTTTCGCTGGCTGGAAAGGCGATTACACAGGGACTGATCTCGTCGCTCAAATTACTTTGACCAGGCCGATGTCTATCGTGGCCGCTTGGGAGGTTGATTACTCCCTGCTGATCATCCTCCTGGTGTCCTCTATCGTCGTGGTCGGACTCCTCGTTGGATTCCTCTTCCGAAGACGAATGAAAAAATCCGCTTGAGCGGAAAAAAATCATATGCGCCGCCACGGTCTGTATGTGTAAGTATTGTTTGTTCCGGGAGCATCAGAGCCAAAGGTACGTAAGCCATCAGGCTCAGTTACCCCAGGTTAGGGTTCATGAATGAATCTGTACCCGAGGTGGCGGGATGTGTATCAGACCGATGAGATTAAGGATCGCTGGAACGAAATCTAGGTTGTGTGGCGCTTCGCATAAGCTATGGAGGATAGTGAGGCGATTAACGCAACTGCCGCAACGACGCCTTGGAATTGGGAAAATTCTGGTATCGGGTATTGCGTTGTGAAAATCCCCCACCTCTGCGGCTGAGCCGCATTCCCGCTTGGCGGATAGCTGGGATACTGATTAGTTATCCAAATCACTGTGTAGATTCCGTATGTACCGCCCGCGCCACCTGGCCCGAAATAGGATTTCGGAATCTGCGCCACAAATATGACATGTGTCTGGTTTTGGTTGAAGTACGACTTGGCGAATGCCATATCCCACTTGAACCCGCTTGGTGGTTCGCTGCTTCCAGACACTTTTCCGAGGTAGATTGTCGCCAACTTTAAGTTTCCAGATTGCTGCCAGGCGTATTCCACCCCGAAGGTATCATTATCCCAAGAAGGGCCACCAGGAGGTGTCCTATCCACATCGATGCTCATGTGCTCTATCGGGGCCGTTTGCGTTTGTGTTACGTGGTCTACGACAAAATCCACATTGACATCGTCAAATCCAATTGCCGTTTTGCCGGCAACCGGGGTGTTGTCACTGATTCTCATATCAACAGCAACCATTTCTTGAGCTACCGACCAGTCAGAAATCAGTTGAGCGATAGTGGGGTTTGAGCTGAGCTTTGGGATTTGTATCGGAAGGCCCGCAACTTCTAAGTTCGCATCGATTCCGAGAACGATATTCAATCCAATGAATGCTACAAGGCACATCAGAAGAAGGGCCACGCTAATCCGCCGCAAGAGGAGTCAGGTCCATACGCGGTTCGATGACAAGAAAAGACTTTCGAGAGGACCCCGGTCTGTGAGTCATATATGATCTGTCCGAACTGCAGTTGTGTGCTACTTGGGGTGCTTGTCACCCAGACCCTTGCGATTGGGGCACGGTGCTCCTTCACTTTTACAGTCGCGCAGTATGCTAGCTACCACAAGGAGGAGCAGCTATTCGCGGTACATGGCGGGCATACCGCATTTTCTGCAAATTAAATCTCCGCGTGGGACCTCAGCCCCGCAGTGGTGACATTTCTTCCCGATTTGTTGCGGCTGGATTGGAATCACATCTCTTTGAGGCGTGTCTTGCAAAACCATCTCACTTTCCTCGGATTCAACATTCCTCAAACTTTTCCTGCGACCACGAAGAATCGCAGCCACTACCCAAGTGAATCCCAGAATCGATGCTATCATGATCAATACTAATGCGCCAGCAACCAGATACGGGACTCTTAAGGCAAGCAAAGCGAAGTTGAATGTCAATCGAGGCGTAAGAACAGAAATCGTGAGCAGACCAAAGGCGCCCAAGCCGATGATTACCAAAAGCGGAATGGTTCTTCGGCTGTCGCCACCTCTCTCATCTTCCCCGTAAAGTCCCTTGCCAGTGTTGCGACGCGCTATCGAGATTGCAAACAATCCAAGGATCGCTCCAATGAGGAGAATGCCTCCAGCGACGGCGCCAATCATCGAAAAAGTGTTTTGCACAAAAAAGTCTCGTGAAAATATTCCTTGATTCACGCCTGGCTCTTGCGTTTGATATGTAATCGTTTCAGTGTTCACCGTCTGAAACGTAATCGAGTTGGGTTGGGATTCGATTACGTTCTCGGAATTTCCACCTGCCACAAGAGGGAAGGAGAAGCTGTCTCTTGGAGTGACTAGCCTCAACACGTATGGACTGCCTAATACCCAAGTACTGTTAGCAATCACAATCGAGAAAGAACAACTCCATCCAGGATTCAGGGGGGTTTGGCCGCAGGTTCCACCGAGCCCTCCTACCTCTGTGCCATTCAAGGAAACATGCGCGTTTTTCGTGAGCTTTTAGAGGGTTAGTGGTTCAGCGGGTGATAAGTTACGGTTCAAATTCTGTTGCCCGCACCAAGGTACCCACACACACTGAACGAGGGCCATGTCGTGGAAAGAAGATGAGGGAAGTTCAGTTCAGAGCCAGAAAGATTCTGCGGTCTCTAGACCAACTCTATCTCTGGACCTTAACCGGTTGTGCAGAAGGCGCTTCCTTCTTTACGATATCTATTCCATGCAGGCAGTCTGATTCGGCCTTGTACCCCTCACCAGAGTCCGCGACAATCTTGCCATTATCAGCTCGAAGGCGCCATCGCCATTCTCCTCTTTGGTCCGGATAGTATTCGAATTTTCCCAAGATCTCACCTCAGACGATTATTCGGTTGAGCACGCCATTTATCGTTTTTCTGGAGGGATGCGCACGAGGTGAACCGCACACACTTTTCCATCGCGCTTTCGGGGAAGACCATCGTTGGGTTGTGTGATGGAGTGGTTCGATTTGTGTTACCTGCACCAGTGAATGCACACATGAAATTGAGCCACAACTGAAAATCTACAGGAAGGGCTTATGGTGAAAAGAGACGCCTTTTGTATGGATATAGCTGGCCATTTTCGCGGCTAATGAGTAAGATGACTTATGTAGGCTTGGAGCATGCTTCGCCAGTCTTTTGTACTCTCGGAGAGTCGTTATGTCCCCGCAGCCGAACAAATAGTACAATGGGAGCTTGGGTGTTCGTTTCTCGCTGGAAAGAAAACACAACAGGCCATTTATGAAACCTTCGATGTAAGCCACTTCCTTGTAGTTGCCTGCTGCCAAGTACCTCTTCCGGAGAATTTCGTACGATTCTATCATGTGCATGAGCTTGTGTCCGTCAGAGAAGCGCCCTGATTTCCTATTCCCCATCACGTCCTCAAGGCCGTGCATAAGCCCGTCCTGATATACTAAGGAGAATAGGTTTTCAGGATGACTGCGAAGGTCAATTCCAAAGATTTCGTCATGCGCCTTCCCTACCTCAAGATACGCTGCTCGCAGGCCGATGTATCTCTCGTCTGGCAGCATAAGCTGCTGCTTGACAAGCTCCGCCTTCAATGACTCTAGAAAGAAGGTAGCATCAGTTATTATCGGCGTGACATTCATTTTCAAAGAAGCCAGCGTCTCCTTAGCGTTCTTGTCGAGTGTGACTACGTAGGACACAGGAAGGAGTTGCTTGACCTCACGGCTGAGTAGTCGATATATTCTTGAGAAATCCTCGTCTTGAAATGAATACCCGACGAATACAACTGTCTTAGAGGCAAGAAGCACTCTGAGGACGCTACCTATTACCCCTGTACGTAGACGCCGATAACAGACCTGATAATCCTTTGTGGTCACTACGATTGATCCATAATTGGTAACTGAACCGTGAAGCTTGAAGACTTTCCGGCCAGTAATATCGGAGAAAGCCGCGAAATCGTCGGGCGTGACAATTGGCGTAGCATCGCACTCGCGCTCGAAAAGGTCATCCCAATTCGTAGTGATGATTTCCTCAACATAAGGAATCGTTGAAAGTTCGACGTGAAATCTGCTGGCGTCTCTATAGACCTCTGGAAACAATTTCATGTAGTCGAATCTGTTCTTGATTTTGTGCAAGAGCATCCTACGAGATTTGCGCTCGCAATACAGACTCATCAGGTCCGAAAAACCGATTATCTTGTTGCGGGCTATCTTTAGCTCTCTTTTGACATCCTCGTAGAGTGTAACATTGAATACTCCTCTTGCTTCAGTGCTAACCCCAGCTCCAGCAAAAATCACTAGTTTCCGATTAGCAGCTGCATCGACTATTTCTGTGGGAAGACCGAACGGTATTCTTGCTTTGCAAATCTCGCATTGCTGTTCCTCGCCTGGCGAAGCATGGGAATGCGAATTCGCTATCCCCAGAAATGAGCCACGCTCCCACTTAGAGTTGATGTTGTTCGCATAAAGTGCTGTTGGTCACACGCCGCGTCACTTTGTGGCATGTGTGTCTATGATGATTCTTTGACAAACATGGAAAGTGGACAGGCAAATGGCTGAGCAAGCACGTAGTCCCAAAGAAATCTCCTGTCGAAGCATTTTCGCCATGCGCGCAACTTTGAGAGTTCATTTTCTGTAGTGGTATGTGGTACGAATGCTGAGAACACGGAATTGATCCCGCCTTCGGGGATGAGTTTCCAGCTGTTTCAGGTTTTGCTTTTCAGGCGCGAGACTTCGCATAGGCCGACTTCGTACATCTCTTTGTCGATTGGCCATGTCTTCGTATAGTAGGGCGCCCGTACTTCCACTTTCCGCGTTGACACGGTGAGTTGCTTTGCCCGAACTTCATGAGCCAAGTACTTACTCTTACTCCGGAGCATGCCCGCCGCTTTGGTTGAAGGGGCCACGATGTATGCGTGAACGTAGGAATCTACTTTGAGATCCATTTCCTTCCGCATCTGCTGCATGCGCCTCACAACATCGCGCGCTAATCCTTCCGCAAGGTCGTCTCTGGAAAGTTTCAGATCTACATAGAGTGCGCCAGCCGGGAACTCCGCTTTCGCATAACGTCCCTCGCCAGCTTGCATCTCATATTTTGAGGAGCTAGACGGGGCGGCACCTATGAGAGTGCGAGTGTTTGCCTGCTCCAGCATCAACGCCTTGTATCTCTTGAGAGCGTTTCGAGTTGTCTCCGAATCGGTGACAACAGCTACGTTTCGAACTGGTTGTCTCTGTTTCAGGCTTTTTTCCATCCGAGCAAGCGCGACGGTTGAGAGGACTGATTTTGCTGCCTCCATTTCGGATTCAAGCGAGTCGTCCAACCACTTCTTGTCCCAGCTCGGCCAGCCAAGGAGGTGTACCGTGGCTGGATGCTTGAGTTCCGCTTCCTTGAACATGTGTTGGTAGAGCGCTTCTGTTACGAAGGGAAGTGTTGGGGTGAGCATGATCAGCGCCTGCTTCAGTGCGTAGTACAGGGTCGCATAGGCGGCGAGTTTGTCGCGGGTCTCCTTCTCAACCCATGTCCGTCTCCGGATGAATCGCACGTACGTGTGGCTTAGGTCCTCGACGAGAAAGTTCTTGAGCTTCCGAAGCGCTTCGTGGACCCTGTAGCCCTCCATTGCTTCAGTGACTTCCTTGATTGTCCGGTGTGTTCTGCTGAGCAGCCAGCGATCCTCGGGGCGAAGAGCCCCAGTGAGCTTGCGCAGAGGCCACTTCGAAGGCGAGAACTCGTCTAGGCTCATGTACGTGCTCGCGAACACGTAGGTGTTCCAGAACGTGCTCAGGTCGCCGCTGTACTGCTTCAGGGCGTCCCAGGAGAATCGTAGGTCTTCCCATATTGTCGTCTGAAGAACGTAGTATCGGAAGATGTCTCTTCCGTACTTTTGCACAACCTCATCGGATGCCACGAAGTTGCCTAGTGATTTGTGCATCTCGCGTCCAGCATCGTCGAGCATGAAGCCGTGCATGAGAACGGTCTTGAATGGGGTTTGGTCCATTGCTATGATTCCCGTCTTTAGTAGTGCGAAGAACCAGCCGGAGATCTGGTCGCGTCCTTCAACTATGAAATCGGGGGGCCACCAGAACTTTGTAAGTTCTGGGTTCTTGGGGTGGCTCAATGACGCGTAGGAGGCGGCGCCTGAATCGTACCACCCCACCATCACGTCTGGAACCCGAGACATTTCGCCCCCACATTTGCAACGAAGCTTGATTCTGTCAACCCAGGGAACGTGCAGGCTTGAGAGCTCGGTCGGGTCTGTTGCCTCCTTCAGAAGCTCATCCTTTGACCCTATCACTTTCGTGCTGCCACATGAGTTGCAGACCCAGACGGGAAGTGGTGTCCCCCAGAAACGTTGTCGTGAAACGACCCAGTCCTTCAGCCCACCCAACCAATTCTTGAACTGATTTGCTCCTGCCCAGTCAGGTATCCAGGTGGTGTTTTCAACTTCCTTGATGAACCGGTCCTTCATCTGTGCGACTTTTATGAGCCATTGATTGGTAGCGCGGATGAGTAGGGGGGTCTTACATCTCCAGCACACTGGGCTCCTATGCTCTATCTCAGTGGCTTGGAGCAGCATGCCGAGGGATTTCAAATCCTCTATGATCTCGGGGTTAGCTTCCCTGACTGGTTTGCCTGCGTACTTGCCTGCCTCCGTCACGAATTTGCCCTGATCGTCAACCAGCATCAGTACGGGGAGCTTGAAACGTAAGCCTACTTCGTAATCTTCCTCCCCATGTCCCGGTGCCGAATGAACACAGCCAGTTCCCTCTTCAAGCGTTACATACTCCTTGCTAAGGACAACCGAGTGCGCGTTTCTCAGATCCTTCTGGGCTGGGACGAGGCTTTCGAGAGGTGAACTGTACTTGAGCCCTTCAAGTTTAGTTCCCGGAAAAGTCTCCACAACTTCCAAATGAACTCCTGCCGCTTCTTCGACGTGCGCGATCCGCTCCTTCGCTAGGATGTACACTTCGCCGTCCGAGCGAACCTTAGCGTATTGGAAATCGGGATTCACCATCACAGCAACATTCGACGGAAGCGTCCAAGGTGTGGTAGTCCAGATGAGAACGAATTCGCTCTCCTTGCCAACGACAGGGAACTTCACATAGATTGAAGGGTCCCGGAGGGTTTTGTATTCTTGGACTACCTCGTAATCCGAAAGAACGGTTTCACAGCGTGGGCACCAGTGTACGACACGTTGGCCACGCTCGAAGAGATTCTTCTTCCACGCCTGCTTCAGACTCCACCAGTCGCTTTCTATGTAATCGTCATGATGGGTCATGTAGGGATTGGCCCAATCCATCCAGACTCCAAGATTTTGGAATACACGCGTCATGGATGCGCAGTTTATTTCCGCAAAGCGTTTACACTCTGAAACGAAGCGTTCGAGCCCGAAGCTCTCTATGTCCTTCTTGGTCTTGAATCCAAACTTCTGCTCCACCGCTAACTCGATGGGGAGCCCGTGGCAGTCGTAGCCCGGCTGATCGCGAACGTTGAACCCGCGAGTGCGTTGGTATCTGATTATCGTATCCTTGAGTACCTTGTTCCAAGACGTTCCTATGTGGGGCGTGTCCGAGCTCGGGAATGGCGGACCGTCTAAGTAGTAGAACTTGGGTCCGTGAGATCTAGTCTCCTTAACTAGCTTGTACGTGCCTTCGTTTTCCCAGAGGGTTCTCACCTCTTCCTCGAGAGCTTTCGGGTCGTACTGCTTCGGAAGCTGGCCTACATGCCTATTCATCTTGCAAATCTCCTAGAATTTCTTACATTGTAGCAAGCCGAAAATGCGTTCGAACATCCATGGTGCGTGGCGTGGAATTTGCCCTGAGTACGGTTAGAAGTAGCGGATGATTTCACGGTCACCTTTCAAGATGAGCACCATTAGCTCCAGAGCATGCTTCAAGATTATTTTAACTTACCTTGCTGAGCTCTCTGAGGTTTTGTTTCGGATCTATGTTACTGGTGCATATGTAAGAATCCACGGGGCCACTAAGTTCCTTGTGGAGAATAATTTTGATGCCAGGGAGCTGGGTTACTGGTAAGTATTGTTTGTTCCGGGGGCTTTCCCCTCGCCCTGCGCGTCTTGAGCGAGGAGTTCAAATTCAGTCGCTCGCACCATTAGACCCACACACACATGCAAAGCTCCGCACATGATGTAGGAAAATAAGATGCTTAGAGAGCAGCCCCTACCTTCCTTAGAATCGATTTGGCTCGGGGGTCATTGCGGACTGCAGCGTACAAGGGGTCATATGCGATTTCGCCCAGCCAATCTGCGCCTCTCGCGTATTCTCCCTCGATCAGTTCGACGGCTTTCTCAAGTTCTCCAAGAGCTATGTGATATATTATCCGAAGCCCGTCCCCATGGTGTTTGGGGTCTGGCATAGCTTCGGCTTCTGTCATCGTCCTCCTCGCTTCCATCTCTTTTCCCGCTAATGCGTAGTTTGCGGCGAACGCGAGCTTCGACGTAAGTTCATCTTTGCTGATCTTTAGGTAAGTCTGACCTATCCTCTCGGCGTCTGCGAACTTCCTTTCGTGCCAGTATGTGTCCGCGAGGTTTGCAATCGCAGGAAGAAAGTCCGGTTGCAACTCAAGAGCTCTGAGGTGCTGGCTTTCTGCCTGGTCGTAACTTCCGAGCGCATCATAAGCGATGCCGGCAAAAGTTGCAATCTGAGGGGAAAGAGGATCAAGCTTCTGCGCCGTCAAAGCCTCCTGA
>Ga0315277_10011643_pt1 | contig 11063 bp, 6 predicted proteins | sample YL17G05_15_MG_FD_203695 | JGI IMG/M metagenome (GOLD analysis project Ga0315277, IMG submission 203695) | Sediment microbial communities from Yellowstone Lake, YNP, Wyoming, USA - YL17G05_15 | ecosystem: Environmental > Aquatic > Freshwater > Lake > Sediment | place: USA: Wyoming | collected... | reverse complement strand
AAAGCTTCATTGTCAGGATTTAATAGGTTATTTTTCTGGCTTACTCCAAATGATAGTTAAGACCAAAGTAGCCTGCAAAGAAACAAAATGCCCATTTTACGGAGACAATTATCATGAGTTTGTGTTGAAATGGTAAATTTTATCTTTTAATAGTCATTCAATCGTATCGTTTGCCAAAAACGATAAAAGCTCTTGACAAAGTTTAAATATTGTATAGAATCTACAATTAGTTCTTTATAATTCAATTAGGTATTTTGCTTTAACATTTGCAAAGACCTAAAAATAATGAAACTAAAAGAAGTGGATTCTTTTGTCCGGCTCGTTAAGAGGCGGTTTTTCTTTTTTCGCTTGACCAACCCAAAAAGAGAAGTTATAATTTAATAATCTGTAATCTTAAAAATTATGGCCAAAAAACCTCAAAAGAAAATAAAGAAAATAAAAAAAGCGGTTAAAAAATTAAAGACCAAAAAGCCAAAGCAAAAAGAAAAATCCATGGATGAGGTAAGGAAGATTAAGGTAAAAATGATCGGAATTGGAAACGGCGCAGGCACAATTGTGGCAGATATTGCCTCGGTTATGAAAAGGGCAAAATTTGTAGCAGCTAATACTGATAAATCCGCACTTTCAAAATTAAAAAGAAAAGTTGAAACTTTCCATTTTGGTCAAAATGTTACCGGTGGCTTTGGGACCGGTATGGATGTGGAATTGGGGCAATTGGCAGCCGAAAAAGAAGCAGAAAGGATTGAAAAACTTCTTAAAGATAGCGACATTTGTATCTTAGTAGCGTGTCTGGGAGGAGGAACTGGCTCTGGAGCAGCTCCTGTGTTTGCCAAAATTTCAAATAAGCTTGGAAATTTGACTTACGGCATTTTTACGCTTCCCTTTGACTTTGAAGGAGGAAAGAAGTTAGAAACTGCAAAAGAAGGGCTGGAAAAGTTAAAGCCCTTTATAAATGCAATCAGTATTGTGCCGAATGAAAGAATTTTTAAAGTGGTTGACAAGAAACTTCCTCTAAAAGACGCTCTCTCTGTGATAAATAGAACCCTGGCATTTAGTTTGGAAGGGTTAATTAACACTATTTATAATCCAGGAATTATCAATATAGATTTTGCGGATTTAAGAACAATATTAAGAGGTAGGGGAATGTTATCCTATTTAAATAGAACAGAAGCCTCGGGCGAAGATAAGGCCAAAAAAGCCCTTCAAAAGATACTTTCCAACCCTCTTTATCCCTATGATATCTCAAAGGCAAAAAGAGTATTATTTAATATTGCCGGATCTTCAGACCTTTCCATTTCAGAAGTCTCTGAGATTTCCGAAGGAATTTCCAATGCTGTTAAAAAAGAGTCAAAAATTATTTTCGGAGTTTCCAGAGAACAAGATGCAAAAAAAATAGAAATTAGTTTATTGGCAGTAGGATGCGAGATGAAAGATTTTTTTCCGTCACCCTTATCTCAAAAGAAAATTATTAAAAAACAATTACCCAAAGAACCAGAAAAAAAGGAAAAACCAAGAAAGTCAGTAAAGTCAGAAAGATCGGTAAAGCCAAAACAAAAGCCCGAGATTTCAAAAATAAAAAAAGAGCAAACGAGTATCCCAAAAACTGAGAAAAAACCAGAAGTTATTCTTCGAAAACCAATGAAAATAAAAGATAAAGTCAGAAAGAACGCACTTCAGATTCAAAAGGCAGTTGAGGACTTAGAGCAAGAAATAAAGAAAAAAGAAGAGTTTTGGGAAACACCAGCTTTTTTAAGAAAGAAACTAGAATAAACCTATGTCAGAAGTTAAAAAAGCGATTATTTTAGGCGCGGGCCTGGGTACAAGATTTTTACCCTTGTCAAAGGTAGTTCCAAAAGAACTTTGGCCCTTGGTAGACAGGCCCCTTATCCAATATCTCATTCAGGAATTAAAATCGTCTGATATTAATCAGATTATTTTTATTTTAAGCCCGGAAAAAAAAGAATTGCTCTCTTATTTTAAAAAAGCTCCTACTTTAGAGAAAATCCTAAAGACAAGAAAAGATGACAAGGCCTTAGTGGAACTTCAAAACTTGCAGGACCTCCAAAAAGGCATTTCCATTGCAAGTATTTTTCAGAAAAAGCCTCTGGGCGATGGCCACGCTATATTTCAAGCAAAAGAAAAAATAGGCAAAGAGCCGTTTGCGGTTTTATTCTGTGACGATATTATTGATTCAAAAATGCCTGCAGTTTTACAATTATTGAATGTTTTTAAAACCTGCCAGAGGCCGATTATTGCTCTTTCTCGGGTTCCAAAAGAAAAAGTATCCGCTTATGGCATGGTAGAAGTTGAAAAAATCGCCCACAAGCTTTATAAAATTAAAAAGATTGTTGAAAAACCGGCGCCAAATCAAATTCAATCTGATCTGGCAATAGTTGGAAAATATATATTAACTCCAGAATTTTTTGATTATTTAAAACTGCAAAAACCAAATAAAAAAGATGAGATTATTTTAGCAGAGGCACTGGATACCTATTTAAGAGATGGGAAAGTAATCTATGGGTGTGAACTTGAGGGAAAGTGGTTAGAATGCGGAAATAAATTAGATTGGCTGAAATCTAATATTTGGCTTTCTTTAAAGCATCCTCAATTCGGAGAGGAGTTAAGAAGATATTTAAAAGAAATAACATAGTTTAGTCAGGAAGCAATTTTGGGCACACGCTTATTCGTTCCAGCGACGGATTCGCTCAGTCCTCGACAAGTTGCCCCGCCCATAAGAATAGGCGGGGACCAAGCCAACTTGTCTGCGGATGGTTCCCAAAATTGCATCCTTTGCCCATATGATCCAAATAACCAAAAAAATATTAAAAGATATTTTTAAAAAGAGAGAAGAGGGGAAATATTATAAAAAATACGAATCCGGATTACTGCTTGTGATAGGAGGAGGGGAGTTTTATTCCGGATCTCCGGCGCTTTCTGCTCTTGCCGCTCTGAGGACAGGATGCGATGTAACTCAGGTTTTAGCACCTAAAAGAGCAGCAGATATTATTGCCTCTTTCTCTCCTAATCTGGCAGCTTATCCTTTAGATGGAAACAATCTTGAAGAAAAGCATTTGCCGACTTTGCTTTCCATGACCGAATCTGCCAAGGTTTTGGCAAAAGGGAATGTGGCAGTGGTTATAGGAGGGGGCGCAGGAAGGTCAGAAGAGACAAAAAAGGTAGTTTTGGAATACCTTTCCAAGATTGATATTCCAGCAGTAATTGATGCTTCTGCAATTTTGGCTGTAGGAGATGATCCCGAAGTAATTCGAGGGAAAAAATTTTTGATTACGCCCCAAACTTTTGAGTTTTTTGTTTTAACAAAAAGAGAAATTTATAAATTATCTCATCCCGAAAAGCAAAAAGCAGTGCTGGAAGAAGCAAAAAGATTACAAACCACAATCTTGCTTAAAGAAAAGCCAGATATTATTTCGGATGGAAAAGAAATTGCCTTAAACAAGGCAGGAACTCCATATATGTCGACAGGCGGGACAGGAGATGTTCTGGCAGGAGTTTGTGGAGCGCTTTTGGCAAGAGGAATAGAACCCTTTTTGGCTGCTCAAGTGGGAGTATATCTTACCTGTAAGGCAGGGGAACTCGCAGCCGATAAATTAAAAGATAGTCTTTTGGCTACAGATGTAATTGAGGCAATCCCAGAGGTTTTGTATTGATTTTAAGAGCCTCCAAAGTATTGATTTATTTTAAGCGTGAACAAAAAGATAAATAACATCTCATTTTTATATATTTTGCTTTTTTTGATAGTTGGAATCGGAATTTTTTATTTTTGCACAAACCCAATTAAAACTGTCCAAAGTTTTCAAAAAAATGAACTAATGATTCTTACTCCCAAACTGCATCCCAGGATTTTTGAGGATTGGTCAGTTTTATTTAGAACAAAGGGAAGAGCTAACTTAAAAGTTATTCCTCAGGATTCGGCAACAATTGAAGATTTAAAATTCATCTCTTTAAAATGTGGCAATGAAAAAAGAATTCCTTCTATAATTGAAGGAAAGATTGTGTTTTATCCTAATTGGTCATGCGACGAAATCAGTACGCTAAATAATTACGTTCAAAAAGCTGGGAATCATCATTTGGTATTTGAGTTCAGCGACCTTTACGCGGACGCTTTTAATGCTGCAAAAACTTGGGATGGAGGAGGAGATGGGTCTTCCTGGAGCGGCGACAATAATTGGAATCCTGACGGCGTTCCTGGAGTAGATGATGATGTCACAATTGATGCCAACGTTACAGTAAATATTTCAGCAACGACCACTATTAACTCTTTAACTTTGGGGAATTCTGGAGGAAGCACCACTCCCACTTTAAACTTTTCATATAATGCTATTACTAATGGCGCTTTAATTATTGATGACGGGGATTTAACAGTTTATTCGGGAGCTATCATTACTCATTCCAGCGGAACTACTGTAGTCGTAGGAACGGTATATATTGATGTTCAGACCGGCGATGCCACCCTGGCGGGAACAGTTAATCTTGATAGCAAGGGTTATGAAAAAAGTGCTGGAACAGGAGAGGGGACCAATGGCTCCGCTCTTACCGGTGGTGGCGGAGCCGGCTATGGCGGTGAAGGCGGAGATTACCCAATTGACACCTATGGAGGTCCGGTTGCCGGTGGTGTGGCTTATGGATCAATCTCCCAACCGGTTGATCTGGGGAGTGGTGGAGGTAACACTGATGCATCTAACTCGGGTGGCGCTGGCGGAGGAGCAATTAAATTAAACGTTGCCGGTGCGGCAACGATTTCCGGAACAATAACGGCTAATGGGACAAACGCTCCTGGAACTTTTGCCGGCGGCGGTTCTGGAGGAAGCATTTATCTGACTGCCAATAGCTTTGCTGGCTCAGGAACGATAAGATCCAATGGCGGGAATGGAAAAAATACTATAGGCGGTGGCGGGGCCGGCGGAAGAATTGCCCTTTATTACACCGCCGACGGTTCCAGCTTGACAATCACCGCTTATGGTGGAACTGGGAGTACTTATGGCTTTGGGGGAGCGGGAACCATTTATAAAAGAGATATCGCTAGCGCCAGCGGAAATCTATTAGTTGATAATAATAATAAGAATCCTTCAACATCAGATGCTTTTATCGGAAGAACGAAAATAAACTCTACCGAGTCATTTGATACGATTACTTTGCAAAATTACGGCAACCTCGAAACTGGTTCCTCGACCAATATTACTTATAACACCTTAAACTGGTCTACCAAGGGAATAATTACTGACGGTGGGGGGACCTTTGCCCTTTTGAGTTCCGGTGGAAATGTCACGGTTCCCTCGACTGCCATCCTTTTTGCCAATACAGCCAGGACTTTTAGTAATTTAATTATTGAGGGCGACTTAACTCATACTAAAAATACGTTCAGTGAAACTTATAAAATTGATTTAATAATTACTAATGATCTGACAATTAACGGAACGGTGACTCTTGATTACAAAGGTTATTGGTCTTCCACCGGGACTGGTGAAGGGATAGACAGCGCTAATGGTGCGGGCGGAGCCGGTTATGGTGGTACTGGTGGTGCGGGAAAGACTGGTGCAGGAGGTTCATCATATGGTTTAAATACTATTCCAACCAATATTGGCAGTGGCGGGGGAAGATATAGTTCCCAAGGCTTGGGCGGTGCCGGCGGCGGTGCCGTTAAGTTTAATGTTGGTGATACGGCGACAATCGCTGGAACAATCTCAGCTAACGGCCAAAATGGCCAATACGCCCTTGGGACTGGTGGTGGATCTGGAGGAAGCATTTATATTATTACCGGAATTTTAGAAGGGGCAGGTACGGTTCGGTCCAATGGGGGTAATCGCAGTGGTACTGATGGTGGTGGCGGCGCCGGAGGAAGGATTGCTTTTTATTATTTATCAGACATATCTTCTATTTCGCCGACAGTGGCCGGCGGAACTGGCTATAATAATGGTTCTGCTGGAACTATTTATACAGAACTGACTAATCAGTCTCCGATTGCGCCCGATTCTCTTTTGACTGAAGGCGAGACTAATCCAGCCTGTATTTCTGATACTACTCCTGAACTTTCAGCAATCTATAATGATTCAGACGCAGGCGACATTGCTAATAAATACCGGATTCAGGTAGACGATGATGAATTATTTGGTTCTTCTATATGGGATTCTGGAGTTGGAGGTACTGGAATGTCAGATTGCAATCAAGGTAGTAGATGCCAGGATATTTCTTATACAGGAGATCCGCTTTCTAATAATGTTAAATATTATTGGCATATTAAATTCTGGGATGATACTCCTGCAGAAGGTGTATGGAGCACAGAATCAGCATATTTTACAATTAAGAAGGTAAATGCAGATTCTTGTACATTAGACTCTGAGTGTTGTTCGGGGTTTTGCACAGATGGATATTGCTGCGAAAATGCTTGCAACGGAACTTGCCAAAGGTGTGATGCCACTCCAGGAACCTGTACTGTAAGAATCTTAAATGACAATGCCGAGGTTATTACCACTTGCCAATATTGTAATGGGGTAAACCCCACTTCCCAGCCCTATACAGGAAACACAGGAGTAAACTGCACGGCTGACTGCGATTCATGCATAGCAGGAGCATGTACTACAAGATTAGCAGACGATAATACTGAATGCGATACTTGTCAAAGGTGTGATGGAACACCTCTGGTTAGTTGCAACTTGGTTTCTCTCGGACAAGAGGGTAAGAATTGTGACACGCCTTGCAAAGAATGTAACGGCGCTGGTAATTGTGTTGATATTGATGGAATTGAAGATACAGTAGGGATAAACACTTGTGCAGGTCCCTGTAGAAATTGCTTGGCAGGAGCTTGTGATATAGTAACCTGTGGACATGAAACAATAGGAACGGTTTGTTCTGGTCAAAATATATGTGATGATTTAGGAAATTGTGTTGCAAAGGCTGCAAACGGAAACACTTGCAGGGTAGGGGCTTGCCCTATCTGTCCTTTCCTTAATTGCAATTTTTGTGCTTCAGGTTATTGTTCAGGAAATACCTGTTTTAACCCTTCTGCCCTTGGTCCTTCTTATACGCCCATACCCATTACTTCTACTTGCTATGGAAACGTGATTGGGGGATCGGGAGGAGAAGTTAGCTGTACTTTTCAATCTGGAAATCAAGTAAAGACAATCTTTTCTGAAAAAAGCATTGAAGGAACCGTGGTTGTTAGGATTGATCCTAAAGACAAAACAGAGATTATCAAAAATAACCCCCTGCCTAAAAATTATCAGATAGTAGGGGATTTAATAGCTAATTTGAGAGCCTTTTCTGAAAGTAAAGAATTAGAAGCTTTTAAAGAAAAGGTTACAATCACTTTTTCTTATAAGGACGAAGGGATAACCGGTGCTAATTTAGACGAAAACACTCTTAAGATTTATTGGTGGGATGAAGTTAATAACACCTGGCAAGGATTAGAAAGTAAGGTGGATACAAACTTAAATACAGTCACTGCTAATACCTCTCATTTTACTTATTTTGCATTAGTGGGAGAACAGGCCCAAAGGGCTTATATTCTAGAACTGCAGCGTCAGATTATAAAAGTCCTGCTTCAGTTGATTCAGATTTTACAGACAAGACTCAACGAAATTTTAGGAATATAAAGAAAGTTTTCTTGTTTTAATTTTTTAAAACCGCACTTTTTTGAAGATATTTTTTAAGGTATAATTTATACAATATGGCTTACGATATTGTTATAATTGGTGGAGGACCGGCAGGAATTACAGCTGGGATTTATGCTGCGAGAAAAAAATTGAACGCGCTTTTAGTTTGTAATGATTTTATAGGCCAAGCAGGACAGGCTTTTTTTGTCGAAAATTATCCTGGATTTGAGGGAATTTCTGGCCACGAGCTGATGAAAAAATTTAAAAATCATTTGAAAAAATTTGAGATTGATATAAAAGAAGGAGAAAAAGTAGAAAATATTTTTAGAAAAAAAGACGGAAGTTTTGAGATAATTACTTTTAAAAAAAATAAATATTATAGCAGAGCCGTGATTGTAGCTTCTGGCATTCCGCCAAAAAGCTTAAATGTGCCAGGCGAAAAAAAGTTTATAGGAAAAGGGGTTTCTTACTGCACTACTTGCGACGCTCCTATTTTTAGGGACAAGGATGTGGCAGTGATTGGGGGCGGGAATTCCGCACTTGAAGCAGCTATAGAATTGTCAAAATATTGCTCAAAGATATACATTTTGAATAACAAAAAAGACTTTAAAGCCGATGAAATTATTATCCAGAAAGTTAAAAAAATAAAAAAGGTTCAGATTTTGCTTAATTCTGAAATAGAAGAAATTAAAGGAAAAAAATTCGTAGAATCAATGACGTATAAAGATTTAGAGACAGGAAGATTGGAAAGTTTATCAGTCCAGGGAATTTTTGTACAAATAGGAATGGTTTCGGCCACTATTTTTTTAAAAGGCTTGGTTGATTTTAATGAAAAAGGAGAAATAAAAATCGATCCTATTACTCATCAAACCAAAACTGAAGGTATTTTTGCAGCCGGAGACATAACTAATATTCCTTCAAAGCAAATAATTATTGCGGCAGGAGAGGGAGCCAAGGCTGCGCTTTCGGCATACTCATATATTAAAAGTTTAGAAAAATAATATGTCAAAGAATTCAAAAATTAAGCAAATTAAAGCAAGGGAAATTTTAGATTCAAAGGGCGATCCGACAATAGAAACAGAAGTTGTATTGGGAGATGGTATAGTGGCAGCAGCCCAGGTTCCCTCAGGAGCGTCTACCGGATCAAGCGAAGCAGTAGAATTACGTGATGCAGACAAATCCAGATATTTCGGAAAAGGAGTTCTAAGAGCTGTGGAGAATATAAATGGCCCTATTTCCAAAGCCCTGATCGGGCAGAATGCTTATGAACAAAGAAAAATTGATCAGATTATGATTGATTTGGATGGAACAGAAAACAAAGGAAATTTAGGAGGAAATGCAATTGTAAGTGTTTCCATGGCCGTATGCCGGGCTGCCGCTTTGTCTCAGAAAATTCCTCTTTATAAATATTTTGGAAAGTTGAGCGGAAATTCAAATTTTAAACTCCCGCAACCCTTATTTTTACTCTTGGAAGGAGGAAAACACGGCGCTTGGGCTACTGATATACAAGAATATTTTGTAATTCCAAGGAAAGAAAAGTTTGCAAAGTTTGGAGAAAGTTTAAGAGTAGGTGTAGAAATCTTTCATACTTTAGAAAAATTACTTTATAAAAAGGGCTATTCGGTAGGAATAGGTTTTGAAGGGGCTTTTTGTCCAAAAGAGATTAAATCTAATGAAGAAGCCTTACAATTATTAATTGAAGCAACTGAAAAAGCAGGATATTCCCTGCCTGATGAAATAGTATTGGGAATAGATGGCGCCGCCTCTGAATTTTTTGAAAAAGGAAAGTATGTGCTAAAAAGCGAAAAAGGAAAATCACTTTCTCCAAGAGAATGGTCTGAAAGATTAGTCGAATGGTCTAAAAAATATCCCATTTTGTTAATGGAAGATATTTATTATGAGGAAGATTGGGACGAATGGGCTTTCCTTACTCGTAAAATAGGAAATCGAGTTCAAATTGTAGGCGATGACTTGTTGGCTACAAATGTAAAAAGGATCCAAAAGGCGATTGATTTGAATGCTTGTAACAGCGTCTTGATTAAATTAAACCAAATAGGAACAGTTTCTGAAACCTTGAATGCCATAAAGTTTGCTAGTTTGGCAGGATTTCCTACTATTGTTTCCCATAGAGGAGGGGAGACAAATGATGATATGATTGCAGATTTAGTGGTAGGCACAGCTTCAGCGCAATGCAAGTTTGGTGGTCCAGACAGAGGCGAAAGAATAGCAAAATATAATAGATTATTGAAAATCGAAGAAGAATTAATTTAGATATTATTACTCGGAAAGCAGTGTTTTGGTAGACGTTCGTTTGCTTCCAGCGAGCAAACGAGCTCAGGTCCTCGGCGAAATTTTCTCCGCAGAGCGTCGCAACCAAGCGATTTCGCCTGCGGATGCTCCCTTTAATGAGAAGCATTACAAGGAGCGAAGCGACTGATTATCAAAACTGCTTTCCTCGTTAAGGCTATTTTAATGAAAAGAATTTTATTTATTGTAATAGATGGTTTAGGAGATGAACCGATCCCAAAACTGGGTGGTAAAACCCCATTGGAAGCAGCCCATACTCCTAATTTAGATTTTTTGGCAAGCAATGGAATCTGCGGAGAGGCCGTAGTTAAGTTTAGAGGCGCTACTCCTACTTCTGAAGAATCCCATTTTTCTTTATTTGGATATGACCCAGAGCTCTATAAAATCAAAAGAGGAATTATTGATGCCACAGGCGTTGGAATGAAGGCAAAAAAAGGCGATATTGCCCTAAGAGGAAATTTTGCTACAGTTGATGGGAAATTAAATGCAATTGACAGAAGGGCAGGAAGAATTAAAGACGCCCAAGCGTTAATAGATACTCTCAATAGAATGGAAATTGATGGAATAAAGTTTTTGTTAAAAAGTGCGACCGAACATAGAGTGGGAATAATTTTGAGAGGAGAAAACCTGAGTTCAAATATTTCAGACGGAGATCCATTTTATGGAAAATTAGGAAAAAGGGCTAGGAAAATTAAACCTCTTGATAATTCTCCAGAAGCTATTTTTACGGCGAATGTATTGAACAAATTCTTAAACAAATCCCATCAAATTTTAAAAATTCATCCTCAGAACCTAGAAAGAGAAAGAAAGAACTTGCCAGTGGCTAATTATATTTTAGTAAGAGGCGCCTCTACCATTCCTCAATTGCCATCTTTTAAAACAAAATACGGCCTTTTTGCCTGCTGTATCGCCGGGAAATTTCTTTATAGGCAAATTGGAAAGATTTTAGGTATGGATTTGATAAAGGTAAAAGGCGCAACAGGATTATATAATACTGATCTTGGGGCAAAGTTTTTAGCTGCAAAAAGAGCATTGAAAAAATACGATTTTGTATTCTTGCATATCAAAGCTGCAGATTCGCTGGCAGAAGATGGAAGATTTTTGGAAAAGAAAAAATTTATTGAAAAAATAGACAAGAACTTTAAA
>Ga0315277_10011642_pt1 | contig 11063 bp, 9 predicted proteins | sample YL17G05_15_MG_FD_203695 | JGI IMG/M metagenome (GOLD analysis project Ga0315277, IMG submission 203695) | Sediment microbial communities from Yellowstone Lake, YNP, Wyoming, USA - YL17G05_15 | ecosystem: Environmental > Aquatic > Freshwater > Lake > Sediment | place: USA: Wyoming | collected... | reverse complement strand
CATCTCGAGGTGCTGCTTTTTTCAGCCGGCAGAAGGATACCGGACAGGTCCGATTACCTGGCCGACCGGATCAGCGAAAATCCGGCGGAGGGAATTTTCCAGGCTGTGTGCACCCTGGCCCGGGCCGGTGCCAGGTTTGTCGCTATTGCCTGCAATACAGCTCACAGCCCGGAAATAATCGAGCCGCTTAAGGAAAAAATAAAAGACCTGGATTTGAATCTCGAACTGGTGGATATGATCGAGGAAACAGGCCTTTTTATCAGGCAGTATTACGGCAGGGGAGTAAAAACAGGCTTACTGGCCACTGAAGGAACATATAAGTCCGGGGTCTATGAGCGCCTTGCCGGTGACATTGAATTGGTTATTCCTTCCCGGAAAATCAGAGAACTGGTGCACAGGGCGATATATGACCGCACTTTCGGGATAAAAGCCTTTTCCAATCCGCTCACCGAGCAGGCGGTAGAGGATTGCCGCAGCGCAGTGAGACATCTGGCGGATAAAGGGGCAAAGCTGGTCATCCTCGGCTGCACGGAACTGCCTCTTGCCCTGCCTGAACAGTCAATGGCGGGAGTAGCTCTTCTCGACCCGGCCTGGATTACCGCCCGGGCATTGGTGAGTAAAGCAGCTCCGGATAAGCTCAAGGAATACAGGCCGGAGGTTTGTCCGCACATATTACAGGGAGAGTGAAGTAGTTCACATTTATATTTAATGTCCCTGATTCAGCCTTGAATATTCACCAAAGTTGAAGAAGCATGAATGATTTGCCACAGATAAGATTCTATAATTTTGAAACCAGAAGCTGTAAAGCCCTTAAGCATAGGGATTCTCTTTTTGGAGCGTGTAGAAGACAATTAATTTCCATTGACGTTTTGCTGGATGTACAACAGCAGGCATGCCTTTCGCGCGGGCATCCCCGCGCGAGGCGACCGCAGGTGAAGCGGAGTAAGAAAGTTAAAGCCAGGATTAACTTTCGTTTCCTTTGGTTACAAAGGAAATGGTTTTGCTTCTTTTGCCAGCAAAAGAAGTTTAAAATTTATCTTTGCGGATAGATGCAAACAATTTTATACAATGAGTAGTAATTCAGCACACTTAGAAATTCTGATAAATAAATTTCGTCGAGAAAGGGGAGAAGGTGGCTGAGAAAAAAAAGGTCCGTACCGCTCTCCGGCCGGTCTCTTTCCAGCTTGGGTATCTTGCTCATGCCGAGGGCTCATGTCTTATTTCCATGGGGAAAACAGTTGTATTGTGTGCCGCCACTGTAGAAGATAAAGTACCTCCTTTCCTGGAAGGTAAAGCCCAGGGCTGGGTGACCGCCGAGTATGGAATGCTTCCGCGCAGCACTCATAAAAGGCAAATACGCGAACGGTCCACAGGCAAGCCGAACAGCAGGGCGCTGGAAATAAGCCGTCTTATCGGCAGGGCGCTAAGGATGTGCGTTGATCTCTCTGCTCTCGGGGAAAGAACAGTGATCCTAGACTGCGATGTGCTCCAGGCGGATGGCGGGACCCGCTGCGCTTCTGTCAATGGCGCGGTAATCGCCCTTTATCAGGCGCTCAAAGGTCTGGTCAAGGCGAGTAAGCTCAAATCCAATCCTCTGCATACCCTGGTCGCCGCGGTAAGTGTCGGCCTGGTGGATAGCAAGCCGGTTCTTGATCTCGATTACGATGAGGACTCCCGGGCTGAAGTGGACATGAACGTGATCATGACCGCGGATGGAAATCTTGTCGAAATCCAGGGAGCAGCGGAAAAAAGACCTTTCACCGAGGAAGAGCTGAAAGAGATGCTTGATCTGGCCAGAAAGGGTATCGGAAAGTTGATCAACATGCAGAAGAAGGCCTTAGCCATTGAATAGACCAAGGCTGCTTATAGCCACGAGAAACCTCGGCAAGATCGCGGAAATCAGGGAATTCCTCTCCGGCCTGCCTGTCAAGGTGATTGGTTTGGAAGACCTGGCGATAAAGGTTCCGGAGTGTGAGGAAAAAGGCAGCTCTTTCGAGGAAAACTCAAGGAGCAAGGCGGAATACTGGTGCTGTCATACCGGGCTGGCGACTCTTGCTGATGACAGTGGGCTTTGTGTCGATACCCTGGATGGCGCTCCGGGAATATATTCGGCGCGATTCGCCGGGGCCGGGGCTGATGACCGGAAGAACATTGAACGTCTGCTCACGCTGCTCGAAGGAGTCGGGGAAGGAAGGCGGGGGGCTTCATTTCAATGCTCGCTTGCCCTCTGCTGCCCGGGAAAACCGATTATCACTTTCCAGGGTTTATGCCAGGGACTGATTCTTAAAGAACCTTTAGGCGAAAGCGGGTTCGGCTATGACCCTGTCTTTTATTATCCTCCACTTGGGCGATCTTTCGCCCAGCTCACTCCAGAGGAAAAAAACAAGGTGAGCCACAGAGCCATGGCTTTTCAAAAACTGCGTGCCTGGCTAGTCGAAAATCCATTGTGATCTTTACGAAGCGATGGCGATTACTACAGGGAGCGGAAAATAGTTTACATTTATATTGTTGAGTACATGATTCAGCATTGAATAATGAATTATTTCGAGGCAGAGCTGCGAGGTCATAGAAGGTTAATTTTGATCATTCTAAGCCTCACCCATGGGCGACCAGCCGGTCGCCCCTACGCTTTGCCCGGGCGGATTGCCTTGAAGCAGAGCTTCGTGGAATTCTCTATGATTCACGACAGTTAAGGAAGCATGAATTATTTACCAAGGATCAGTTTCTATAATTGCTAAACCAGAGGCTGTAAAAGACATTAAACCTTGAGATTCCCTTTTTGGAGCGCGTAGAAGACAAGTAATTTCCATGATTTCCTTGATAAATGTACAAAGCTTTGGCATGCCTTTCGCGCGTCATTTTGCGCGAGGCGTCCTCGGCGAAGCGGAGTAAGAGCGTTATAGCCGGGATTAACTTTCGGTTCCTTTGGTTACAAAGGAACTGGTTTCGCTTCTTTTGCCAGCAAAAGAAGTTCAAAATATATCTTTATGGATAAATGCAAATAATTTTATGCCCTGATTAATAATGGACAAGGCCTGAATCCTGGCAAAGGCAAAATAAACATTTTTATGGCATCATATGGAGCTTTAAGTGAATGATCTAACAAATGATCAATTAAATAGATACAGTAGAAACATTGCTATACGGGAAATAGGCTTTGAAGGCCAGTTGATTATCCGTAAAAGCAAAGTACTGATAATCGGAGCAGGAGGGCTCGGTTCCGCCGCTTCGCTGTATCTGGCAGCAGCCGGTATCGGTACACTAGGCATAATCGATCAGGACCGGGTCGAACTATCCAACCTTCAGCGCCAGATACTCCACGACACACCCTCCCTGGGTGAGGAGAAGGTGCACTCCGCGACCCGGCGTATCCGCGCACTCAATCCGGATGTCGAGGTGAGAACATGGCAGGAGCCTTTTTCAGTTTCCAATGCCTTGACTCTTCTTTCTGAATTTGACTATATTCTCGACTGCACGGACAATTTCCGGGCCAAGTTCCTGATCAATGATGCCGCAGTGATCGGGAGAAAGCCTTTCACTCATGCCGGGGTTCTCGGGTTCAAGGGACAGGCTCTTACCTGGGCGCCTGGCAGGGAAGCCCCCTGCCTTCGCTGCCTTCTGCCTGAGCAGCCCACGGCACAGGAGTCACCATCGAGCGTCGAGGAGGGAATACTGGGAGCTGTTGCCGGAACTTTTGGCACGATCCAGGCTGTAGAGGTGATCAAGGTCCTGACCGGGATAGGAAAGCCGCTCCTGGGGCGCCTTCTCACCTGTGATGCTTTATCCATGGAATTCAGGGTTGTCGAAGTCAAGCCAAGTCCGGTTTGCCCGCTTTGTTCTGATATCCCTAAAATAAAAGAATTGAAAGCTGACCTTTATACCTGATTGAGTTTTCAAGCATTTTCCCGCCCTTTTTCTTCTCCTGTTCTTTCTTTAACTTGACAATTAAGCTTCATCAGGTAGATTAAGGAAAAGACAGACAGAAAAGAAAGGTTTTTGCAATGCCTTCCTCAGATTCATCCAAATCTCACACCCGGAAAGGAATTTCCTATGCAGCAGAATAATGGTTTTGAGATCAAGCTTGACGGATTCAGGATACCGCAGTTCAGCGGCAAGATTTTTCTTTATCTTGTCGGACTTGTTTTCTTTATCTGGCTGGCCAGCGGGATTTACATCGTGGAGCCTAACCAGCTCGGGGTGATCCTGCGTTTCGGCAAGCTGAACAGAGTTCTTGAGCCGGGCCTTAATTATCACCTGCCGTATCCCCTGGAAAGTCTCCAGAAACCCAAAGTGACCCAGGTCCAGCGGGTCGAGATCGGTTTCCGCACGACCAAGGAGGGTGAGCCTTCAAGGTACGAATCGATCCCTGAGGAAAGCCTGATGCTTACCGGGGATGAGAACATAGTCGATCTCGACCTTATCGTGCAGTTCAAGATCAAGGATGCGGCAGCTTATCTTTTCAAAGTGCGTGATGTAATCAGCACCGTGCGCAGCGCCGCAGAGGCCGCTCTCCGCCAGGCGCTCGGCAATCACTTGATCGATGAAGCTCTGACAGATGGGAAATTCGTGATCCAGAATGAGATTAAAGAGAATCTGCAAATTATCCTCGACCGTTACAATGCCGGAGTGCTCATTCTGGCTGTGCAGCTTCAGGATGTGCATCCCCCTGAGCAGGTTATCGCCGCTTTCAAGGATGTAGCCAGCGCTCTCGAAGATAAGAACAAGTTTATCAACGAGGCCCAGGGCTATCAGAACGATCTTATTCCGCGAACCCGCGGCCGTGCCGAGCAGATGCTGCGCCAGGCGGAAAGCTACAACAAACAGCGCATCCTCCGTTCCCAGGGTGAAGCCGATCGTTTTAACAAGGTCCTCGCTGAATACCAGCGCGCTCCGGCAGTTACCGAGAAAAGGCTGTACCTGGAAACTATGGAAAAAGTCCTGCCCCGGGTCAGAAAATATATTGCCAAGGTCAAGGATGGCGGCGGGCTGATCCCTCTGCTCGATATGCGGAAAGCTCCCTGAACCCCCGGAGGTGTGTTTTGACTAAGTTAAGTACCCTGAGGAATTCCAATTTAATAGAAAAAAAGGAGTGAAAATGAGCCGCGAGTTAAAGATCTCGGCTGTCTTTATTGCCATAATGTTGGTGGGATTTCTGCAAGCGGTCTTCCTGGTCTGGGAGACAGACCAGGTGGTGCTTACCAAATTCGGTGAGACCGTGCGCATCGTGGCTGAACCCGGCCTGCACTTCAAAATTCCCTTTATTTACAAGGTCAACCGTTTCGAAAAGCGCTTGCTGGATTATGAAAGCTCGCCGACCGAAATCATTACCCAGGATAAAAAGACCCTTATTGTCGACAACTATGCCAAATGGCGGATAGACAATCCCCTGAAATTCATGCAGGCCTTAGGCAACGAGCTCGGCGCCCAGAGCCGGCTGGATGATATCATTTATTCAGAGCTGCGCACGGAGCTCGGCAAGCACAAGTTCCACGATATTATCTCCACTACCCGCTCGGCAATCATGGAACAGGTAACCCTGGAAAGTAACAAAAAAGCCATGGAGTACGGGATGCAGGTCCTGGATGTAAGGATTAAAAGAGCCGATTTGCCGCAGGAAAACGAGCGGGCTGTGTTTGCCCGCATGGAAGCCGAGCGCAAGAGGATTGCCAATCAGTACAGGAGCGAGGGCGAGGAGGAAGCCCTGAAAATCCGGGCGGAGACTGACAAACAGGCAGTGATCATTATGGCTGAAGCGGAAAAGAAATCCCAGCAGATCCGCGGTGAAGGCGATGCCGAGGCGACAAAGATTTATGCCCTGGCTTACACCAAAAATGTCCGTTTTTACTCTATGGTGCGGAAGCTCGAGGCTTACGAGACTGTTATAGATACCATGACAGTGATGATCATTTCGCCGGACGCTGATTTCTTCGAATATTTCTGGAAAGCGCCTTGAACAGGCGCTGAGAGATAGGGATTTGAATGAACTACCCCGCGGCAGAGCTGCGAGGTATCATAAGAAAAACATGTACGGGCGGGTTTGAAACCCGCCCCTCCGCTTGACCCAGGGGTGGTCTACCCCGGAGCAAGCTCCGAGGAATTCTTTCGATTAAACTCGAAATATGGTTCGCAGAGTGTCCGTTTTTAGGACACAACGAAGCAGGAACATCAAGAAGACACTCCCTTTTCTCTTCTCTGATACTCTCAAAAAGAGAACAATTAAGTCCCCTCTACTAAGAGGGGATTTAGGGGTGTGTTACACACAACCCCCGCCTGCCTGGGGCAGGCACCCCCTTTCTTAAGGGGTAATTTTTTTGTTTCACCTTAAAGTAAATCTCAGAACATTCCCCCTTAACCTTAATTAAAAGATAAATTTTATAACATCCTGGGAAATCAGCGTTTATTCCCCCTCTTTGGTAAGGGGGAATTTGAATTTCACATTCGTTAATGTAAATCGTCGAATGTTCTATCTTACCCTTAGAAAAGAGGGTAATTCTATAAGACCTTGGGGAAACAGCGATTATTCCCCCTTAGAAAAGGGGGAAACAGGGGGTTGTCTAAGCAGGGATAAACTTCAAGCCAGGTAATTTGTGGATAATCCAGGTTAGAAATTCCTGTGCCTGAATAACACACCCCGTCGGCTGCGCCGACACCCCTCTTTTTAGAGGGGAGTTTCCCTTCTCCAGATTTATGAATTATCCGGGCTGACTCTCTTCGCCGCCGTGAGAAGGCGCTGTCTCCAGGCCCGCCAGAGAGAGTACTTGTTTCATCTCTCGCGCGTTCTTTACTGCCTGGCCCTGACGGTGGTTGTTGAAAAAGAGGAAGGTCTTGCCGGTCTTTTCATCAAGCCACTTTATATTCTTCACCCACTCCTGAAGCTCTTCTGTCCGGTAATAGTAATCGTATCTCTCCCACGCCTGGTCGTGGTGCCACCATTTTGCTGCATTTCGGCCGTGGAACCTTACATAGCCTAGCTCTCTGGATGTGCAGACAACCTCAGGAGGCATAAGCCCGGGAAGTCTCGGCTCATCCACGCAGCAAAGGGCCGCATTGTGGGAACGCAAGAGCTCCAAGGCCTCCCGTTTAAGCCAGGCACTGTTTCTGAACTCGACCACTGTATTCACTTCGCTGAATTTGGCGAGCAAACTGTCCAGGAAAGCCATTTCCCGCTCCCCGTAATGAAGGCTGAACGGAAATTGAAGAAGCACTGCGGCAAGTTTCCCTGACTCAGCCAAAGGCCTGGATGAATCAAGAAAATCTTTCACTTTCCTGTCCACACTTTCATCCCGCTCGTGAGTTATTCCCTGGAAAGCCTTGATCACTATCTGGAATGTTCCCGGAGTGTTTTCTATAAGGTTTCTTATCAGGGCTGGCGAGGGCATAGCATAAAAGCTCGAGTTTAGCTCGAGCGCTGGAAACTCCCTGGCGTAAAAGGACAGGAAGTCTCGTTTATCCAGCCCGTGAGGATAAAACACCTCCCGCCAGTCATCGTAGGAAAAGCCGCTGGTGCCGATATAGATCATTGGGTTGGCTCTCCTCTCCAGGTTTATTCTAAAATAATAGTGGAGTTAGGGTAAGGGAAGGCTGGAGGAATCAGGCTGGAGGCTGGAGGCTGTAGGCTGGAGGAATCAGGCTGTAGGCTGGAGGCTGTAGGTTAAGACTTACGGAGCGAGCGAATAAGGCCGTTGAGAACCTTGGCCGTTTCCTGGCATTTCGCATTAAGGGAGTTGAAATCACAAGATGGCAGATAGCCGAGGCGGTGGGTTATAGGCTGTAGACTGGAGGCTGTAGGCTGGAGGTTAAGACTTACGGAGCGAGCGAATAAGACCGTTGAGAACCTTAGCGGTTTCCTCGCATTTAGTATTGAGAGTGTTGAAATCACTCAGGGAGAGATAGCCGAGGCGGTGGGCCAGGCTGATTTGATATTCAACTTCGCGAGCGGAACCATAGGCCATGTCGAGAAAATGAAGATAGTCTGCTGCTGAATTACGGGCGCAGCCCTCGACAATGTTTGAAGCAATGGAAACCGCTGCCCGCCTGATCTGTGAGGTCAAGCCGAACTGTTCTTTACGCGGAAAGTTCTCGTTGAACTCTTTCTTTCATGCTTAATTGGCGTAATTTTGATTAAATCACTTTCAATCTCTATCTTGTACTCGGTGCCACATTTAATGCTTTTCAAAGGTACGGGGTGTTTTGCTAATGGATTATGGATTATAAAGAAGTCCCTTCCTAAATCTGAGGCTTTGATAGAATCCGTAATATTGGCATATGAATAAACCACACCACTTATAAAGGAATATTTAGGATCAATAAAATAATCAGTTTCTATTGGTTGTATCTCTTTGTTTCTTTTTGCCTTAGAAACATTATCGCGATATTCAAATTTTTTTTCAATGATTTTATTATCTTTATTGATAACTAAAACCATATCTCCAATAGGTAGAAGTGCTCTAACAACCTCTGGGAAACCACCGACCGGATAAGGTGAAAGTCTATAAAACGGTTCAATCCAACCACCACTGATACAAATAATAATCCGTTGGGAATCTTTTATTAGTCCTTTTTTAATATATTGCAATATTTTTTCAGCTTTAGAAGTGAAGCTGCTTGTTATACGTAAAATAATCTTATCTGACGGGTTGTCACTTGCCACTTTATAGATTACTTGCGGTATGGAGTTAGGGTTATCTTTTTCACCATTTGATATAGTTACAACCTCTGCCCAGCAATCTAATTCTTGAATATAGAAATCAGGCCCTTTGTCCGATGGGTGTGTAACATTTAAGTGTAAACGTTTTATGAATGTTGCACAAAAATACAGTTCGCTGTAACAAGAAGCAAAGTCATGCTTTATTTGGGACGGGAACTTTTTATCTAACAAATTATGACAAATTTTATAAAGTTCCTCGACTTGATCTTTCAATAAAGTAGGCGGATCGAAATGTGGATTATTTTTTTGAATCTTATGGTACAAAGGATCAGTAGCTTGGGAATCTTGATGTAGTAGTTTCATATTATTCAGAGCCAACGTTTAAATTAACAGGCGCTCTTAGAGCATGCCCTCAAAGTAACCCGCCGCTGTTCCACTCGTCCGGTGCAATGTCTTGTTATACGTTGAACTTAACAAATACGATAAATACATTATCTTTTCTTTCAATACTTGTGCTTTGTTCGACAAAAACTATCTTCTCTTTTTGTTTCTTCATGTTGCTAACCAGGTGCTTGGTTGATACACGAATTTCAGGACGATCTAGGAATACCATGAATTTTAAAAATCTTGCAGGATTAACTTTAGATTTCGATTTTCCTTTGGTTAGGGCTTCAATATCTTTCTCAATGCCCTTTCTATGAGCAGAACTATAAACGGGGCCGTTTGAGAATTTTGTTCGAAGCTATTTCTCCCACACGTAGATAGCTGAGTTCTGAAAATCCACAATGTAATCCATGCCCTTAAAGAAATTCATACCAAGCAGGTTCGTTTCGTCCCTCTGATTGACCGCCACTTCGATACTCTTCCGAAATCCAGCCAAATTGACCTCCCGCGTAACAATCGGACAGTACAGCAATCCATTGGCAGTGTTGAAGCTGCGGTGAGGGGCACTCTGCAAATTGTCGACCCCTGTCTTATTAACAACTTCATACGACAGCATGGTTGTACTTGCACCTGTATCGAAGAGGGCGTAGCAAGTGACAGGCCCGTTAGATCCCGCAATCTCAAGATAAAGGAAGAGATGCGACTCATGCTTCTCACATTCAATAGTTGCAGAGTTAAACCGCGTGAATGATTCTCCCAATCGCTCAGAACGACTTGCTAAGTCACGTGAGATCCCCGCCTCTTTGATCGCGTCTAGCATAGATTTGTCGAAGAACAAGTAACTCTTGTGGGTCCTGTCGAAGACGGCTACATCTGATAGGTACCCACCGCAGTATTTCAATATGGGATAGAGATATGCAATTACTTGGTCCGGAGTCGCTCGTTGGAAGTTATGCGGGAGGTAAACAAGTAAGATGAAATGCGTAAATTCCTCGACCTTAACACCGCACGACCACTCCTCAGGGAGAGCTTCCCGCGAAACCTGCATGATTAGGTCCTCTATGCTCTGATCTTGAGTGTTAAATATCCGTTCAAAAACGGTTTCGCCAGTAGCTAGATGCTTCTTTTTGTCATATTCTTGTTCGAGTTCTATTCTCTTTTTCTTGTACTCAAGAAGCAAACTATTCTTACTCTGTGCTTTTTCGAATTGGATGTGCGCAAATGTTGACGCGTTTCTTTGCGACAGATATAGGACCTCACATGCCCATACGAATAAAGCGAACATGAGCAATATGATTAACAATTTTTTAAGTCTCATTTAGGGCTCGTAATAATCTCGATTTCGTCGAAGTTATCTTCATCGACTTCAAAGTACTTGGCTGTTGAATAGATGTCGAGGAAAGGATTGCTTGTCAGTTGAGGAAACCGTTCATTTCGGATTCTTATCTTATAGAGCATCATATTCTCGTCTCTTTTTGATCCGTCCGTATTTGTTGTTTTGACATAATGACAGCATCCAACATGAATCGAAGCGAGATCGAAATTCCTGCAGAATAGAAAAATGTCGTTAGTTACACGAGAAATGAGAACCACAACCTCTTTTCGCAATGATTCTTTCGTGTAGTGCTTGGTTCGGGTCCCGAGTTCTCCCGATGTCATGCTAGACATGTCGAAGTCGATGTGAAGGGCGATTCCAAGGACGGATTCCTGGACGCGAATGTCTGCTCCATCTGGAGATGCCTCACGGGCAACTGCGAAGATCGCATCATGAAATGATTTGGTTGAGACACTCGCAAGATTGAGCATCCGCAGCTGTGCTTTTTCACGAGGACTGAGAGCATATCGTTTATCATACGACTTGCGGGCTTCAAGAATCCCTGCGTAATAATCGGCTGCTTTTTGCCTCAAAGCTTTCGCATCTATCGCCGCCAGTTCATTCTCCAGAGACGCTTTAATTGTTGCCAGTTCGTTCTCGTATTGTTTTTTCAATAGTTCAGTTTGCTGTGCTTCGTCAGGGCTATGCGAGGAGTAA
>Ga0315277_10011641_pt1 | contig 11064 bp, 4 predicted proteins | sample YL17G05_15_MG_FD_203695 | JGI IMG/M metagenome (GOLD analysis project Ga0315277, IMG submission 203695) | Sediment microbial communities from Yellowstone Lake, YNP, Wyoming, USA - YL17G05_15 | ecosystem: Environmental > Aquatic > Freshwater > Lake > Sediment | place: USA: Wyoming | collected... | reverse complement strand
TTTGGCATTCACGTTCACATTTTCCGGAGTGCCGAATTTGATCGTTTTCATTGCCCCACCGGGACCCAGGGGGATCGAGAAAGAGGTCACCTTGCCAAGGTGCGTGTACACGCCGCTGATGCCCACCGTGGGCAGCTGCTGGGCCTTTGCCTGGGTGGTTTTTGTGTCGAACTGGTTCCGGTTCAGCTCGGCCACCTGAAGCAGAGCATTGTTTTTGATGGCCAGATTCATGCATTCCTGGAGGTTTATAGGATTTCCTGCGGAAACCGCTTGTGCAGCCAGCAGTGCGATTCCCATGCCCAGTATCGTTCCTGCAATATTCCCGATCCGGTTATTGTTTTTCACCATGCAATCCTTTCGCATCAAAGTGAATCCCTGATTGTGCATGCTTGTTCAGAATCATCGAAAGGCTGTCCAAAAATTGTCTTTGTTCCTCAAGGGAAAGGGGCTTCAGAATTTTTTCGTTCAACACCACCCTTTCCGCTTTTTTCTTCCTGAGAAATTGGGTTGCCTTTTCCGTCAGAGAAAAAACCGTGATTCGCCGGTCTTTTTTGTGTTTTTTCCTTTCGATCCATCCCTGTTGCACCAACCGGTCGATCCTTTCACTGGCCGAGCTCTGGGCGATCGACAGGTTTTCCTGCAGTTGCTTGATGGTCATTGGCCCGGATTGACAGACCATCATCAACACCTTGAACTGGGCTATGGAGAATGCTTCGACCTTTGAGGCTTGGGAAACGAACCGGTGCATCAGATGCATCATGGGGACCATCAGCTCGTCCAGGCGTTTGGCGTTTTCCCTCAACTGGTTATTCATCGCCCTCCCGTAATTCAATCGTAAACCGATATATCGGAAAGCGATAGTATAATAAAAGAAATGCAGAATGTCAAGGGGAAAACAGACAGCGGGCAAACCATTTCCGGTTTTGAATTCAGAAACGGATTTTTTATATTACGGGTGGAGTGTGCATTTCATGGAACACGAAAGGAGATTTCATGGCGTTCGAATCTTTCGTTGCACGGTACCCGTTTCTCTTTTTATTGGGCGTATGGATTCTGATTTCGTTTTTGGCTTCGCGCCTCAGCGGATGGCACCGTCTGGCAAAGGAGTACCCCGTTCACAATCCCTTTGAGGGAAAACCGCGTCGTTTTCAAACCCTCTGGATGCGCTACGGCTCCCATTACGGGAACATCACCACGGTCGGAGCCAATGCCCAGGGCTTGTACCTTTCTGTCCTGTTTTTATTCAGGATCGGCCACGATCCCCTGTTCATTCCTTGGAGCGAAATCACGGCCGCTGAAACCACCGGGGGGCTGTTCAAGCGCATTCGATTGCAGTTCAAGCGGCTTCCCGCGGTCCCGGTCATAATCGACCGTCGCCTCGCGGAAATCCTGGTCAAGGAAAGCTACGGCGTATTGTCGATTCGATAACGGAAGGGAATCCCTACGTTGACAAAAAACCGCCTCAAGGCAATGGAAGGAGTCTCCCGCTGGACCTGGAACACGTTGATGCAAAAACCATGGGCGGTTTCCATCGAAGTCACCCACAACTGCACAGCCAATTGCGAGCATTGCGATAAGGGTGAGTCGATTCCCGACGAAAAGCAGGCTTCTCCGGGGGATTACAGGAGAATTTATGACACGATCCGGCCCTTGGTGGTCCAGATTTCAGGGGGTGAACCCCTTTTGCGGGAAGATATCCTGGACATCGTCCGTATCATGAAAAATCCGGACCGGCTTCCGGTCATCGTGTTTGTAACCAATGCCTCGCTGTTGACGGAGGAGAAGTATCAGGCACTCAAAGGGGCGGGTGTGGATCAGTTTTCCATTTCACTGGACTTCCCGGACCGGCGGCACGACGACAACCGCCGGCTGCCCGGTCTGTACAACCATCTGAATTCGCTTATTCCCAGGCTTACTGCCAAAGGGAACAACGATATCACCGTGATCACGGCAGTGCATAAACGGAACTACGCTTTTCTGCCGAACATGCTGAATGTGGTCCAGAAATGGGGGGCAAGGTATAATTTGAGCATGTACACAGCCGGCAGGACCGGAAATGTCGATCTGATGATCACCTCACGGAACGATTTGAAGGCATTGCGCAAGGTATTTGACGGCCTGATTCAAGAAATGCAAAAAGGAGCTCCGTTTTTTTCCACCGAGCCGGTCATCAACAGATACTTTCAATTCTTCAAGAACAACGGATCATTCGGCAACTGCAAAGCGGGAATCCGCTCCCTCGTCGTTAATCCGGACGGTACCCTCTGTCCCTGTGCCATGAAAAAGATCACGACCTTCGACACGCACGGTGGACGGATACGTCAATTCGCCAAAACAAACACGTGTGACCAATGTTTCGTCAGTCTCAGGGCCAATACGGAAAAACCTCTGCGGGAATTGTTTCGGGATGTTTGGGCGACAAGGGGCAGCTATTGATTTTCCCGCCTGCGACGATAACAACGTTTCGCGGAGATGAAAAAAATAAATTTCGAATATCAGAAAATAATTATTCTCCCATCACTTTGATCAACTCCCGCTTTTTTTGGTTTCAAACCACAGGTGTTTGGTGTGACTATATTTTAGGATGGATTTGTATTATTGCCCTGCACGGATCGCTCGATTCGTTTTACTCCACTCCCCCCAAATGCTTCTTCACCACCTCGAGCATCTTTGGAAAAATGAAGGGATTCGCAGCCAGCAGATTCCCGGATTTCATGAACTCCTGCCCTCCGCGGAAATCCGAGACCAGCCCTCCTGCTTCTTTCACGATCAGAACGCCTGCCGCAATGTCCCACGGTTTCAACTTCATTTCCCAAAAACCGTCGAACCTTCCGCAGGCCGTGTACACCAGATCGATGGCCGCCGATCCCAGCCGGCGGACGCCGGAGGAGTCTGAAAAAAATTCACGGAAAGAGTTGAGGTATAGGTCGAGATATTCTTTCGACCTCCAGGGAAATCCCGAAGCGAGATAGCTTTCACCCAGCGTTTTTTTCTCAGACGTCCAAATGGGAAGTGTATTGAGAAATGCTCCTTGCCCTTTTATCGCCCAGAACATCTCCTTGTGTATCGGATCGAGAACAACCGCCACCGCCATTTCTCCGTCGACCGCCGCCGCAATGGAAACCGAAAAAACCGTCACCCCGTGCACGTAATTCGTGGTGCCATCCAGCGGATCGATGAACCAACGGTAAGGAGACGGGCTGAACTCTTCGCCGGATTCTTCCGCATGAATGTGATGATCCGGAAAGGATTGTTTGATTCTCCGGATGATCGCCTCTTCGGACCTGTGGTCCAGATCCGTCACGTAATCTCCGGCCCCTTTCATCCGGATCTGTTCCTTTCTGAGTTCCCGAAATCCCTTGACGAGGATTTCTCCGCCGAGATGGGCTGCATCCGTTGCCGTAGCGAGTAGGGTTTGAACATCGTGCGTCACGTTGTATTCCTTATCTAAAATCGCCAGTGATGTGGAATGCGGCCCAGGCGGATGGATGCCCATTCAGCGATTCCTTGACCAGAAGCTGTGCGCGTCTCAGGGCCTCCGCCTTGGATAGACCTTGTTTTAAATTTCGGTAAAACCTTTTCATGAGGACCGCAGTGGCCAGATCGTCCACTTTCCATAGACTGGTGATCACGCTCGGCGCACCGGAAAAAATAAAACTTCTGGCAAGGCCGATGATTTCATCCCCCCGGGTTACCGTGGCCAATCCCGTTTCGCAAGCGCTCAAGGTCACCAAATCGCAATCGAAATTCAAACCGAATATCTCCTGCGCCTCCAGCCTGCCGTCGTGCTTCGGATCCTGCGCCAACAACAGCGCGGAAAACAGAGGTGTTTCCGGCTCGTATTCGCCGTGGCAGGCAAAATGAATCAGCCGGTACGAATTTTCAGTCGACCGACGCACGGCCTCTTCGGTCGCAGAGGCTTCGCTGAACGACGTGACGGTGCCGAACGTCCTTTTCAAGGACTGGACTTCCTTTTCCGCGAAAGACAAATTGTAACGCGGATCGCCCAGGTCCGGATTGGCGACGGCCAGGACGTTCATGTTGCCTGGTCTAGAAGAAGCACGGTTTTTCGATTTGTTCAAACAGTATCCCAGCACCGTGGCGCTTGGCACAAGGGAAATTGAAACGCGTTCAATCAGGAATTTGCCCTCCTTGTCCTTCAAGGCGGAAAAAGGCAAATAGTGCAGGATGCCATGCGGTACAAAAACCAGGTGCTTGACGTTCTGGAGCTCTTTGGTGCAAGGCTCGATCAGCCAGGTGTAAAGCGCTTGGCTTTCTTTGTCGATGGAAAGATGCGACTGAATGGCATCCCTGAATTTCCGGACGGTTTCCTCGATTTGGGAATAGGCAACACGCACCCGGTGATCCGCCAGCCGGTTGGACGTTGACACCCAAAAAAAGAGTTCGTCGGTTGAAAGGTAGTACTCGATCAATGCGGTGCTGTCGGGCAACAGGGATTGGATCTGTGAAACCTTGTAGGGATCCACGCTGACGAATGAAGCCAGCTCGGGACTTTCGGATTGGATGGAAGCCAGAAGGTCCCCATACGATTTTCTTCGTTGGTTCAACTCGGATTCCCAATGCTGTTTTTCATCCTGGTCTTTTTGTGTCCATTCCGACTTTTTTCTCAACAGGTCCACGAGCCGATCCTGCGCCTCTTGTACTGCATTTCTCGAAGCCTGTTCGGAAGCCAACAGAGCATCTCTGCCTTTCTTCATCGCGGGTTTCTGATTGCCCAAGAGATCAATAAAGTTTCTGGATTTGGCCCGTTCGACAAAATCAAATGCCCGATCGGGCTGGTTCATGTCGACAAGCAAACGCACGGCATCCGAATACAGGTCCATTTTATCGTCTAAAAATCCCTGTTGAAAGGCTGCCACCTTTAATTCTGACCTTTGTTTCTCGACGATGTCCACGGCTTTCTGGTAATCCTGAAATGCAGATTCGGTTTGACCGGATTGCGTCAAGAGCTTCGCCCGCTGCCGATACAGCCTCCAAGCCAAATCCGGAAGTGCAAGCGATTCGGCCATAACCAGCCCGCTGTCCAGGGCGGCCATGGCCGCTTTTTTATCGCCGGTGTCGAAAAACGCTTGCCCCAAACCGAAAAAGCATTGAATGGCATTCCGCCTATCCCCGATCCGGTTGGAAAACGCGACACTTTTCTGAAAGACGGGGATACTTTCCTTCGGACGATTCAACCGATTCAACAGATTCCCCAAGTTCCGATAATCTGACGCCAGGCCCGATGCAAGACCAAGGCTGCTGTCGATTGCCGTTGCTTTTTTTAACAGCTCGGTGGCTTGTACCATCTGGTTCTGTTGGATGCGGATGATGCCCAGGTTTTTCAAGATGGCAGCCTTGTCCGTCCGGTTGTTGGCTTTTTCGGCCAGGTCTAGAGCTTTCTGCTCGGCGTCTTCTGCCTTGGTAAGGTCCCCCAAACTTGAATAAATCAAACCGAGGGTTCCGTAAGCCATGACCAACAGCTTTGCATCCTGCAACACAATGAACGTGTCGAGAGCTTTCTTCTGGAGCGTTAGGGCCATGCGGTAATTCCCGGTTTTCCAGTACAGATTGGCAAGGTACTGATTTGTCTGCGCAACCTGGGTACCACGGTTAAGCTTGGTAAAAAGCGACTGTGCTTTTTCCTGGTACTGGAACGCTTCATCGTATTGGGTCAGTTTATCGCAGACCAGGCCCAGAAGCGTGTATCCGGAGGCCAGTTCGTAGACGTCGTTTTCATTCTGCTGGAGGGAATCCAGGACGGCCGAACCAGAACGCAACGCCTCCTTTGCGGTCCAAATTTGTTCGGCCTCCAACAAAAAGCGCCCTTTCCGGATGAGCGCCTTGGCCATCCCCAGGCGGTTGTTCAATCCCTGATATAGATCGTACGCTTTTTGCGAAGCCGCAACTGCCTGTTGATATTTTTGCTCCCTTTCATGGATAAAAGCCAATTCCTCGTATTGTGCCGCAGCCAGGTTATTCCGACTCCGCTTTTCAAGCATTTCGATGGCCTTGGATTTGGCCTGCACGGCCGCTTCGAGCCAGTTGTTCTGCACACAGAAAGCCGATAGATTCCTGTATCCGGTTAAAACGGCGGTGCTGTCCTTCGTCCGCTCGGCCTGCTGGATCAGCTTCATCTGATAAGCCACCGCTTTGTTCCACAGCTTGCCCTTCATGCCCAAACGCACGATTTCTCGCCAGATATTCACCGTGCTGAGCGTATCGCGCAGAACTTCGCTCATGGAAAGCGCTTTTTCATAAGAAACCACAGCGTCTTCAAATTCCTCTTTTTGTTCGTACGCCCTGGCCTGGAGCACGGTCTCGGTCAAGTTGTCTCCCGCAAATCGGAGCCTTGCGTCAGAATCCATGCCGCCGAAACCAATCAATCGGAATCCTGCCCACGATTTGATCCCCTGCCCGCGATCTTTGAGCGTACGGCAGGCCTGCTGAAGCGCCCGGGTAAAAGAGGATTTCTCGGCAGTCCGATAAAATGTTTCCAACAGAAGCCGTTTGGTCTCACGGTCCGTCTGCCAGAGCGGCACCATCACCGACGGAACGCCTGCATAATGAAGTGCATACAGAAAAGGCTCGGGATTCCATGCCCGTCCGATGGCAGGAGGAAGCATCATCAGGTTGGCCTTGAGTTCCCACTTGAACACTTCGCTCGCCTTTAAAAATCCGTCTTCGGTCGAATCCGGGGATAGCACCAGCGCGGAATTGAGCGGATCACCCGGATTGGGAACGATCCATTTTTCCGTCTGTACCAGATCGGCTTCCTTCACCTGTTCTCGGAAGGCCTGTTCAGTGGCTTTCGGACCGAGGAGCGATGCGGATTCCGGACAAATTTGGGTCAGCGGACGGACAAGCACATCGTCCCGTGCATCGCCGACCAAAAGTCCTTTCTGAAGGTTGATTCTCCTCCGGTTCCAGGCAAGCCAATAGGCGGTCAAACTCGGCGCATACGAAATCTCAAATTTTTCCGAGAGAACGGTTCCTGCCGCGGAAAGCGCTTCAAATGGCACATCCCAGAATGTCCGGTCAGGGACGATGATCAGCGAACGCTTTCCCAGAATCCGGGATTCGGCCGGCTGGACCAAGACCCTGTACAATTCCCTGCATTGATTTTCCGCCGCAGAATCCTTTTGAATAGATTCCCAAAGGGTGTTCGCAAATTCACGCATCGCCGTCCGGCCGGGAAGAATCGGAACCGCCACCACGGTGTCGCGATCGGCAAACCAGAGCAACGTTCCGTTTTCGTCGCAGAGATAACACAGCACTCCAGCAGTTTCTGGAATCCGTTTCCGCAGCGCGTCGATTTCGACCGGCAATGCTCCTGCCAGAAAAGCCAGGACAGGGTCTTCATCCTGGATGTTGACCAGAAGCTCTTGGTATTCCTTATTCATCCTGCCCACAGAATCCTGCAGCACCGATCGTTTTTTGCCTTGCGGCTGCTCGAGGAGCTGTTTCCGCAGGTCCAAAAGGCTTGTTCTATAAAATTGGAGGTACTTCCATTGGTTCTTATGCCTTTCCCTTTTCAAATCCGGCGGGCGCCTGGCCAGCAAATCGGATATTTCCTTCTCTTTTCCCCGCTCGGCAATCTCAAGGGCCTTTTGAGCCATTCCTTCCTCAGCCGCCTGAAAGGCAGCGTGAACATACAGATCCTGACGCTCGTTCCTGTCCGAAAGTAACTCTTCGCTGCCTGCTTCCTGAACCGGAAGCGATTCAAGTTCATCCATGGCCTGTTCAAAGCGTTCAAGTGGTTTGCTGACGATTCCCTGGTTTCTTTTTTCTTCGTCGGACAGACGCGATTCCAGATTGGCCAGGCCCGACCTGACCCGCCATATCCATTCCTGATCTTGAATCTTTTCCAAAATATCCAGGCTCTGCTTCATAAAACGGACAGCTCCGGGTATGTCTCCTGCCTGTTCAAACACCTCAGCCAGATTTTTCAAAACGACTGCTTCTTCCCGCGGCTTTCCTTCCTCCTGGGCCAATTTTAGACTTTCCCGGAAATACGACTCCGCCCGACCAAGTCCCCGAAACCGATGGATGGATTCCAACAAGCCGGCAGTGAGATCGGCAGAGGGGTGGACAGGTTTTGCCCGAAGCAGCCACAGCACGCCAAGCGCATTCGACAACGTCATGCGTTCACGCCGCTTTAGATCTTTTTGTTGATTCCATTTCACGAGTTGCTCGGTCAGATACTGCACGGCATCAGTCCAGTGGGTTTCATTTCCGTGCAAGGCCAGTTCTACCATGGCGACGTTTCCCAGATTGACCGCGTTGACAAACATCCCGACTGCGTCATTTACCTTTTTCTTTTTGGAAGCCTCTAACGAAAGGACAAAATATTCCCAGGCCTTGTCGTAATCCGCCGATTTGTAATAAAGCAAGCCCAGGCGGTTCAGACTGATGCGTTCGGCAAAGCGGTCTTTTCGGTTGCGGAACATGGACAGCCGTTTTTCTTCATAGGCAACAGCCCGGTCATACCGTTTCAGGGTCTCCTCGCTTCGGGAGATCAGGCCGTAGGTCATGGCTGCTTCGTCGGCCAATGTGAATCCTTCGGCAAGCGCGCCCCCGATTTCCTCCATGCCCCAAACCGGGATGGAAAATCCGAACACTTCAATGCGCAGATAACTTTTCTTGGGTGGGGTTTCGGGAATGTGTTGAGCTTTCAGGATGTATTCTGCCTTAAGGGCATAATTGAGCGCGTCCTCATCTTCACCCATAAGATGGTAGTTAAAAGCCATATTCCGGTAATCCAGCTCCAGTTCGTTTTGCCGGTTGGCTTTTTCATCCCGAGTGGCCAGAGCCTCAAACACTTGAACGGCTTCATTGTATTTTCCGGCCTGGTAGTTCAGCATGGCAAGTCTCCGCATGGACAGAAGGCTTTCCTCCTCTCGTCCCAGATCGGAATAGATTTGGATTGCCTGTTTGAGATAAGCCGAAGCCGGTTCCAATTCTTCGATAAAAAGAGCGCAATGCCCGGCACGCTCGAACAGGGTTGCCTTCTCGAGAAGGTTTGAATAGGTGGTATCGTACAGGAGCCGGAGCCGATAATATTGGAACGCCTTGGCAAAACCGTATTCCCCGAGGTTGTAGAAATTGTTGGCCAGGTTCTGGGCAATTCGTGCTTCAAGCCGGGGATCGCTTTTTTCATCGTTGAGTTCAAGGGCCGTGCTCAAGGCCTGAATCGCTTTCTCGTAATATCCGGTTTGGTCTGCTTTTTTCCGGAACGGCAACAATCCGACAGCCCATTTCAGGGGTGAGGCGATCGTACCGACGGCTCGGCACACAAAGCCGTGTCTTTCCGTTTTCTGTTTTTCGGACAGTTTTTCCATGGCTTCATAGTTGAATCCCATGGTTCGATATGGAGGAATCATACGATAATTTTCCTCCAGGGAGAAAGCAAGGTATTCATTGGACTTTTTCAACACATTGGGATTTTTTTCACCCTGATACGACAGTGCCAGTCCCATCCCGTAAAGCAAAACCGGATTGCGCTGTGCTTCCGCCAGTTTTCGGTCGTATTCCAGGATTGCTTCCTCTATTTTACCGATCCGGGAAAGGCACTCCACCCATCCTCGGTGGCAGGGGATATCGAATGGTTTCAATTCCAGCGCCTTCTTGTAGCGGACAGCGGCCAGGTTGCAATCCCCCGTCATCTTCAACCGTTCAGCCGATCGAAAGAGCAACGCAAAAAGGGAATCTTTCGCTTCCGCGGCAAAACGACCTCCTTCAATGGATTGGAAACGCTGAATGACGCTTTCCAGAAGAAAAATCCCTTTCAGATCATCTCCGGAGAGCGAGCGCACACCGGCCTGCATGATCTTCGATTTCGCATGCGCCCAGAGCAAACCGGGTACCATTCCTTCCATTTGTTCCAATTCCGAAAACGCCCGGTCGTACTGTTTCTGTGTTTTCAATACGTCTGCAATCGCGAGCTGGGCTTCGGCGACCAGGGAAGGATAATTCAGGAATTGCTGAATGATCTGCTGGTATTGGGCGATCCTGGCTTGCGGCTCACCCTGTATTTGATCCAGAAGCCGTTTCCCGGCTCGTTCGCGCCACAATGGGATATCGCCGTATTCACGAAGGACGGCCAGCAGGCTTTGCCTGGCAGTTTCCGTCTGCCCTTGGGAAAAAATCAGGTCTGCAATTTTAAGCTGGGCTTGTGCCTTCCAGTTCCTCAATTCCTGCGGCAGCTTCAGCACTCGGCCGAATGAGGTCAGACTTTCCACCGTGTTGCGGCTTTCCTTATTCAAATCTCCAAGTAGAATCCATGCTTCGGCCTGCATGGAAGGATCATCCGGGAACATGCCCAGCACCCGGCGACACCGTTCATCCCGGACAGTGATGGGATCCTCCGGGAATCCGGCAAGCTTTAGAAAAGCAACCGCTGCTTCCTTCTTTTGCGTTAGATATTGGGCCGTTAGGATCTCGTATTTCTGCTTGGCCTGCTTTCTCTTGCCGAGAATCTCGCAGGTCTCTCCCATACGGCCCAGCGCACGCGCGCACCAGAGGGAATCGTTTGGGAAATAGTCCAGAACCCGCTGGTATCCCAGAATGCTGTGTTCGAGGGATTCATCGGCAGAAGCTTCTCCGAACCGGTCCCAGACGGTATTGTACTGTGCTTCAGCAGAACCAAGCCGTTGAAAAACTCCGTTCTCCGGAATGGACCAGATGTCCCATCCTTTGTCCTTTTCCGCGCTGTAGTATATGCTGCCGAGCTGATCGAAGCAGGGATCCTGCGCCCATCCGGATCCGGGTGTGATTTGCATCTCGCCGCGCTCGATCGGAATTCGTGAAGGATTGATCCCCTCTTTGGTATCAATGGTCTTCTGCCATACGGTGCTGTTGTCCTCGACCGTAACCCTGCCGTCTCCGTTCGTATCGATTTCAATGCGCCGATAGGCGATTTTGTTTCCTGCTCCGGACCATTTCCCCTGCCCATCGATCGAAGGTCCCGAAGTGAGGGGATAGACGGGATTTTCTTCTTTTCCCTCCTTCGCGGAGATCAACGCCAGATCCCCGTTCGGATCGGTTCGGAACGAAGTGAACAAA
>Ga0315277_10011640_pt1 | contig 11064 bp, 6 predicted proteins | sample YL17G05_15_MG_FD_203695 | JGI IMG/M metagenome (GOLD analysis project Ga0315277, IMG submission 203695) | Sediment microbial communities from Yellowstone Lake, YNP, Wyoming, USA - YL17G05_15 | ecosystem: Environmental > Aquatic > Freshwater > Lake > Sediment | place: USA: Wyoming | collected... | reverse complement strand
GCGAAGTCGTCCGAATCCGTGCCGGTTTCGTTGAATCAGCTTCGTATGTTTCTGGAAAGCTCCGCTCGCAAGGGTTTGTTGTCCCACGATGAAAATCTGCTGCTGCTGGAAGTGCTTGAATTGGGGCTTCTGAAGGTCCGCCATGTGATGCGGCCGCGGGTGGAGATTCAGGCCTGCCCCATCACTCATCTTTCGCGGATACGGACGACGATGACTCAGCATCAATTACGGTGCATCCCGGTATATACCGATTCCATCGACTCTATTCTTGGGCTTGTACACCTGCGAGACCTGCTGTTGTATCCCGACAGTCCGGCGGAAAAACTCGTCAGGCCGGTTTCGTTTGTTCCGGAACAGAAAACCGTCGAATCTCTGATAGAGTATTTTCAAAAGACCGGAACCGATGTTGCCGTGGCGGTGGATGAGTACGGCGGCATTGCGGGCCTGATTTCACAGGACGACATTGTGGACCAGCTGCTCGGCACAGGAGAACAAGACTCCGCCGCCGAGCCGATTCAGCTGGTCGGCCCAATGACCTATCGGCTTTCGGCACAGCTTTCCATTTATGACTGGGCCGAGGCGTTCGGAGTCGATCCGGAGCAGATTCGGTTAACAACTATTGGTGGATTAGTCACCGCCCTTCTGGGACGAATTCCCAAAAGCGGCGACGTCGCCCGTTGGCAAAATATGAAATTTACGGTGGAAACAGTGCGAAAAAATCGCATCGAATTTCTGATTTTATCCCTCGAACCTCTGGTGTCCAAAAGATGACCAACCTGAGTCTGATGATAATAATTGTTGCGTTGTATGCCTGCAGCGCGTTTTTTTCCGGCACGGAAACAGGCGTCTATCGTCTGAGCCGATTCCGTTTGCGTCTCGGCGTCGAACAGCATCGTCCATTTTATAAAAAGCTGTCTCAGGCCGTGGAAGATGGTCAGGGATTGATTTTGTCGCTGCTGCTGGGCAATAATCTGGTCAATTACCTGGCGACTATGCTTACCACCTGGCTGCTTTTGCGCCTGCTGGAGAATAAAAACATGGCGGAGCTTTATACCGCCGCGATTATCACACCGACACTGTTTATTTTCGGCGAAATTATTCCCAAGAGCGTTTTCTTTTATCGTGCGGATGCGCTGGTGGGATTTCTGGCCCCCGCTGTCTGGGGGACGTGGCGGATTTTGACCGCCAGCCGGGCGATTCGACTGCTGCGATGGCTGCTGGGATTGTTTTCCAGAATACTCGGATTGTCGGTGGACACCGCCGCCGCTGTCGATGTCACACAGCGGAGCCAGGTCCGGCAGCTCCTTCAGGAAACACGCGAGGAGGGCCTTCTCAGCTCGCTGCAAAAAGACATCATTCAGCGGCTGGGCAATATCCCCGAAGTGGCCGTTCGAACCATTGTGGTTCCGATTCAAAAAACGGAGATGGCCGAAGTCAACAGCACGCGACAGGAACTGCTGCAGATTCTTGCGCGGTGCCCGCACAGGCGAATTCCAGTCTATGAAAAGGACAGAAATAATATCCTGGGCTATGTTGATATTGAACGGGCGCTGGCGGCGGAAAATGAGCTCACAAGTCTAAGGACGTTTTTATCTCCGATTGCCCGGCTTGGCGCGTCCGCTTCGGTGCTGGATGCAATTTCCATTCTGCGCAAAGGCAGCCATCGCATAGCCGTTGTGGTTGCCGATCGTCCGGCTGGATTATTTGAGACCAGAAAGGTTCTCGGAGTTCTTACGCTCAAAGATTTGGTTGAGGAGCTGACCGGCGAACTCACCGGCCATTAATACCGCCCTTCACACCTGCTTACTTTCTCACTTTTTCCCCTTTCCCTTTTGCCAGAACTCAAGAGCCTTTTCCTTCTGCCTTCTCATTTTTCAATCATCAGTTTACTTACTCTGACCACCCGTTTCTTGAGTAATATTTCTTTGTTGAAGTCGCCATCTATTTCCAATTTCAGTCAAAATCTTATCCGTGAGAGGTGCATTCTGCCAACCTTTATCAAAATCGATATCATGAGATCGAGGTAATTGATTTGCCTCAAGATATTTTATCATTATTCTTGACGGCAACAGTGTTGCTTGACCGACAAATATAGCCTCACGTCTCCGCAGCCCCGACAGTACTTTTGTCAATCCAGTAAGCGAGTCCGGCAGAATGGACTTTACATGTTCACGATCTGCATCGTTTGTAACACGAAGAACAATCCATGAATTGCATTGAGACAAAACTGTTGCCTCTACTTCACTTGGTCGTTGCGATACCAGCATTAGACCAATTCCATATTTACGCCCTTCTTTTGCAAGCCTACGAATTGCTTCTTGCGCAGAGGCATATTGAGCTTCTCCACGATCGGGAACATAACGATGCGCTTCTTCGCAAACAAGTAAAATAGGGCTATTTTGACGTTCTTCGTTTGATTGCCATAATTTAATTGAAAACAACATTCGTGCAATTACAGAGCTTGCAGTCCCTGCAATTTCGTTAGGTACACCGGACAAATCTATTATACGAACCTGTTCTTGAGATTTAAAGAATTGGCCAATTATGTCGGCCATTTCGTCCGACTTTCCGTTCCACGGTTGCATCATAAAACGTAGCCTTGCATCTCTCATAAGAGACTGTAATTTCCTAAGAACTTTATTAAAATCCTCGTGTTTGCTTTTGTCTTTATTTGGTGGACGTTGAGAATTTATTGCGCCAACAAAACCCACAGTATATAATATGCCTTCCTTCATTCCGAATTCATCCAACCCCAATGGATCGCCTAAAATATAAGGAATAGGTGAATCAACTGTTATTTCGGAACTATTCAACTTTAAAGGGTCCTTTGCCGTCTTTTCCCTTACATCGAGAAGTGCATTTTTAATGATGTTTGACTGGGAAGTCGCAGCGTATTCTGTTTTTCCAACCAATAATGCTATAGTTTCATCTAAATTAAGCAACCAATACGGTAATAACAGAGACCCTTCGTCTGTTGACAATCGTTTATTTCCAGGAAAAGCATTTCCATATTCGTTATGAGGGTCAAGAATAATGATACGAGGATTCCATGTTTTGTAATTCCTCGTTTCTCCATGCTTCAGAATCGCATGTAATATCGCGGCAACAGCACCAGATTTGCCTGCACCAGTTGATCCGAGTACTGCGGTGTGCTTCCCAATAAGTTCATTCAGATTAGCATACGCAGGAGTGCCGCCAGATCCAACATGTTCACCAATTTCAATCGCAGCCTCCCCTCCTTCACCAAAGACATATTTTAATTCACCTTTTGGTGTGAGATAAATCTTTTGTTGAGGAAGGGGAAATGTTGATACTCCTCGATCAAACTTCAGATGCCATTGATCTTCCTTCTTTATCCATTCCCCTTCGCCGAATAAATCCGCCTCTACTACCCTCGCTGTCGAACTCGCATCGACCACAATACCTTTCTCTTTTTGATATTCAGATTTCATGCGTAGCCGACTGACATATCCATAAATAATGGTATGGCCATAGTGAACCCGGATTATTGATCCAAATTGGCCAATCGGATAGACTACGCCTCCATATACACGTGATAGTTCGGCAATTTGAGAATCTAATTCTGCAACAATATGAGTACCGTCAACTTCAACAATTGTTCCAATGGCCAAATTTTCTATTGGTTCACCTGGATGCTGATGTTTATTTTTCATCTCTCGCCTCCGAGCAAACGAGTGAGCACTTCGAATTTCCACCAGGGTAAATCTGTTTTTGCCTCGATTATTTTCTTGTCATGAAAGTAACCGCGATTAGCGTAAATACAAATATGCTCGCTTAGTACGGTGTCTTCAAACCACTCTTTCAATATCCCCTCTGGTTCATTTGTGCTTATAAAAACAAGAATAGTTAATCGTCCCTCAGATTCCCTAAAAGCGCGATCTATTTCATAGTTAATGTGCAAGTCCCCGAATGAATAGCCCACAACTGCCAGAACCGCTTCGTTAGGATGTGAAGGATGTAACGTTTTTTGCATGATATTAATAATTTGAGCATATGGATCTTTCTGGGCTTCTCTGTATTTGGTTGCGGCTGGCCATATTAACACGGGTTCTTTGGGTTCCCCTTCTAGTAAACCTTGTCTAACTCGTCGTGGAAGAACGTCGTCGTCAAGAAGACACCAATCAATGGAACCGTGAACCTTGAAAACTCTTGCGTGCGCACTTGGGTTCGTATAAGCATTAGAATTCCACCAACCAGTTGCTCCACCATCAAATCCATCTGAAATCGGGATTCGCTCTAAAGACAAAACATCCTCAAGTAATGTATCATAGTTGAGTGTAAAATAATCTACGGGTTGAACTGTTCCAGATTTCCCTGACTGTAATGTACCATGAACTGCCCGAATAAACTGCCTATGATGATGGCTCTTGATTTGTGATTGCATGATGATTTTAGATATTTTTTGTTTAATCTCTACTAAGGCTCTATTTAATTCCTCGACAGGATATGACTGTTTTCCTAATGGAATTGTTGCAGTCGCTGTATTTCGAGAATTCCGACGTGTTGCAATCGATATAAGGTCAACGAGTTCACTCATATAATCTTCAATTGTGCATCCCTTCCCATTTTTATATTGCTCAACTAATTCTTGAAGTATTACATGAGTTTTTTGATTTGATGGGATATTGTCGAGAACTTTTTGGGTAAGTTCATTCATAAGTGGAAGTCCAGCACATTTGCCACAACCGGCGCCAAGTAAAAAAACACGCTTGCTTTGAGATAATAGATTGATTATTTCCTCTGTTAGTTTGGCAAATTCGGGAGAACGAAAAGGCTCAATTTCTTTCGAAAAAGCATCTTTGCTGATAGAATTATTTTCTTCTGGTGTCATTATTCTCTTCCTTTGAGAAAATTCAAGATACTTTTTCGCCCTTTGTTGCATCTCCGAAGATGAAATTTTTATACTTTCTCATTACCCAAATTATACATTCCCCCTCTCAATAATCAATAATCATTCATCAATAATCATTTTCCTTGCCCCTGCATACCTGCATACTATCTCCCCCAATCTCCTCAAAATCTCCTCAAATCGTTGCAAATCTATGAAAATCTCCGCCAATCTTTCAATATCTCTGCGAATCTATGAATATCTTTTGATATCTCTATAGACTTTTTTTGTCCACTTTTCACCGAATTTCAACCACAATTCATTTTCCAACAATCACTTACGTTAAAAATCATCTTTTTCTCCTCATTTCGACTTTGTATCTGTCATAGCCTGTTATGATTTTCTGTAAGTTATTATATAGAAATGATTAACGACATTTCCTGATGCGAAGTCAATAGGTCTCTCGTGATTTTAAAAACGCCTCAAAATTTCATCGTAGAGTTATCTCATCGAGAATCTTATCCGCTGACGACAAATATCTCCCGACTCTCGTCTATGGGCTATTCACTAACGACCATCGACTATCGACTAAATCAAAATCTGCCGTCAAAAATGGCTTCGGTGATTTCGTTGATGGCCCTGCGGGTTAGGCTGCTTCCGTTTTCCGTCAGGATGCTGAAAAGAATATCCCCCGACGGCGTTTTACATACGCCGCTGAATGACCGTACCCCGGCGATGTATCCGGTCTTGCCAAGGATGTTGCCTTTATAGCGTGGATTCTGGAAATACTTGGCGGCGGTGCCGTCTTCTCCGCCGACAGCCAGACTCGACTCAAACATTTTCCAGCCTGCACTTTTATACACATCCTGCAGAACGGACACAATAATCTGGGCGGTCAGGCGATTATCTCGGCTCAGACCCGAACCGTCGTCTAATTGGAACTCGTTTGGGTCGGCCCCGAGCGATTGCAGGTATCGGCTTATCAACTTCAGGCCGTGCGGCCATTCGCCGTTAATTTTTCCTTCCGTATGCTCGGCGGAAATGGTTTTAACCAGCGCCTCCGCCGCCAACCCCAGACTGTCTTTATTGCAGCGGTTCAGTACATCCGACAGCGGCGTTTCAAATGTATGAAGAATGCGTATTCCCGGCTCTTTTTTGACATACTGCTGCACCAGATTCCCGCGCACTTCGATGCCGGTCTGCGTCAGACGTTCTTTCAAAAGCCATGCGAAAAAGGCAGCGGGTTTTTCAATCGCCACGTCAAATTCGGCCCGTGCATTCAGACTGCCCTTGACAATCAGGACATTGGGTTTGGAATTGCGATACACCCCCAATGCGCTGCTGCCTTTGTTGACAAGGCGAGCCTGCTCGATGAGCGTAACATAAGACGTTGGCGGGTTTATCTCCAAAGACGCTTTGCCCCCCTGCTTTTTAGCCAGAATGTGGATACAGTTGCAGTTATAATTCAGCCCGCTGACCTCACAGGCATACGATTGATTTAGCTGTTCCGGCGGCCAGGACGGATGAACCCGGTTATTGTCAAAAAAGCTGGCGTCGATAATGATGTCGTCAACCGACCGAATCTTATTTTGCTTCAACACCGAAATAATCGTTTCTAAAATCCAGCCGGGCGGACGATTATAGCGTTGGTCGGTCTGAAGGTCTCCCAGCAGCGGGTCGCCCTGCCCGATGACTACCAGATTGCCGTTCCACAAACCAACCTTTGTGCGAAAAACATAATCGGCCTTGAGATAATGGATTGCCGCAGCGGTGGCAATCAGTTTCATATTGGATGCCGGCATCATCGGCGAAGCAGCATGATAGGAATACAATACCCTGCCGTCCTCGGCCCGCACCGCGTAAACGGCAAACTTTGCCTTTTGCTGCTCAGAACTGCGCAATATGGAGCCGAGGTCTTCGGCGGACCATGCGACCGCCGACAGAACACAACTCCACAATATCAAACCACCTAATCGAAAAGCACGCATTGAGGATTGTTTATCACAGAAAAATACTTTCTTCAAGGGGGCAAATGGAATTTGTTGCAATTTGGAATCCGAAAAATCAGGATTTTTAACTTTATCTCGAAGTTTTTTCAGCCAGAGTAGTCCTTAAAACACATTTTTGGCGGTCGTATATGCGCTGACCAATGACGTCAAGGCCGCCGGTAATACCGGAGGCGCTGGGTAAAGCACCGCGTTGGCGGTAAGTCCTCCCGATGTCGAAGTGAAACGGAGATTCCGATCCGTCGGGGTATCGGGATTCCTTTTTCACCGATATGGTGTCACCAGATTTAAGTATTCAGTCAGGTGGATCGACCGGTCAGCTGCTGATACCAAAGTCCGAAGTTCATTGGGTAAAAGCCCTCGTTGCTTCTTTGATAGCTTCGTCAATAAAATTATAACACAACTTACACCAAATACACTGGTCTCAATTTCGGGGAGTATTATAATATGAGCATATCTCATAAAGCATTAAAAGACAATATATTGCCCAGTTTTACCTTGGTTAAAATCGAAAGACGGATATAATTGAACCGGCATTAGCAGGCATGTTAAGATTAAGAGGCAAAGAGAACTATGGAGAAGGGTCATTTCCTTAAACGGTTTATATCGTATTTCACAATATCTGCGCAATCCCTGCGGTGAAAATATTAACAATTTTCGAAAAGGAGATTAGAAATGAAAAAGACAAGTTTGTTCTTATCGCTGGCCGTTGTACTTGCATTTAATTCACTTTCTTTCGCAACGGTTCTGCTCACTGACAACTTCTCATATACGAATGGGAATTTGATAACTGGTGGGGATGTTGTGGGCGCCACTGGATGGGGCGACTGGACAGTTCACAATACTACTGCCGGGTATGAACGTATCCAGGTAAATAACGGTACTATTGTTCTGAATCAGTTGGCAGGCAAAGAAGATGTCAGTAAATTATTTGGTGGTGTAACCATGCAAAATGGTGATACATTCTTTGCAGCCTTTGATGTGAACGTTACCGACCTTGCCTCGAATGGAACTGGTGACGTATATTTTGCTCACTTTATTAAAACCGGTTCCACAACTTTTGTGTCGAGAGTCGGCGTTACAGCTTCGACCTCCGGCGGCGATTATACATTTGCCCTGTTTACAGGCCCCACCACAGGTTTAGGAGGTTTCAATTACGGCACGAAATACAGGGTGGTGACATCGTATGATTTTTCTTCGGGTGTCAGCAAGTTATGGGTCAATCCTGCGAATTACTCGGATACGTCAATTCAGATTACCTCTTCTACTGGCATAGCAGTTTCAGCCTTTGCATTCCGCCAAAATGGCAACATCGCTACTTCTTCAGGTCAGACCATAGATAACTTGATTGTTGGAACTACTTTTGCAGAGGTTGTCCCCGAACCCGCCACGCTTTTACTGCCCAACGGCGGCGAAAAATGGGTAGCTGGAACAAAACATACCATTGAATGGGATACCAGCGATCCCAATATTATTACTCATGTTTCGATTAAATACTCTGCCGATAATGGACAAACTTGGTATGACGTCGTTATTTGCGAAAACACCGGTTCTTATGAATGGGACCCGGTTCCAGCAGTTGATTCAAATCAATGCTTAATCCGCATATCAGACTCGGTTAACCCCAATCATTATGATAAGAGTGATGACGTGTTTACAATATTCCAATGCTCAAATCCAATCACAGGCGACTTGAATGACGATTGCTATGTAAATTTCCTTGATTTTGCCGTAATTGCCGACCACTGGCTCAACTGCGGCAATCCCTTTGACCCTTCGTGTCAGCCGTAAAGAGATTGGCAAGTAAAATTTCTGATAAGTGCTAAGGGCTGTGTTCAAAAAACACAGTCCTTTTTTTATTATTTCATTTTCACAAAACCACCATCACCGTATTACTCGGCGAACCATCGCCTGCTTTGTTGATTGCTATGATGCGATATTCGAGCTCTGTTTTTAGCGGCTGGTCAACCAAAGTCGCCTCTGTCTCGATTGCCGTTGCGACATCCCGCCATAACGATCTCCGGGATTGGGTAAAGGAATCTACGAGAACACACGGATTACCAAAGAACAACGATGTTTGCACATATCCTATCTTTCGACAAGAAAACGTTAATATTTTTTCATATATCCTGTTTTTAATATTTCATAACCTGTTGTTTAAAAACGAGTTATAATTTATTTCTGGGGTTTTTCAGGCATTTTTCAAAAAATCCGACTAATCCTCTTATTGACAACCCTCCAGCAAGGATTTATACTTCGGGCAAATGCGAAGAAAGGATATTTTTCGTTCAGGTATGAGCGGGATTGACCAGGGGCTTCAATTTATTGTGGTAACGATATGGAATTTTGGCGGCTTTCTTTGCCGTGGCGGCTTCCGGAATGTCAGTGGATGAATGTTCCGGAAGCTTTTTTATTTATAATTCTTTATGAATAAATGAGTTATGGGTTCACTTGTAAAATCAAACCGTTCCAAGGGAGCATTTTGGGCCACCGTCCTGAGCAACCAGCAGATCAGAGGTCGCTATTATCGTCTGATTCTGGAACTTGAGCCTTCCGCGACGGAAACTTTCGGCTCTGTGATTCCCGGCCAGTTTGCTATGCTGGATTTAACACAGACCCCCCTGCCGCCGCTGGAGACCATTGCGGACTTCCTCAAAGACGCCGCCAGACGACAGATTATCCTGCGCAGACCCTTTAGTTTTTCGGATGTTTCCATCCGTCAAGGCTTTGATGGACAGGTGGTACAATTGGAAATTATGTACTGCGTGCTTGGGCCTTCCACGGTGCGGATGACCAGCTTAGCAAAAGGCGACAAAATCAACCTTCTTGGGCCGCTGGGAAATGGATTCCAACTTCAGCCGAGCAAAGAACTTGCAATTTTGATTGCCGGCGGAATGGGATCCCCTCCCCTTATACATTTGGCTTCCGTTCTTAAGAGCCGTTTTACGGGGATGAAAGTTATGGTTTTTGCCGGGGCCAAAAGCCGCGATAATCTGCCCTTTACTATTCGAACCGACGGCAGAACCGGCCTTATCCTCGAAGAATTCCAACAGTTAACTGTTAATGATTGCTATGTCGCTACGGACGACGGCTCTGCGGGATTTAAGGGGTATGCGACAAGCTGCCTTGAAGAGTGGCTTTCCCGGAATCCCTGGAAAGCGGAAAAAACCATCCTTTACGCCTGTGGGCCGGAGATAATGCTGGCGGCCGCAGCCAGACTTGCTCAGAAGCACAATATGGATTGTCAGGTGAGTATGGAACGAATTATGGCCTGTGGTATCGGGGTGTGTCAAAGCTGTACGATAGAACACAAAACCGGTGTGGAAGGCCAGACTGAATATCGGCTGTGTTGTCAGGATGGGCCGGTGTTTGACGCAAAGGACGTGGTTTTTGGCGGCGAGGACTGAGCGATGGGACAGACGGTGGATATGGGCATAGACTTTGCCGGGCTGAAATTAGCCAACCCGGTTTTTACCGCGTCGGGAACCTGCGGCTACGCCGACGAACTGACTGATTTTATGGATATCAACGCGCTGGGCGGCTTTATTACCAAAAGTATTACGCTGCTGCCCCGAAAAGGAAACCCGACGCCTCGAATTGTGGAGACGGATTCCGGAATGCTCAACGCCATTGGTCTGGCCAACATTGGTCTGGAACGGTTTATTGTGGAAAAAGTACCCATTATCCAGCGGCTCAAAACGGCGGTTTTTGTTAACGTTGCCGGCCAGACGATTGACGACTATGTCGCTGTTATCGAGCGGCTCAGTGAAGTCAAGGGAATCGCCGGTTTTGAATTGAACATCAGTTGTCCGAATGTCAAACAAGGCGGCATCGCCTTTGGCATAGACCCGGTTGTGGTGGAACAGATTACCCGAAAAGTCAAGGCAGTCTGCGGTTCAAAACCACTGATGGTCAAACTGACTCCGACGGTGACGGATATTGCCGCCACGGCCAAAGCCGCGGTCAACGGCGGAGCGGACGCCCTGAGCTTAGTCAATACTTTTCCTGCAATGGTGATTGATGTCGAAGCCCGCAAGCCGGTGTTATACAACCGCAGCGGTGGATTGAGCGGGCCGGCGATTAAGCCTGTCGCGGTGTATTTAGTCAGCCGCGTTTATCAGGAAGTTGGGCGCCCAAACAACATCCCGATTCTGGGTATGGGCGGGATTCGTACCGCATCGGATGCCGTTGAGTTTCTGATTGCCGGGG
>Ga0315277_10011639_pt1 | contig 11064 bp, 9 predicted proteins | sample YL17G05_15_MG_FD_203695 | JGI IMG/M metagenome (GOLD analysis project Ga0315277, IMG submission 203695) | Sediment microbial communities from Yellowstone Lake, YNP, Wyoming, USA - YL17G05_15 | ecosystem: Environmental > Aquatic > Freshwater > Lake > Sediment | place: USA: Wyoming | collected... | reverse complement strand
CTCTCCGACTCCAAGCTCGGCCCGTACGCCAACCGCGCCGCCGCGATTTACAAATGCCCCTCCGATCGCGAGCCGGCGCTCAACGGCCAGCGCATCCGCACCATGTCCATGAACGCGCTGGTCGGCAACCCCGGGGAGCTGACGAACCGCTTCAACCCGGCTTACCTGCAGTTCTTCAAGAAGGCGGAGCTCCCGAACGCCGCCGGCATTTTCGTTTTCGTGGACGAACACTGCGACACGCTCAACGACGGCTTCTTCGTGAACCGCCTGGACGAATACGCTTGGGGCAACCTGCCCGGCTCGTATCACAACGGCGCGGCAAACCTCTCGTTCGCGGACGGGCATGGCGAATCGCATCGCTGGGTCGTGGCCGCGACCGTGCAGCCGGCGCGGAAGAATGTGGTGCGGGGCAGCCTGATGCCTGCGTCGCCCCCGAGCGACTTCGACTGGCTGAAGGCGAGAACGAGTTTCAAGCGACCGTAACGCTCGCTCGGAAAGCAGACCATGAAGCCACTGCGGAAACTTATGCACCGTTTCGTCGCCGTGCCTCTGCAGAGCGCCGCCATCATACTATCTCGGAGTCAAGGGCGCGGCGCTCTGCCGGGACGCCGCTACGCCGTGGATCTGCGCCAACGGAGCTTTGGAAATGTGGTTCCCCAAGTTGCCTCGACTTTGATGATCGCGGTCGCCCTTACAAGCGCCGCAGCAGCGGAAGATTTCCCGCATTTCCAAGTGCCCGGACACGAGCAGGAGATGACCACGCTACGCGAGTTGTTCTGGTTGCACTATCCCGGCGCCGGGCCGAAGGCAACGCTGTGGGACGAGTGGCTGCCCGACGCCTCGCTCTGGCCGGCGGTGCATACCGACGGCTTCGCGGACAGGATGCGGCAGGATTGGTCGAGCACGCTGCAAGGGCGGATCATGGACGCGGAAGGCTATGTAGCGACTCACCAGCACGCGAGCATCGCGCACCAGCTCGGCTGGCCATTTCCGTTTTGGAATCAGGGCAAGCACGGTTGCGGCTGGCACTTCTCCTTCAAGAATACCGCTGGCCCCGGCTGGCGTCCGAAGGACCTGAGCAAACCCGACGGTTGGACGCTTGATGGCGCGAAGGACGCCGGCATCAACGAAGATGGCTGGCGCATCGAAGTGACCAACGCGGCTGCCATCATCACGGCCAAGCCGTGGAAGTGCGACACGTTTGAGATGCCGTTTCTGCAACTGCGCTGGCAGACCACCGACCTTGGCGCGCTCCAGCCGTTTATTGAGTGGACCACACTCGGCGCCACGAATTTCGCCGTCGCCCGACGCGTGTATTTCGAGCCGGCGAAGGGCGACACCATGAGCTACACGATGATTCCGATGTACCGCCATCCGCAGTGGACGGGGGAGGTGGCGCAACTGCGCATCGGTCTGGGTAACGCCAAGCCCGGCAGCGTGACCCTCCAGGCGTTCTTCTCGCAATTCGACACGCGCCACAACATCAATGGGCAAAATTTCGTTCGCGGTTGCGCGAAGTATTTCTGGTGGACGCGCGACTTGAATTTCCTCCGTGCCGAGATCAACCGCATGCGGACGGCGCTGCGCTACGTCATGACCGAGCATCAGGCGCTGGAGCGGAAAGTCGTTTGCACCACGGGCTGGGTCGGGCACAGCGGCCGCAGCGGCCTCAAGCGCACCGCAGACGGCAAGAAGCAAATCCTCCACGGCGAGGGTATCGGCAACGATTACTGGGACATCATGCCGTTCGGCGGACTGGATTGCTACGCCACGATGCAATATTACGACGCCGTGCGCGTGCTGGCGCAGATCGAGCGCGAAATCCGCACGCACCCGGAATGGCAGATTCCGCGCGGCGTGTTGAGTTTCGAGCCGGAGATGCTTGAACGCCACGCCGCCGCCGTGAAGACCACCGGCAACCGGATGTTCTGGAACGGTAAGACGCAACGCTTCAACGCCTGCATTGACACCGACGGAAACCCGCACGAATACGGCTACACCTTCCTGAATTGCGAAGCGGTCTATTACGACTTCGCCACGCCCGAACATGCGAAAGCCATCCTGAGCTGGATCAACGGCGACCGCATCGTGGACGGCGACACGGCGCAGGGCGCGGACATTTACCACTGGCGGTTCGCAGCGCGCGCGACGACAAAGCGCAACCTCGATTGGTATTTCTGGGCCTGGAGCAACCCGGAGAGCATTCCGTGGGGCGGCCAGGTGCAGGACGGCGGCGCGGTGTTGGGCTGGTCGTATCACGATTTGATGGCGCGGCTGAAGGTGCTCGGGCCGGACAACGCGTGGAAGCGTTTGCAGGAAATCCTGAAATGGTTTGACGAAGTCCAGGCCGCGGGCGGTTACCGGAAGTATTACGACGGCAAGTCTCGCGAAGGCACGATGCAAGGGAGCGGCACCGCGGGCGGGCTGGGACTGGACATGGAATTCTTTGAAAGCGCGCTCGTGCCGCAGGTCATGATCAACGGCTTCCTCGGCTTCGCGCCGCGGGGCGATGGTTTCAAGCTCGATCCGCGCCTGCCCGCCGACTGGCCGGAGTTCACGCTCGACAAGATTCGCTACCAAGGCGTCGTGCTGACCGTTCGCGTGACGCGTGAGGCCATCGAGATTCGCAAGTCAGGCAGAACAGACGAACCGGTCTATTTGCGACTCCCGGACGGCAAGTGGCACGCCACGGCGTTGAAAGCCGATGGCAGCACCGGCGCAAAGCTTGTTTTGGAGAAACGTGCCGCCGATGGCGCGCTGAAACTGGATTGGGCCGAGTTGGACGGCGTCCGTCTGGAGCGGGCGAAGGAAAAGTAGCGGACGCCTACCTTGGCCGCGTTCTCACGGTTGCAGGCGCTCGATGATCCACGCGCCGGTTTCGTCGCGCCGGTAGCGGAAGCGGTCGTGCAAGCGGTCATGACGCCCCTGCCAGAACTCGAACTCCGTCGGGCACACCCGAAAGCCGCCCCAAAACGACGGCAACGGCACTTCGCCCGCGGCGAACTTGCGTTTCATCTCCTCCCACTTCGCTTCGAGTAGCGAGCGCGATGTGATCACGCTGCTTTGATGCGAAACCCACGCCCCAAGCTGGCTGCCGCGCGGGCGCGTCGCAAAATACGTAATCGCCTCCGCCGTGGAAACTCGGTTCGCCCTGCCTTCGATGGTGATCTGCCGGCTCAGCGGGAGCCAGCACAGCAACAGCGACACGTTCGGGTTTTGCGCCATCTCGCGGGCCTTGCGGCTTTCCAGGTTTGTGAAGAAAACAAAACCGCTCTTGTCGAAGCTCTTCAGCAGCACCATGCGGGACGACGGACGTCCGTCCGCGCCAACGGTGGAGACGCACATGGCGTTGGGATCGAGCTCGATGGTTTGCCGCGCCTCGGCGAACCACGTCTCGAATTGGACGAACGGGTCGGGATTCAAATCCGCACGCCGCAGGGGTCGGTCGGAATACTCGCGGCGCAAGTCTGCGATGTTCATGTGGACAGTGTGGCGCGAGACCTCGCGTGGAACAATCCTCTTTCCGAGCGCCAGATGCTGCCGACTTCGCGCCGCTCTTGACGCGAGTCAAGGCGGGCCGATGGAGCTGGTGTAGATTGGCGGCATGGAATTACCACTCATCAGTCTGGACCGCGAGAAGGTCATCTCGCTGGCGAAGGAAACACAGTTCGCGCCCAATGGCATCGTCAGCCGCACGCTGTTGCGCTCACCGAATGGCCGCGTCGTGCTGTTCGGCTTTGTTGAAGGGCAGGAACTGACAGAGCACACCTCCACGCAACAGGCCTTGATCGAAATCCTGTCGGGCGAGTGCGAGTTTTCGCTCGGCAGCAAAACGCATGCGCTGAAGGCCGGCGACCTGATCTACATGCCGCCCGGCCTGCCGCACGCCGTGAAGGCCACGAAGCAGTTCTCGATGTTGCTGACCCTGATCAAGCCGGTGTAGCCGGTTGCTCAGAAGCTCAGCAGCAATTGCCAGATGTAGACGTTCCCCAGCGCGTCCACGTTTTCCCAAACCTTGCGGACGAGGTCCTGGTCGCCGGTGATCCCGGGCAGTTCCTTGACCTTCTGCTCCCAGGGGAGACAGACGCCAGGCTTCACGCGCGGCGTGGTACGGTTGGCCAGTCCCACTAGGCCCGACACGTCAGACCCGTCAGACGGAGGCAGTGCCGAAGCGGTGATCTTCCCGCTGCTGGAATAGACACCGTATTCGCGGGTGAAATCCGTGAGCGCGCGCAAATTTTCAACGCTCGTGTCGTCCTGCATGATCGCGCCGGCGTCCATGATGTAGCCGCCGTCCTTCGCCACGCCGTCAATCACCTTCTTCGCGATGTCGCGGACTTCCTGCGGCGTGCCGTAGCTGAGCAGCACGTTCGGGATGCCGCCGCTGAGCGCGAATTTGTGGTGCAGTTTCTTGTGTGCGAGAAAAATGTCGCCCTGGTCCACGTGGAAGAGAATGCTCCGCTCCGGCAGCGTGGCAAAATCGTCGAGATGGAAATCCCACTTGCCCTCGGCGTAGAACATCGTCTGGTGACCGTGCTTCCAGAATTCCTCGATGCACGGCTTGAGCGTCGGCCAGAAGTGCGACGTGAATTGCTTCGGCGTGATGAACGGCACGCAGCCGCGGTGCATCCAGAAACCGATGGGCACCTGCTTCAACGGATCAGCGGTGGTGAGGCCGACGTGGACGAGATGCGGCATGAGCGCCTCACACGCCTTGAGCACTTTGCCCGGCTGCGTGTGCATGTCCATCGTGAGGCCGACGTAGCCGCGCAACTTGTCCGCGATGATGTCGAACGGCGCTTTGAAGATGCCGGCGATGGCCGACGCCGTGCCGCACTCATTGCGCAGCCGCGCGATTTGCGGGACGAACGCGCCGAAATAAACCATCATCGCCATGCTGCTCTTCACCAGCGCCACGTTGTTCCGGTAGGTGCTCGGCTGGCCGATGCGCGCGACCTCCGTCGAGACGCGCGGCAGCCAGATGTTGTAGAGAAAGCCCGTAGGGTCATCAATGAGCGCGTCGTATTCGTCCGCGCGCATGAACGCCTGGTCCTCCGGCGGCTCGATGTAGTTGAAGCCGACCGTGTGCGGGATGCCGATGCCGGGAATGCCGTAGTAGCGCAGCCCCGCCGCCTGCGCCAGCCCGGTCCAGACATAAACCATGTTCGCCACCACGGCGTCCCAATCGAATTCCTTCGCGCACTTCACCGTCGCCTCGAAGGCGAGGTTGTAATCATGACAAACCTGCTGGCAGGAGTAGCCGGCGTACTTGGCGACAAACTCCGCCACGAACGGCCGGATGGGAATCTTGTCGGGCTTTTCGTTGCGCAGGGCGGTGACGTAGCGGGTGAGGCGTTCCTGGTAAAGTTGTTCCGTGTTCATAAAGCGCTCTCGTGCGGCGCATGGTGAATGTGAGGCGGTGCCCGCGTCAAGCACGGCCAACCCGAATCAGGACTGACTTTGTCTCGCGACCCGGGCGCGTCGCCTTCACCTCAACAACGCAGCAAAGCCCGCCTGCTCGAAGTGTCGGTCGTGCGTCAGCGCCTCGGAGAGGCCCGCGTCGCTCATCACAATGAACGAGATGCAGTCGGTCAGCGACCATTCCTTGTCTTTGCGGCTCTTGAACAGGTCATAGCCGCGCTCAAACAACTTTTGTGACACAGGGACGATGCGGGCTCGCGGATGTCCCTTCAGCCGCGTGAGGAATTCCGCGAACTGCGCGCGCTGTACTCCGCGGCGCATGGCATTGGCGACTTCCAGGAGGACGAAACCTGTTGTGAGCCGCGGAGCTGCAGTTTCGCGGCTCAGGGCGATGGCCAAGTCGTGCAACTCGTCGTCAGGATTTAGCGCGGCGAGGAAGAAGGACGTGTCCGCGAAAACGGCCTTCATTGCTTTGGCGTTCCGTAGAGGTAGTGATCGTGTTGCGCCGCGAGGTCGCGCGGCAGGCCGCGCACCTTCTTGGAAACGCTGACCAGCATGTCGGTAAAGTCATCGTTTTGCCGGCTGGCAATGGGAGTGACTTTGACTTCCGTGCCATTCGGCAACTTGGCGTCGAGCGGGAGAATCACCACGCCATCTTTGACTGTGCCTTTGTAACTCACGGCGCGGAACGTAGCAGTTTTCGGGCACGCGTGCCAACTTCGTTTTCATTGGGCCGCGCTTCTGCACTCGGCCAACACGCAATTTCCAACTCCGCGTTCAAGCCCCCGCCTCGAAGGCGAGGGTGTAATCGTGGCAAACCTGCTGGCACGTGTAGTCGGCGTATTTGGCGACGAACTCCGCCACGAACGGGCGGATGGGAATCTTGTCGGGCTTCTCGTTGCGCAGGGCGGTGACGTAGCGGGTGAGCCGTTCCTGGTAAAGTTGTTCCGGATTCATAAAGCGCTCTCGTGCGGTGCATGGTGAAGGCGGGGCGGTGTTGGCGTCAAGCGCCTCGTGCGACCACAGCATGAGACTTGCAGGTAGAACCGATGGCGGGTAGCATCATCGCGGAAATGGGCCGCCGAGAGGGGCAAGATTATGGCAAAGCCAAAAAATCGAATATCGGGTGTAACCGTCCGAGGTTTTAAGTCGATCTGTACGGAACAAAAGCTGGATATCCGGCCACTGACGATTCTCGCCGGCGCCAATAGTTCCGGCAAATCAAGTTTCATGCAGCCCCTTTTGCTCCTCAAACAAACGCTGGAGTCCTCGGGCGATCCAGGGGCGTTGCTCCTGGATGGCCCCAACGTGCGTTTTACGAGAGCGGAGCAAGTGTTGAGTCATCTGCTTGGGCAGGTCAGCACCCAAGAATTCGCAGTTAAGGTAGCTTTGTTGGAGGGCCTCTCGCTCGAACTGGTGTTCCGGCAGGAAGAAGGTAAGGGTTTTGAACTTAGCAAGATGATTTACGGTGCCGGAAAGGAAACGACCGAGATCACGCCGAACATCACTCACGACGACATTGTCAAGATCCTCCCACAACCTTTGAAAGCGATGCACAAGGAGCTTGGCAAGGGTGAGTCCACGGGCCTCCACTGGAAGGTGGAGCGGCAACGATGTTTTTTTGTTTTCGAGCTCGTCGGTACACAGGAGGCGAAACAGCGAATACGTTTTGGTCCGTATGGAGTTTCCCCCAGCCAAGCTTTTGTGCCTTTCATTCAGGGAGTGATTCATTTACCCGGACTCAGAGGTAACGCGCGAAGAACCTATCCAAAGACGGCCGGTGGTCCAGATTTTCAAGGGACATTCGAACAATACGTGGCGAGCGTTATCGCCCAATGGCAAGCAAACGGGGGAAAACCCGAGTTGGACAACTTGGCGCTCGCTCTTGAGGACATGGGGCTCACGTGGAAAGTGAAGGCGGAGCCGGTGGACGACACTCAAGTCGAACTGAAAGTTGGCCGCTTAACACGTGGCAAACGTGGCGGTGCCCAAGACCTTGTGAGCATCGCAGATGTCGGCTTCGGTGTCTCGCAGTCACTGCCCGTTGTCGTCGCTTTGATCGCTGCACGTCCTGGCCAGCTCGTGTATTTGGAACAGCCGGAGATCCATCTCCATCCGTTGGCTCAACGGAAACTGGCGATTGTTCTGTGTGAAGCTGTGGAACGTGGTGTCGTGGCAGTTGTTGAGACCCACAGCGCCCTGCTCGTGCGGGAGCTCCAGACACTTATCGCGACACGGAAACTCGACAAGCAAGACGTCGCTTTGCATTGGCTACAGCGCGGCGAGGAGGGCGAGACGACGGTGCAAACTGCTGATTTGGATGACGAGGGGGCCTACGGTGACTGGCCCGAGGATTTCGACAAGACGGAGCTTGAAGCAGAACAGTTGTATCTGGATTCGGTTGAGGCGAGACACGCCGGAAAGTGAACATGAAGCAGGGCCGGCTGCTAGTCGTTGATGCCTCAGTAGCGCAGTCGGCGGGTGAAACCGAGCATCCGGTATCATCCGCGTGCCGCAAGTGTCTCGAAGCAATCCGTCTCATCTGTCATCGCGTGGTGGTGACGCCCGACATACAGGAGGAGTGGGATCGTCACATGAGCCGGTTCACGCGGAAGTGGAGACGCTCCATGGCCGCTCGGCGCAAGCCAGTCAGGCGCTTGGATCCAGCGAATGTCAGCTTGGATTTGGACGGGTACGCCACCTCAGCCAGGTCCGCGATAGAGAAAGACCTCCGCTTGCTGCAAGCCGCTCTCGCTTCTGATCGAGTGATTGTCACTCGCGATGAATCGCTACGGGTGGCATTGGAAGGAAGGCCTGATGGGGCGGCTCTGGCGGGGACCATTAAATGGATCAACCCCGTTACGGATGACCTGCAAGTTCTGAGGTCGCTCTAGATCGCAGAATACTGGGTTGGCTGCATGCTGCGCACCGAGCGTCACGAAGTCAGAAACCCTAAAGTACCGGAGCCAATATGGAAACGGAACGACCAAGGTGCGCTGGTGCGGAACTGAAGAATGTGAGCTGCTTCGATGAGTGGTGACGCTGATGCTCCAATCGCACCCCCGGCCAATTCCTCTGTCCGCATGGTGCAGCGTTTGCTAGACAACCTTTGGCATGGCGGCCAAAACCAAACCAGCGAAAGCTGATCCGGCGCGGAATCGTTTCCTCGCGTCAGGGGCAATTGCCGTTGCGGCGCTAGTGCTGGCCTGCGGGTTCTGGCTCGTTTCCAGTTTGCGTTCACCGCGTACTCAGCCGACTTCCAAAACCTTGCCCGCTGGCGACAGTCCGGTTGCGACCAACACGGACGCCGCCTTCTTCGCCACGTTCGGAAAGTCGCCGAGCTGCAAGTCGTGCCATGAGGAGGCTTACGCGAATTGGGAAAGCTCGCATCACGCGCTGGCGGAGCGGAAGTTGAACCCAGCGTTGGACAGAGAAGCGTTCGATCCGGCGTGGAAGATTAAGCACGGCTCGCAGATATCGTTCGCCCACGCCACGAACGGTCAGTTCCAGGTCGTCACGCTCGGCCCGAGGAACGTGGTTGAGCCGTTTACCGTCGCGCGCGTGCTGGGCGTGAGTCCACTCCGGCAGTATCTCGTGCCGTTCCCGGGCGGGCGTTTCCAGATGACGGAGCTGGCGTTTGATCCGCAGCATCCGGACTGGTTCGATGTCTATGGCGAGGAGGACCGCAAGCCGGGCGAGTGGGGATACTGGACCGGGCGCGGCATGACGTGGAATCAAATGTGCGCCGGCTGCCACAACACCGCGGTCCGCAAGAACTACAGCCCCGACACTGACAGCTACGCCACGGCGATGGCCGAACGCGGCGTCGGTTGCGAGGCGTGTCATGGGCCGATGGCCGATCACAACGCCTGGCAGGCCGCGCACCCGAACAAGACCGGCGATCCCACGGTCCGCAAGCTTTCGACGGAGGAGATGTTCAGCACCTGCGCGGCTTGTCACGCGCGCCGCGGCGATTTGACTGGGAACTTCGCGCCACGCGAGCGATTCGACGATCATTTCTGGCTCACGACAGTGGATGACAGCGATTTGTTTTATCCGGACGGCCAGATTCGCGACGAGGATTTTGAGTTCACGGCGTTTCTCGGAAGTCGGATGCACGCAGGCGGCGTGCGGTGCATGAATTGCCACGAACCCCACACCCTCAAGCCCCGGCTCGCGGGCAATTACCTCTGCATCCTCTGCCACGTGTCAGGGGTTTCCAACAATGTGCCTCAGGTTGACCTCGCCACGCATAGCCATCACAAGGTGAACGACCGCGGCGATGTTTGCACCGGGTGTCACATGCCGCAGACGGTCTATATGCAGCGTCACGCGCGCCACGATCACGGCTTCACGATTCCCGATCCGCTGCTCACCAAGGAATTCGGCATTCCGAACGCCTGCAATCGCTGCCACAGCGAGCGCACGGCGGAGTGGTCGCTCGAATACGTGGAGAAATGGTATGGCCAGCGGATGGAGCGGCCGTATCGCCGGCGGGCGCAAACCGTGGCGCGCGCGAGGGCAGGGGATCACGGTGCAGTCGAGGGCCTGCTCAAAATGTCTGCGAGCGACACGAATTTCTATTGGCGGGCAGTCGCGGCAAACATGCTCCGGCCTTGGATCGGCGAGGCGAAGGTGCAAAGTGCGTTGGTCGCGGCAGCAGGCGACACGAATGCGCTGGTGCGCGTGGCAGCGTTGCGTGCGCTCGAACCGCTGGCACGCGGCGAGGATTTGGCAGTGCAAAGTGCTGTGAGGAAGGGGCTGAGCGATCCGGTTCGCGGTGTGCGACTCGTAGCGGCCTGGGTGCTCAACGAAACTGTGGCTACGAATTCCACCGCCGGGCGCGAACTGCTCGCCTATCTGAACTACAACAGCGACCAACCCGCTGGCGAACTACAGCGTGGCATCTTCCATCTAAACCGCGGCGATTTGCCGGCGGCGATGGCTTGTTTCCGGCGCGCCGTAAGTTGGGATGGGCACTCTGCACCATTGCGCCACGCGCTGGCAGTGGGCCTGAGCATGGAGGGCAAACCCACCGAGGCGGTGCGCGAACTGGAGGAGGCGTGTCGGTTGGCGCCGCGCGATGCGGAGTACCGTTACAAGCTCGGCCTCGCGCTGAACGAAGTCGGCAAACTGAGCGACGCGCTGGCGTCGCTGAAGCGGGCGACCGAGTTGGACCCGCAGTATTCGCAGGCGTGGTACAACCTCGGCCTGGCTTACGCGGCCGCGGGCAACGACACCGCGTCGCTCGAAAGCCTGACTCGCGCGGAGTCGCTCGACCAACGCTCGCCCCAAATTCCGTACGCACGCGCCACCGTGCTCGTGCGGTTGGGCCGCGCTTCCGAAGCCCGAGCCGCGGCAGCTCGCGCCGTGGAGTTACGGCCAAACTATCCGGAAGCAATCCAACTCCTCCAGGCGCTGCAGCGGTGAATCGATGGTGACGATTTTTGGGGGGGTAGCACCCGCGTCTCGCGGGTCGTCGTCGCCGTCCCGGCGACAACTCTCGACACGAGGTCTTCGCGACCAGCCGGCTGAGCGCAAGGCGGATGGTCCAATGTGTTTGGCGAGACACTGAGCACGGCACGCCGGTGGTGTGCGCTACCTATCTAATCTGAATCTGCGGTGACGGTATTCCTTCCCGTC
>Ga0315277_10011634_pt1 | contig 11068 bp, 12 predicted proteins | sample YL17G05_15_MG_FD_203695 | JGI IMG/M metagenome (GOLD analysis project Ga0315277, IMG submission 203695) | Sediment microbial communities from Yellowstone Lake, YNP, Wyoming, USA - YL17G05_15 | ecosystem: Environmental > Aquatic > Freshwater > Lake > Sediment | place: USA: Wyoming | collected... | reverse complement strand
GGTCGCTCCGCCGTGAGGGGGAACATACAGTACTGGAGGAAGCGGGGAGGGGAGGCGGAAGATGGGCACAGCACTTAACCTCATCTTCATCGTCCTCATGGTGGCCACCGCCCTGTTGGCGGTCTTCGCGCGTGACCTGCTGGCAGCGGTGATCATCTTCTCGGTGTACAGCCTGATCATGGCGCTGATGTGGCAGCGCCTGCAGGCCCCAGACCTGGCCCTCACCGAGGCCGCGGTAGGCGCCGGGGTGACCACGGTACTCTTCGTCGTGGCTATCTTCAAGACCCGCAGGAGGGAGGAAGAGTGAAGAGTGTCGTCTCCCTGCTCTTCATAGCGGCGCTTCTGGGCCTGCTCCTCTACGTGGTGGCCTACATGCCGCCCATGGGTGACCCGGAGAACCCCACCAATTCCAGCGATGTCACCACCCGTTACCTGGAGAAAGCGGAGGAGGAGACGCATACGGTGAACGCGATCACCGGCATCATCCTCAACTACAGGGGGTACGATACCATGGGGGAGGTTTCGGTCATCTTCTGCGCCCTGGCGGCGGTGCTGGCGGTGCTGGGCAGGGAGAAGAGGGGAAAGATCTACGCCTACGCGGACCGCTCCAGGGTGCCGTCCTCGGTCATCGTGAGGACCATGGTCGCGTTCCTCGTACCTTTCATCATCCTCTTCTCCATCTACACCATCCTGCACGGGGAGCTGTCTCCCGGCGGCGGCTTCCAGGGGGGCGCCATCATCGGCGCGAGTATGATCATCTTCACCACCATCTTCGGCCTTTACGAATCCTCTGAGCGCATCCCCCAGAAACTACGCTTCCCACTGGAGGGATCGGCGTTCATCACCTTTTTCGTGGTAGGGGTGTTGGGGTTGGTGGGTGGGGGCAATTTCCTCACCTACGCCTGGCCGAATATCGCCACGGACCTGCAACCCGCCGTGGTGCTCTGGCTCACCATCCTGGTGGAAATAGGGATAGGCGTAGGCGGCGCCATGGTCCTTATATCTATCCTCTTCAGCATGATCCGGGAGGAGGAAGAGATTGCGGTTGCTCCATAACTACCAATACGTCGCGGCCATGCTGCTCTTCTGCATCGGCCTCTATACGATTATCGTGCGCCGCAACATCATCAAGAAACTCATAGGCTTGAACATCATGGAGACGGCGGTGTTCTTCTTCTACATATCACTGGGCTACCTTGACGGCGGCATCGCCCCCATCAGGGTCGGCGGCGCCGATCCCTCCCGCATGGTCAATCCCATACCCCAGGCCCTCATCCTCACGGGTATCGTGGTGGCTGTGAGCGTCACCGCCCTGGCTTTGGCGCTGGTCATCCTGCTCTACCGCCAGTACGGCACCCTGGACGTGGACCGGCTCTTCCGGGACGAGGAAAAGGAGCCGGAGTCGGGCACGGAGAGGGGGGGCACCGCGTAGATGGGTGCCTACCGCCATTTCCCGATCTTCATGATCACCCTGCCCATACTCGGCGCGGTGCTCCTGCCGTTCCTGGGTTACCTGCGCCAGAAGTGGGTGCCCTGGGCGGCGGCGCTGCCGCTGACCGCCTCGACCGTGCTGGGGATCCTGCTCATCGGCAAGATACCGTCGGACGGGTATCTCAGTTATCACATGGGAAACTGGGAGCCGCCCTGGGGGATCGAGGTGCGCGTGGACTATATGGGCCTCTTCCTCATGCTCATCGTGTGCGGCATCACCCTGCTGGCCATGGTCTTCTCGCGGCGTTACATAGCCAAGGAGGTTTCCGGGGGGCGCCTCACCGCATATTACGTCCTCTTCCTGCTCATGTCCGGGGCCATGCTCGGATTCGTGGCCACCGGGGATATCTTCAACCTCTTCGTGTTCATGGAGATCCTGGCGCTTTCCTCCTACGCGCTGGTGGCCATCACCGGCAACCGAAACGCCGTGCGCGCCGCCTTCAAGTACCTGCTCATGGGGGCGCCCTCGTCCATCATGGTGCTGCTGGCGATAGGCTTCCTCTATTCGGCCACCGGGTCCCTGAACATGGCCGACCTGGCGGGACGTATCTCGGAATCGGGTTATACAGAGGTGCTTATCGTCTCCTATATCCTCTTCGTCATCGGGTTCGGAGTGAAGGCGGCCCTCTTCCCGCTGCACATGTGGCTGCCCGACGCCCACTCCATCGCGCCCTCGCCCATCAGCGCCCTGCTATCGGGTTTGCTGGTCGAGGTGAGCGCCTTCGCCATCATAAGGATCACCCTCTCCGTCTTCACCAGCGGCGCGGACAACCTCATCGGGGGGACTCTCGACGCGGTGGGAATATTCGCGGCGGCGGCGGTGCTCTACGGGGGGATCATGGCCATAATGCAGAAGGACCTCAAGATGATGATCGCCTATTCCACGGTCAGCCACATCGGTTACATCTTCCTGGGGATCACGGCCTTGACCGCCGAGGGCCTCACCGGGGCCATGTACCACATGCTCGACCACGGACTGGCCAAGGCTTGCCTCTTCCTCTGCGCCGGCAGCTTTATCTACGTGAAGGGGTACCGGCGCATCGATGACCTCAAGGGCGCCTGGCGCCAGATGCCCTGGACCTGCTTCGCTTTCGCCCTGGCCTCGCTATCCGTTATCGGGATCCCACCCACGGCGGGATTCATCAGCAAATGGTACCTGATACTGGGAAACATCGAGGCCGGCAATTATCTCTACGTCGTTATCCTGCTCGCGGGCAGCATCCTGGCGGCGGTTTACTGCTTCCGGATCATATATTGCATGTTTTTCCAAACCGGCAAGGAGGGAGCCTGGGAGGATAGCGCCCACGATGCCTCTATCTCCATGCTCTCGCCCGTCTGGGTCCTTTCCGCGGGGACACTCTTCTTCGGGGTGTTCTCATACCTTTTGATCCCATCGCTGCTGAAAGCGGCGCAGTACCTTTTGTGACTTAAAAGGGGGTAGTCGATGCCTGAAAAGAGCACTTTCTCGGTATTGCCACTGATAGCGATGCTGCTGCCGTGGGTATCGTTGGTGGTTATCGTAGCTATGCCCAAGAGGTCGCGGCAGCTGCGATTATGGATCTGCTTCCTCGGGTCGTTGGCCACCTTCGGCGTGGTCTTGTCCCTCCTGCCCGGCATCCTGGACGGCAACACCTATACCATCAAGCTTGCCAGCGTCGTGGAGGGGTTGGAGATGCGCCTTACCGTGGATACTCTGGGGTATAATTTCGCCCTCATCCTTGCTTTCTTGTGGATGCTTGCGACCCTCTACTCCATCTCATACATCGACCATAAGGAGAACCGTTTCTTCGCCTTCATGGCCCTGTGCGAGTCTTTCCTGCTGGGTTGCGCTTTTTCGGCCAACATGTTCACCTACTTCATCTTCTACGAGATGATGACCTTCGGAACCTACCCCCTCATCATCCACGAGGAGACGGCGATGGCGCGCCGGGCCGGATATAAATACCTGGTTTATGCCGTCTCCGCCGGCACGGTGCTCTTCTTCGCGATCATCGCGAATTATTTCTGGGGAAATGGCATGCTGGGATTCGGTCAGTACGGCTTCCTCAGCCTCGAGTTCGCCAGCCGCGCCGCCCTCATGGCTATCTTCTTCACCTACCTCGCCGGGTTCGGGGTGAAGGCGGCCATCATGCCGCTGCACGGCTGGGTGCCCGATGCCCATCCTGCCGCGCCCTCTCCCGCCAGCGCGCTGCTCTCCGGCGTCATCCTCAAGGCGGGGGCTTTCGGCATCATCCGTGTGTGCTTCAACGTCTTCGGGATAGAACTCATGCGGGAACTGGACGTGTTCATCGTCATGGCCGTCTTAGCCTGCATCACCATCGTCGTAGCCTCCATCTTTGCCCTTACCCAGGACAACCTCAAACGCCGACTGGCCTATTCCAGTATCGGGCAGGTCTCCTATATCATCCTGGGACTGGCCATGCTCGCCCATGACGGGGCCCTGGGAGGAGTGATGCATCTCACCCACCACGCCCTGATGAAGGGCTGCCTGTTCCTCTGCGCCGGGGTCATCCTGGTGAAAACGGGGAAGAAGAACGTCAGCGAGATGAAGGGGGTGGGGTACAAACTACCCATAACCATGATCTGCTTCTCCGTATGCGCCCTGGCCATGATGGGGACGCCGCCATCCGTGGGTTTCATCACCAAGTGGCTGCTGGGAAACGGCTCACTGGAGGCCGGGCTGCCCGTCTATATATTGATCTTGTTGACCAGTGCGTTGTTGAACGCGGCATATTTCCTGCCCATCATCTACATCGCCTTCTTCCGATGGGAGGGTGACGAAGAAGAGGGGCACGCGGATGGCCACCGGCCTAAGCTGGTATTCGGCAAGGAGGCGGACCACAAACTGGTGGTGCCGGTGGTCATCCTGGCCGCCCTGGCCATCATCGTGGGCGTTTGGGTGACCGTCCCCGGGTTCCCTTATTCCACCGCCAATCCGGCCATCGAGGAGATCTATGGAAGCTCGGTCTCTGGCTATAAATACCTGGACGAAAACGATAACGGCACCTATGAAGAAGGAGAACCGGGCATGGAGGGAGTGACCATCCAACTCCTGCGGGAAGGCGAGGTCGTAGCGACCACCACCACGGGGGCGGACGGCAGGTATGTGTTCGAACAGGTGGAGCCGGGGACCTATGAGGTGGAAGAGGTCCTGGAGGGGGAGGTCTCGGCCCGGGGTACAAGGGTGATCCGGGGGGTTGAGGTCGTATCCGGAGAGGATGTGCTGGTGGAGAGATCCTTCCTAAACCGACCTTGAGACGATGAGGTAGAAGGTTGCACGAGGCGAAGGTAACCGTACTGACCTACTCGGTCTTTCCCATGCTTGCCGTCCTGCTGCCGCTAGTGGGCGCGGCTTGCGTAGCGGCGGCGGGGGAGAAGAGGGCCCGCCTGCGCAACGGGGCCGTGGTGGCCTCCACGGGCGCCACCCTGACGGTGGCTGTCCTGATACTGGTCAAAGTGCTCTCCAGCGGCCCCGTCTACTTCAACCTGGACATCATGCGCATAGGGGACCAGTTCGTCTGCAACCTCGAGGTGGACGCCATCGGGGCGTTCTTCGCTTTTTTCGCAGCAATATTATGGTTGGCCGCGTCCCTGCATGCCTTCAAGTACATGGATCACGAAAGAAAGCGCACCCGCTTCTTCTTCTTTATGCTGCTCACCGAGGCGGCGACGCTGGGGGTGTTCATGGTCCAGGACTTCTTCAGCCTCTACCTTTTCTTCGAGGCCATGGGGCTGCTGGCCTACGTGTTGGTCATCCACTCCGAGACGCCTAAAGCGCGCTCCGCGGCGACTAAATACATCTGCATGACCGTGGTGGGGGGACTGAGCCTCATCGGGGGAATCTTCCTCTACCTTGGCGCCGCGGGCACGGTGGCCTTCAAGCCCCTGGCGGACAGCGCCTGGCTGACCGGTTCCTTCAAGGTGGTTGCCCTGACCTGCCTCATCGCCGGTTTCGGGGTGAAGGCGGGCATGGTCCCGCTGCACACCTGGCTTCCCGACGCCCACCCCGCCGCGCCCTCTCCCGCCAGCGCACTGCTTTCCGGGGTGATGATCAAGGCCGGCGCCTACGGCATCTTGAGGACCGCGCTCACCTTCTTCCAACAGCCCCCCGTGGAGGTGGAGGTGGTGAGCGGGGGGCACGCCACGGAGGGAGCTGCCCATGCAGCGGGCGGACTGGCATTCAACGTACAGACGCTGGGTTTCTCTATCATCATCCTCGCGGTGGTCACCATGTTCGTGGGCATGCTCCTGGCCCTGGTGCAGAACGACATCAAGCGCACCCTAGCCTACTCCAGCGTGAGCCAGATGGGATATATACTCTTCGGCGTGGGCTGCATGGTTTTCCTGGGGGCGGAGGGTGCGATGGGGATGGCGGGGAGCCTCTACCATATCATCAACCACGCCTTCTTCAAGGGATGCTTCTTTCTGGCCGCCGGCGCCATCGTCTACTGCGCCCACGAGCTGGACATGTTCAAGCTGGGAGGATTGTGGAGACGTATGCCGTTAACCACCGTATTCTGGTGCATCGCCGCCCTGGGTATCATGGGCATAGCGTTGTTCGGCGGCTTCGTATCCAAGACCCTGCTGCATCACGCCATACTGGAATCCCACCTGATAGCCGAGGAAGCCCGGCAGTCGCTGACCGGCTGGGTGAAGATGATGGAGATGCTGTTCATCGTCACCAGTGGAGGGACCATCGCCTACATCACCAAGATGACTTACTATACCTTCTTCCGCCGCCCGGATGCGGAGCACGTGCATCATGTGGAACATACGAAGGAAGCGCCGGTCTGGATGCTGGCTGGTATAGGATTGCTGGCCGCCGGAGTACTGGCGAACGGCCTCTTTCCGGGTGTGCTGCTCGGCAGGTTGATCGGCCCTACGGTGCAGACCGTGCCCGGCTTCGACCCCCGCATGGCAGCGCACATATCCGAGGTCCCCATCTTCATCTGGGGAAATCTCAAGGAGATCCTGGTCCCCCTGGCCATCGGGATCTTCGTGTTCTTACTGGGCGCCTGGCCGGACCTCTTGCGCAGGAAACGGCGGGGCCCGGACCTGTTCCATATCAGGCTGCCGCGCTGGCTGGGAGTGGACTACTGGTACGTATGGGGAGTGAAGGGATCCCTGGCGACGCTCTTCGCCGGGCAGAAGACCTACGCCCCCATCAAGGCAAGGGCGCTGGCGATACTGAAACAGGGAGCCTCCGGGACGGTGCACGTAACCAGGGACGTGGTGTTTCCGGCCCTTACGGAGCGGCCCTACCAGCGCGTAAGAAATGGTGTAGTCAAGCTGGCAGTATCTGGCCGAGAAAGGCTTGCGCCCACCATGAAGGAATATCAGGGTGACATCGCAGTGGGTGCCCTGGTCATCGCGGTTTCGCTTACACTCTTTTTGATCATGCGCTTGCTGTGATGCGAAAGATTCACGCCAGGGGAGGATGAGATGCATGTAGCGGTTCGTGGCTTGCGGTGCGGATGAGATAGATCGGGAACGGGGATCTAAGATGTTGGCGACGGTGACCAGGGTTATGGCGGAGAGCGGGATCACGAAGGATTTTTTCGCAATCCTGATAGCGGTAGTGGCGGGGCTAGCGGTGTTGTTCTACGCTGCGGGTTCTGACCTATTCGAGTTGAAGCTCTTCAAGTTCGATCCCCATGCCTTTAAGCTCCCTAAGGAGGTCAAGGTCGAGTATTGGTACACGAGGACGGCGAAGAGGTTCGAGTCTTTCCTGGCAGATGGGGGTTGGAGATATGCCAAGGCCAAAAAGCAGGCCAAAGTAAGGGTGAAGAGAGACTGGCGAGGCATGCGCAAGGAGACCCGCAGGGTGATGCCGGAGGCCGTGAAGCGGCTGAACCGCGATATAGCGTTGGGAGCCCTGGCGATAGCCGTCGTCCTGGTGGCCTTGCTCATAATCAGCCTGATATGAGCACGGCGCCGTGGCACTCACCTGGGGCAGACGGAACCCGTAAGAGAGAACAGGGGGAGATGATGAGAAGGACGATTCCTCTTTTGGCGATTGTCATTACCGTGCTATTGTTATTGGGAAGTCTTTCTCCGGCTCTGGCCCAGGAGGAGGGCGATACGGGGGATGGGGGAGGCGGCACCCTGCGTCTCATCGTCATTATCGCAGCCATCTGGCTGGTCATCTTAGCGGCCATCATAACGGTGGTCGTGATGACCAGGAGGAAGTCCGGGGAGGAAGAAAGGGAAAGCCGCGAGGGCTAGGAAGCCGGCGCGGGTAGACAAGAGAGGTGGTAATACATGGAAGAAAGGTTGAACACAGCATCCCGGTGGCTCACAGCCCTGGCGGTCATCATGATACCGTTGTCGGTGATGGCCGTAGTCTCGGGCGCCTGGGGGGTGAATTACCAGTTCGACACGAACCAGTGGACGAGCTACCTGCTTTTCGCGTCCTGGATATTGCTGACACTCTCGGTCATCGCCGGGATATCCAACCTCATCAGCCCGCCCGAGCAGGAGCCTGCAAAGATCGCAGCCGCAGCTCTGCCGGCGACCGCAAGCGAGACGGATGAAGATGAAGGAGAGGAAGAGGAGGGACGCGTTCCAGCGCAGAAGGAGAAGGCGGCCTTCAACTTCGGTTATGCCCTGTTGCTGGCACAGGCGTGCACCTTCGCGCTGGGGATGATCCTTTACGTGACCTACATCTCCTGGATGATCCTGGGGGTGCAACCCTACCCGGTCGGACCAGGTTTCTAAGACCTCCTGGTCATGGGGGAATACCTGCGCCGTTTCTATCGTGAAGAAATGCATGCGGCGGGCCTGGTCTCCTTCTCGGTGGCGATAAAGGAGAGCGACCTCTTCATCTTCGCCGAGCGCGAACTGGCAACCGAAGCCCGTTCCTCCCTGGCCTGCCACCGCGCCGATCTCGAGGAGTTCATAGCCCGCCAGCCCCGTTTCAGGACGTCCTACAGGCCCTATACCGTTCCTGAAGACTCGCCGCCGGTGGTGAGCCTCATGGCCGAGTCCGCCGCGAGGATGGGCGTGGGGCCCATGGCCGCGGTGGCGGGGGCCATAGCGGAGCTGGTGGGGAAGGACCTCGAGCCCCTATCGCCGGAGATCGTCGTGGAGAACGGGGGGGACATCTATGTCCGCTCTGAGCGGATAAGGCGCGTGGGTATCTTCGCCGGGGAATCCCCGTTAAGCGGCCGCCTGGCCCTGGAGATACCACCCACCCCTTCAGGGGGGTTGGGGGTATGCACGTCCTCGGCCACGGTGGGGCCCTCCTACAGCGCGGGTGGGGCCGATGCGGCCCTGGTGGTGGCGGAGAGCGCCGCCCTGGCGGATGCTGCCGCCAGCGCCTTGGGGAACCGGGCCAAGAGCATCGCACACATCGAGGAAGCGCTGGCTGCCGTCTCGGTTATCGAGGGTGTCATAGGCTGCCTGGTGATCATCGGCGAACATCTCGGCGTACAAGGCGACCTGGAGTTGAAGAGGACCTAGGGGTCAGCCCCGGACATGGGACATAGCAACACGTCCGGTTGTACGCGTGCCAGGCCTCCGCATTCGGTCTGAAACATGGGTGTCTTAACCGATGCATCTTGCAGTACAACGCCCGGGCATAGCCTACACAGAAAACCCTGCCCGGGCTCGACTGGGTCGGTCGGAGCGGAGCGTATAGAGTGGAGCGAGACCGCTACCCAGCGGCCCGGGCCGGAAGAACCCCCGCACCGCCCTTCGAGCGGCGCTGTCGCTTACGCGATGCATACTATCGAACGTAACTCTTCCGGGGGTAACCCCAGTTAGTCCTGAGCGAGCAGGGAGGAGACCGTTTCCAGCAGCAGGTCGGGGTCGGCCGGTTTCTCCAGGTAGGCGGCGTAGTCCATGCGCTGGCCGGTCTCCAGCTCGTAGCGCCGGTTGCTCACTTCCTCCCGCACTGATGTGAGGATGATCACCGGTACCTTGGACCAACGCTCGTAGCTGGGATCCCGTAACATATTGAACACGGCGAAGCCGTCTACGCGGGGCATGAGCAGGTCCAGGATGACCAGGTCGGGGCTCTCCAGCTTTATCTTCTCCAGTGCTTCGGCCCCGTCTTTGGCCGTTACGATCTCATACCCTTCGTCTTCGAGGAGTATGGAGACTACCTCCACCACGTCGGGATCGTCGTCGGCGAGCAGGATCTTTCTATCCATTATCTACCTACAGTGTATCTCAAGTAGTTCCCGTTGTATCGTCCATGGCGGGTACGCGTATGACCCGGTCTCCTTCCAGCATCCAGCGGTCCTCCAGGCTGCAAGCAACCCCGATCGGGATGGAGAAGGAGACCCGCGTACCTCTTCCCGTCTCCGGTACCGGGCTTATCGCCTCGATGGTGCCGCGGTGCATGTCGACGATGCGTTTGCAGATCGATAGCCCCAGCCCGGTGCCCTCCGGGGATTCCGGATCGCCCTTGTAGAACTCCTCGAAGACATGGGGCAGGTGGTCCGGCGCGATACCCGTACCTACGTCCTCCACGTTCACCGCAACCGCGTCGTTCTCGGTATGTGCGCGGATGGTTATCCTGCCGCCGCGCGGGGTGTGGCGCACCGAATTGGAGACCAGGTTGAGGATCAACTGTTGCAGGCGGATATCCGAGGCGAATACCTCCGGAAGCGGGCGGCGGATCTCGGTGGTCACCGTGATGCCCTTCGGCGAAGCCAGCTCGTGGGCCATCTCCACCGTGGCTCCCAGGACCTCTTCCCAGGACACGGTCTTGAGCTCGGAGATCACCTGCCCGCTCTCCAGGCGTGAGAGCTCGAGCAGCGAGCTGATGAGCTCCATCATCCCGTCGATACGCTCGATGCTGCGGTGTATGCCCTTGACCATACGCTCGTCGAGGCTGCCGGCGCTCTTGCGCAGGAGGATCTTCAGGTAGCCCTGCACCGCCACCAGGGGGGACTTGAGGTCATGGGTGACCATGGAGAGGAAGCTCAGGAAATGGCGGCGCTCGTCCCTGATGCGGGCGAGGTCGCGCCGGGCTTCCTCCACGTCCCTTTGCAAGCGCTCTTGCGTCTCCGCGCTCTGCAGGATGCTCCCGCCGAGCTCCGCGATGGAATCGAGGAATTCCAGGTCTTCCCGGCCGAAACCCTTGTTCTCCGAGAAGTAGAGGCGCATGACGCCGCGCACCCGGCTCTGGTCGCGAAAGGGAAGGAAGACGATGGAAGCTATGCCTTCGCGCTGCAGTTCCTCTTTATGGGTCACCCGGGGATCGCCGGCTACGTCCCATACGAACAAGGAGTTCCCTTTGAGTACCTGTTTAAGCGCTTCGTCGACGAGGATCTGCTTCTCGTGTAACCGATCCTCGGCGACCCCGCAGCTGACGCGCGGGGCCAGGCTCTTGCCATCGGCCTGTACGGTCAGCAGGGCGCAACCTCTTGCCTCCGTGCCCCGGGCGGTTGCTTCTACTAGAGCCCGTATTATGTTGTCCACCCCGCCCGCCGCGACAACGGAAAGGGCTATCTCGTGGATGATCTTGTGTCGCAAAAGCCCACCTTGCCTAGGGTATCCTGGGTTTTCATAATATTATACATACCCATATCCCATCCGTATAACCATGTTTATCGAGATCCAGAACCGC
>Ga0315277_10011633_pt1 | contig 11068 bp, 12 predicted proteins | sample YL17G05_15_MG_FD_203695 | JGI IMG/M metagenome (GOLD analysis project Ga0315277, IMG submission 203695) | Sediment microbial communities from Yellowstone Lake, YNP, Wyoming, USA - YL17G05_15 | ecosystem: Environmental > Aquatic > Freshwater > Lake > Sediment | place: USA: Wyoming | collected... | reverse complement strand
AATGGGAATGTTTCCGGTTAAATCAACTCAATCAGTTTTAGATGATGTTTTAAGGAAATATGGAGATGAGGCAAAGGTGCTGATTTTACCTACTGCTTCTATTACTCTTCCCCTTTTGGAGGAGGCAAAAATTTGAAAAAATTACTGACCGGCAAATCAAACTATTGTTATTTTTCCCTCTTTACCCAAACAGTGATAGACTTTATTTTATACAGCGGAGCTCATCATTCATAATATCTTATAAAAATATAACTAGATTTTGTATGTCAGAAAATTATTTTTTATTCAATTTAAATGAATTTTGCTCTTATAAGTAGAATTATTTAATAATTTGTAAAAATATTAGAAGTAAAAGATGGGAAACCAATTAAAGAGGTCAAACGAGAATTAGATTTAAAGAAATTATAAAATTAGCTTCTCCCGCTTACGAGACCGCAGCTAAAATTATGGGAGGGAAGATAATTCCTATAAAACTTAAAGATTATACTTATGATTTAGAAGAGATTGCCCAAATAATAAATGAAAAAACTAAAAATGGAAGTTATAATCATAATATTAGACAAAATCCGAAAAACAAGGAGGTGTTAAATGAATTGCCCAAAAAGCCCTATAATTTAAAAAATTTAAATTAAAATAAGGAGAGAAAAATGAAAAAATATTATTTATTAATTGTGGTTACTTTTTTGTTATTTAGTTTTTTTGCTTTTGCAGTTATTGGTAATTCTCAAACTGATGAATTTGCTTTTTATGCCTACAATTCTTCTCCCGTTACCGATTGGGACCCAAGTGTAGAATTTTCTAATGGAATAGTAAGTTTGAATAATGTCTATGAAACCCTCTTAAGGTATGATCCTTTAGAAGATAAATTTGTTAAACTTTTAGCTACAGATTACGCTACCAGCAGTGATGGCTTAACCTGGACTTTTACTTTAAGAAAGGGTGTAAAGTTTCATGACGGTACGAATTTTAATGCTGATGCGGTAAAATTTTCTGTCGAAAGAACTATAAATATGAATAAAGGAGCTTCTTTTATATGGGCACCAGTAGATAAGGTAAATGTTATAGATGATTACACCGTAGAATTTAAATTGAAATATCCAGCTCCTTTAGATTTAATTTGTTCTTCTGGTTACGCTGCTTTCATTATGTCTCCTGCTACGGTAAAATCTCATCCCGATAGTTGGTTAACTGAAGGTCATGAAGCTGGTACTGGTCCGTATTTATTAGAAAGTTATCAGCAAGAAAGAGGAGAAGTAGAATTAACTTGGTTTAAAGATTATTGGGGAGGTTGGGAAGGAAATCATTTTAAAAAAGCTGTTATTAAAGATGTCTCAGAGGCGGTAACCCGTCATCTCCTCATTGAAAAGGGAGAGGCTGATATTACTATAGAACTTCCTTATGAAGATATTGCTTCTTTACAAGATAATAAAAATGTCAATGTTTTAATTGGACCCTCTTTTCAAAATTTAATCTTATTTTTTAATACCGAGAAAGAACCTCTAAATAATAAACTGTTAAGGCAAGCTTTGTCTTATGCCTTTCCTTATGAAGATGTAGTTTCCTATTGTTTAGAAGGTTATGGGCGACAAGGTAGGGGGCCGGTTCCTTATGGTCTATGGGGACATAGTGAAGAATTATTTCAGTATAAATATGATTTAAATAAGGCCAAAGAATTATTGGAAAAAGCGGGATACGCCAAGGGAGATCTAAAATTATTGCTTACTTATATGTCTGGTGATGAAGCAGAGAGAAAAACAGTAGAATTATTTAAGGCTAAATTAGCTGAGCTAAATATAGATTTAGAGATAAGAGGAATGCCTTGGGAATCTCAATGGGCTTTAGCCAGAGACAATAATTCAGACAAAAGGCAGGATATCTTTATAATGTATTGGTGGCCAGATGTTTGCGATCCTCATTGTTGGCTATATAGTAATTTTTATAGTGAAGAAGAACCTTTCTTTAATTTGTGTTACTATAAAAATCAAAAATTTGATTCTTTGGTAGATAAAGGTTTTAAGGAAAGTGGAATAGATAGAAATAAAGCAACTGAAACTTATATTGATGCTCAAAATATATTAGTAGAAGATGCACCGGTAGTCTTTATTTATGATAAGAAAAATATATATTCCTTAAATAAAACCTTTCAGGGATTCAAAGATAATCCGGCTTATGCCAATGTAGTATTTTTCTATGATACCTATAGAGAAAAATAAAATTTAAAAAATAAGGCAGAAGTATATTACATACTTCTGCCTTCCCTCAAAAATTTGAGTATAAACTTAAAAAAAGGATATTTTAATTTATGTTATCTTTTATAACCAGAAGATTATTATTAGGTATTTTGACTATTTTTGGCGTAATCTTAATTACCTTTATATTAGTACGAGTAATCCCTTCTGACCCTGCTGCCCAATGGGTAGGAGGTAGGGCTACACCCAAACAGGTAGAAGCTGCTCGGGAAGAATTAGGTTTAGACAAACCTATTTATGTGCAGTTTGAACATTATATTAAGGACTTATTAAAAGGAAATTTAGGGTATTCTCTAATGACTCATCAACCAGTTTATGAGGAATTAAAAAAACGATTTCCTGCAACTCTGGAATTAGTATTTATCTCTTGTATTATTGCCCTACTTATTGGTATACCTTTGGGGTTAATTTCAGCCAAAGATAAGAATAGCTGGATAGATCATTTTAGCAGATTTTTTTCCATAGGAGCTATTTCCATCCCTACTTTTTGGTTAGCTTTGGTATTGCAATTAATATTCTTTATGATTTTAGGACTACTTCCCTCAGGTGGACAATTAAGTATGAAAATTAAACTGTTTCAAAATGTTCCCCATATTACTGGGTTTATTTTTTTAGATAGTTTAATTACCGGTAATTTTGCTATTTTAAAAGATTTTTTAAAACACTTAATTCTACCAGCTATCTGTGTAGGAGCTTATACTATAGGATTAGTAGCTCGAATGACCCGTTCTGCACTATTAGAGATATTAAGTGAGGATTATATTAAAGCAGCTCGTTCTTATGGATTACCAGAACGATTAATATTGTATTCTTATGCCTTAAAGAATTCTTTAGGGCCTACTACAACTGCAGTAACATTAGCTATGGGTTATGCTTTAATGAATACTTTTTTAGTAGAGAGTGTTTTTAGTTGGCCTGGTATAGGAAAATATATTGCTGATGCAGTAGTATGCCTTGATTATCCTGTTATAATGGGGGTTACTATATTTGCTGCCTGTGCTTATATATTATTAAATTTAATAGCGGATATAATTATTTCTTTAGATCCTCGGGTAAAACTCTAAAAGAGAAGTAAAATGTCGAAGAAAAGTAATTATTATAATATATTAATAAAACGAAGATTAGAGACACTAAAAGAATATTTATATTTATTAAAACAAAATAAATTAACTTTTGCTGCTTTGATAATTATTTTATTTTTAATTATTATTGCTATTATTGCTCCTATCATTGTTCCTTTTCCTTCACATATTTATGGGGCTGTTAATCCTCAAGATAAATTATTATCCCCATCTTGGACTTACCTTTTCGGTACTGATGAAATGGGAAGAGACCTCTTTAGTCGAGTATTGTATGGTACCAGAATATCCTTATTAGGGTCCCTAATAGCGGTAGCAATGGGATTGCTTATTGGTGTTCCCTTAGGTCTCATGGCTGGATTTTATGGCGGATTTATAGATGAGTTTGTCATGCGCATAGTAGATATGTTTTTAAGTTTTCCGCCTTTACTTTTGGCGATGGCTATAGCTGCTTTTTTGGGACCAAGCTTGCAAAATGCGATTATAGCCCTTATTGTTTCTTGGTGGCCCTGGTATACTCGTTTAATAAGAGGACAAGTAGTTTCTATTAAAGAAAGGGAATTTGTAAGAGCAGCCCATGCTATTGGTACTCCTTCTTGGCAGATAATGTATAAACATATTTTGCCTAATTGTATTTCCCCCGTAATAGTACAGGCTTCTATGGATTTAGGGGGCATTATTTTAACTTTAGCGGCCTTAAGCTTTTTAGGATTAGGAGCCCAAGCCCCTATTCCGGAATGGGGATTAATAGTTAATACTAGTCGTACTTATTTTTTAAAAGCCTGGTGGTATGGTATTTTCCCCGGTATGGCTATATTTATAGCGGTTTTATGTTTTAACCTTTTAGGAGATGGGTTAAGAGAAGTCTTAGATCCCAAGACCAAAAAATATTAAAAGAGGATATTATGAGCAATTATTTTGAGATTAAAGATTTGAAAATAAATTTTGAGACCTCTGAAGGAATAAAAAATGTTATAAATATAAATGAACTTGATTTGCATAAAGGAGAAACTTTTGGCATAGTAGGAGAAAGTGGGTCAGGTAAAAGTGTACTGGCTATGAGTATCTTAAGAATTTTACCCTCACCTCCGGCTTTTATAAAAAGTGGCAAGATTATGTTTAAAGGTAAAAATCTTTTGGAATTAAAAGAAAAGGAAATACAAAAGATAAGAGGAAAAGAGATTTCTATGATCTTTCAAGATCCTAGGTCTACTTTAAATCCTGTTTTTACAGTGGGACAACAAATAATAAATGTTATTCGATACAATAAATTCTTGACTAAAAAAGATGCCGAAAAAGAAGCTTTAAGAATGATTAAGCTGGTAAAATTACCTGACGCGAAAAATACTCTGCATAAATATCCTAACGAACTAAGTGGTGGGGAGAGACAAAGAATAATAATTGCTATTGCCCTTTCATGTGGTGCAGAACTATTAATTGCTGATGAACCTACCCGCAATTTGGATGTTACTATTCAAGCCGGTATTTTAAAACTTATTAATGAATTAAAGGAAGAGTTAGAGATTACTGTTTTATTTATTGCGAATAATGTAAATTTAGTTTTTATTGTTTCAGGTAGAGTAGCAGTGCTTTATAAGGGGAAAATTATAGAAATAGGAACTTCCCAAGAGATAAGAGAAGAACCAATTCACCCTTATACCAGGGGATTATTGGGCATAGTATCTCCTGCTGAAAGAGAAATTAAAAATTTAACAGAAGCTAACCTTAAAGAAGGAATAAAAGCAGAAAATTCTATTTGTCCTTTTTTTTATGAATGTGAAGAAAGAATAGAAATATGTAAAAAAATCTCCCCCACTTTAACTAAAGTAAATAATGGTCATTGGGTAAGTTGTCATAGAGTTATTGATAGAGAGGTAGATAATGAATCAACCAGCATTAGTCATTAAAAATTTAAAAAAATATTTTCCGGTATATTCTGGATTCCCTCCCCGGGTTAAGAATTGGATTAAGGCAGTAGATGGAGTCACTTTAAATATAAAAAAGGTAGAGACTCTGGGGATAGTAGGTGAATCGGGATGTGGCAAGAGTACTTTAGTAAATACTATTCTGAGATTAGAAAAACCGACTTCAGGAGAAGTTATTTTAGAGGGAAAAGATATATTTCATTTAAATAAAAGAGAAATGTCTCGATTGAGAAAGGAGATACAAATAGTATTCCAAGACCCTTTTTGGTCTTTGAATCCACGATGGTTAATAAAAGATATTGTTGGAGAACCTTTACGGGTGCATTTTAATTTGTCTTTAGGAGAGATTTTATCTAAAGTAGAAAAATTATTAGGAATGGTAGGGATTCCTAAAACAGCTCTGTATAAATATCCTCATGAATTTAGCGGAGGAGAGAGACAGCGTATTGCTATTGCTCGGGCTTTAGCTTTAGAACCTAACTTTGTTATATTAGATGAGCCTACTTCTTCTATAGATGTTTTTTCGCAAAACCAAATATTAAAACTTTTAAAAAAATTAAAAGAAGAATTTAATTTAACTTATATACTAATTTCTCATGATTTAAGTGTGGTAAAGTCCATGGCGGATAAAATTGCCATTATGTATTTGGGTAAAGTTGTAGAATATGGACCAGCTAAGAAAGTCTTTGAAAGCCCTGCTCATCCTTATACTAATGCTCTATTTAAAGCTATTCCTGATGCAAATACCAAAGATATAAATTCTATTATTGCCTTAGAAGGGGAGGTTCCCAGTGCTATTAATATCCCCTCAGGTTGTCGTTTCCATACACGTTGTCCTGTGGCTAGGGAAATCTGTCACAAAGAAGAGCCGCCGGTAATTAAATTAAGTGAAGAACATGAAGCAGTCTGTTTTTTATTGAAAAAAGGTGAAAGGGGTGAAAGTTTGTTATGAAAAAATTAACTTTTGAAGAAGTAAAGGATATTTTAGTGGGTTGCACCATACTTAGTACGGGCGGAGGAGGCGATTTAAAAAAAGGCTTAAATTTGATTAAAGAAGATTGGGAAAATAATTTGGAATATAAGCTAATTTCTTTAGAGGAAATAGAGGATGAAGCTTTATTTGCTAGCCCTTACTTTTGTGGTTCTATTGGGAAAGAAGAGAAAAAAGATAATTATAGTAAATATACTAAAATAAACACACTTCCTACTGTAGCTGCTGTACAGGCTCTCGAAAGGTATTTTCAAGAAGAATTCTCCGGGATGGTTTCCATAGAATATGGGGGAATGAATACAGCGGTTGCGATGTCTACTGCCGCTCGATTGAATAAATTTATAGTAGATGCTGATGCTGCCGGTAGATCAGTACCAGATCTACAATTTTCTACTTTTTATGTTTCTAAAAAATTAATTACTCCTTTAGCGGTAGCAGATGATGTCGGTGATATAGCAGTTTTTGTACAAGTGGTGGATGATTTTAGGGCAGAAGATTTGGTGAGGTCTTTATCGGTAGTAAGCGGCGGAATGGTAGGAATGGTAGATCATCCTTTAAGAGGAAAAGAGTTAAGAAAAGCGGTTATCCCAGGTGCCTTATCTTACGCCCAAATGGTGGGAAAAGCTCAAAGGCAGGCCTTGGAAGAAGAAAAAGACCCGATAAAAGAGATAATTAAAACGGTAAAAGGTTATTTGCTATTTGATGGAATGGTAAAAAAAGATACAGAGTGGGAAAATAAAGGAGGATTTACTTTAGGAAGTATCGAAATAGAGGGGAAAGAAAGTTTTACTGGACAAAATTTTAAGATCTGGTTTAAAAATGAGAATATTATTAGTTGGCGAAATGAAGAAATTTTTGTTACTGTACCTGATCTTATTTGTGTAGTAGAAACTGACACTGGATATCCTCTCACTAATCCCTTTTGCAAAAAAGATATGCAGGTATCTGTGCTGGGATTTAAAGCTCCTTCTGTTTGGAGAACTGAGAGAGGGCTTTCTATATTAAATCCTCGTTTTTTTGGTTTTGATATACCATATATTCCTATTGAAGAAAAATTAAAATAAAGTTGGAGAGGTTTCTAAAATGGCAAAACTGTATGAATATGAATATGAATTGGGAAAGTCTGTAGTAAAAAGAGTAAATATACCAGTTGTGGAACCTGCAGCAACTGCACTAAAAATGCTTGAAATCCTTATTGACTTAGGAATTACACATAGTAAAGCTGGATTATACATTACACCCGAAGTTGGAAAGATAGTAGGTTATTAATACAAAATTAGTATAAAATTAAGGAGAACTAATAATATGAAGAAATTAAGAAGACAGGATTTATATGACATTTTATATGGATGTACCATTCTTGGTACTGGCGGAGGGGGAGATTTAAAAAAAGGACTTTCTTTGATTGATAAGGCTCTTGATGGCGGGAAAGAATTTAATCTGGTAAATTTAGAAGAACTACCCGATGACGTACTTATAGTATGTCCGTATATGTGTGGTTCGATATCTCCTTTAAGTGAAGAAGAGGAGAAAAAGTATGCTGATTTACCCAGGATAAAGGAAGAACCAGCATTAAGAGCTTATAAGGTGATGGAAGAATATATAGGTAAGAAATTTTATGGGGTAATATCAACGGAGCTTGGTGGGGCAAATACAGCATTAGCATTTTACGTAGCTGCCTTATTGGGTAATTATATAATTGACGCTGACCCAGCAGGCAGATCTGTGCCCGAGCTTCAGCATTCTACCTTTTTCATAAACAGATTACCTATAAATCCCATGGTAGTTGCTAACGAATTCGGTGATGTTGTAATTGTGAAAGATGTTGTAGATGACTTTCGAGCCGAGATGTTAGTGAGGTCGATGGCCGTGGTGAGCAAGAATAGTGTGGGAGTCGTGGATCATCTGGCCAGTGGAAAAGAACTGAAAAAAGCGGTTATACCAGGTGCCATTTCTTATGCTTTAAAAATAGGAAGGGCTTACAGAAAGGCAAAGGAAGAGAATAGCGATCTTGCTTTGGAAATTGCAAAGGCCGGCAGTGGTTATATACTTTTCAGGGGAAGAGTGAAAGATTTCCAATGGGAAGATAAAGATGGGTTTACTATAGGAAATACATATATTGAAGGAGAAGACGATTATTTTGGCACTGAATATAAGATATGGTTCAAAAACGAAAATATAATTGCCTGGAGAGATCAAAAGATTGATGTTACTGTACCAGATCTAATATGTATGATCTGTGATGATAAGAAAGAACCGCTAACTAATCCGAATTATGAAATAGGTATGAAAGTTTCAGTTATAGGGCTTCCGGCGCCCAAGGAATGGAGGACTGACGAAGGACTAAAGATTTTTGGCCCAAGGCATTTTGGATATGATATTGAATATATTCCTATAGAAAAGTGTTTTAAGGAGTTGGATAAGTGAAAAAGATATTGGTTATAAACCCGATTATCACTTTTAGAAATATCGGACCATGGGTGGAGCTTCAAACAAGAAACATGGGCATAGAACAAAGATTGGAGGGAGCTGTTGGTATAGATATACCTGTGCTGGAACTTGGGGGCAACTTAAAAAAGACCGCACGGTACCTTGTTGATGCTGCAAGAGATTTGATCGAGTCAAAAGGAGCAGAGGTTATCATTTTGGGATGTACCGGTATGGCGCCGGTGGCGAGATTGGTTATTAGGAAATAAGAAAAGGAGTTTTGAATGGTGAATAAAATGAGTTTTGCTCAATTTCGGGAAATATCACTTAAACGGAGAACCATTCGTGATTTTAAAAAAGGTGAGGTAAATCCTTTGGATATTTTAGAATGTATTGAATTAGGTATATGGGCTCCTACGGGGGGTAATTTGCAAAGATTAAGATTTTCAATTATAGTTGATGGTGATTTAATAGAAAAAATAAAGCTTTACGCACCAGGCTTACCCAAAACAACTCCTGCAATTTTGGCTCTGTATTCCTACGAAAAAGAAGAATATAAAAATAAATTTTTCGAAGAAATTATCAACTACGATATAGGTTTAGCCCTACAGAATATTTGTTTAGGATTATATTTGGAAGGTTATGGAAGTTGCATAGTTAAATCGTTTAATCAATTTATGTTGAATAAATTGTTGTTTAAACCAAAGCATCAATTAAGAATTTTATTAGCTTGGGGTAGAATAGAAAAGACTCCTTTACCTCCTAAAAGAAAGGAAATTAAAGCTTATTTAATATAGTTTTAAGAATAGGGTTATGGAAAATAAAATATTAAAGCTATTAATGATAAAATGGTTAAATTATGCTTACTGTTTATCTGAGGAGCCTCAGGAATACGGCATATTAAGAATTTTACAGTGTATCGAAGATATTATAGATATAGCAAATATTAGAGAGAAAGAAAAGCAAGAATTAAGTGAATTAATACGAAAAATTAAGGATAATTTATTTAATTTAAGCACAATAGAATTTCAAGCGATAATAAATGAAGTAATTGAACAAATTAATAAAAGTTGTATGGGTTAATTATAGAAAGAGATAATGTTTTTCTTAGCCCATAAATTTTTTAAATTATTTTAAATACCATCTAAAATTATTTAGTCAATGGGGGCGAGTATGTTTCATTCCCCATTTTTTGGTAAGAAGGAGGTATAGATTTGAAAAAGTTATTAACCGGGAATGAGGCTGTTGCTGAAGGGATTATCGAGTCAGGAGTAGAAGTGGTCTGTGGATATCCAGGCACTCCCTCAACCGAGGTAATTCAAACCTTGTTGCCTCAGGCAAAAGATCTGGGAATTCATGTAGAGTGGAGTGTAAATGAAAAAGTAGCTTTTGAAATTGCTGCTGGCGCTGCTTGGGCGGGAAAAAGAGCTCTGGTGACTATGAAGATGTCGGGAGTGAATGTAGCTGCTGATTCTTTGGCTTCTATCGCTTATAGTGGTTGTAATGGAGGGTTAGTTATATTTGTAGCTGATGATCCGGGGGTGAGTGCTGGTATGCCCGAAGAGGATTCCAGATATTATGCTAAATCAATGGTAGTTCCCATGCTCGATCTGGCTTCTCAACAGGAGTGTTTAGATTATGTAAAAGTTGCTTTTGATATTTCTGAAAAAATTGGCGGACCTATTTTTTTAAGGTCAACTACCGATATCTCCCATGTTGCTTCTGATGTGGAAATAGGTAAAAAATTGAAATTAGAAAAAAGAGAAGCGCATTTCGAACCTAATATAGCAAAATATACCAAGGCAGGTGCTGCCTGGTGTATGGCTCAGCATCAGGACGCCCTCAGCAGATTGGCCCAAGCTTCTAAAATTAGCGATTCTTATGTTACCGAATCCGGAATAAAAGTGAATGAAACACATTTTGAGGAGGCTAATAAATATGGAGTAATTTATGCCGGAGCAGTAGAAGGAAATTTTAAAGAGGCTATAAAAAAATATAATTTGAAGCTCTCCTGGTTAAAGATAGGTATGGTTCACCCCTTACCTGAGGAGAGGATAAAAGAATTTTTAGAAAAAGTAGATCAAGTACTAATTTTGGAAGAGTTAGACCCTATTATTGAGGCGGAAGCAATGAGAATTGCATCTCTTATAAATAAGAAGGTGAAAATTTTAGGGAAATTTGACAAAACTCTTCCCTTAACTGGAAATTATTCCTTTAAAAAGATAAGAAATGTTTTGGAAGTTCTTTTGGGAGTAGAAATGGAAGCTGAGCAGGATTCAAAAATATTGGAAAGAGCTAAGGAATTAGAAGTTAAACGTCCTACTTCTTTTTGTGTAGGATGTCCGCATCGAGGAACTTATTTTGCTCTAAATAAGGCGATTAAAAATTTGAAATACA
>Ga0315277_10011631_pt1 | contig 11070 bp, 6 predicted proteins | sample YL17G05_15_MG_FD_203695 | JGI IMG/M metagenome (GOLD analysis project Ga0315277, IMG submission 203695) | Sediment microbial communities from Yellowstone Lake, YNP, Wyoming, USA - YL17G05_15 | ecosystem: Environmental > Aquatic > Freshwater > Lake > Sediment | place: USA: Wyoming | collected... | reverse complement strand
TCCTGAGTTCTCATACCGGTCAGCCACTTCCGGATTCTGCAAATATGGTAAAAGCTATGGCATGGTGGGATGAATGTATTAATGCCCATGTTGCTGCAGGTGTTAAATGGATTGTCCAGCCATTTATGGGCGATAATGCCTACAAAAGTCTGGGGACGCTTAAGAAATATTGCGATTATTTCAATGCAGTTGGCGAAAAGTGCAATGCAAAAGGAATACGTTTTGGATACCATAATCATTCCGGTGAGTTTTCAACGCAACTTGACGGCATAACAGTGTATGATTTCATGCTTAAGAATACTGATCCTTCCAGGGTTATGTTCCAGATGGACCTGTACTGGGTTGTGATGGGAGGGAAGAACCCCATCGATTATTTCAAAAATTACCCTGGCCGGTTTGAGTTGTGGCATATTAAAGACAAGGCAGAGCTTGGTGCCAGCGGTAAAATGGATTTTGCTTCTATCTGGGCCGCAGCAGGTGAATCGGGAATGAAATATGGAATCGTTGAGGTGGAAGAATATAACTTTGATCAGTTTACAAGCTGTAAGAAAAGCCTTGAATTCCTGAATAGTCAGAGTTATGTGGTGATGCCTGATTAATCTGACAAACAATTATGAATCTTAACTTTGAAAACCTGAGGACCTTTTTTGACCGGATTAAGTCCCTTAGCTTCTGGCAAAGAGTCTTTTACTGGAGCACTTTAAAAGCCTTAAGCTATGAAGCATATGAGGAGTTTAAAAGTATATCAGATAATATTAATGTCCTTAATAATCAGGTTAATGACAGGGACGCCAGGATAAGTGATAATGAAAAAAATCTTCAGATACTCTCCGCAAGAATTGCCGATTTTACCTCGGCTAATCAAAAGCTGGAAGCCAGGATCTCCGGGCTGGAGGCTGATCTTAAGAGGGTCAATACTGAAAAAGCGGAAATGGCGAATAGGATAACCAGGTTCGAGCAGACAGAGCAAACGCGGCTGGAGGAGTTTCAGAAGAATGTTTCCGGAGTGAATGCTATCAGGGACGGACTGGAAAGTGAAAGGCAAAAGATAAATGATGAAAGGATCAGGGAGAAAGAGGAGTCATTTGAAAAAATGAAACAGACATGGCGTAACCATGAAGAAGCTGTAAAAACGGCAATAAAGAATATTTGTCAGTCACAACTTATTGAATATGTTAAGGAAGTCCCGTTTAAAGGGAAGCCGGATAATACTATAAACATAGCCGGAGAATATGTGATTTTTGATGCCAAGAGCCCGGCAGGTGATGATCTGGAGAACTTCCCAAAGTACCTCAAAATTCAGACCGAAACTGTAAATAAATATATTAAGCAGGAAAACGTTAAAAGCGATATGTTCCTTGTTGTGCCTTCAAATACGGTTGATGTAATAAGCCAGTTCTCATACAAAATGGGTGATTACAATGTCTATATTGTCACAATTGATGCGCTGGAGCCTATAATATTGTCGCTCAAAAAGATAGAAGATTATGAATTTGCCGATCAGCTGACTCCGGATGAGCGGGAAAATATTTGTCGTATTATTGGCAGGTTTTCGCATACTGCAAAAAGAAAGATAATGATCGATTACTTCTTCTCATTCCAGTTCCTTGATATCTTATCAAAATGCAATGTAAACCTGCCGGACGATATCTATAAATCTGTCCAGGAATTTGAAAAGTCGGAAAAGCTTAATCCGCCACAGGAAAAAAGGGCAAAACAGATATTAATGGAGGATCTGTTAGCGGAGAGTGAAAGACTATCAATTGAAGCCCGTGCCAGAATTATTGAAAAGGGTGATGAGAACAAAGAACAGAAATAATTAATAAAAAACTATTGATCAGGTGATGAAAAAAATCGTTGTTTGCGGTGCCGGAGGTTTTATTGCAGGTCATTTGGTTAAAGAATTAATTAATAAGGGTCACAATGTCAGGGCTGTCGATATTAAACCTTTAAATGAGTGGTACCAGGTCTTCCCTGAAGCAGAAAACATTATACTGGATCTTCGTCTGAGAGAAAATTGTTTTAGGGCTATAAACGGATATAATGAGGTGTTTAACCTTGCTGCCGACATGGGGGGAATGGGTTTCATAGAAAATAATAAGGCCGCATGTATGATCAGCGTGCTGATTAACACACATCTTCTTTTGGCAGCAAAAGAATGTGGGGCAGACAGATTCTTTTATGCGTCTTCTGCATGTGTCTATAACGGTGAAAAACAGACTGATCCGAACAATCCCGGACTGAAGGAATCCGATGCTTATCCGGCACTGGCAGAAGATGGCTATGGATGGGAAAAGCTGTTCAGTGAACGCATGTGCCGCCATTTCTCAGAGGATTTCGGATTAATAACAAGAGTTGCCCGTTTTCATAATGTTTATGGTCCTTTCGGTACTTTCGACGGAGGTCGTGAAAAAGCACCTGCGGCAATATGCCGCAAAGTTATTGAAGCCGGTATTACGGGGGAAAAAGAGATTGTAATCTGGGGTGACGGTCATCAGACAAGAAGCTTCATGTACATTGATGATTGCATAAAAGGGATACTGGATATTATGTACAGTAATATCGAAGAGCCTGTAAACCTGGGAAGCAGTGAAATGGTGTCAATAAACGAACTCGTTGATATTGTAGAAGATATAGCAGGGAATAAGCTTGAAAGGAAATATGATCTTAAAGCTCCGAAAGGGGTCCGCGGACGTAACAGCGATAACACTCTGATAAAAAAATACCTTGGATGGGAGCCTTTGATACCATTACGCAAAGGGATAAAAAAAACATTTGACTGGATTAGTGAACAGATGATGAAGGATAGTGAAGAGAAAAAAGCTGTAAATCGGTTCAATAAATAAGCCGGGTCTGCTTATGGAAAACAAAAAGGTGCTGGTAAGTGGTTGTTATGACCTTTTGCATGGAGGACATATAGCTTTCTTCAAAACAGCAGCTTCGTATGGGAAACTATATGTCAGCATAGGCAGGGATGAAAACCTGCTTACGCTCAAAGGTAATAAGCCTGTTTTTTCCGAGGTTGAAAGGCTATTCATAGTAAAGTCCATTAAATATGTCGAGGATGCTTTTCTGGCACCGGGAACAGGAATTCTCGATTTCGAACCCGACATGCGTAGAATAAAACCAGATATTTTCATAGTTAATCATGATGGACATACCACTGATAAAGAGAGTCTATGTAAAGAATTAGGAGTTCAATATGTAGTTCTTGAACGGATACCTGAAGAGGGATTACCGGCCCGTTCCAGCTCGGAAACCAAAAGGAATCTGAGATTTCCTTACAGGCTATGTCTTGCAGGAGGATGGATGGACCAGCCATGGGTTTCAGAGATCCATCCGGGTTCAGTTGTTGTAACACAGATATGGCCAACATTGGATTTTAATGACAGATCAGGACTTGCTACCAGCTCAAGAAGTGTTGGAATAAAAATCTGGGGTGACAGGTATCCTGATGGTGATCCGGAAGAAAACGCAAAGCTTCTGTTCGGAGCAGAAAATCCACCGGGTAAAAAGTATATCTCAGGTTCACAGGACCATATAGGTCTATTATTTCCAGGTATTAACAGACTTATGTATAACGGCAGTTACTGGCCTTATAAAATTGAATCAACTGTTGAAAAAGAAATTTGCGAGTGGCTTTCCAGGGTACTTCATCTTGTCCCTCTCGAACCAAGACCCGAAGGTTATGACCCTTTGAAAATTATGAACCTCAAAAGGCAATATGTCAAAGAGCTTGGTGAGGCAGGAGATTATTGCTGGGAAAGTATCATGAAAAGAGATATTAGCGGATTAGGTAAAGCACTGACAGATACCTTTTTATCATGGAGAAAGATATTACCTCTGACTGTACCCGACTGGGTTATGAAAGTGATGGAAAGCAGGTATTTTCCGGATTACCCGGGTGCAATTGTTTCCGGAAGCGGTGGTGGTTATGTAATAGTTGTTTCAGAACATGAGATTGAAGGATCTATCAGAATTAAAGTAAGATATTAAATAATTCAAGTTACAAGTTACATGCCCGCATGGCAGGTAATAGGGTTTAGAATTGATTTCAAAAAATAAAACCTTTAGTTTCATCTGTGTAATTTCTCCTGAGGTACCATTATATAGCTGTCTGTTAAAATATTGCTGAAAAACTTCTCTGTTTCAGACTGCAGATATCTGCAAGCTCATCTGAATCCATTTCTAATTATAGAATAAAGTGTAATACTTACACTTGATCATTGCCGGTCTGAAACATTAACATTGAATTAACATTAATCTCTGGAATCTTTGAAAAAAAATCACGTCTTTTGAATGAAAATATCAGGACAGTAAAAAAATTCCTGGACAGTCTTCAGATACTTCCTGTTATAAAAGCTATGAAAATGAAAACAAGAGCCATTTTGATTATCCTATTAATTACAGGTTTATGGCAACAGGGCATCGCATCTGTTCGCGACACTTTAAAACCTGAATTGAATGCTGTAAGAATCGACAGACCTGTTACTTTATCAGGAAAGCTTGACGATCCTTTATGGATTAAAGCTTTACCTGTTGAGTTGAAATTTGAAGCCATGCCTGGTGAGAATACTCCTGCACACCAAAGAACAGTTGCCATGGTACTTTATGATCAGGATAACCTTTACATAGGATTCCGTTGTTACGACAGTTTACCTGGAAGCATCCGTGCCAATCTGTCGGATCGTGATAAAATTTTCGGAGATGATTATGTGATTGTTACGATCGATACCTATAACAATTATCAGAGAGGTTTTGAATTTGCTGTCAATCCATATGGTATTCAGGGCGATTTACTTATGATGGGTTCAAGCGGAGAGGATATTTCTTATGATCTTGTGTGGCATTCAGCGGCCGCCAAAAATTACGAAGGGTGGACCGCAGAAATGGCAATTCCTTTTAAATCGCTGAGTTTTTCAACCAGTGAAAGCCAAAGCTGGACCATTTCCTTATTAAGGTGTATTCCACGGGATAACAGGTACCTTTTAACATGGACACCCTTCGATCGCAATAATCCAAGTTATATTGCGCAAGGAGGAAATTTGAAAGGACTGGAGGGTATCAAACCAGGTTATTCGCTTGATTTTCTTCCCTATACAATGATTCAACAAACCGGAACAAAAAGTGATATATCTGATCCGGCATCGGTTATTAAAAAGAGTTCCGTAAAAGCCAGAATTGGAGGAGGTATTCAATATTCACCCGGACCGAATATTTCTATTAATGCAGTAATCAATCCAGATTTCAGCCAGATTGAATCGGATGCAGACCAGATAAGTGTAAACACGACATTTGCTCTTTATTATCCTGAGAAACGACCATTCTTCATGTCGGGAATGGATCTGCTGCAGACGCCAATGTATTATTCCCGTACTATTAATAATCCCTTGTTTGCAACGAAGATGAACGGGAAAGCGGGAAAGTTATCTTACCTGGCGCTTGCTGCTTATGACCGGAATACAGGAATAACAGTGCCGGGAGAGGAGGAGAGTAATACAATCGAGACCGAAGGTGGTTCATATGCAGGAGTAGGAAGAGTCAGATATGATCTTGGGGATGAGAATTTTATTGGGGCTCTCTGGCTATCGAGAAATTTTGAGATGGCACATAATTATATAAACGGATTTGACTGGAACTTTAAATTCTGGAAAAACTGGTACTGGCAGGGTGAACTATTCCTGTCAAATACCAAAGAGATAAATGACACCAATCTGTTTAATTCCGGCAGGCAATTCGGCTCAAAAGGTCATAATGCCGGATTCAACGGTGAAAAGTATTATGGAACAGGGATGCACCTGGCTTTAATCAGAGAAGGAAGGAACTATTCATTTTCACTGGTACAAAACAATTTTTCTCCGACCTATCAGACATACAATGGGATGTTCCCGGAAGTAAACGGAAGAACCACATATATGTACCATAGCTATACAATTCATCCGAATAAAAAACTCATTCAGAGCGCCAGTCTTTATAGCAGTTCAAGCCTTGTTTACAATTACGATGGGATTTTTAAAGAATTTGTAATTCAACCCGGGTTTTCAGTAAGTATGATCGGCCAGACCAGAATAAACGCCAGCTATATGCTTTTAAACCGTGAAAGATTCAGGGATGTTTTTTTCCCTGGGATCAACAGAGCCACTTTTAATATAAGGTCTGTACCTGTTAAGGGTTTGACCCTTTCGGTGAATGGTCAGGTGGGTAAGTTTATGTACCGTATCTCTTCACCAGTAATGGGGAAGGGTTATAACTTAACTTCAACATTGGATATTGAACCATTTTCAAGGTTAAAAACTTCTTTCTCATGGTCAATAGCCAAACTGAATGACCTTGAACAGAATACAGAGTTTTATAGTGGTCATATATTGCGAAACATTACCACATTCCAGTTCACAAAAAAACTGTTTCTCCGGGATATAGTTCAGTATAATTCCTTTAGTAATACCTTCAGCATTTATCCATTGATCAGTTATAAGTTCAACGCCTTTACAATGTTTTGTGCAGGAATGACCCAGGATCTGATGGACTACAAACAGGAAGGTTATGCCTTCAAAAATATTGGTTATCAGTATTTTGTAAAGTTGCAGTATCTGTTCAGCAACTAGTTTGAAAAATACATTTTGCATATAGCCTTTTATTGGGTGAAGATGGATCTGACGGATAGTTAAGCTGTTACAGTAATGTTTCGCGATCCCTGTCAACCCCCCTTTAATTTCTTCATTGCATTGAAGTGATCCATACTCATCTTTTCCCGTTCCAGGCGTGATTTTTTCCTGTATTCCTCAAACTCTTCCCTGAGTTCCTTAAGTTCTTTTTTTGTGTTAAATGTGATCGACAGGTTCCGTTTAAATGTCAGGTATCCGATAACAAGCAGGGCAACCAGGCTTACCACTAAAGTCCACATAATAGAATTGTATTTGATCTTATCCAGCTGGATACCAATGACACTTATGCTGTTTTTTGTCCTCGATATCTCTTTCAGCTCTTCCTTTGTGGCATTAAGACTGCTTTTAAGCGAATCGATCCGGTAATTAAGGTCACCGGTGAGTCCCACCAATCCCATAATGCTGCTTTTAGCTTTATTGAGTGAGTCAACAGCATTATTCTTAATCTTCTGGAACATATCCTCGCGTATTGCGCGATAATTCTCATATATCAGCGTACGCTCTTCAATGTATTTTATCTGCTCTGTGAGAGTTCCTTTATCAAGTATCTCCGGAATGGTATTCTGGCAGCTTCCTCTGGTCATTCCGAGCAACATAATTGCGGCGATCATTAAAAATCTTACTCCTGGCTGATTCATGTCCCTTATAAGTTAGTTAGAAATAATTTTGAATTTCCCCTGACTAATTTAAAACGAATTTTAGGAACAATAATTATAAAATGTTACAAACGAATCTTTCTTTTTCCTTTTCTCCCTATCCTCCTGTGCCGATGCGGCTTCATTCTTCTCCCTTTCAGGATTTCGTAGTGTCGCTCCTCAATCTCCCCATCACCATTTCTACATTTCTGCCGGGTTACCCCGGGCGCAGAGTGGTAACTTAATCCTTTCTTTAGATAACCTTTCATAAGCATTTTACCAGGGAAAATAAAATTGCTATTAGTTTAAATATCTAATAACTTTACACATATACCTGTTTAACAATGCCACTTAATTATTATAAATCTGTTGAATATGGCTGCAATAAATGAAGATCTTATCCTGAAGGTATTTGCCGAAATGGTAAAAAACCGGCCTTCTCTTTCAAAGTATATACCCGAAAAAGATGAAGACGAAGAGATTGATTATCGTATCATTGGCGACCTCGTAATAAAAAACTTTCCATGGCCTGTTGGTGTTGAGCTCCGAAGACTTTTCTCCGGTTCCATGCGACAACTTGGAAGACTGAGACTCGACCAGATTTTCAAGACAATAGAACGGACTATCCAGTTTGTTAGTTTCGTTATGGTATGCCAGGTCTGGTACGATATTACAAGTAAAAAAGTCTCTCTTCCCGATCAGATAAAAAGTGAATTTGCCAGCAGGTTCCAGGTCATGACGATGGGAAACTTTTGCTGGTTGATAAGAACACTTGCCACATCCTATACTGAGCAAAACATCGAATGGTTCTTGTCGGAGATGAATGAGCAATTCGATAAAAAGTTCTTTGCAGCACTCGATTTCTGGGTACCTGAAAGGAACGATATAGGTCATTACCAGATAAATCTGGATGAAGGTGAAATTGAAAAAAGATGTGTTGAGTACGAAGAAAAGCTTACAATGCTCCTTCAACGGATTGCTTTTTTTGCAAAATACAGGCTGGTATCGGTCAGGGACATTAAAGTTATTAAACCCCGGATTCATGAAGCCACATTTCATCATATTGTCAATCTTCTGAACAGCTCCGATTCTGATTTCAAAGGGGAGGAGATTGATGAAACAAAATTCTCCGACAGTCAATCAGTACTGCTTATGAAATCACTTAAATCGTTCGATGACTACCTAAACCTTTCACCACTCATAATAGACACCAATTCAGAAACCATTGATAAAAAAGAGAAATTTGATTTAAGGAAAGATATTTTCATGTACACAAAATACAGGACCGGCCACCTTATGTACCTGGGAACGGAAGTAACTGAAAAGTGCGATCTGAGATCTCTGAGCAACTATAATATATTGCTTGAGGAGTATAAGGAACTAATGTTGGCGATAGGAGGGATTGAGGTTTGAGGTCCGGGCAACGGGCAACAGGCAACAGAATACGGGCTTTCGACTTCGGACTTGAACACTCCAAAAATATGACAAACATCTTTCACAATGACAAAATCCCCATTCAAATTTCTCGATTCCTACACACTTGCCGACCGGGATATCTTCTTCGGTCGCGACCAGGAGATAACCGAGCTCTACAGGAGGGTTTTTGAGAGCAAAATACTTCTGGTTTATGGAATCTCCGGCACCGGTAAATCATCTCTCGTGAACTGCGGACTTGCCTCCAGGTTTGACGACAGCGACTGGCTGCCTGTGAATGTTCGTCGTGGAAGCAATATTATTGATAGTCTTAACCATGCCTTTAATAAACAGGCTATAAAACCTTTAAAGAAAAATCTGTCTGTTGCTGAAAAACTTCAATCGATATACCTCGACCATTTTAAACCTGTCTACCTCATCTTCGACCAGTTTGAAGAGCTGTTTATTTTCGGATCGGCAGAAGAAAAAACAGGTTTCATAAAGCTTATTAAGGAAATCGTTGAATCTGAAATTCAGTGTCGTGTAATATTTATAATAAGGGAGGAGTTTCTTGCAGGAATTACCGAGTTCGAATATGATCTCCCGGATATCTTTTCCAACCGCTTCAGGGTTGAGAAGATGAAGAGGGCAAATGCCATTCATGCCATAGAAGGTCCATGCAAGGTTCATAATATTGAAACAGAAGCAGGTTTTTCAGAGGAACTGATTGATAAGCTTTGTCCTACGGGTAACGAGATAGAGCTTACTTATCTTCAGGTTTTCCTCGACAGGATACTTCGTCTGGCAGCCGTGGATTTTCCCCCCCCTGGGGGGGAATTAAAAGGGGGGTATACAGAACGACAAGGAGGGTTTGCTTTCGCCATCTCCCTGCTCTCTCAGGTCGGCAACGTCTCAGATCTGCTCGGGCAATTCCTTGAGGAGCAGATACGTGAGCTGGATGACCCTGAAAACGGTATGTCAATATTGAAATCATTTGTCTCAGTTCAAGGGACAAAAAGACAAATGAATACATCGGAAATATTGAATTCGGTGGGGACGTTTGGAACAGTAATATCAGAACCTGATCTTTTAAAATACCTTATAAAATTTGTCGATCTTCGCCTGCTAAGGGAAAGAGATGAAGCAGGACATTTCGAACTGAGACACGATAGCCTGGCTTCCAAAATATATGAGAAGTTCACGGCTATTGAAAAGGATATTATTGAGGTAAAACAGTTTATTGAAAATGCATTTTCTGTTTATGAAAAAAGAGGCAAACTGTTATCTGCCGATGACCTAAAATATATTGCTGCGTATGAGGATAAATTGTATTTAGCGATACCTTTTGAGTTATTTATTACTAAAAGTAGAAATGAAATAACAAGAACAAAGAGAAGAAGAAGAAATATTGCTATTTCAGTTTCAGTTGCAATGTTTTTGATCTTATTTGGCTTTACTATTTGGGCATTAAGAGAAAAACAAAAGTCAAATCTGAATTTCCTCAAGGCTAAAGCAAACAATTTCAATTACCTGTCAAAGGAAATTGTTGAAACAGATCCCACAATTGCCTTGCGTATAGCAGAATATGCCTTAACCGTTGATTCAGGAAATCAGGATATTATAAGGAATATTAAAAGCATTTATTATAATAATAATCTCTACAAGATAGTTGCAAACAACAAAGCTATTTTTACTTCGTTTGCCTTTTCTCCAGATGGCCATAGTATTCTTACTGGTTCATGGGATAGAACTGCCAGACTCCTTGATTTGCAAGGAAATGTCCTTCATGTGTTTATAGGACATGAAGGCAGGATTTCTTCAGTAGCTTTTTCTCCGGATAGTAAATGTATTCTTACTGGTTCAGAGGATAAAACAGCCCGTCTCTGGGACCTGCAGGGAAATGTGCTAAAGGTTTTTAAAGGGCATCAAGACAAGATTTGTTCAGTAGCCTTCTCTACTAATGGAAAGAATATTTTAACAGGTTCAGAGGATAATACGGCACGTTTATGGGATCTGCAGGGTAATGTACTAAAGGTATTTAAGGGGCATCAAAATCGAATTTATTCAGTAGCATTTTCTCCTGATGGTAAGAGGATTATCACTTGCTCAGCAGATTATACAGCCCGTCTATGGGATCTGCAGGGGAATATACTTCAAGTCTTTAAAGGGCATGAATTTGGAATAAATTCAGTAGTATTTTCTCCTGATGGTAAAGACATTCTTACAGGTTCTGACGATAGAACAGCCCGACTCTGGAATCTTGAGGGAAATATGCTGCAATCGTTTAAAGGACATCAAAATCCAATTGTCGCAGTTGCTTTTTCCCCCGATGGGAAAAACATACTGACCAGTTCCGG
>Ga0315277_10011629_pt1 | contig 11070 bp, 9 predicted proteins | sample YL17G05_15_MG_FD_203695 | JGI IMG/M metagenome (GOLD analysis project Ga0315277, IMG submission 203695) | Sediment microbial communities from Yellowstone Lake, YNP, Wyoming, USA - YL17G05_15 | ecosystem: Environmental > Aquatic > Freshwater > Lake > Sediment | place: USA: Wyoming | collected... | reverse complement strand
GGCACGACCCCCAGAGAGCGCTCTTCCTGCTGGAAGAGGACGGCTGGCAGGTCAACTCGCGGGGGGCTCTGGAGAAGGAGGGCGAGGAACTGCGCCTGGCCCTTCTGACCGATAACGACCCCGAGCGGGTGGCCATCGGCCAGGAGATAACGCGGCAGCTCAGGGCGATCGGGGTGGACGCCAGCCTGCAATCGCCGACAGCCAGCGAGCTGGTGCGCGACTTCCTCCTGCCCCACCACTTTCAGGCGGTCATCTACGGCTGGGACCAGGGATACGACCCCGACCCCTATCCGGCCTGGCATAGCTCGCAGGCGCAGGAGCGGGGGCTCAACCTGGCTGGCTACAGCGACGAATACCTGGACCGAGTCCTCAGCCAGGCCCGCCAGACCAGCGACCTGGAACAGCGCAAGGCCCTCTACAGGGAGTTCCAGCAGATCTTCGCCGAAGAGGTCCCCAGCATCCTCCTCTTCTATCCCGTCTACAACTACTTCGTCGACAAGGAGGTGAAGGGGGTTGACCTGGGCGTCATCTTCGAGCCCGCCTCTCGCTTCGCTAACGTCCACCAGTGGTACGTCAAGGCAAAGCACACCGGCTCTTCGCCGAGCCCCCGCTCGACACCATGGCTAACCCCATCATCACCCTGACCACTGACTTCGGCCTGGAGGACCCCTACGTGGCTGCCCTGAAGGGAGCCATCCTCGCCATTAACCCCCAGGTCACCATTGTGGACCTCAGCCACACCGTCCGCCCCCAGGCCATCGAGCAGGGCGCCTTCCTGCTGGCCTCCGCCTGGCCCTACTTCCCCCGCGACTCCATCCACCTGGGGGTGGTCGACCCCGGCGTGGGGACGCAGCGACGGGCCCTGGCCATACGAACGCCGGCCGCCACCTTCGTCGGGCCGGACAACGGCCTGCTCTCGCCTGCCCTGCCCGACGAGGTGCGAGAGGCAGGTTGGGGCCACGATCAGCCTGTTCCTGTCAGGCTTCCCGCGGGCTATCGAGCTGTCTCCCTCACCAACGCGGCCTACTTTCGTCAGCCCGTGAGCAGCACCTTCCACGGCCGCGATATCTTTGCCCCCGTGGCCGCTCACATCTCGCTGGGCGTGCCGCTGGCGGAGCTGGGTCCGCCGGTGGAGGAAGTGCTCGCCCTGGCACCCTTTCGCGCCCGCCGACAGGCCGATGGCAGCCTCCGAGGGCAGGTCATTCACATCGATGTCTTCGGCAACCTGGTGACCGACGTCCGCTGCGAAGACCTGCCGGCCGAAAGGCCGACGGTGGAGGTGGCCGGCCGCCGTATCGCAGGCCTCAGCCTTACCTACCAGGAGAGCGCCGAAATCCTGGCGGTCGTTGGCAGCAGCGGCTATCTGGAGATAGCAGCGCCCAGAGCAAGTGCCGCTGGGCTGCTAGGAGCGTCCTTGGGGATGCCTGTGCTCGTATGGCCCTAAGAAGGCCTACCGCTCGAGCATCACCGGGATCTGAACCACGTGGATGGGCTTGCCGTCGGCGGCGCTCAGTTCGAAAACCCGCACGCACCCCGGCTGAGCGACACTGATCCGGAAAGCGACATCCACAGCGAAGGGAGCGGCGAACTCGCTTGCCTGCAGCGTGGAGGGGGGAATGCGCCCCTCGGAGGACAGAGGACGAGCTCTGATCTCAGTCATCGGCTCGCCGGCGGAAGCGTCGTAGATGGCCACCCGCGCTCCCGCATTCTCGAAGCCAATGCCAGCGCCCCAGCCGCGCACGTGAGCAGGGCTGGTCAGGACGGCGTTCTTCTGCGGTTCCTCCACCACCATGATGTCAGGTCCGGCGGGGTCGGGGTTCTCGGGGCACACATTGGGCAGAGGAGTAGGCGTGAGGACAGGCGTCAGAGCCCCTGCCGGAGTCAAGACGGGCGGCGGTGTCGGCGAGGGCGTGACGGTGGTGATGCGCAGGCCAATTTCGGAGGGCGCTCCCCCTTCTTCACAGGCCAGGAAGAGCAGAGGCAAGGCCAGGGCCGTCACTGCCAGCCATCGATAGAAGACAACAGACCTCAGCATCGGTGAGCAACTCCTCGCATTTATCATAGTATAACGCCCAACAGCGATTGAGGTTGCCCTGGGAGCCATGCTAGAATCTGCGCGCCTGCCGAACAGGAGCGACGATCATGCGAGTGGTGTTCATGGGGACTCCCGAGTTCGCCCTCCCCAGCCTGCGTGCGCTGGTGGAAGGAGGGTACAACATTGTGGGCGTGTACACCCGCCCCGACCGCCTGGCGGGACGAGGGCAAGCGCTCACGCCGCCTGCCGTAAAGACCGCCGCCCTCGCCTACGGTCTGCCCGTCTTCCAGCCGCCCGGCCTGCGCCGGCCGGAGGCGGTGGCGGAACTGGCCTCCCTCAAGCCCGATGTCATTGTGGTCTGCGCCTTTGGAGCGATGCTCCCCCAGCCGGTGCTGGACATCCCTGCCAAAAGTGTGCTGAACGTCCACCCTTCCCTTCTGCCTCGCCACCGCGGCGCCTCGCCCATCGCGGGAGCTATCCTGGCCGGCGATGAGCAGACAGGGGTGACGATCATGCTCGTGGATCCTGGAATGGACACCGGCCCCATCCTCAGCCAGCGGGCCATCCCCATCTCGCCCTGGGACACCAGCGGCAGCCTCGGCGAGCGGCTGGCGGAGGCGGGGGCCGAGCTGCTGCTGGAGGTTCTGCCCCGCTGGCTGGCCGATGCGATAGAGCCCCAGCCGCAGGACGACTCGCTGGCCACTCAGGTCTCTCTCCTGCACAAGGAGGACGGAGCCATCGACTGGAACCTGCCAGCAATCGATATCTGGCGGCGGGTGCGGGCCTTCAACCCCTGGCCGGGAGCGTTCACGACGCTGGCGGGACAGACCCTGCTCATCTGGGAGGCCTGGCCCCTCTCGGTTGGCGGCGCGGGAGAGGCGGGGACAATCCTGCGTCTGACCGCCGAGCAAAGGCAGATGCTGCCGCCGGAAGTGGGCGAAAAAGAGGCCCTCGCCGTTCAGACGGGCGAGGGCCTGCTGGTGGTCCTGCGACTGCAACTGGCCGGGCGCCACTCCCTCACAGCAGCCGAATTCATGCGAGGCCAGCGAGACCTTTTCGGCCGCCGCCTGGGCTCATAGGGCGCGGCCTGCCTATTCTTTCTCCGCCGCCTCCGCTTCTGCCTTCTCTCCCTCGGCTGCCTCAGCTGGCACCTCGGCCTCTTCCACCACCACCTCCTCGACCAGGCGCGGTGGCGCCACCTTTGCCACCACTAGCTCAGGGTCGACCATGAGGGTGATGTTTGGACTCACCGCCAGGTCCTTCACGTGGACGGCGTCGTCGAACTCCGCCAGGCCCGATACATCCACCTCGATGTGAGGAGGCAGGTCGGTGGGCAGGCCCTCCACCGTGATGGTGTTGACGCTGTGCAGAAGGACGGCGCGGTACGTGTTAACCGCCGGGGCCTCGCCCACGATGACCAAGGGCACCTCTATCCTGATCTTCTCCTTGAGCGATACCTGATAGAAATCGACGTGGAGGAACTCGTCGGTGATGGGATTGCGCTGAACGTGGCGGACGAAGACCGGCCGTAACTTCTTCTCGCCCTCCACGTGGAGCTGAATCATGGTGTTGAGGCCGACTGCGCGAACGGTTCGGGCCAGGTCGGGCGTGGGTACCTGCACGGCCTCGGAGGCGAGGCCGTGGCCGTAGATGTTGGCCGGCGTCATGCCCTGCCGACGCAGCACCTTGACCTTCTTGCCCAGGACGGTTCGGGGCGTTACCGCCAGCTCGATTCGAGTCGCTGCTTGTGTCATCTATGTAACCTCACCTGTGACGACTTCCACCTTATCAGATAGCCGGCCCTCAATCAAGGCGAGATGTCGTGGCAGGGCCGATTGGCCGTTGGTGGCCTGATCCTCGACCCCCGCCTGTCCGCCATGCGGACTCCGCCTCTGCGGATGGCGGAGAAGGCCATGGACAAGATAACTCGACAAGAGGCAGGGCTGAAGGCGTTCAACTATCCAAATTCACCTCTGCGGGATGAATCCCGCAGCTTCCCCAAAGCTGAGGGTTTCAACCCTCAGGGGTGTTCTTGTTTTCTTTATGGCCTTTAGGTCTGCCTGGAAGGGGCAACCTGTACTGTGCCAAGGCAGAACGCCATCCTGCCGTCAGGAGGCGGCTTGGGCGATGACCACGATGGCCAGGCCGACGGCGGCCACAGCAGCGAACTCGGCGGCCGTGGCCTGGTCGAGCTGGCGGAGGAGATAGCTCTGCACGACGCCCGTCGCTACGTAGAGGCAGAGGAGGAGGAAAGCGGCGGCCAGGAAGCTCTCCAGGGGCAGGAAATGGAGCGACCAGGTCACCTGGGCCAGGAGCAGGGCGATGGCCGTCGCGTAGAGGAGGGCCGAGCGCGGCGCCAGTTCCACCTCGCGCAGCATCTCGAGCGAGAGGAGGAGGCTCACCAGGCCCACGCAGAAGGCGGCCGCCAGCAGGCCCACCCCGAACTCGTAGACGACGGCGAAGAAGGCGAAGGCGGTGAGGTAGGCGGCGATGTTGGCCACCAGGCGGGCGGCGGCGTAGGCGGGCGAGCGGGCGTCCACCGAGAGGTACTGGCCGTAGAGCACGGCGGCGAACAGGGGGATGGTGGCGACGGCCGCCCCTACCGACCAGTAGCCGCTCACCACGTCCTCCAGGAAGAGGCCGCCGCCGAGGGTCAGGAGGGCGGGAAGGAAGAGGAAGGCGACGGTGTCGTCGGGGCGGGCGAAGGGGCTGGCCGGATGGGAGCGCAGGACGCCGTCGGTGCCGAGGGCGGCCAAGCCGGCCAGCAGGAGGAGCAGCCATCCCTGGGTGGGCTCGATGGCCACATAGGCGACCATGCCCACGCCCAGCACGATGGCCAGCAGGTTGGCGCGGTCGGAGCGGGGTACGGTCTGGATGAACGTGTCCATGGGGGCAATGCTAGCGCGGCGGCACCGTGAGCGTCAAATCATCGCCGCCACTGCGCTCCCGCAAGGTAGCCTCGAGGCTCTCTAGCCTCTGAAGAACCTCGTCCAGCTTGTCGCCCTCCAGCCGTTGTTCCTGCTCGACGAAGAAGGACGCGAGGTTCGCCGTCACCAGGGAAAAGATGGCCACGCCAAGGAGGATGAGCACGTAGGCGATGCCGCGGCCGGCCATCGTTCTCGGGACGGCGTCGCCGTAGCCGACCGTGCTCACAGTGCTGACTGCCCACCAAAGGGCATCGCCGAAGCCGTGGATGGTGGAGCCATCGGCCCCGCGCTCCACCAGCGTCATCACACCAGCGCAGGACAGGATCAGGGCGAGGGCCACACCCAGCACTGGACGCATCCCGAGGGCATTTCGCAGCGACGTGAGGCTTCGGGCAGCCGCTGCTGCCGCTCTCACGAGCGAGATGAGGCGAAAGGCGCGCGCGCCTCTCAGCAGTCTGGTGGCCCGCAACACGCGCAAAGGTCGCAACATTGGTAGCACAACGATGACCACATCAAGCCAATTTCGCCGCAGATACCGGAGGCGTGCATCTGACAAATACGTCCTGACCCCCAGGTCCGCTGCAAAGGTCGCCCAGATGAACCAATCCAGCGCTAGAAAGGTCTCTTCTATCTCGGGGGACAGATCGGCAACGAATGGCAAGACAACCAGAGGTATCATCGCCAGGGCCAACACCAAGAGCGGCAGCTCTGTGAGCTTCTCCACTCTCTCCAGCAATTCTTGTCGCCTATTCCTGTCCATAGCACTCCTCCTGAGCCGCCATATATCCGCTCATACCCTGGTAGATCACGCCCCCGCCAGCTCCTCCATGACCCGCTGGAGGGCCTGGGGCCAGGCCGGGCCCAGACGGGCTTGCTCCAGCCACAGCGTGGTCCGGCCGAGGCGCACGCCATCCGGCAGGCGGCCGCGCAGGGCGTCGGCCGGAAGCTCGCGGCCCTCCTTCAGGCGCACGACGATCTGGCCGTCCTCGCTGGCGATGGACTGCACCCCCGCCTGGAGGGCCAGCACCCGCAGGCGCACGACGTACAGGAGGTTCCTGGCCAGTGGCGGCGGCTCCTGGAAGCGATCCGTCAGCTCCTGGGCCAGCTCGTCCACCTGGCTCAGGTTGTCCATCTGGGCCATGCGCTGGTAGACGGCCAGGCGTAGGTTGGGGTCGGGCACGTAGTCCTCGGGCAGGCGGGCCGACAGCGGCAGGTCGATGGTCACCTCCGGTCCTTCCTTGGCCGGCGGAGGCGTCTGCCCCTGCATGACCGCCCGCAGCCGCTCCACCGCCTCCGCCAGCAGCCGACAGTACAGCTCGAAGCCGACGGCGGCCAGCGGGCCGCTCTGCTCCGGCCCTAAGAGGTTGCCGGCGCCACGGATCTCCAGGTCGCGCAGGGCGATCTGAAAGCCCGCCCCCAGCTCGGTGGCCTCGAAGATGGTCTGGAGGCGCTTCTGGGCGGCCTCCGTCAGGCGGGCCTTGCGGTCGTAGATCAGGTAGGCGTAGGCCACGCTTGCCCCGCGGCCCACGCGCCCGCGAAGCTGGTAGAGCTGGGCCAGCCCCAGCTTGTCGGCCTGGTGGATGATGATGGTGTTGACGTTGGGGATGTCCAGGCCCGACTCGATGATGGTGGTGCAGACCAGCACATCGATGCGCCCGCTCACAAAGGCCAGCATCACCTGCTCCAGCGCGTGCTCCGGCATCTGGCCGTGGGCGACGGCCATCTCCGCCTCGGGCACGATCTCCCGCAGGCGGCGGGCCAGGTAGTCGATGGTCTGCACGCGGTTGTGGACGAAGTAGACCTGGCCGCCGCGGTCGAGCTCGCGCAGGATGGTCTCGCGGATCAGCCGCTCGTCGAACTCGGAGACGTAGGTCTTGATGGGCAGGCGCTCCTCGGGCGGCGTCTCCATGGTGGACATGTCGCGGATGCCGCCCAGGGCCATGTACAGGGTGCGGGGGATGGGCGTGGCCGAGAGGGTGACGACATCCACCTCGCGCCGCATCTGCTTCAGGCGCTCCTTGTGGGTCACCCCGAATCGCTGCTCCTCGTCGATGACCACCAGCCCCAGGTTCTTGAACTGCACGTCCTTCTGGATGAGACGGTGGGTGCCGATGACGATGTCCACCGCCCCGGCAGCGAGGTCGGCCACGACCTGGCGCTGCTCGGCCTCGGAGCGGAAGCGCGATAGCATCTCGACGCGCACGGGGAAGCCGGCCAGCCGCTGGCTGAAGGTCTGGAGGTGCTGCTGGGCCAGGACGGTGGTGGGCACCAGCACCGCCACCTGCATGCCCTCCAGCACCGCCTTAAACGCGGCGCGGATGGCCACCTCCGTCTTGCCGTAGCCCACATCGCCGCACACCAGGCGATCCATGGGCCGCGCCATCTCCATGTCCTGCTTCACCTGGCGGATGGCCAGGACCTGGTCTGGTGTCTCCACGTAGGGGAAGGAGGCCTCGAGCTCCATCTGCCAGGGGGTGTCGGGCGAGAAGGCGTGGCCGGGGACGACCTCGCGGGCGGCGTAGAGGGTAAGCAGTTCCTTGGCCAGCTCGCCGACGGCGCGGCGCACACGTGCCTTGGTGCGGGCCCATTCCTGGCTGCCCAGGCGGGTGAGGCTGGGAGTATGGTCGCCTGGCCCCACGTAGCGGCTCACCCGGTCTAGCTGGTCGGTGGGCACGAACAGCTTGTCGCCCTCGGCGTAGTGCAGCTCCAGGTACTCGCGTTCATTGCCGTCGAAGGTCAGGCGCACCAGCCCGACGAAGCGGGCGATGCCGTGCTCCACGTGCACCACGTGGTCGCCCGCTGCCAGCTCGGCCAGGAAGGCCTGGCGGTCGATCCCCCGCCGCGGCAGGGCCCGCCGCTGCTTGGTGAAGCCGAAAATCTCCGTATCGGTGAGGAGGGTGAGCTCATAGGAGTCGGCGGCCAGGCGCCAGCCGGCGGGCAGCGAGCCCTGGACGATGGCCAGCCCGCCCGGCGCGATGGGTGCCACGACCTCGCTGGCAGGCGTCGCCAGCACGTCCTCCTCGCCCAGCAGGTCGGCCAAGCGAGAGGCCTGCTGGGAGACGATGACGAAGCTCTTGCCCTGGCGCAGGCCCGCCAGGGCCTCGCTGACGACCGTGCGCAGGCGGCCGCCGTAGGCGGGGGCGGGCAGAAAGGGCGGACGCAGGGAGCCGTCGCCTTCGCCGCTGGCCCAGCGGGTCAGGTCGATGCGCCGCGTGTCGCTCTCAAGGTGGGGCGCCAGCTCCCGCCAGGTGAGATGGGGCAGGGGCAGGCCGCCGGGCAGCTCGCCTTTCGCCTCCAGCTCGGCGCGCACCTCCTGGGCCTGGGCCTCCAGCTCGTCCAGGGCGGCTGCCAGGTCGGAGGGCTCGTCACAGACGACGACGGCCTCGGCCGGCAGGAAGTCCAAGAGCGTCCCCTGGGCCAGGAAGGGAACGTAAAAGGCGTCGCCACTGAAGGAGGCAGCCGCCGCCAGGACCGACAGCTCCTCCTGGAAGCGGTCGGCCACCGGCGGCAAGCAGCGGGCGAAGTCCAGACGCTCCTGCAACTCCTCCAGGCCTGACGGCGGCAGGAGCACCTCCCGCGCCGGGCCGATGGCCAGCGCGCCCAGGGGCGAGACGGACCGCTGGCTGGCGGGGTCGAACAGGCGCAGGCTCTCCACTCGATTGCCCAGCAGCTCGATGCGCAGGGGCATGTCGCTGGTGGGGGGAAAGACGTCGATGATGCCGCCGCGACGGCTGGCCTGACCGGCCTCGTCCACCAGGGGCAGGAAGCGATAGCCCAGGAGGGCCAGATGGCGCAGGAAGGCTTCGGGCTCCAGAGGCGAGCCCACGCCGACCGTGACCACGGCCTCGGCCTGAGCCTGGGGCGATAGCGTGCGCTGGGCCGCCGCCTGGCCGGAGGCGACGATGAGGGGGGCTGAGCCGTCCGTGGGCGCTGAAAGCAGCGGCAGGACCCTCAGGCGGTCGCGCACCGCCTCCGGGTCGGGCGCCAGGCGCTCGTAGGGCAGGGGGTCGCGCTCCGGGAAGAGGAGTACGCGGCCCTCGTCGCCCAGCCAGACGGCCAGCTCCTCGACCAGGGCGCGCGCCCGGTCGGGACGGGCGGCCAGCACCAGGATGGGGCACGACAGGCCCTGGGCCAGGGCAGCGATTGTCGCCGCCTTGGCCCCGTCGCCCAGCCCCAGCACCAGGCGTCGCGGCGAGCCCTGCTCGAGGGCCGCCAGGGCGTCGCCGAGGGCGCCGGTGGAGCGTATCAGCGGCAGGAGGCCGGAGAGCTTCATTGCCAAACGCCTCTAGGGGCTGGCCACTTCGACCAGCCCCTCGGCAATATTGTATCGGCAATAACATACTTGATTCAAGGTTGAGCCGTGGTAGAGTAGGGACATGCGGCGGCGGGTTCTCCAGATATTGCGACTGGGAGCGGAACTTTTGTTTGCGCTCCTAACGGCGATGTTTCTCGTCGCGGATGGCTTTGGCTTGCGCCGGGTGGAGGAGCCCAACTCCGGTCAAGGTGTTCGTTGGGCGCTATTTGCCGCCGTGGCGTTCGTGATATTCTTTGGGCTGGCCTATTGGCGCATTGTTCAACAGCATGGCGAGATACAGGCGCTACGCAGCACGCAAGCAGACCTTAGAATCTCCACACGGAAGGAAACCATAACGGGCTTCGACTGGCATAGAATCTGCGTCCACAACGCCAGCAAGACAGTCCAAGCTCAGGATGTAGTGGTCAAGCTTCTTCGAATTGATCCTGATCCGTTGTCCTTGAATCCCTATCCGGGCCCGCTCGGCATCAAGGGCGGATTGCCGAGCTGGATTAACCCCGGCGATGATCTTCTCTTTGATTTCGTACAAGACACAAAGACGGGGCTGTATCGACTTTGGACAGTCGAGTTTCAAGGCCAAGAATTTACGTTAAACGATCAAGAGTATGCGGTTGTAGTGAGCATATCGGCGAGCAATGCTAATTTGGAAGAGAAAACGTTTAGGTTAAGGCAGCCCTTTAGACGGGATGAAAAGAACTTCTTGCAGACCGATGGAGACCTGGAGTTTTCAGTGCTCCCCGACACTTAGGATTGTGCAACCAGTTTCTTGCGCGATTGTATCAATCCGCCGTTTAGGTGGGCAACCCGACTAGTTATAGCGGTTCATGGCCACCGCCAGCCCTTCGCGGAGGATGCAGGCCACCGCCTCTGCCGCCTGCTCCACCGCTGCCGCCAGCGCCTCCTGCTCCTCGGGCTCGGGCTCGCCCAGGACGTACTTGGCGACGACAAGCGGGTGGGTGACGGGCTCCCCCGCGACCGTGCGCGGTCGGCCGATGCCGATGCGCAGGCGGGGGAAGTCTTCGCTCTCGATGGCGTAGATGATGTCGCGCAGGCCGTTGTGGCCGCCGTCGCTGCCGCGCGGCCGCAGGCGGATCCTTCCCGCCAGCAGCTCAAGGTCGTCGCAGATAACCAGCATCTGCTGCGGCGATAGGTTGTAGCGCTGGAGGAGGCTGGCCGCCGCATCGCCGCTGCGGTTCATGAAGGTGCGAGGCTTGGCCAGCACCACGGGCTGACCATCCACCTGCCCCTCGCCCACCCTGGCCCAGCGGCTGCTCTTGAAGCGAATGCCCCAGTTGCCGGCCAGTCGCTTAACGCACCAGAAGCCCACGTTGTGGCGCTGGGCGGCGTAGGCCTGGCCGGGGTTGCCCAGGCCCACCACCAGGCGAACATCGAGGTGTGTTCTCTCCGTCACGTTGAGGCGCCCCCACCCAGCATAGGCGGCTAGTCCAGCCCGGCGCGGAAGCGGTGATGGCTTATCACCTTGCTCAAGGCGTTGGCCGCCTGCTGGAAGCCGGAGAAGGTGCCGATGCCTCGCTTCAGGAACTGGCTGCGTATCTTCACCATCTCCCCTTCCAGGTGCCCGGGCTGGAGGATCATGAGGAATGGCTTCTGGCAGCGCTCCTTGTAGTCCGACAAGATGTTCAGCACGCTGTTCAGCAGGGTGGCGCTCATAAGCTTGTGGCCCCGCAGAAAGACAGCCGCCGACTCCAAGACGATGGCGTCGATGTTGGCGTCCTTCTCCAGGATGTCCAGCATGCGCTCCAGGTTGTCCAGGCGGAAGCCCATGGAGAGGG
>Ga0315277_10011628_pt1 | contig 11070 bp, 9 predicted proteins | sample YL17G05_15_MG_FD_203695 | JGI IMG/M metagenome (GOLD analysis project Ga0315277, IMG submission 203695) | Sediment microbial communities from Yellowstone Lake, YNP, Wyoming, USA - YL17G05_15 | ecosystem: Environmental > Aquatic > Freshwater > Lake > Sediment | place: USA: Wyoming | collected... | reverse complement strand
CAATGTTTATCTTCCCCCCCTGATAATCTATCCCTGAGTTCAATCAATGTTCCCGCAAGTAACGGGTCACAGCCTCTTCATAAAGACCTCTGGCTTTGAGCACCAGGACTATCAGCTCGCGGACCGCGCCGTGTCCCCCGGTTTTTTTTGTCCGGTAAAGCGCGGTCTCGAGGATTTCCGGCGCGGCATCAGGCACGGCCACCGGGAAACCGACCTTCATCATCAGCGGCAGGTCGATCAGGTCATCCCCGATATAAGCCATACGGTCGAAAGGGATCGCCAGGCGCCTGGAGATATCGACAAGCACGGGCTCTTTGCGCACGCAGCCGAAATGCATCTCAGCTATCGGGAACCGCCCCATGCGAATGCGGGCCGAGGGCAGATCCCTGCCGGAAATAAGCCCCAGACCGAGGTTGACCAGGCCGCAGAGGGTCAGCGCCAGCGCGTCCTGCACATTGAAGCAGAGGAACTGTTCGCCGTTGTCCAATTGGTACGTGTGCCCATCGGTAAGCACGCCGTCCACATCCATCACGATCATCTCCACTTTCCGGGCGGCGTCGATCACCTTTTGCGGCAGATCGAGAGAATTATCCATTTTGCAAGAGAATTTTCCTGTCTCGGACATAGTCAGCAAGCTCGACCAGCGGTGGAATAATATTCTTCGCCTGATCCAGGCTGAGCATAGTGAACCGGTCGCTCAGCGCTCGCTGGGGATCCGGGTGAACCTCCATGAACAAACCATCCACGCCCGCGGCCACGGCGGCTCTGGCCAGCAGGCCGACAAACTCCCTTCTACCCCCGGAGGAATCCCCTGCTCCGCCTGGAGACTGCACGCTGTGGGTGGCATCGAAAACTACCGGACATCCTGTGGCAGCCATTTCTTTTATGGAGCGGAAATCGACCACCAGGTCGTTATACCCGAAAAAGCTGCCTCTTTCGGTGAGGATAATCCTTTCCCCACCTGCTGTCCGGGCTTTCTCCACAGCCAGGGACATGAGGGAGGGGGCCATGAACTGGCCTTTTTTGATATTCACCACCCGGCCGGTAGCTGCAGCAGCCTGGATCAAAACTGTCTGGCGGCAGAGAAAAGCGGGGATCTGGAGCACATCAGCCACCCGGGCCGCAGTCCCAGCCTGATCGCTTTCATGTATGTCCGTACAGATCGGCAGGCCGAATTTTTCTTTTACCAGGGCCAGGATTTCAAGACCTCTTTCCAGACCCGGGCCCTGGGGACTGGCTACAGAAGTACGGTTGGCCTTGCTGAACGAGGCCTTGAAGATATAGACCACACCGAGCCTTAGGGCCAGTTCGGCCATTTCTCCTGCGGTTCTGAACATCACCTCCCGGTCCTCGACCACGCAGGGCCCGGCAATCAAAAAAAGCCTCTCGCCGCCTCCCAGACGGCGGCTGTCGAGTTCAATCGCTTGGGAATTCATATCTTCAAACCGGCCTTTTCTTCCTCCCGCTTTTCATTGTACCTGAGTGCGGCAGCGACAAATTCCCTGAAAAGCGGATGGGGACGCATGGGGCGGCTTTTCAGCTCCGGATGGAACTGGCAGCCGATAAACCAGGGATGTTTCTCCAGCTCGATCATTTCCACCAGCTGCCCGTTGGGAGAAAGGCCGCTGAAAACCATGCCCCGGTCAGCGAGCTGTTCCCTGTACTTGTTGTTGACTTCATAGCGATGGCGGTGGCGCTCGCTGATCGAACTGGAAGCATATATTTTATGGGCCAGCGTACCTTCTTTCAGTTCACAGGGATAAGCGCCCAGGCGCATTGTACCGCCCTTTTCAGTCACCTCGGCCTGGTCGGGCATGAGCGATATTAACAGGTGCCTGGCTTCGGGCTCAAACTCGGTGCTTGTAGCATCCTCGATTCCGCAGACATTACGGGCAAACTCGATAATGGCGCACTGGAGCCCCAGGCAGATTCCGAAAAACGGGACTTTATTGACCCTGGCGTAACGAACCGCTTCCAGCTTCCCTTCTATCCCCCGGATGCCGAAACCTCCCGGGACCAGGATACCGGAAAAACGGCCTAATTTGCGTTTGGCGTTGTAACGGTTAATTTCCTCTGTGTCCACCCAGGTCAGATTGACCTTGACATTATTGGCCACCGAGGCGTGTACGAAAGCTTCAATAATCGATTTATAGGCATCGGCCAGGCTGACATACTTGCCGCAGATAGCGATATCCAGGGAGCGTTTGAAACCTCGCAGCTTCCTAACCACTTCCTTCCAGCGGCCGAGCTTGGGCCTTCTGGTATTCAGCTTCAAATGATTCACCACCCAGTCATCCAGGCCCTGCTTATTGAAAAGCAGGGGCACTTCGTAGATCGATTCCACATCCATGGCCTCGAAAACCGCTTCCGGCGATACACTACAGAAAAGGGCCATTTTCTGTTTCAGATCACTGCTTAAGGCATGGCTGGTGCGGCAGATCAGAATATCCGGCTGGATACCTATCTCGCGCAGGGCTTTGACACTGTGCTGGGTGGGCTTGGTTTTCACCTCTCCGCTAGACGGCAGATAGGGAACCATGGTAACATGGGCGAATAAAACATTGTCCCGGCCGAGATCAAGGCCGAACTGGCGGGTCGATTCGAGGAAAGGAAGCGATTCGATATCCCCCACCGTACCCCCTATTTCGCTGATCACCACATTCACCCTGCGCATGAGGGTGAGCCGGACGAGCGTGGCCTTTATTTCATCGGTTACATGGGGAATAACCTGGACTGTGGCCCCGAGGTAATCACCCCGTCTTTCCTTGGAAATGATAGTATCATATATCTGGCCGGTAGTGACATTGTTGTCCTGGGAAAGAGACTCATCCAGGAAACGTTCGTAGTGACCCAGATCGAGGTCTGTCTCCGCACCGTCATCGGTGACATAGACCTCTCCGTGCTGAAGGGGATTCATCGTTCCGGGATCGACATTAAGATATGGGTCGAATTTCATAATGGTAACCGAAAGACCCCGCGCCTTGAGTAGCATCCCGATAGCCGAAGCACATATGCCTTTACCAAGCGAGGAGACCACTCCGCCGGTGATAAAGATATACTTGACCCCCTCGGGCTGGCTTAAAAAATCCCTTCTTATCTCAGCGAATCTGGCCAAATGTTTATCCTTTCTTTTTTCCTTATTGATTCGTTCAGGATTGAAATTATTTAACCTGAATAATTCATAACTCGATAGCATAACGGAAGGTTTGCATTATTAATCTAGCGTTTGCAGGAAACTCAATCAAGAAGTCAGCAGTCAGAAGACAGAAGTCAGAAAATTTTTTATCAGAAATTGTACTACCACTAATTCTGACTCCTGACTCCTCTATTTCCAATGAGTTATTGTAAAAATTCAGGTTAATATATCTTGCTTGCAAATTACTGTTTAAAAATTTATGAATAATATAAACTAGAAATATAACTTCATAGCCATCATCTGGCAACCAAAGGAATTTTCATCCTCTATGTCCGCATTGCCGGAAAACATTTCTGCAATAAAGGAGTTGGCAGAAAATACCCGCTTCCGCCAAGAAAGCCGACTGTCGTTCAATCAAGGCCGAGCTCCCTGATCCTTGACTCCACAAGGGGAATATCTCCCGGAACATCAACTCCGATAGAGATTGTCTTATCGATACTGGCGGCATAGAAAGAAAATCCAGCCTCCATGGCCCGAAGTTGCTCGAGAGATTCATACTTTTCCAGCCGTGAGGGAGGAAGAGAGGCCAGTTTGAGCAGCGCCTCCAGCCGGTAGACATAAAGTCCTAGATGGACAAGGTAGGGATGATCTCCACTGGAGAGAGACTCCCAGGTTATCTGGTCTCGGCAATAAGGTATCCGGCTGCGCGAGAAATAAAGTATCTTTCCCCCCTCTGCCAGAACGACTTTCACATTATTCGGATCGTCCAATTCCTTGATATTCCTGGCCGGACGAACGAGCGTGGTTATGTCCGCCTGTGGAGTATCCTTGATCAAGCTCACTGCCAGATCCACCGCCTCCGGTTCGAGTAAAGGCTCATCCCCCTGGATATTGGCCACAATTTCGAAACCTTGTTCCTCTTTCGCCGCTTCCGCCACCCGGTCCATACCGCTGTGGCAATGACTGGAGGTAAGAACCACTCTCCCGCCGAACGCATTTACGCATTCGGCAATCCTCTGGTCATCCGTTGCCACAAGCAGGCAATCGAGGCTGGAAGCGCCCGATGCCCGGCGGTAAACCCTTTCCAGCATGGTCCGGCCGGCGATCAGAGCCAGGGGTTTTCCCGGAAACCGTGAAGAGGCAAAACGGGCAGGTATTATTCCCAGAACTTTCATCCGTACTCTCACGTTAAAGAATTGTTATTGAATTTAAAATTAATCCATGGCATAATCCCTGTAAAGAACTCCTTAAAGCCGATGATTGACTTGACCTGGTAGATAGAATTATATATGGCGTTATAAATTTTAGATCAGACCAAAGACAGGAGACAGGAGTCAGGTGGCAGAAGACAGGAGACAGAAGTCAGGAGTCAGGAGACAGAAGTCAGAAGACAGAAGACAGGAGACAGAAGTCAGGAGTCAGGAGACAGAAGTCAGGAGACAGGAGACAGAAGTCAGAAGTCAGGAGTCAGGAGACAGAAGTCAGGAGAAGGGATGAAATCACCGGCCAAAAGCTTTCAGGATCTTCTGGCCTGGAAAAAAGCACATCAATTTGTATAAAGTATTTATGGATTAAGTAAAAAATTTCCTGATTCTGAAATCCAGGGCTTGCCTTTTCAGCTCAGACGTTTTGCTGTTTCTATTCTTACTCCTGACTCCTGAATTCTGACTTCTGTCTGATAGTTGTACGGAATTAGTAGCTATTATGCTCAAGTTTTATCCGCAATTATTTTAGTTGCTGAGTATAATAATTATCCTGGAGTGGCAGTTTGAAAGTAATTCTGGCAAAGACCGCGGGCTTCTGCAAGGGGGTCCGGCGGGCATTGAACATGGTGCTGGAAAAAAGCGAGCAGGAGCCCGGGCCTCTTTACACGGATGGCCCCCTGATCCATAATCCCCAGACCATAGAAATCCTCGAGCGGCGGGGAATAAAGGTTGCGGGTAAAGGAAAAAGTCCCGGGCCGGGAGATACACTTTTTATCCGCACCCACGGTATCTCTCCCGAGCGCCGTCAGGAACTCCTCTCCCTTAGAGTCAGGCTGTGCGACGCCACTTGTCCGGATGTGGCCAAAATCCAGGGCCTGATCCGACTCTACAAGCGCTCCGGCCACACCATAATCATTGTCGGTGATAAAAACCACGCCGAGGTCATAGGTCTTGCCGGGAACGCCGGAGATATGGGACACGTAGTGACTGAACCCCGGGAAGTCAAAGATCTTCCTCCCGCAGAAAGAGTCTGCATAGTGGCCCAGTCAACTTTTGACCCGGATATATACTCGCGGGTCGCCCAGGCGGTCAAGGAGCGTTATAGCGAGGCAGTAATCCTCGATACGATTTGCCCCAGTACGTACCGGCGGCAGGAGGAGATCAGAAAACTGGCCCAGTCCGCGGATGCCGTGGTGGTGGTCGGGGGGAAAAACAGCGCCAATACCTGCCGGCTAGTCCAAATAAGCGAAAACATAGGCACGCCGACATTCCATGTGGAAACAGCCGGGGAAATCAAAGAGAGCGATATGCAGCGCTTCCACAGCGTGGCTGTGACAGCGGGGGCATCCACCCCCAACTGGATATTGATGGAAGTGGTGGACAGGTTGAAAGAGATCGAGTACCAGGCCTCTTCGTCGATTTTAAGGGCGCTGAGAAAAGCGGTCAGGTTCATTATCAAAGGCAACCTTCTGGTGGCCTTCGGTTCGGTGATGCTGCTTTATGCGAATGCCCGACTGATGGGCATTATACTCGACTGGCTGCCCTATTTAGTAGCTTTCTGTTATATTCTGAGTGTACACCTCTTGAGCCATTTCACTGACCAGGGAGCTTTCGAACTGACCCTGGACCATCGTCTTTCAGCTTACCGCACCCAGGGGAAGCTTTACATAACTCTATCGGCCATTTCAGCTATCATGGCTCTCATACTGGCCGGCCTCAAGGGATTGGTTTCCTTTAGCTTAATGCTGCTTCTTATCGTGCTGGGAGCACTGTACCGGATAGATATTTTCAAATTCATCAGCCTGCCTATTAACGCCAAGAACTATTCCCTGCGGCTTATCCCGGCCTCCAAAGACCTGTTCATGGCCCTGGGCTGGTCATTTGTCACTGTATTTTTCCCGCTGTTTCTGACCGGGATTCCTTTCCTGACCCCGGCTTTCTTCCTCACCTTTGCCACAACCTTCCTCCTGGTTACTGTCCGCTCACTTTTCTTCGACATCCGCGACATCCAGGGGGACAAGATAGTAGGGAGGGAAACCTTACCTACAATTATCGGGACGCGGGGGACAAAAATCCTGATTATGAGCCTGACCAGTTTTCAGGCACTCCTGCTCATTCTCGGCTCCGGCGAACGCTGGCTGACCGGGTTCGGATATTTCATGCTCCTGGTCACGGCTTATATCTTCTTTTACCTCTTCCTTTATCACCGCCGGGTAATTTACCAGGGCACGGATGTGGAAATCATGGGCGACATGCAGTTCATCCTGGCCGGGATCCTGGCTTTAATTTACCCCTGAATCTTCGTTAGAATCAGTTCCTTTTTCCACCCAAAGGGCAAATTGTTTTGTTCAGATCCACAATGGCACTTGACAGTCGAGCCGTTGTTTATTCATGTTTAAATAGAAAAAATGTCCATCTATAATCTTCCAATCTAAATTCCTTTATGGAATTATTAGCCTGCCCCGATCAGGAAAGGAACAATCATCATGCCGGACATCCATGTTAAAGAATTGACTACTAAAGACCGGCTGAAGCAGGTAGAAGAACAGTTCAAGATATGGGAGTCGGCTACCGGTAAGGAACGCAGGGAGAAAGAAGAGAGGGAAACGCGTTTTATAACTATTTCGCGGGAATACGGCTGCGCTGGTTTCCGAATCGGCGACAGCCTGGCGGCAATCCTTAATTCGGAATTAAAAGAGGGTAAGCCGCAATGGACTGTTTTTGACCGCAAGCTGGTCGACCTTATCTGCAGCAGCCACAAGCTCAGCCGTGTACTTGTTGAATCGCTCGATCGCCAGCGCAAGCATGTTTTCAGCGATTACATAACCGGGATGTTCACCGGGGAGCCATCCTCAATAAAGATCTTCAAGAAAAGCGCCGATACGATTTACGGCCTGGCTGTACGTGGACGCGTAGTTATAATCGGCAGGGCTTCGGTACTGATTACCAGCAAGCTCCCCGGCGGACTTCATGTAAGGATTGTCGCCCCGCTGCAATGGCGCGTGGCCCAGGTTGCCGCCTACGAGAAGATCGAGAACCTGAATGAGGCGCACAAGCATGTAGAAAAAATGGATGCCGACCGGGGAAGATTCGCCCAGGACTTTCTGGGCCGGAGCCTGAAAGATCCCGATATTTACGATCTGGTCTTAAATCAGGAAAAACTGGGAATCGAGAGAATAGTACAACTTATCCTGCGGACTATGGAGCTGAAAAGCCAGAAAGCCGAATCCTGAAACCTTGATCCTTCTTTTCCTTAACCGAATCAGTTAAGGCCTTCCTGAGTGATCACCAGGCTTTTTAACTTCTAAAGAAGGAGGGTTATGGAAAATTAATGTAGCGGTAAAGTTGTAATCTGTCCGCATTTTTATGATTGTGTATGGAGGCTTTACCATGAAAATTTTATCCTTTTGTACTGCATTAATTACGGTTGCATTATTGCTTATGACAGGCTGCAAAGATGCATCTGTACCGGTAGAGTCCACGGACGGTTCGGTATTACTGGCAGGAGCAAACAAGGAAGGATGTGCAACAATTCAAGATGGTCTGTTTGACAGCAAAGGGAATCTTATAGTACTGGGATACGATAAATGGGGTTATAACTATCAAGCTCATATGTTTAACGGTCTCTATGAAAATTACAGCCGCCCAGACCCACCAGTCACAGTGGGTGATGTAAAACTCCAGATGAAATGGAATGATGCCTGGTTGAGTAATACAGATTGTGACGGCGATGGGAAGTTGGACAGGTATTTCGGATTTGATTCTTATATTGGAAGTGGTGCCTGGTTAACGAATCATATGAGCGGAGGAGTAAAAGATAGCAAATGGACTTATTTCGTTAAGATTGTCGCCGCTCCCGCCGATGCTAAATTAGTCAACGGTATTTGGTTTACTGCTGATGGCGGTGAAATAGGTCCTGAAATATGGGGTGCATTCGCTATTATACAAGAATTAGAAACTGGTACTGGTGCTCCAATACTTTATAAGACTCCTCTCGGGCCAGGGTTTGGAAAATTTAAGCCTTAATGCACGCCATATTTATGTATTATAGCTGACATCTACTTTTTTTACTAAACCAAACAACCTGAACTGATGCTGGATTGTTTTCTTTTTAGAATTCGATCCAGCATTTTTTAGCAGAATATTTCTAACCCGGATTATGAGCTTATAAGTTTAAGTAGCCGCTTTGGGCAACTGGAAACTGAACGAGCTGCCCCGGCCTTCCGTGCTTTTTACCCATATTTCCCCGCCCATGGCCGAGACAAGCTCCCGCACTATAGTCAGCCCCAGACCTGTTCCTTTCATGTGCTTTGCCGAGGAAGCGCGGCGGAATTTTTCAAAAATGAAAGGCAGTTCATCCTGCGGGATTCCGATACCTGTATCGGCCACTTCCACAATCACGGTTGATCCGTTATCTCTAAGGGACAAATCGATCCTGCCGCCGTCACGGTTATAATTAACCGCATTAATGAAAATGTTAGCCAGGACTCTCTCGAGCTGCACCTGATCAGCCATAACCGGCACCTTTTCACAGTCATTGCGGTAGCTTACAGTGAGGTTCCTTTCCCGGACCTGGGGGTTGAAAAGCTCGATTACGCTGCGGAGAATATTGTCAATAACCACCTCTTCCAGGCAAAGGCTCAGCATGCCGGCTTCCAATTTGGAGAGAGTGAGGAAGTCGTTGATCAACCTGTCCATGGTGCCACAGCTTTTGACTACATTAGAGAGGAGCCTGTTCTGTTTTTCGTTGAGAAATCCAAGCTTGCCATCCAGCACCAGGGTCGAGCTGCCGAGGATAATTCCCAGGGGATTTTTCAGATCGTGGGTGAGCATGGAGATAAAGTCTTCGCGCATGCGCTCTATTTCTTTCTCCCTGGTGATATCGCGAAAAACAGTGACCGTGGCTGCCGGTTTACCTTCCTTGTCCGCGATCACTTTTCCATCCGGACCGGTTACCGGCACGCTGTGCAACTGGTAATAACATCCATTCAGAAACAATTCCCGGCTTTCTTCATCTTTCCCCATCTCGGAGAGCGAAGCGCGAATAGCCCGAACCACGGATTCATCGCCGATAAACTCCTCAAGCATCAGGCCGGCTGTGCTTTCCACCCCGGCCCGCGGGCAATGCCTAAGAAAACGCTCATTAGCCAGAAGAACCTTGCCCTCCCGGTTGAGCACCACCACCAGCTCTTCCATGCTGTTCAGGATCGTCTCAGTCTTGCCGCGCTCGTTGAAAAGAAGGGTCTGGTATTCTCTGCGCAGCTCTTCTTGTTTCTTTTCAAGCTGGATGACCTCGGAATAGACCGTATCGCGGGTGAGGCGATAAGAGCCGATAACTTTATTTACTACCTCCGAAATCCCGGCTTCAGGGCTGTAAGAATAAACCGCTGCCGTACCCTCGCCTTCTATGAGTACAATCCCGGAATCGACAAGTTCCTGAAGGTTCCGGGTCACCTCCTCCACCCGGCGGTTAAGCCAGCGGGCCAGGCCCTCAGCAGTATCCATAGCGTACGGGTGCTCGTGATAGTAGCTCAGAATGTCCAGCTTGAGGACTGTATTGGCCACATTTTTCAAAAAGTCTTTGATCGCCTTTTCCAATCATGCCTCTTTAGCTAGTCTCATGTCCCATAAATAAATTAAAATCCAAGATCTTTTCGAGACTTAAACTACTTCCTTTGCAATCTCCCCTGGCCATCTTTTGGCAAAGGGAGGACGCAGCCTCCCCCTTTGAAAAAGGGGGATTGAAGGGGGATTTGGTAAAATACACTTTGATTTATTACTATTACTTATGGTTCGATACACTAGCCTTTGATCTCTTCCAGTGCAGGAAACGATCATTTCAACTGATCCTGGCGCTGCCTCATCTTTCGGGTTGCCTCGGCCCAGCGCGCGGCATCGGCAAGTATGTCTTTCAGCTCTATGGTTTCCCCTTTGGGGCCCCCTGTTCCGCTCATCACATCCACCCGGCCCTCGAACTTGGTCTTGACCTCGATTCCCGACCTGGTAATGACATATTCCTGGATGGATTTGTCGTGATCCGTGCCGCGCATTTTGAGAATAGTCACCGCTCGCCTTATCTCCCCGTCCAGTTCCACATAGCGCAGAAGCACCAGGTTATCGAACAGGCCAAGCGTACGTCGGCTGTTAATCTCGAACGAACCGAACATCTTATCCACTTCAAAGGTGAATATACTGGTCGCCCCATATCTGGAGAAAAGCTTGAGCAGCGTGCCCAGGTAGTCCACAAGGTAATTTTCATCCTCGATTGCCAGCATGAGATGGCTCAGGCTGTCCACTGCCACTCTCTGCGGTCTTTCCTTCTCCAGAAGAACCCTGAGTTCATTGAGTAACTCATCAACGGAAAGGTCTATCGAATTCCTATAGAGATGAAAGAGGGTGCGTTCTTTCAGGTAGCGCTCGAGATTAACCCCGAAAGACCGGCTTGTGGAGAGCATGGCTGAAGTCGGCTGATCAAAAGTGACCAGAAATGCGTGCTGCTTTTTTTTCAAGCCCTCGTGCAGAAACTGTGCGGCGAGAACAGTCTTTCCTGTCCCGCTTGATCCGGCCACAACCGTGGCGCTCCCGCCAGGCAGGCCTCCGCGGCACATTTCATCAAAGCCCTTGATTCCAGTACTATGAAAAACGGTGGCCGGGATAGCTTGTTCCGCATCCCTGACAGATTCCGGGACCTCTCCGACCACGGCGCAAACCGGGTATACCTCCAGACCG
>Ga0315277_10011627_pt1 | contig 11073 bp, 8 predicted proteins | sample YL17G05_15_MG_FD_203695 | JGI IMG/M metagenome (GOLD analysis project Ga0315277, IMG submission 203695) | Sediment microbial communities from Yellowstone Lake, YNP, Wyoming, USA - YL17G05_15 | ecosystem: Environmental > Aquatic > Freshwater > Lake > Sediment | place: USA: Wyoming | collected... | reverse complement strand
GACGTAGGTGATCACCCCGCTGGCCAGCCGCATGTACAGAACGGATCGCGGTCTCTCCGCTGGGCCCACTTCGTCATGCATGTTCAGCCTGGTTGAATTAGGAATCGTGCAGTAACGATGCTACCGCCTCCCGCGTCACACAGGTCGCAGACTCTCCGAGCCCAAAGTCACTTCTCTCAAGCGCTCAGCCCCGCAGAGCGAGGCCGGTTTCCTTTGTGACGTTGAGCAAAATCCAGATGGCGATGCTCAAGAATCCTTGCTCGCTGCACCGAAGCGTCTCCTCGCCCACAAGCTCAGCAGGAGTGCCACAACAAGCGTCGCAACGCCTATTGCCGCGTACGTCGATGCCCTTGCAGTGCCTTCCACCGGTTCGGCAATGCCGAACGCAGCAAGCGTGAACTGATCCTCGGGAACAGGCCCGACGATCAGTTTACGGACCGTGGCATGCGTCATATTAGCACGTTTCCCCTTATCCTCTTTCCAATAGGTGGCCGACTTGATTAGCGGAATGCCGTCTACCTCGCCCTCATACTCGATCTCGGCACACTCTGGATTGGTTCCTCCGTAAGCGTACCGCCTACACGCCCAATTCCGCTGCGGTTCAAAGAGAAACCGGTGTGATAAGTGCAAAACTTGCCCCTCTCGCTTGAACGTCTCGTCAAACGTCGCCTTCAGTAGTAATTCCCCTTGCTCTTGCACCTCCTCTACAGCTCGCAATCTAACACTGGGACGCTTCATCCACTCAAGGATCGTTACCTCGAGGATGCAGTACGGAGCGAATGCGAGCGGATTGAATAGACGACTCGATTCGGTGGTCAATTCGGGATTGGCGTGCCAAGTGTCGAGAATGAACGCGTTGGCGCCCGGGGCCTTGGAAACCACAAAGCCGCGTTGGGCGCCGGCGACCTGGACAATCGTCTCAGGGTGCGCCGCATCTTCAATTACTCTGTCAGATCGAATCAGCCGGCCGTTTGCCCTGAATTCCACTTTCTCGCCCGGTGGTTGGTGTGGCATGTAAACCCAGTTCGACTTGGTAATATCCGCAGAAATGTACAGGTTTGTGTAAAACGCCTGCAGCCGTTGCGCCGCCGGCTCATACGCCGCCAAAAGGTCCTCCTTGGAGGAAAAACCTGAAGGTCCCGCCGTGGATAGCGAGAGAACCGAAAGCGGCAGGACGAAGATCGCCACTTGTGCGTTTTTGAGCATCGTTGTCACGAGGCTACTTCTTGGCGTCCATAGCCTTCAGGAGGCCTCGTCCTTTGAAAAGCGGCGGCACAACCTAACCCAGCACAGCAGAAAAACCCTGTACGGTAAGCAGAAGGTGCACGAGATCTCGTGCAACTCTCGCGGCTCGCGTATCATCGGTGCGCTCAGCGTCCGTCGCTGCTTGCACTGTTAATCCGCGGGTACTACTATGTCGATTTTTCGCATATGCACCCTCTGATGGACTCTGTGTGGCATTGGCACTTCGTATCGCCCGTGTTGCATTGGTGTCCACCTGTGTCCGAAGTGCACGTCTTTCCCACGTCTTCCGTTTTGCACGTAGTCGGGCCATTGTTTGTGCGATCCACACCAGGAGGCGCGATGGACGACGACGAAGCCGCCGGGGCGGTGACGCCACAGTCGCCACGAAGATCAACATGATTGCGAAGACCACGGGGCAGCACCTCTGCTACCTAAAAGCGCGTACGAAGGCATGGACACCATTGCCTGAAACCCCCACAACAATGCCGTCATTGAGGCCAAGAATTGCAGGCGTCCTGACAAACCAGCGCCTTGCCGGGCTCAATCGACCCAGCACACAAGGGGAGCGCCTTGACGCGGACCACGTCATACGGCGTGATGCCAACGCGGCCGATATGAGCCGCTGGGCCGCCCATGGCTGCCCTCCTGGTCCCGGTGGCAAAGGTGGCCGGATCGCCGAGGTGAACGTCTCAAACCGCCGGGAGAAACCAAGTGTGAGGCTAGCAGATCCCCGCGGAATGTCAACGGTCTGAGACGACTATTCGGTGAGAATCTCGGGAAAAAATGGAGCAACGTCCGAGCGGCGCGTGAATCTACGGGGGGGGCGCAAGCCTGGTAGTCGATCCCACTAGATAACGTTAGCGCGTGCCGGTTTCCAAGCGGGCACGCGCACGGGTGCGAAGGGCACCTTGTATGCCCCTGAAGCCCCAGCGGCAGGCAAGGCGCCACTGGGACCCAACACGTCAGATCGGGCTTGCCTGGCCCATAGACCGGCCGACGCGAAATCGGGCAAGGCCGGGCTTGGCGGCCTCAACCTGAGGGCTTCTCCACCCAAGGCACCGATTCGGCCGTACCGGTCACCAATCCCACATCCTGGTTATTGTGGGGATTGTGCGGAGAGGACGTGTGAGAGCGGTTTCGTGCCCCACCACTGTGCATGGCGGGCTATCGTTCAGGTGCTCTGGAAAAAAGGTCGGGCCAACGCCCGCGAGATCACCGACGCCCTCAATCGCCACCAGCCAATCGCCCACAGCACCGTCCAGACGCTCCTGCGGAAGCTGGAGGCCAAACGGGCCGTGGGCCACGACGTCGAAGATCGCACCTTCGTCTTCTATCCCCTGGTGCAGGAAGAGTGCGTCAAGCGGGGTGCCACCCACGAGTTGCTCGACCGTGTGTTTGGTGGCTCGGTGGCGGGGCTGGTCGCGTATCTGCTGGAGGACGAAACGCTCTCGCACCAGGAACTCGCACGGATCCGAGAGTTGGTTTACCAGAAGAAGGCCGATTAGAGGAGGTCCGCGGCCGTGACCGGTAGCGAGGCGACGCAGGCCGCCGGACGGCTGAAATGATCTTCAGATCAGGCCGACTGGCGGCGCTCGGCGCGTTCACGGGAAAAGAAACAGAAACCCGACCCACGTGCCGGACTCGAACAACGCGGCATCAACCCGCAGCGGCAATCGCTCGCAAACCGGCGGGGCGCACCTGCCGGCCCGCACGTAACCGGCGGTCGAGACGCAGTCGTGCGGCCGGTCCAGGCCGATCTTGTAAGGCATGATCGGAAACGTCGCAAAGAAATACGCCCCCGACACCACCGGCTGGAGGGCCGGGCAGACGGTCTGGCCGTACCGTTCCAACGGCTGGTCGTCGAAATACAGCGGGTAGTGGACGATTTCAGACGGCACCCAACTCAGCGACGTATACCCCCAACCTCGCGTGGCCTGCGCGGGCACAGGCTCTCGGCGGGCGGCGGGGATCAGGTCGGCAAACGAATCGGCGGGCAACCGGCCGGCTGGTGGCTGGATATCGAGACTGATCTCGTCAGTCGACTTCTCCCACGGTCTGACGCCCTGGCGTGGGGAGGACGGGCGTGCCTCGGCGGCCCGGATGCCGATCGTGGTCTGCCCCTTGCCCACGGCGGCCTCTTCGGCCGGAGCCGCTCCGGGCAGCGCCAGGATCCAGAGGGCGAGCACGCCGCAGACCGCCTTTGCCCGCGTCGGACTCAACCAGGCTGATGCAGCACGGCACATCTCGGCCATTCGTCTCTCTGGCAGTCGTCGGTTGGCAGTTCGCAGTTTTCAGTTGTCAGTTGTCAGTAATCAGTTCTCAGTTCCCAGTCTTCAGTTCTCAGTTGACTGATTACTGAACGCCGATTACTGAGAACTGATTGCTGACAACTGATTACTGACAACTGATTACTGACAACTGATTACTGATTACTGACAACAGCGCTGCAACGGCCGGTCGTCGAAGCACAACAATGCGCGCACCGCCGGCGGAGCCGCGTCAGCCGTGATCGTCGTCAAATCCGCCCTGACGCGTCGACCAATTCCGCTTCCCCCCGCATAACCCTGTCAACCGTCAAAACCGGCACCGGCCGGGACAACTCAGAGGCCGTCCGGAAAGGTCAAAACGAAAGCTCCCCGCTCCCGCCAGCGGGAGAGTGTGCGCTGTGCACGCCCACCTGCTCCAGTTCCAACACCTCCGCCCAAATCGCCGCCAGTCGCTCTTCCACGTCGTTGCGTGGGGCAACGTACTGCTGCCCCAGCTTCGCATGGACGGGATCCGGGGCGGGCAAGGCCTTGTAGCCACCGGCTAGCGATTTCACTTTCCTGACGCTCAATAAGCGAGTCGCTCCCGGAATCGTACAACTCTAATAGCGGCTCTCCTCGGATCAGGTCGGTTGCGCGGCTTCCGGGACGGCGTGATGCAGGCGCGGCCGCACTTCGCCCCACCACTTCCAGAGGGCGTAGATCACGGGGTAGACGAGCAGTTCCATGATGAAGCTCGTGACCAGTCCGGCGATCATGGGGGCGGCGATGCGTTTCATCATGTCGGCTCCCGTGCCCATCGACCACATGATCGGCAACAGGCCCATCATCGCGGCCATCACCGTCATCGCCTTGGGTCGCACCCGCTTGACCGCCCCGTGGATGATCGCCTCGCGGAGGTCTTCATAGCTGTTCATCTTGCCCTTGCGAACTGCGTCGTCGTAGGAGAGGTCCAGGAACAGGAGCATGAAGACGCCCGTCTCTGCGTCCAGTCCCATCAGCGCGATCATGCCGACCCAGACCGCAATGGAGATGTGATAGCCGAGGAACCACAGATACCAGATCGCCCCGATCAAGGAGAAGGGCACCGCCAGCATGACGATGAGTGCCTTGATGCTCGATTTGGTATTCATGTAGAGCAAAATGAAGATCAGGAAGAGCGTGACGGGCAGCACGATCTTCAACCGCTCCCGGACCCGTTGCATGTTCTCGTACTGACCGCTCCACGTTAACGTGTAGCCGGTGGTGGGTTCGAGGTTCTGCTGGACAGCCTTCTTGGCGTCCTCGATGTAGCCACCCACGTCGCGGCCGGCAAGGTCCACGTACACATAGCCCGAAAGCATTCCGTTTTCGTCGCGGAGCATGGCCGGGCCGGAAACGAAGTCGATGTCGGCCAATTCCGCCAGCGGGATTTGCGCACCCGACATCGTGGGCACCAGCACGCGGCGGAGCTTGGTCAAGTCTTGGCGAAACTCCCGGGCATAGCGGACATTGATCGTGTAGCGCTCCCGTCCTTCCACGGTGGTCGAGATTGGCTCGCCGCCCACCGCCGACTGGACCACCATTTCCGCCTCCTTGATCGTCAGGCCATAGCGGGCCAGGTTCTCCCGCTTGAGCGTGAAGTCCAGGAAGTACCCGCCCGCAGTCCGCTCGGCGAAGACGCTCCGCGTGCCGGCGACTTGGCCCAGGATCGACTCCAGGCGGGTGCCGATTCTCTCGATTTCCTTGACATCGGCCCCCTGAATCTTGATGCCGATCGGGGTCCTCACCCCGGTGCTGAGCATGTCGATGCGGGCCTTGATCGGCATGGTCCAGGCGTTGGTCACGCCCGGAAACTGCATCGCCTGGTCCATTTCCGCGATCAGTTCGTCGGGGCTGATGCGGTCGGGCCAGATGTGCCGCAAGGGAACTTGGAGGAATCCGGGAAAGTTGGAGTACCACCGGTCTTTCTTCCGCCACTGGTCGGTGGGTTTGAGCACGATCGTGGTTTCCATCATCGAGAAGGGCGCGGGATCGGTCGAGGTCTCCGCTCGGCCTGCCTTACCGAACACCCGCTCCACTTCCGGGAATGCGTGCAACTGCTTGTCCATCGCTTGCATGAGTTGCTGGGCTTCCGCCACCGAGATGCCCGGCACGGTCGTGGGCATGTAGAGCAGCGTGCCCTCATACAAGGGCGGCATGAACTCCGAACCCAACTGGAAATAGACGGGAATGGCCGTCAGCACCAGGATCAAGGCCACAATCAGCGTGACGGCCTTATGACGCAGCACGAAGTTGCACGCCGGCTCGTAGATACGGAAGAGCCGCTTGCTGATCGGGTGCTGCTCCTCGGGGTAGTACCGGCCGACCGCCACGGCGTTCCACAGGCCCGAGAGCCAGCGGGGCCGGAACGTGTGATAATCCATCCGCGTGAACATCATGCGTAGGGCCGGGTCAAGCGTAAGGGCCAAGACGGCGGCAATGGCCATGACAATGGTTTTGGTATACGCCAAGGGTTTGAACAGCCGCCCTTCCTGATCCACCAGAGTGAATACGGGCAGGAACGCCACGGCGATGACCAAGAGCGAGAAGAAGACCGAAGGACCGACTTCCTTCAACGCGCGCAAGCGGACCTCGTGGAAATCCCCCTTTCTGCCGCCGGCAAGCCATTCTTCCAGCCGCTTGTAAGCGTTCTCGACTTCTACGATTGCGCCGTCCACCAGCACGCCAATGGAAATGGCGATTCCGGTGAGCGACATAATGTTCGAGGTCAGCCCCATGAAGTAGAGGGGGATGAACACCAGCACCACGGAGACTGGGATGGTAAGGATGGGGATGATCGCCGAGGGGATGTGCCAGAGGAACACGAGGATCACTAAGCTGACGATAATGATTTCCAGCAGCAATTCTTCCTTGAGGGTGTCGATGGACCGCGCGATCAATTCCGAGCGGTCGTAGGTGGTGACGATCTCGGCACCTTTGGGGAGCGACGTTTTGATTTCTGCCAGCTTCGCCTTGACCCGCTTGATGACGTTCAGGGCGTTCTCGCCGGCCCGCATGATGATAATGCCGCCTACCGTGTCCCCCTCGCCGTCCAGGTCGGCGATTCCCCGGCGGATTTCTGGTCCGAGGGTAACGGAACCGAGGTTTTTGACCAGGATGGGCGTTCCCTGCTTGTCCGTTCCCACGACAATCTGCTCGATGTCCTGCACGCTCTTCACATAGCCCCGCCCGCGGACCATGTACTCCGCGCCACTGAACTCGACCAGTCGCCCGCCCACGTCGTTGTTGCCGTCCCGGATCGCCTGGACTACGGTAGAGATCGGAATGTTGAAGGCCAGCAACTTGGTGGGATCAATGTTGACCTGGTACTGCTTCTGAAACCCGCCGATGGACGCCACTTCCGCCACGCCCGGCACCGATTGGAGTTGGTAACGCAGATACCAGTCCTGGAAACTCCGTAGTTGGGCCAGATCGTTCCGGCCGGTCTTATCCACAAGGGCGTACTGGTACACCCAGCCCACGGCGGTGGCGTCCGGGCCTAGTTCCGTGCGGACACCTTCCGGCAGTCGCGGCAGGATTTTCGAGAGATACTCCAGCGTGCGGCTCCGCGCCCAGTAGATGTCGGTGCCGTCCTCAAAGATCACGTATACGTAGGAGAAGCCGAAGTCCGAGAACCCGCGAATGGCCTTGATGCGCGGGGCACCCAGCATCGCGGTGACGATGGGATAGGTGACCTGATCCTCAATAATGTCAGGGCTGCGGTCCCAGCGGGAGTAAATGATGACCTGGGTATCGGACAGGTCGGGAATCGCGTCCAGCGGCACCTGACGCATCCAATGGTAGGCCCCGGTGATGGCCACCAGCGTGAAGATTATCACCAGGTACTTGTTGCGGGCGCTGAATTCGATAATGCGGTCGATCATGGCCTGGTTCAGGCTTGCGGGCCTGGCCTAGTGCTTCATCTTGGAATGATCCATGCCGGGCATTTCCGCTGCCTCACGCCCTGAGTGGTCCGTGGCCGGCTTTTCTTGTCCTTCATGGCCGGTGTGGTCCTTGGTGGGCGACGGCTTCGCGCCGTGACCGCCGTGTTGCATCCCTGCCATGCCGCCTCCCCCAAGCCGGATGCGGCTCTCCGAATCAATCAGGAAGTTGGCGGAGGTCACGATTTGTTCTCCCTCTTTGAGACCTTCGAGGACTTCGTACCGCTCGCCAAACTGAATGGGGCTGATCTTCACCGCAACGGGAACGAAATGGTCCCCGGGCTCGACTCGATAGGCGATGTCCCGCTCGCCGGTCCGCAGCACGGCGGAAGTCGGCACCAGCAAGCCCTCGCCCATCGGGTGCCTGATCGAAATCTGGGCGAACATTCCCGGCTTGAAGATGCCTTCCTGGTTGGGCAACTCGACTCGTACCTGCACCGTCCGCGTGACTTCCTCCACGGTCGGCTGAACGAACACGACTTTCCCGGTGAACTGCCGGTCGGGGAGGGAGGCAATCGTGACCGTGGCTGGTTGCCCGAGTTCGACGTGCGGAATCTCGTACTCGTAAACCTTGGCCTGCACCCAAACGGTGGAAAGATCGCCAATGACATATAACTCCTTCTCCGGCGTGACGTACTGCTTTTCAAAGACCTTCTTCTCAAGGACCGTGCCGTTGATGGGGCTCTTGAGAACCAAGTCCTTCTGCGGCTGACCTGTCCGCACCAGTTGGTCGATCTCGTCCGGCGGCACGTCCCAGAGTTCCAGACGCCGCCGGGCCGCCGCCGACAATGACTGTTGGCCGCCACCCACGGTCCGCTCCGACCGCAGCGCGTTGAGCAATTCCTGTTGTGTCGAAAGGAAGTTCGGGCTATAGATCGAAAGCAGCGGATCGCCCTTGCGAACCGTCTGGCCGACGAAATTCACGAACAGCTTGTCAACCCAGCCTTCGGTCTTGATGTTGACGCGGGCCACTTGGGTCTCGTTGGGCTGAACGATCCCCAGGGCATTGACGCTCATCGTCAGCGGCCCCTTTTCGACCTGGCCGATCCGCACGCCGATCCGCTGCTGGAGTTCACCAGGGATCATCACGGTGGCGTGCCCTGGAACGCTCGACGGCGTGCCCATTTGCTGCGGTGCCGCCGAACCCATGTCCATGCCCGGCATGTTCATCCCGCCCGCCTCGTGCCCGGCATGACCGCCCTCAGAAGCGGCTCCGCCGCCGCTCTTGGTCTGCCATTGGCTCAGCCAGTTCTGCACCGGCACGAGCCAGCCTTCGGTGTAGGCGTACCAGACGCCAGCTACCAACCCTCCGACCACGGCCAAAGCAAGAACTCGGCGAAACCACCTACGTCGTGCCTGTGCCACTGCATCTCCTCCAGGTGCTCTGCCGACCTATTCGTCGTCGTATGGAGCATCAGTGCCCGGCCACAGCCGGCAAGTGCCCACGCCCCCCAATTATAGAGCACCTCGAAGGCCGCTGCGCCGCGTCTGCCGGCCGCCCTTGAGTTTCGCCAGATACTTGTCTGGGTTCTTCGTAATCGCCTCTTCGCAGTCGGGGCAGCAGAGGAAGACCGTCTTGCCCTTGACAATCACGCTACCCGGAGGTCTCGGCAGTTTCCTTCAGGTGCAACAAGTCCCCGGTATCGCCGCACTGGAACCCCCATCGCTTCCCACAATAGAGGGGTGACGGGTGGGAATCGCGCGAATATGGATAGCCTGTATCGGTCTTGTTAGTTCCAGCAGGGGTGGCGAAAACTCTGGACGATCCGATTCTAACGGGACGATATACCGAGAGGGATGGTCTCTGGCAACGGCCAGTGACAGTGGGATCATCCTGCCGACCTGTATTGACCCTGGGCATTGGGGTATTACGGAGGGAAGGCCAGTGGCACGCTCTGCAAAAGCCAACTACTACGCGGGACTTGCCTTGCTCACCCTTCTGGCAGGCTGCGCATGGGCGGCCGGTCGGAGCGGGCCGACCTCGCTTACAGCGGTGGCCAATCCGAGTCGGACGCCTCTCGCGGGCGCATCCGAGCCTCGGCAAACTCCTGCCACGCCCCCGGCCGTCTCCCAGGTTGCCTACCAGGCACCTGCCGACGCCCCTCCCGCCCCGCCGAAGGCCAATGATGGACCGGCCCCTCTTCCAGAGAAGGTTGGTCCGGGTCCGATTCAGCCGGCCCAGGCACCGGCTCGGTCCAAACAAGGACCCTCCGTGCCATCCCCCGAGCCTCCGCAGGCAGCTTACCGCTCGGACGATCCGTCCGATCCTTTCAGCGGTCAGGCGGAATTGCCCGTGGAGCAACTGGTGGCCGAGGTGCAGGCCCGCAATCCTTCGCTCCAGGCAGTCTCGGACGCATGGCGCGCCGCGACCGAGCGCTACCCGCAAGTGGTTTCGCTCGACGACCCGATGTTCACCTACATGATTAGCCCCAGCGGCGTCGGTATGGACAATGGCGGCGGCTGGATGGTGCAAGCCGGGCAGAAGATTCCGTGGGCGGGCAAGCGGGCTTTGCGGGGCAGCGCAGCCGCGGCTGAGGCCGACGTTATGCGTGGCGACATTGGCGATGCCCGGCTGAGGCTGGCAGAAGCGGCTAGGACAGCCTTCTACGACTATTACCTCGCCCGGCGGCAACTGGAAGTCAATGCCTCCACGCATGAGCTTTTGACGCAGTTCCGAGAGATTGCCTGGAACAAGTACCAGGTGAGCCAAACGACGCAGCAGGACGTACTCCAAGCCGATGTGGAGCTTGCGAGCCTGGAGAGCCGCCGCACCGAACTGGCGCGCGACGAAGAAGTGGCGATGGCGCGGATCAACACTCTGCTGCACCGTGCCGCCGATCATCCTCTGCCGCCGCCACCCGCCAAAGTGTCGCTTCCCGATTCGCTGCCGACTGCCGAGACACTCCAGCAGACGGCCGTTCAGTCCCGGCCCGACCTGTTTGCCGTGCAGGCTCGCATTCGCGCCGAGCAGGCCAATCTGGCGTTGGCGTGCAGGGAGTATTACCCTGACGTGAACCTGGTTGCCAAGTACGATGGTTTCATGCCCGAAGACATGCGGCCCCAAGTGGGCATGGACATCAACGTGCCCATCCGCTTTGCCCGCCGATCGGCGGCCGTGCGTGAGGTGTCAGACCGGGTTGCCCAGCGTCGCGCCGAGTACCAGGACCGACTGGACCAGGTGCGATACGAAGTTCAATCAGGGCTCCATAGAGCCACCCAGAGTCAGCGTGTTGTCCATTTGTACGAGGAAAAGATTCTGCCGGCGGCCCAGCGGAGCCTTGACTCGGCGCTGGCCAACTACACCAGCGGAAAGCTCGACTTCCTACGTCTGCTCGACGCCGAACGGCAACTCAACGTGCAGCGCGAAATGTACTACCAGTCGATCGCCGAGTACCATCGGCGCCTGGCTGAACTGGAGCGCGCGGTGGGAGAGCCGGTGGGCACAAATCCGTGACGCGGCGGTTTCGCTCCCCAGCCCGCCACTCAAACCGCTTCCTGGATGACGCCAGTCGGTAGTTCCAAGTCTGGGGAACGGGTGGCTGGGGTCGAACGAAGTGAGCCCCCAGACCCTTGGTTTTCCGGGGGCTCGCTGGCGCTCGACC
>Ga0315277_10011626_pt1 | contig 11073 bp, 7 predicted proteins | sample YL17G05_15_MG_FD_203695 | JGI IMG/M metagenome (GOLD analysis project Ga0315277, IMG submission 203695) | Sediment microbial communities from Yellowstone Lake, YNP, Wyoming, USA - YL17G05_15 | ecosystem: Environmental > Aquatic > Freshwater > Lake > Sediment | place: USA: Wyoming | collected... | reverse complement strand
CTGCTTTTCGCATCGCGACACGCCGGAGCACGACCCCGCAGACATCCCAGATACCGCAAATACAGAGCGGAACACCGGTTACACCCTAGTCATATTCAGCAAAGGAGGTCGTCATGCGTCTTGGTTCTACTTGTCTGTGCACGTTGGCGGGACTTGCGGTGGTGGCGTCCGGACTGGCGGCAGGTGCCGCTGAACCGGCTCGGGTGCCCTCTGGGCCGCTGCGGGCCGGGATCATCGGGCTGGACACCTCGCACGTGATCGCCTTCACGCAGATCCTGAACAATCCGAAGGCCGGCGGTGACCTGGCCGGCGTGAAGGTGGTGGCCGGATATCCCGGCGGCAGCCCCGACGTTCCGTCGAGCCGGGACCGGGTCGAAGGCTACACCAAGCAGCTTCGCGAGATGGGCATCGAGATCTGCGGCAGCATCGACGAGCTGCTGAAAAAGGTAGACGTGGTGCTGCTGGAGAGCGTCGACGGGCGGCCGCACCTTCAGCAGGTCCGGCCGGTGTTTGCCGCCGGCAAGCGGGTGTTCATCGACAAGCCGTTGGCCGGGTCGCTGGCCGACGCCGTGGAGATCGTCCGTCTGTCGAAGCAGCACAAGGTGCCGTTTTTCTCGAGTTCGTCGACCCGTTTCAGCCCCGATTTCCAGGCCATCCGCCAGGGCAAATCGCGGTTCGGCAAGGTGAAAAGCTGCGTGGCCACCAGCCCGATGTCCATCGAGCCGCACCACCCGGACCTGTTCTGGTACGGGGTGCACGGCGTGGAGATCCTCTACACGATCATGGGTCCGGGATGTCAGTCGGTGACGCGGCCGGAGAAGAACAAGGTGGTCGGTCTCTGGAAGGACGGCCGCGTGGGGACGTTCCAGGGGACGGAGACGTATGGGGCGACGGTCGAGGGCAGCGAGGCCTCCGGAGAGGCGGGCAAGTACGTCGGCTACGAGCCCCTGGCGGCGGAAATCACCAAGTTTTTCAAGACCGGCAAGCCGCCGGTCGATCCCGAGGAGACCCTCGAGCTGTTTGCCTTCATGGAGGCCGCCGATGAGAGCCAGCGCCAGGGCGGCGCCCCGGTGACGATCGAGAGTGTTTTGACGAAGGCCCGCCAGGCCGCGGCCGGCAAGAAGTAAGCTGCTGGCGGCTTAGCGACAGAGGCACACACCAAGAAGGGTCTCGCCATGATCGGCGCAAGAGCACTTGTCGGGCTCCTCTCCTGCTGCACTTTCGCCGGGGCCGAAATTGGCTGGGCGGCGGCGACGAACGACGGTCCCCAGCGGGCGATCCGCCACAGCGACGTGGTCTTCATGTACGACAATCCGCGGATGTACGAGGCCTACGGCTGCACGGTGTTGGGCTGGGCCGGCCGGGCCAACGCCGAGCAGATCCGGCGGGCCCATAGCCAGGGCGTGCGGCTGTTCTCCACCAGCGTCGGTTTCCGTACCGAGTTTAGCCGGGTGATCGACTTCAGTGACGATTTCCTGGACGGGGCCTGCCGCAACTTCGAGGGAAAGCCGTTCATCGTGCCCTGGCTGTGGGACCACAAGCACAAGGATCAGCCCGCCTGGTGGTGGTGTACGAACAGCCCCCTGTATCGCAAGTACCTCGACAGCCGGCTGGTGGAGACGATGAAGGCCGAGCCGGACGGGCTGCACATCGACGACTACACGGGCACGGCGGGCACGGTGACCTGGCAGTCGGGCTGCTTCTGCCGGTATTGCCTGGCCGGCTTCCGTGACTATCTGGAGAAGAACCTCTCGAAGGAGAAGCTGGCCGAGCTGGGCATCAAGGATCTCGCTGGCTTCGACTATCGCCAGTTTCTGCTCGATCGGGGCGTGGAGCCGAAAGAGTACAACCGACGCCGGGCGGGGCTGCCGCTGGCCGCCGAGTTCTACGACTTCCAGGTCAAGGAAAACAATGCCTTTGTGGCCGGGTATCGCCAGCGGGCGGAGGAGTTGCGGGGGAAGCCGCTGACGCTGTGCGTCAACTCCGGGCTGACCAGCCCCGACACCCTGGTGATCGCCCCGCACCTGAGCTATTTCTGCTGTGAAATGGGGCACAATGCCGCCGGCCGGACCGTGCCGAAACACCCCATCTACATCTACAAGCTGGCCGACGGGCTCCGCCGTCCAGTGACCTCGACGGCCAGCGGGCAGGACTGGGCCTACGTGATGGAGCACAACCTGCCCTGCCTGGTGCGGACCTGGGTGGCGCTGTCGTATGCGTACGGGCACAATCTCATGGCGCCGCACCGGCAGTGGTGCTACACACAGGAGAAGGGCACGCACTGGTACACCGGCCCGACCGAGGAGTACGCCTGGCTCTACCGGTTCGTCCGTCAGAACGCCCGGCTGTTGGACCGCTATGAGGCGGTGGCCCCGGTGGCGGTGGTCTACGACAACGCCGCGCGACGCCGAGGGCGTGGGAACATCGAGCCGATCTGTACGGCGCTGGCCGAGCAGAACGTGCCGTTTACGGTGGTGGTGGCCGGCGACGAATGGCTCGACTACCGGCTGGAGGGCGATCGGCTGGCGCGGTTCAAGGCCGTCGTTGTTCCGGCGGAGTTGGACATGGACCAGCCGCAGCGGGAACTGCTTGAACAGGTAAAACGCGACGGCCGGCTGATCGTCTGGCCAGATCCGGCGGGGCTGGCAAGGCTTGTGCCGCCGCCCGTGGTCGTCGAAGGGTCGGGAGACGTGATGGTGGTGCCGCGGGCGATTCCCGGCGACGAACAAGCGCCGGCGGTCGTCCATCTGTTGAACCGCCGTTACGACGGTGAAAAGGACGCGATGGTGCCGCAAAAGGAGATCAAGGTGCGGTTGCGCCGGGATCTGTTTGCCGGCCGAGAGTTCACCAAGGCCACGCTGCACGCCCCCAGGGCAGAGCCGGTGGTGCTGGAGGTAACCTCCGACGGCGACTACACCACGGTCAAGGTGCCGGAGTTGGGCCTATGGGGCATCGTCGAACTGGAGGGCTAGCGCCAATGCCGTTCATTGGTTGACATTTCCAGGAGGATCATGTGGCACCGGCGTCTCGCCGGTGTGACACGCGGGGAAGTGTTGCCACGAGTTCCGTCACACCGGCGAGACGCCGGTGCCACTGTGCTAACGTCACGTTCGCCCTTGATTGAATGGCATTGCGGCTAGTGCGAACTCGACCCCGCCGGGCGTTGCCCGGCGGCTGTTGTCGAGTGACAGATCAACAATCACGGCATAGAACGCGAAGGAGGTAACTGTCATGTCCGAGTCGGAGAAACTATCGCGGCGTGATTTTGTGCGGGCGACGGCGGCGGCTGGGGTGGTCGGTGCAGCGGCGCCTTACTTCGTTCCCGCGGCTGCCTTGGGTCAGGAGGGGAAGGCTGCGGCCAGCGAACGCATCCAGCTCGGCCTGATTGGCTGCGGCGGGATGGGCCGGGGAAACCTGGGCAACTGCGCGGCGCATGGCGACGTGGTCGTCACCGCCCTGTGCGACGTGCAGAAACCACGGCTTCAGGACACCCTCTCCAAGTTTTCGCAGTCGGCCAAGCCCTACCCCGACTACCGCGAGCTGTTGGCCCAGAAGAACGTCGACGCGGTGATCATCGCCACGCCGCCGCACTGGCACGCGCTGCAGGCGATCGAGGCCTGCCGGGCCGGCAAGGACATCTACCTGCAGAAGCCGATGACGCTGCACCTGGGTGAGAGCCTGGCGGTCCGCAACGCGGTGAAGCGGCACAACGTCATCAGCCAGATCGGCACCCAGATCCACGCTGGCGAGAACTACCGCCGGATCGTGGAGCTGATTCGTGCGGGGAACCTGGGCAAGATCAGCGTCGTGCGGACCTTCAACGTGATGAACCAGGGGCCCGGCGGGGTGGGCCACGACCCGAACACCACGCCGCCGGAAGGGATGGACTGGGATCTCTGGGTCGGGCCGGCGCCGCTGCGGCCCTACAACGCGATCCTGGCCGCCGATTCGTACAATCACGGCTCCTGGATGGATTTTAGCGGCGGCTGGACACCCGGCATGGCCCCGCACATCATCGACCTGCCCATCTGGGCGCTGGAGCTGGGCTATCCGAGCCACGTGAGTTGCTCGGGCGGGCGTTACGTGGTTGCGGACGATGGTGACGCCTACGACACCCAGGAGATCCTCTGGCAATATCCGAAGCTGACCATGACCTGGATGTCGACGCTCGCCAGCAGCTACGGGTTCGACCTGGGCAGCGGCACGCCCGCACGGCGGCTGGGGATCTACTTTCACGGCATCAACGGCACGATGTACTGCGACTACGGCACGTACAAGATCGTGGCGGAGGGCGACCGCATGAAGGGCATGCAACCGCCGGAGAAGTCGATTCCGCCCTCGCCGGGGCACGAGCGGGAATGGCTCGACTCAATCAAGAGCCGCCAGCAGCCCAGTTGCAGCGTGTTCTACCACACCAAGGTCAACGTGCCGATCGTGCTGGGCAACCTGTCGTACAGGCTGGGCCGCTCGATCCACTTTGACCCGGCGAGTGAACAGATCGTGGGCGACGCGGAGGCGGCCAAGGCGGCGGTGCCCGAGTACCGCCACCCGTGGAAGTTCCCCGCGGAATATCTTGCCTGACGGTCAGCGGTGTTTATTGACTCTCAGAACAGTGATGCCGTTTAGCTGCCGCCGGAACGGCGGCGAGTGCTTGGGCCGACGTGCCGTCGGCCGCTAAACGCCCACGACTTTACTTCTCTGAGACGCAAGAGATCTTCTCCGTGAGGCCGCAAGACCATGACCTTGCCTGCCAGGACGCTTACCCGGACCCAGTCCCGCCAGGTCGACCGGCGGGCGATGGAAGAGTACGGCATCTCCGGGCTGGTGCTGATGGAGAACGCCGGCCGGGGGGTCGCCGATCGACTGTGCGCGTTGGGGATCGGCGGGCCGGTGGTGATCTGCTGCGGCAAGGGCAACAACGCCGGCGACGGGTTTGTGATCGCGCGGCACCTGGACCTGCGGGGTTTTGCCGTGCGGGTGTTGCTGTGGGCCGAACCGTCGGAGCTGACGAGCGATGCGGCCGCCAACTTCCGCATCCTCGAAAAGACCGGCGTACCGATCGAGGTCTTCGGCGACGAGCACGATGCGGCCCGATTGGATAAGCACCTGGCCGGCGCGGCGTGGATCGTCGACGCCCTGCTGGGGACCGGGGCGCGGGGAGAACCCCGTCCGCCGCTGGATGCGGTGATCGAGCGGCTCAACGCCGCGGCCGCGGCCAAGCTGGCCGTCGATCTGCCCAGCGGGCTGGACTGCGACACGGGCCAGCCGGCCCGGCAGACCATCCGCGCCGAGGCGACCTGCACGTTTGTGGCGGCCAAGCCGGGCTTCTTCGCACCCGGCGCCGAACAGTACACGGGCCAGGTCTACGTGCTCGACATCGGGGCCCCGCGAAAGCTGATCGAGGAGGTGCTGGGCCAGGGCTATTGACTCTCAGAAAGCTAATGTCACATCGTTTAGCCGTCGCCGGCACGGCGACGCGGGCGTTTCTCTCGGCCGACGTGCCGTCGGCCGCTAAACGGCATGTGGCATTCTCTTTCTGAGCACCAATAAAGTGGCGCAAGGGCGGCCATTCGGGATTCCGGTCGCCAAGCTCCGGCTTGGAAACCCGGTGGTGGCAATCCGGCTTCGCGGGTTTGGCGACGCAGCGTTTTCCCAAGTGCGTACCCAAACAGAGCTTGGGCACGACACGAGGAGCCTTCGTGCTCACAAGTCGTGCGCCCTTACGGTTCGTTTGGAAATGGAGTATCCTTCGGGGATGAACCCTGCCGCCGCCCACGATCCGCAGATCGGCCCCGTTCCGCCTGAGCGGCAGGCCGAAGCCCTGCGGCTGGTGTTCAGCCGGCTGGCGGAGCGGGACCGCCGGCGGCAACTGGAGACGTTTCTGGCCGCCGCGCCCGGGACCGAGGTCTGCTTATCGGGCCTGCTGGGAGCCTGTCGCCACGGCCGGCTGGTGGGGGCGGTGTTTTCGCAAATTCAGCCAGGCAAAACTGCCGTCCTCTGGCCGCCTCGGATCGTCGTCGGTGAACCGGCGGCCACTGCCGCCAGCCTGCTGGAAACCGCCTGCCGACGGCTGGCTCGGGAACAAATCTACATGGTCCAGGCCCTGCTGGAGACCGACGCCTCGCCGGACGCGGCGGTTCTGCTCGAGGGGGGATTCGAGCGCCTGGCCAAGCTGTTTTACCTGGTCAGCCCAGACGTCGAGTTTCCTGGCCAGCCGCCGTGCGGGTCGCTGGATTTCGAGCAGTATAGTCCGGCCAACCATCCGCGGCTGGCTGGCGTGGTCGAGGCCACGTACGGCCAGACGCTCGATTGTCCCCGGCTCAACGGGGTCCGCCAGATTGAGGACGTGCTGGCCGGATACCGCGCCACCGGCGTATTCGACCCGGAGCGCTGGCTGATCGTGCGGCACGACGGCCGCGACGTGGGCTGCCTGTTGCTCGCCGATCATCCGAAAGATGGGAACTATGAGTTGGTCTACATGGGATTGGCAGCCTCGGTACGCGGGCGCGGATGGGGGATGGACATCGCCCGGCAGGCCCAGTGGCGGACGCGTCAAGCGGGCCGCGCGCGGTTGGTCCTGGCAGTCGACACGGCCAACCAACCGGCACTGAGGATCTATACGGCCGTGGGATTTCGCGTGTGGGACCGGCGGAGTGCCTACGTGAAGGTCTTTCAGTCCGGCAGCACGTGATCTGCACAGGTGCCAGCGTCAGCTTGTCTGCCCCTAATCCGGCAGTGGCGGACGAGCCGCAGGTCAGGGTTTCCAGCCTGACATGGCAATTGTCAGGCCAAATGGCCATGCGTGATTCCGTGAGGTTAGTGGCACCGGCGTCTCGCCGGTGGAAGACATGGACAGACTCGGGGCCCGCGAAACACCGGCGAGACGCCGGTGCCACTCGTCTCTCTGATCATTGGCGTATTCCTCGAATCACGCAACGCCATTTTGGCAGGCCAGCCCTACAGCATCACGGTGCGAGATCGGTTTGACCCCGCCGGGGCGACAACGTCCCCCGGCAAGCGTCCCCCGGGAGGCTCCCTGCCCCTTGCCCACCAGCCGGCCGTTGACAGCGCGAAGGGTCTGTGTTGACAGGCGGCCGGGCCGTTGTGCGTCGTGCGGCGGCAGGGGAGGATTCCGGCGGGCGGCGCGGCGATAGCCGTTTTCCCGGCGATTTCCGGGCTTTATCAGGCATGAGCGTGCCGAAGGCCGCGATCGGCACGGGCCCCGCTGAACAGTTTTTCCACGCCCGTAGCGCAGTCGCTGAAGGATTCGCCGACCGCCGGCCCGGCACGATCCTGCGGCGTTCTCCGCAGATTCGGGCTCCGCCGGACAGTGCCCCAGGAAAATCTTTCGGCCGGACCGCTCGACAGGTTTGACAGCACAGCTAGCAACGCTAGAATCAACCGCGAGCGACGGAGACAACCGAGGAACCAAGACGGCGGCAGGCCGTCGAAGTAAGTGCCCTTTTTCCGATATCGTTTCGTACCGGGCGGGTTGAACGAACTCCTGCCCAGCGGGTGGGATCGTGCAGAGGAAGGTGCGCGCCGGGGATGGATCGCAAGTGAGCACGGACGATATGGAGATCGTATCAGCCCTGCGGGCCGCGCTGGCCAAGGAAGTTGGCAGAGATCGCTTCGAGCTGTGGTTCGGCGCCAGCACGCGGCTGGAGCTCAACGGCCACAGCCTGACCATTGGCGTGCCCAACACGTTTTTTCTGGAGTGGATTCGTGCGAACTTTCGCCGGGCGATCGAGGCGGCGTGTGTTGAATCGCTGGGCCACGCGCCGGTGTTGAAGTTCCACGTCGACCCCAGTCTGCCCGATCCCCAGGCCGGGCCGAGCCTGCCGGCGGGCAACGAGGCGGTGATCAAGTATCCCGGCTTGGCAAGCGGGGGATCGGCAGGCGAGGCTGTGCCGCCGAAGCCGGCCGTGACAAGCGGCCCCGTCGCGGCGAACGGCCCTGTCGCGGCGAGCCGCCGCAAGTTTGCCTCCCTGAGCACGTTCGTTTCGGGGCGGAGCGACGCGTTGGCCCTGGCCTCTGCCGAGGCGGTCGCCCGCCGCCCCGGCGAGATGACTCCGCTGCTGATCCACGGGCCGACCGGCGTGGGCAAGACGCATCTGCTGGAAGGGATCTGGACGGCGGTGCGAAAGAACTGCCGCCAGCTCACGGCGATCTATCTCTCGGCCGAAGAGTTTACCACCTACTTCCTCGAGGCCCTGCGGGGGAGCGGGCTGCCGAGCTTCCGCCGCAAGTATCGCGGCGTGGATCTGCTGATCCTCGACGACCTGCAATTCCTGGCCGGGAAGCGGGCCACACAGGTCGAGCTGCTGCACACGGTCGATACGCTGTTGCGGCAGGGGCGGCAGTTGGTCTTTGCGGCCGACCGGTCGCCCGTCGAATTGGACGAGCTGCTTCCCGAACTGACCACCCGGCTGGAAGGCGGCATGGTCTGCCGCATTGAACCGCCCGACTACGCCACCCGCCTGGGAATCCTCGCCCAGATGGCCGCCCGGCGCCGGCTGGACGTCCCGCCGGAGGTGCAGCAGTTCATCGCCTCGCGGCTCAGCAATCATGCCCGGGAGCTCTCCGGGGCACTCTGCCGCTTGCAGGCCACCAGCCAGGCGCTGGGCCGGCAGATCACGCTGCCGCTGGCCGAGGAGGCGTTGGCCGAGATGATCCGCCAGAGCAGCCGGGTGGTGCGGCTGCCGGACATCGAACGGGCGGTCTGCGACGTGTTCGGCGTCGAACCGGCCAGCCTGCACTCCGACCGCAAGGCCAAGCGAGTCAGTTACCCGCGGATGCTGGCCATGTGGCTGGCCCGAAAGCACACCCGGGCGGCGCTGAGCGAGATCGGCGAGTTCTTCGGCCGCCGCAGTCACAGCACGGTGATCTCGGCCCAGAAACGCGTCGACGGCTGGATGGCCGCCGGAGAGACGCTGGTCCTGGCCGAGCGGACTTGGGACGTCGACGAGGCCATCCGGCAGGTGGAGCGGAAACTGCAAGCGGGCTAGCGTTAGGGATTAGGGATTGGGGATTAGGGATTGGCGTCCGGCGCCAGGCGTCATTCCGTCAATCATCAATCATCAATCATCAATTAGCCGGTCACAGGCCGCCATCCCTCACACGAGCTTGGTCACGCCGGGCATGGCGATCTTGTAGCGGCCGTTTTCGTCGGGCAGGGTGGGCGGATCGGCGTTCCAGGCGTAGCTTGTCGGCGAGAGGTCCTGCTTGGAGTTGATCGCCTCCTCCCAGGTGATCGTCTGCCCGGTGTAGTCGACCATCCGGCCGAAGATGGCCAGCATGGTGCTCAGCGCCATGTAGCTGCCGTTGTTGATGGTCTTGCCGGAGCGGATGGCCTGAAACAGCGCCTGGTGCTCGCTGACGTACATGCTCGCCTGTTTCAGTGCGCGATCGGCGCGCCAGGGATTCGCGCCCGTGATCTGGTAATCGTTCAACACGTTGCAGACGCCCTTGGTGCCGAAGAAGTAGTCGGTCACCTCTTCGCTGCAGCCGGCCTGTTGGCGGCAGTAGGAGTACATCTTGGCGCCGCTGGCGTATTCGTAAACCACGGCGTGGTGGTCGTAGATGTCGCCGAATTTTGGCTCGGTGCGGACCTGCCGTCCCCCCAGGCCCCAGGCCTTCACCGGCGGCTTGTCGCCCATCGCCCAGGAGCCCTTGTCCAGGCTGTGCACGTGCTGTTCGACGTTATGGTCGCCCGAGAGCCAGGTGAAATAGTACCAGTTGCGCATCTGGTAGGCCATTTCGGTATCGTCCGGTTTACGGCCGCGGTGCCAGAGGGTGCCGGTGTTGTAGGTTTCCTGGATGGCCAGGACGTCGCCGATGGCCCCGTCGAGCACGCGTTTCATGATCTCTTGCGTCGCAGGGAAGTATCGCCAACACAGGCCGGAGACGAGGTTGAGGTTCTTCTTTTTGGCCTCCTCGGCCGTGGCCAGCACGCTGCGGACGCCGGGTGCGTCGACGGCCACCGGTTTTTCGCAAAAGACGTGTTTGCCGGCGTCGATGCAGGCCTTCAGTTGCAGGGGGCGAAAATGAGGCGGCGTGGCCAGGATGACCACGTCGACCCCGCTCTCAATGACCTTCTGGTAGCCGTCGAATCCGGCGAAGCAATGATCGTCGTCGACGGCAACCCGCTCGCCCACGGCCCCTTTCAACCCCGTCAGGCCCTGCCGCAGCCGGTCGTCGAAGGCGTCGGCCACGGCGGTGAGAATGCAGTTCTTATCTGCGCTGAGCGCGTCGCCGACGGCACCCCTGCCCCGACTGCCGCAGCCGACCAGGCCCACTTTCAAGGTGTCGTCGCCGGCGGCGTGGGCGCTGCGCTCAAGGGCCAAGCCGCCGGTCATCGCCGCGGCGGCCGCTGCGGTCGAGGTCTTCAGGAAGTCACGCCGGGAGGGCCGCGGAAATGTTTGTGTCGCGTCTGGTTTGGCCATGATTGGCTCCTTCAAGGCAGGAAGAAAACGGGGTGGCGCTGGGGGGGAAGGGGTGATCCCCGCCGGCCGGTGAAGGAAACGATCCCGGCGGCCGGTGAAGGTCACCGCATACAAGATAGTCAAGGGTGTCCGGGAATTCAAGGCTGTGGGAGGCGACTCGAGCCGGTTGCGTTGTGCGGGAGTTGTTCGCAGGCGGCAGCTTGTGGCGGAGCGGGAAAGACACTAAGAGCTTATCCTAGAACCAATGGACGCATGAACACGTAGAACATTCCGTGGGGCGGAATTTCGGCCTGGCACGGAGGGTTCTCACGTGAAGAAGGAGTTTCGTGGTTGCAGTTGGATGATGTCGGATGCATTTTGGCGGCACGTCCAGCCGCTCTTGCCCAAATACCCGCGCTCGCCGCATGGCGGTCGGCCGCGGGCCAATCTGCGGCAGGTGATGAACGGCATCTATTACGTGCTTCGCACCGGTTGCCAATGGAAGGCCGTGCCAAAGTACTACGCCTCCGGTAGCACGGTCCATCGGTACTTCCAAGAGTGGCCGGCGCCAATGTGCATGATCAGCGACTCGTCGAAGCCACTCTCGATAGCATCCCCGTCCCACGACCGCGACCGAGCCGCCGACGCC
>Ga0315277_10011625_pt1 | contig 11073 bp, 9 predicted proteins | sample YL17G05_15_MG_FD_203695 | JGI IMG/M metagenome (GOLD analysis project Ga0315277, IMG submission 203695) | Sediment microbial communities from Yellowstone Lake, YNP, Wyoming, USA - YL17G05_15 | ecosystem: Environmental > Aquatic > Freshwater > Lake > Sediment | place: USA: Wyoming | collected... | reverse complement strand
GATGTCAAAACCGGAAGGGTCTATGGAATGTTTTAGATTGGTAGGGGCGAGGCTTGCCTCGCCCATCATGGAGGGCAGGGCAAGCCCTGCCCCTACATAAATCCATCCAAAGAGCCGGGCTTTCAAAAAGCCCGGCTCTTTTTTCTTGGCCTGCTTAATGATAGACTAAATCCAGAAGTTATGAGAAAAAAATCTTTTAAACTCAAAAGCCCGCTCTTTTTACTCGCAGCCCTGATCGGAGCCGGGGCGCTTGCGGCCAATTTCATCTCCTTTTTTGTCCGCGATCCCAAAACCGCGGTCTATGACCTGAAAGCCGAGGTGCCCCGGGACGCGCTCTTTTTCAAGCCCTACTCGGACACGCCTCATACCGAGGGCATCTATTTGCAGTTTGATTCGGAAAACGGATATGACTTTTATTCCCACTTTATTTTCGCGGACCTGGGCAGGTTCTTGAACAAATCTATGATTGATTACAAGCTCCATTACCCGGACGGGACTTATAAAGTTTTCGGAACCAAATTTGACCGCGAAGAATGTTCCTTTGCCCGGGACCGCTTTGAATGGAAGATCGGGCCCAACTGGCTCAAAGGCGATAGCGCCCTGCACCGTTTGCACATAGATTCCGGACCGCTCAAGCTGGAGATCAATCTCAAGCCCCTGGTTCCGTTCTATCGGGTCGGAGACAACGGGATGATCTATGTTGAGCCTAAGCGCAAGCAATATATGCAGCTCACCTATTTCCCGCTCTATGAAGCCAACGGCTCGATCCGGGACGGAAACACGGTGATCCCCATTTCCGGCTGGGGATATGGCAACTATTCCACCACCAACTTCAACCTGTACGGTGCCACCTCGCTCCATACCGCGCTCCGCTGGCAGAAAGACGGCCTGGGGTTTGACTTCCACGATTATCAGGCTCCCCCACAATTCGGCGGCAACTGGTTCGGAGTGCTGATGGTCTATGAGCAGGGAAAATTGATCCAGGTGAATCAGAACTATACCAAGCAAATTCTGGAGAAGGTGATTGAGCCCAAGACCGGGATCAAAGTGCCCATCGGCTATTGCCTGACCAGCAAGGCTCAGGGAGTAACCGTCAAGATTGAATTCACCGGGGTCAAGCTGACCGACTACAACGATCCCCTGGTCTGGCTCGGAAGTCTGGAGAAAAAACTGATCCAACTGGTCACCAACCCGCCCCTGGATCTGCGCTTTGACGGCAGGGTCAAATTGACTCTCACCACTGAGCAGGGAACCATCATCAAACAAGGTCCTGGCCACGGCCTGGCGCTGGTCAGCCAATAAATGGGGTCAGGTCTCTACATAGAACATAAGGCTTGACAGGTCTTTCCGGGTCTGATATAGTTTAATTATGGCGAGGCCTTGGCGGATCCAATTTGAGAATGCGACCTATCATATCACGACCCGCGGCAACAACTGGCAGGAAATTTTTTTGGACGACGGGGATCGGGTTATTTTTCTGAAACTGCTTAATCGCGCCATCACGCGCTTCAAGCTGGAAGTTTTCGCCTTCACCCTGATGAGCAACCACTTTCATCTTTTCCTGCGCACGCCCGAGGCCAATCTCATCCCAGCCATGCATTGGCTGAACGGCACCTATACGGTTTATTTCAATTTCAAGCACAAGCGGATCGGCCACCTTTTCCAGGGCCGGTATAAATCGGTCCTGGTTCTGGGCGACGCTCATTGGCTTCACCTGAGCATGTATGTCCATTTGAATCCGGTCCGCGCCGGCATGGTTCAAAATCCGGCTCATTATAAATGGTCCAGTTTCCTTGACTATGTCAGCCCTAAGCCGCGCTTCGGATGGCTCAAGCGGGACGAGATTCTTTCCCGCTATGGCTCGTCCCGGATGGCGCGGCTCCGGAATTATCGCAAGGAATGTCTCTCCCTGGCCGGGTCCAAGCCTTCATTCGTGGAACAGTTGAAAAGAGGAATCGTGATCGGACCGGCCGCGCTCAAGGAAGAGCTTTTGAAGAAATACCGCCCTGCAGGCAAGGCCGAGGAGGTTACTGAATATTCCCAGGCGAAAAGAAAATCAATTGATCCGGACTGGGAACTCAGACGCGTGGCCAAAGTCTTCGGAGAAAAACCGGAACGATTGAAGAATCGGGGCCGAAACCTTCCGGCCCGGCTGGCTGCCTATCATCATTTGGTGGAACACTGCGGAATGAGTATGGCGGAAGTGGCCGGCCTCATGGGCGTGGGCCCCAAGGCGATTTCCATCGGCATCCGCCGGTTCGGGGAATCCCTGAGCAAAGACCGGGGACTGCAAGCGCGGATGAAAGAGTTAAGTTCTATGTAGAGGCCTGACCCCATTATGACGATGACAAGCCGGGAGCGAGTTTTGGCGGCAGTCAAGGGTTTGCCCCTTGACCGAGTGCCGGTGATGTATTGGCTCAATCCGCATGCGGCTTGCAAATTGATCGCGGAGTATCAGCCGGCGCAAAGCGCATTCTGGAATTTTCTGGGCCGGAGGTTCTGGAAGCGCTTCAATCAAAAGGGCGGATTTTTTTCAGAAGATACCAAGCGGGCTTTGCCGCTTTTGCTCCAGGTCTATGCCAACAGCAATTATCCGCTGGAGCTGGCCGCGGACCTGGCCAACCTCCCGTTCGGGACCGCAAATTTTTGGGGAAAGCTTTATCGCGAAAACGGCAAATTGCGCGCCAAGGACGCGCTCGGCTCTATCCGGGGAATGGGCGGAATTTATCTGGAGGTGATCAAACCCGCGATTCAGGAGATCCAGGATCTGAAAAATTTCAAGTTCCCGGACGCAAGCTCGGACGAGCATTATGCGCGCATCGCCAAGTTCCGGAAAGCGCATCCGGAGGCCTGCATTTTCACGGACAATTTCGGCGTGCAGGACCTTCCTGCCACCCAGATCTGGGAGATGAGCAAATTTATGCTGGCGATGTATGACTATCCGGAAGTGGTCAAAGAATTCCAGACCAAATTCGCGGACTGGAACATCGGGATCGCCAGAAAAAGCCTCCAGGCTGGCGCCGACCTGGTCTTCATTTATGACGACTACGGATACACGGGCCAGACCTTGATCTCAATGAAAATGTGGAAGGAGTTCACTTATCCGCAGCTCCAGCGCCAGGTGGAGGCGGTGCACGACGCCGGCGGCATCGTGATGCTTCATTCCTGCGGCTATCAGATGCCGTTCCTGGAATATTATGCGGCGATCGGAGTGGACATTCTCCAGACCTTTCAGCCCAAAGCCGGAAATGATTTTGCCCAAGCCTATGCTCAATACGGAGACCGGCTCTGCTTTAACACCGGCATTGACATCCAGCTCGGAGAGAGTATGACCCCGGAAGAGTTGCGCTCAAGCATCCTTGCCGCGTATCGGATCGGCGGCAAAAAAGGCCGGCACATCCTGGGAATGACCCATATGCTCCAGTACACCATGCCTCTGGAAAATATCCGGACCATCTTCCAGACCGTCCGCGCCATCCAGGCCGGGGAGCATAATTGAAAAGGATCCCGAGCAAAACCTAAAATCTTTTTCATCGCTCCATTATATTTCAAAGCTGAAAGCGGCTCAAAATCTTCTCGGACTCAAAATGATTGACACCATCTGACCGGCAAAAAGCTTGCTAAATCCCCGGAAATCTGTTAAGGTTCAAGTAGATCAGGGGGTGGAAAATGGGAGTAAACCCGAAATTATTGGAAAAGCTGGTGTGTCCCAAATGCAAAGGACCGCTGAAGATGCTCGGGGATAGCGAGGCGCTGGATTGTGAGAAATGCCGGCTTCGGTACAAGATTGAAAAATATCCGAACGAGGTCTTCATTCCGAATATGATCATTGAGCAGGCCGAACCGATTTCCGAAAAAAATAAATGAACCAGTGCAGAACCTGACTGATGATAAAATAAGAATCCTGGTCGTCCAAACCGCGTTCCTCGGAGACATCATCCTGACCACGCCGCTCCTGAATGCCCTCAAAACCGCATTTCCCGATTCGCATCTGGCTTTGCTCACCACTCCGGTCGGAAAAGAAGCGCTTTCCGGATCAGCCGAGCTGGATGAGATCTTGAGCTACGACAAAAATGGCGCGGACCAGGGGCTCCGGGCTTTTTTCCAGAAGGTCAAAGAACTGCGCGGCAAAAGCTTTGGCCTTGGTTTAAGCCCGCATCGCTCGTTCCGGACCGCGCTTCTTCTGGCATTGAGCAGAATCCCGGTTCTGGTCGGATTTAAAGGTTCTGCGCTCAGCCGGATTTATCATTTCCGGATGGAGCGGCCAGAAGAATTGCACGAGGTTGAGCGGAATCTCAAATTGCTTCTCCCCGTGACCGCGCTCCCGGAAAATTTTTCCGCCCAAATCAAACTTCCAATGCCAAAAGATTTTGAGCCGGCGCGGTTTGGAGTCAAGCCCGGGGATAAGCCCTTGATCGGATTTGCGCCCGGCTCAGCCTGGGAGACCAAAAGATGGCCCGCGGAAAAATACGCGGAGCTGGCCCGGCTCCTGAGTAAAAAGCTGAACGCAAAAATTTTGCTCCTGGGCGATGACAAGGATGCGGAGCTATGCTCGGAAATTGATAAACTCTCCTCCATTTCCTTGCTCAACCTGGCCGGCAAGACCGGCCTGAAACAACTGTTCGGGATCATCTCTAAACTTGACCTCCTGGTCTCAAACGACAGCGCGCCCGTGCATATCGCCTCGGCATTCTCAATCCCGACCGTGGTCATTTTCGGGCCGACGGTTCCGGCCTTCGGCTTCGGACCCTGGAAAAATCCCCATCGGATCATTCAGCGCGAGCTTCCCTGCCGGCCCTGCCATCACCACGGGCCAAGAGAGTGCCCGGAAGAACATTTTAAATGTATGATGGCGATCACGGCGGAAGAGGTTTTTTCCGCGGCAAACGAACTTTTGAGAGAAAGGAATCCCCGTCCGGCCGGGTAAGATGATGGAATTCAGGAAAGTCCAAAGAGGGCGCTGGCGATGGGAGTTGGCCCCGGAATTCTGGCCGGTGGAATCCGAATTATTTTCCCAGCTTCAAGACCCGAAGAAAGATTTTCGCGCCCGGCTGATCTTTCGGCAAGGCAAGGAATCCTGGTTTGAGACTAAAGTGGCTCATCCGCGATTGCCCGCCCTGGTCTGGATCCGCCTCCGGGATTACACCGAGCTCAGCAGTTTTAACTTCATCTGGAGGTCCTCCCGATTGGAGAAAAGCTTTCAGGTGATGAGTCAACTCAGCCCGCAAAATTCCGCGCTGGCGCGGCCCTATGCCTATGGCCGGAGGCGGAAGGGCTGGAGAATTGAGAGAGAGGCGGTGGTTTTTGAGCCCTTGACTCATTTCCAGCCGCTCAGCCGGTTTTTAAGGGAAAATTTTGACTGGAGACGATCGCGCAATTCCCGCGAGGATAAAAAGGAATTGATCGCTAAATTGACTTTCTCTTTGCGCGAAATTTTTCTGAAAAAAATCCTGCCCGGCCCGGATTCCAGAATTGATGATTTATTATGCAGGCTGGAGCAAGACCTGAGAATCGTCTTCCGCCTCCCGGAGCAAATCCAGCTCCCGGACCGAAAACCGGAATCTTTGGTTTCCTTTTTGGCCTGGCTTTATCTGGAGCTCCGGCCCTGTCTTCCGAAAACTTATCTGCTCAGGTTTTTGCGGGATTTCCTTCAAACCGAGGGCTTAAATCAAAAACAGATCAGCTCAAAAATTCAGGAGATCTTTATTTCGGCCGATCAGATTCTTGACCGGAAAATAAAAAAGATGAAGCAAGACTTCTGGCGCAAGAAATTATCCTTCTTCTGGTTTGAGATCAAAGGCGCCCGGATTTTTGTCCACTATTCCCTTGACCAGAATCAGGTTCTGGAGCTGATCCCGAGCCTGGCTCTGCTCAGCCGGAAACGGGAGAAGGTCCGGGTCAAGCCGATCGGGGAAAAAGAGCCGATCGCGTGTGATTTAACGGCGATTCCGGGCCGGCGCGGCCCGGATCATCCGGTCAGTCGGGCGTTTCTCTTCAGCCTCCGGCTGGAACTGGAGAATATTCCGCATCAGGCGCCCCTGGTCGGGGTTGAGTCCAGCCGGGGCGATTTTTTGATTTCTCTGCCTTTAAGCTCAACCAGTATGGGTCTGAATGAGTATCTGGCGAGACTGTTGGCCGACGAGCTTTCCGGAAGAAGCGGCCGGGATCGGAAATTTTTGCTCCGGCTGGCGCATCTGCTCTTAACCCTGCACGAGCGGGGATTGGTTTATGAGCAGCCCCAGGGCGATGAAATCTGGGTGGAAGAATTGCCCGAGGGGAGAATGAATTTTTATCTCGCGCATCTGGAGCGGCTGCGCGCCGTGGGTCAACTGGAAGCCGAATTTGCCGGGAAAAATTTGTTTGAAATATTTTCCTCCCTGCCGCTCTCCGAGCCGGATTCTCTGGTCATCCTGGAGGAATATTTAAGGCACACCAGGAAGTTCCAGGGCTTGAAGACGAATTTCACGGAATATCTTCATTTAATCCGAAGGGCAAGGGTTTGAAGATGAAAGATCAATTGAAATTGCTGATTTACGCGCCCATCCGGTGGCTCAACGCCGAGACCGAATACATCCTGATCTTGTGCCGGAGGCTCAAGGAGCGCGGGGTGGAAATCGTGGTTATGGGCTCGGCCGGGAACCCGATGCTGGAAGAGGCGAGGCAGGCGGGTTTGCGAATTGAGGATCGGTTTGATCTGCTGACGCTCAATCCCTGGAAAATCGCGGTCACCGCGGCGAGGCTCAAGAAGTGGATGGAACAGGAAAAATTTGACATTATTGACATTCATCGCTCTGAAGGTTTTGTCATTCTTGCTTCGGTGGCCAAAAGGCTCCATCCCCGGCCGGCCTTGATCCGAACCCGGCAGGATATGCGGCCGGCGAGAACCGACCCGATCAATCGCTGGACTTACCGCTCAATGGATAATGTGATTGTCTCCAATCAACTCCTGGCCGAGGACTTGATCGCCCGGCTCAAGTTGGATCCGGCCAGGGTTCGGGTGATTTATTTCGGGATCAATCCCGGGGAATTCAGGCCCTTCAAATCTCCCGAAGAAATGCGCCCGGACCTTGGCATTCAACCGGAATGGAAATTGGTCGGCCTTTCCGCCCGACTCGCCGTAGTCAAAGGCCACCGATATTTTCTGGAGGCCGCTCGGAAAATCTCAGAAGAGCTCCCCAACGCGCGGTTTTTAATTTCCTATCGGAGCATAGAAAAAGAATGCGATTTCCTGGACCGCCTTTCAAAAAGCCCGCTCAAAAATAAATTTTTCGTTTTCGGGCCGAAACAAGACCGGGCCGATCTCCTCAACCTCTGCCAAGTCGGAGTCCTGAGCTCGGTCGGAAGCGAGGCGAGCAGTCGCGCCTGCCTGGAATGGATGTCCCTCAAAAAACCGGTGGTCGCAACCCGGGTCGGGGTTCTGCCGGAATTGGTGATTCCGGCTGAAACCGGGTACCTGGTGATGCCCAGAGATTCTAATGGATTGGCCGGCGCCATCCTGAAATTGCTCCAGCATCCGGACCGAGCCAAGGAAATGGGCGAGCGTGGCTATCAAATTTTTATGGAGAAGTTCCAGGAAAAAGCTATGATTGAGAACACCCTCCAAATTTTTTCTCAGATCATAAAAAAGTAATCTTTCCCAAGGCAAAGACACCAGGAACCCAAAAATTTTTACTCTTGCCTTTTTACTTTCTTAACCCGCCGGATTTAAAGCTTAGACCTGACCATTTGTCAAAAGGACGCAAAGAATTTTTCGCTTTCTTGAAAAGTCAAAAGTCAAGGTCTGACCCCTCTGGCAAGGTCTGACCCCTCTGGCATCAGATCATAAAAAAGTAATCTTTCCCAAGGCAAAGACACCAGGAACCCAAAAATTTTTACTCTTGCCTTTTTACTTTCTTAACCCGCCGGATTTAAAGCTTAAAGGTCTGACCCCTCTGGTCCGCTGATCCGCTTTTTCAGTTTTCCCCTGACTGGCTCCGCGGTTTTCAAATTCTATTGGTTCGGGTAAAATGAGGGGGACGAGGAAGACAGGAAAGGATAAGGAGCCTGAAGCACAGGATGGAAAGAGATAAGCGCTATCTGGAAATCATTTTGCGGCCGATTCGGCTCTGCGAGAATTATCGGCCGAGGCTGGGGGTTGGCAGAAAAGGGGGCATTTCGCTGGCTGAATTTCAAAAGCTCTATCGGAGCGACCCCTTTTATTCCTGGCTCGGCCTGGATCATCGCCTGATGTATGCCGCGCATAAAGCGGCTGGCGGTATGACCAGCATCTATCGGCAAATCGGGATTGGCTGTGAATCGTTGGTGCGGGCTATTCTTCAGGATGAGCTCGGGCTGACTGAAGAGGAAAGCAATTGGTCTTATACCATTAAAGGCTTGAATCAAAAGACCAGAACCCTTTCTCTTGATGCCAGAATCTCTTTGGGTTCAATCCGAGACAGAGGAAAAACCGAAAAAATGAAGCAATGGATCAAAGGTATTTCCCAAGAACTGGAAATTGATTCCAGGATCGCCCGGAAACTGCAAGGAGTGGTTTTTGAGGTCCGGCAGGGGTACAAGAGCAAGGATTCCAAAAGACAGAACGCGGATCTTGCCAACGCGGCAATGGCTTATACTCAAGCCTATCTCCCCTGCGTGCTGGTGATGTCAACCCAGATTGATAATGATCTGGTTATCAGATACCGTCTGGAAAAATGGGCAATCCTCACTGGAAGGCTCGGCAAGACCGGTCCTTTGGATTCCACTTATGCTTTCTTTCGGGAGGTTATTGGATATGACCTGGCTCATTTTTTCAGCCGGCACCAGGCGGTTTTTCACAAAGAAGTCAATCAAGTCCTGCAATCCCTCCTGGGGGCTAAGTGATGATGCCCAATGAGACGGCAATCAACGGCATTGGGCAAAGAGCGGATCTGACCTTTAAATACAATCTTGCTTCGGGCAGACATGGCTGGCTGAGGCTGACTCCCGCCTATTCGGTCAAAATTGTTGAAGACATACTTAGGGAATATAAGAAAAAGCTCTTCGTATTGGACCCCTTTTCCGGAACCGCCACCACCACGCTTTGCGCGGCGAGCCGGGGACATTTTGCTCTTTCCGTGGAGATTAACCCTTTTCTGGTATGGCTGGGTCAAGCCAAGCTCTCCCAATACTCTCCCGAAGACCTGGTGCTGGCTAAAGAATCCGCCCAAAGGATGGAAAATCTAATTTCCAGCCAACAAATTGCGCCCGTGCCCCCTCCTCCGATTTCAAACATAGAAAAATGGTGGGAGCCCGGGGATTTGCTTTATCTGCGGCAATTGCGAGCCTGCCTGGATGATCTTAAATTTGATAATAACCGGGCTAAAAACCTTCTGGAAACAGCTTTTTGCAGAACTTTAATCGGACTTTCCCGTGCCGCGTTTAATCATCAATCCCTTTCCTTCCGGACCCCTGGAAAAATCCGTCTCCAAGAGGGATTTTGGAGCAATAAAGTTTTGGGTAAAGCTGTTTTCAAAAAGGAATTGGATTTTATTCTCAACTCCGCGTTGCCCAACCCGGAGGGAATAGGCAAAGTCATCAAAGGAGACGCCCGGGCGATGGATCAGTCTCTGGATCGGGATTTTGATCTGCTGATCAGCTCTCCGCCGTATCCCAACCGGATTTCCTATATCCGGGAACTGCGGCCGTATATGTATTGGCTGGGCTATTTGAAAAACTCCAGACAAGCCGGCGAAATGGATTGGGAAGCCATCGGCGGCACCTGGGGGATTGCCACCAGCCGGCTGTCCAAATGGAAAAGGAACTCCTCGGCCTTTTCGCCTTTGTATCTGGAAAGAATTATCAAGGCGATTTCCGAGTCGGATACGGTTTCAGGTTCCTTGTTATCCAAATATATAGATAAGTATTTTGAGGATATTTGGCAACATCTGGTTTCGGCGAAAAAAATAATGAAGCCCAAGTCAGCCATTAATTACATCGTCGGGAATTCCAAATTTTATGATATAGTGGTGCCAGTTGAACAAATCTACCGGGATATGCTGAAAGAAGCTGGTTTTAAAAAAGTGGAAGTCCGGATTCTGCGGAAAAGGAACTCAAAAAAGGAGCTATTTGAATTTCAGGTAAGCGCACGATTATGAAAAAGAGAGAAAAGCGGCAGGATCAGGCTTGGGACTGGCACTAGCTGCAAGGGTCATCATAGCTGCAAGGGTCAAACCTTGACATTTGATATTTCTGCGTAAAGGAAAATTGGATTCTCCCTGTTCATCTGTGTTTCAATCGCAGACAGGGGTGTCCGCGTCCCAAGAATTCCTTGCGGCCTCTGCCTTTCGGCCGTGAGCCCTGGGCCGAATGGCGTTCTTTGCGCTTATAGAAAAAGTGTTTAATCCCCTTAAACATAATCCACTATTTCTATAGACATTTGCAACAAGGGTCGCAGGACACGCGTCCAGCCTTCGTAGCCGTTTCATCCTTCGCAGTAGCAGTTCTACTGCTACGGAGAATGGAAGCCTACTACGGCGGAGTAGGCTGTCCCCCTGGACCCAATTTTTTCCTGACAGTCATTTTTAGCGTTTATCAAAAAAGCTCAATCGTTTAACCTGGTTAAACAAAATAGACTATTTCTAGACCTTCTATAACTCATTGAAATTGCAGGGGAAAGAATTTTTTTGAAAATATCGTTTACTAATCTTAAACAGGAAAATTGTGTGAAAATTGGAGATTTGGTTTTAAAATCAAATGTTTGGGCGATTATTAAAAAGGAACAAATTTCGTATATATGGGGGGACCTCGCGTTTTTAACGCGAGGGTTCGTCTTAAAGTTTCGGAGTTTAGGAGTTTCGCAGTTTCTAAGTTGGGGGAGCCGGAAGAGGAGGTGATGGCGGCGCCGGGCTTTGGATTCCAAACTTCTAAATTCATAAACCCGAAACTCCGAAACAATGCTCTTTATCAACTTGTTCAATCCCGAGCGAATCGGGAAAGACCCATCCGGCTGGATGATCGCGGCGACAACTCATGTGCTCATCGTCATCACGCGCGGCAGAGCCAAGGTAACGGCGGGGAAAGGTTAAATGGTAAAGGTGTAAATGGTAAAAGGAATTC
>Ga0315277_10011622_pt1 | contig 11074 bp, 9 predicted proteins | sample YL17G05_15_MG_FD_203695 | JGI IMG/M metagenome (GOLD analysis project Ga0315277, IMG submission 203695) | Sediment microbial communities from Yellowstone Lake, YNP, Wyoming, USA - YL17G05_15 | ecosystem: Environmental > Aquatic > Freshwater > Lake > Sediment | place: USA: Wyoming | collected... | reverse complement strand
ATTTCCACTCGAAGTTGAAGATGTCATCAGCCGTCCCGTAGAGGCCGTCATAACCGGCACTGAGAAGGATATAGGAGTCGTCCCGGTAAGGTCGGGACGCGTCGCTGATCATGTGATTTCGCGTGTTCAGGTAGAACCGCTTGGGATTGGCGAGCGGGTGGACTACGTTGGGGTCGCCAGGGACGCCGAGACTGATCAGTGCGAGATTGTCTCTGTAGTCATAGATGTTGTTCACATCGTCCGGATTGTCAGGATCGTGCCTCGTGCCGGAGAGGTCGGCGCGATAATAGAGGATTGGCATGCCGACCTTCTTGCCGCTCGGGCGCTTGTGCACGAAGGTGTCGCACAGAACAAGCGCATTCTCAGGAAATGGGCCTGTCTTGCCACTGCCGTAAATATCCACGAGGCTGAACACCCTGGCGCTCTCATTTGCCAGGAAGGGCCCGAGCCTGGCACGGAGGGTGTCCCTTGTGTACAAGGGTGCGAAGGTACCTGGATTCAGGCCGTCAGCCCGGAAGACCGAGTCGCGATGAAAGCCCATCGAATCCTGCCCCATCACAGCCTCCGCCAGCTTCATGGCCCCGCAATACGGCGTACCGGTCACGTCATTCGCATCCGAAGGAGGGTACCCTCTATGTTCATTGTTGAACAGCTCAAGTGCGGCATCAAGGGAATGAAGCTGGGCTTTCTGCCTAACAAGGCGTGCATAGCCATTGGAGCCATGCCACGGCCAGAGTAGTATGAGAACAGCGAGCAACGCAAGCAGTAATAATAGCCAGCCTCCGATGCGACCACTCCTGCGTAGCAGGATCGCTCGTGTCATGTACGTTTCCCTCCAAATGCACTACCTGTCTGCATCGTCACGGCCGACGCGACGAGCGAGCGGCTATGCCTCAGCCCTGGAGGACTTCGAGCTTGTCGGGGTGGAGGCGTTCGAGCTCGGGCAGTTGCTTGTGGCCCAGTCTGACGTCGATGATGACGGAGCTGTCGACGTATTGCTCGCTGAGGATCTGGCCGTGAGCGCGGAGGAAGCTCTGCACCTTGCCGTTGGCCTGGCTGCTGAGGACCCGCAGGACGACGTCCCCGCCCCGGTAATACTGTGTGACTCTGCGGCACAACTCGTCCAGTCCCAGGCACGTCTTGGCCGAGATGGACACTGCCTCCGGGTGAAGCGTTTGCAGCAGCTCGAGCCGGCCGATCTCCTTGATCGCATCGACCTTGTTGAAGACCTCCAGGATGGGCTTGTCGCCGCAGCCGATCTCCGACAGGACCTTGTTCACCGATTCCATCTGGTTCATCACTTCGGGGTTGGACACGTCGATCACATGCAGCAGCAGGTCGGCGAAAACGGCCTCTTCCAGCGTTGCCTTGAACGAGGCCACGAGCTGGTGCGGCAGGTTCCGCACGAAACCGACCGTATCGCTCAGGAGCACGTCAGCGCCTCTGCACGGCGCCCATTTCCGCGTGCGGGTGTCCAGCGTGGCGAACAGCCGGTCCTCGGCGAGGACCCCGGCGTCGGTGAGAGCGTTCAGCAACGTGCTCTTGCCGGCGTTTGTGTAGCCGACGATGCAGACCTGGAAGCAATCCTTGCGGCCCTTGATCTCCCGGACCTTGCGCCGATCGATCCCCTCCAACTCATCGCGCAGCTCGTTGATTCGCTTGCTGACGAGCCGGCGGTCGATTTCCAACTGCTGCTCGCCAGGGCCTCGCGTGCCGATGGCGCCGACCGCGCCCGGCGTACCGGCGCCGCCCGCCGCTCCGGCTACCGTGTCCAAGTGCGACCACATTTGTGTTAGGCGGGGGTAGGTGTATTCGAGCTGGGCCAGCTCGACCTGCAGCTTGGCCTGCTTGGTCTGGGCCCGCGTGGCGAAAATGTCGAGGATCAGCTCGCTGCGGTCCACGACTTTCGTCTCAATAACTTCCTCCAACTCACGAATCTGGGCCGGCGACAGGTCATTATCAAAAATAATGACATCCGCCCTATACCGCCTGATCCGCTCCCCAAGCTGGAGGACTTTGCCCTTGCCGATGTAGGTCGAGGGATTGATTTTGCGGAGTTTCTGCTGAAAGCGATCTACAACAATCGCTCCGGCACTCTCGGCCAGGGCGGTCAACTCCGCCAAGTCGTCCGAGCTATCGGAACGCTGCAGATGTGCGGCCACAAGGATGGCCCGCTCTTTCCTGACCTCTAACGTCTGACGCAACTTTTCCAATGAAGAAGGCACCTCCAAATAACGCAGGCATCCTACCACGTTCCCGGCCCCGCTTCAAGCCCCTGGGGGCAGCCTCGCCCGACCTGCGGGCGGCGGGCGCCAAAAATGGCGGCGAAACGGTTTTTGCGCTTGAAGACGGACGATAAGAATGGTAGAGTGCTAGTTTTGAGCTTTCCGACTGGTATATATACGTGCCACAGTTGCCCATGTTTACGGGTTGAAACGGTTTTTAAGGAGTCTAATTAGTGTTAAAAGTCAAGATGCGTTCCGGCGAGTCCGTGCAGCAGATGATCCGGCGTTTCAAGAAGCTGTGCGAAAAGGAGGGGCTGATCCGCGATATGAAACGAACCGCCTATTACGAGAAGCCCTCGGAACGGGAACGCCGACGCATGCGAAAGGCCCAGCGAGCCGTCCGGCACTAAACGATACCGCTCGCGCCAGGCCCCCGCACGCCACCCGAGCAAGCAGAATACCTCGATCCCTGCTCGGTTTTTGTTCTTCCCCCGGAAACCACACCCGACGCGATGGCCGTCCAGCCATTTCGGAACTGCTGCCGGTCTGCCCGGCGGTGGGTGACATGATACACGATTCTCCCCGCGCCCATCGTATCTGCAAACAGTATGGCTCCGCAACCGGTTGAAAATCCCCCAGTCTCTTGAGTCTCCGTTATTCAAGTGGCAGCATCACCTGAAACCGGGATCAAGGCAGGCGCCGCAGGCCCTCCCATCGCACGTTCCATCTTCCGTTGTCGGGAAAGCCCGGGGCGGGCCGGTCGGGACGGCCATCCCAGCCCGCAGCCATCATGGCAACGGCCGTGAGCAGGCCACCGTTACCCGGCAAATACAAAGGCAGCCGGGCCGATTGACAATTGTGCCCGTTCGCCAGCCAGCGGTTCTTGGGCGAGTCCATGAACAGGGCATCCACTGCTCTTTCCGGCTCGCCGAGCCGGGCGGCCGTCATTGCCATCATCGGGTAGTCCCAACCCCACGTGCTCGACCAGTCCCACGTCTGCACAACGCGATCGTACGTCCGCCTCATCACGTTCGGGTCGATCAGCGCCGTGGGCGGGACAAACCCGAACGCGGCCAGCATCGACGGGTGATCGCGGGAAATCGTGTACGGCGGGGTCTCGATTGCCGTGTAGATACCGTCGCGGATGTTCGGCCGTGAAAGCCCATGCAGCACGGCATCCCATTTCGGCTGGCGTTCCAGGCCGAGACGCTTCCGCCACTTCTGTGCGGTCTCCAGACCCCAGTACCAATAGGCCAACTCGAAGGTTGGGTCGAGGTTGCGGGGCCGAGCACGTAGCGGTGATTCGCCTCGTCCCACGCAGCATAAGACGCCATGAATTCAGCCGTCTCGAAGACAATCCGCCGGTACCGCTCCAATGTCCCCCGGTCCGGGCAGGCGCGGTAGCACAATTCGGCGTAATAGATCGGATGCGGTTGCTGCCAGATCAGGAACACCCCGACATTGCTGGGGCTCTCCCGACCATCGGGTCCGACCATCTTCGGCCAGCGAGCCCCCTCGCAGCCCTGCATTGCGGCGGTAGCTTTGGCAGTCGGAAGGATCGACTCATACCACGGCAGACTTCGCTCCAGAAGCTCCAGCCGGTCCCACAGCGCGAAATGCACCGCGTGCCACCAGTGCATCTCCAGGTGGGACTTGCCGAACCAACTGTTGCAGGTCAGCCCGGTTTCCTGCGGCGGACATGACCCGGCGCACTGGATCGCCGTAAGATACTGCGAGAGAACGACGCGCCGTTCCAACTCCGCCGCACGAGGATCGCTGCTGCCGGAGAAATCGATTGCCGCACCCTGCGTCCAGAACTGCGACCAGTGCTCCGCCGCCGCTTTGCGCACCTCGTCGAGATCGGGCAGCGGACCACTGAACGGCGTCGGCGAAAACGCAACGACAACCTCCAACGGTCCGCCTTCCTCCACGTCATTGCGAGGAGCGGAGCGACGAAGCAATCCAGGCTCACCGGGCGTGGTAGATTGCTTCGCTGCACTCGCAATGACGTACTCGTGCTGCGACTTGATCTGGATGTCAGCCCCGTCCATAGATCGAGCGTCTGATGCGTGTTCATCAGGTCTGTGACATTCGTCTGCGAGCCAGCGGATCGGGCTTCTCGAGCGTGACATTATGCCGCGTCACCAGCGCCCGCCGGTCAATCGGACGATCCCGCGAATGCTCGGAGGCCAATGTCGATACGGTCATCAACAAGACATGGCCGGCAAACACGGCAATCAGAATCCATCTCGCGCCGGAACGCCTTTCGCGTGTCATCCCATCATGCCTTCTGCTTGCACCGTCCCACATGATTTGTCAAGCCTTCATGCGGTAGCCCAGCCGGGTGATCAGCCCGGTGAGACCGACTACGAAAAAGGCCATTGCCAGACAGCCGAGGATATTCACGAGCACCGGCAGGTCCGCGCTTTTGTAGAACCTGAGCTGAACGCCGGCGATCCCAGCGATGAGAAAGAGCATGGGATGAAGGATGTAGGCCAGCAACGGGTTGATGCCCGCCGGCCGGACGATGACGCCCCACGCCCGAACCCCGTGCACATCCATGAGCCAGTAGAGCACCGCCCATGTCACAGCCATCAGAAATGCGCACGTGAAACACCACGTCGGGGTTGCCCGGATCTTGTTGATGCCGAACAGCGGGTCGAAAAGCAATGCGGCCGCCGCCAGCCAGAGCCCGAATCCAATGGTCCAGCGCAGACGCTCCCTATGGGTCTGCATGTCTGAGCCGGACGCGACAATGGATCCGAGACAGCAACCGGCCATGCTGATCGAAGCCAGCGAGCCGAGCGACTCGCCGATAGACACGTGTGAGCTCACCCAATTGAATACACCTTCGACCTGTTGTATCCACGGCGTTGCCCACGCCAGCCAGGCCCTCGAATCGACGCGGGAGAACAGGCCCTTCTGCTGGGCGACATAGAGCAGCGCCAGCATCGCCGTGGCTCCGACCAGCCACTCGCGCCGGCGACCGAACGCCAGGTAGATCAGCGAAGCCGTCAGGTACGCCCAGCCGATCAAGCCCAGGATCCCCCACCACGAATGGCGGAGCCAGACCGTGTCACCTGGGACCAGAAGCGGCCCGAGCACCAGGGCTTCGCCCTTTTCCGTGCGGTACGCGAGGGCCAGAGCAATCAGAGCCACGATGCCCACCGCCCGGCCTGCCAGCCATACCTTTCGGCCGAGGCCGGAGCCGCGAGGCGGCGCCATGAATACCAGAATCATGGCCAGATAGGCAAGCAATCCCCAGGAGCCCCGGTACCACGGGTCGTGGTGCTCCATGTTGACCATCATCACGCCCATCACCAGCAACGCCAGGGTCCTCACGAGCACTTTGCCGAGGAGCTGCGCCTTTGTCCGGCCGCTCGCCAACGCACGCTGAAGGGACAACGGGATCGACATCCCCGCGATGAACAAGAACGCCGGGAAGACGATGTCCGGCAGCGTCATGGCATCCGCGTCGATGCCGACGTGCTTCAGCCAGAATGGCGCCCGCCCGACGTCCGCCACATCATTCACGAAGATCATCAGCAGGATTACCAGGCCGCGAAGCGCATCGACCGACGCAACACGCTCGGGCAGACTGGGAGTCGCTGATGGGTCCGCAATTACTATCCCATCGGCGTTATCCGCGGCATGCATCATACAAAGCTGTCTTTCCACGCGGCCCGGTCACCTTCCTGGGCCGACGACTTGGATCGCCCCGGCTTCCAGCAACGGCTCCAGCATGTTGGCGGCGCCGCCGTGCTCCACGATGCGACCACTAACCACGTTATCTATATCGACCCCGGTAAACTCGAGGGCTTTCCCCGTTGGCTTGATGCCCAGCCACGCGCCTTGATGAGTGCCGCGCGCCGTGATTCGAGAGACCACCCAATCCCCTTCGGCGATCTGCTGCTCAATCGTCACGTGAAGGTCGGGGTACACGTCGCGAACGCCAAGCACATGCCTCCTGGCCCCCTCAAGTCCCACGGAGTACCGCACGTTATTGAAGACCTCAACGTAGTCAGGCGAGATGAACTCGGCCAGCTTCGTCACGTCCCCGGTGTTCACGACCTCTTCAATGTAACGGCGAACGAGCAGTTTGTTTTCTTCCATGGACATATCACACCACCTGGGCCTTGAAGCCGCAGAGCTGGCAGAAATCTTTCATCTGATGCTTGTAGTCGCCGTAGAAGAAAATCTGGTGGAAGCCGGGGAAGTTGAGCACTTCCCGGCCGCCGTCGAATTTCACCTTGACCGAGACGACGCATCCGCCGCTCGGCGGGACGTTCATGTTCTCGACGACCGTGCCGGCGGAGATCAGGACGGTGGACCGTGCCTCCTCGCCTGCGGCGCCGTTACGGCCGGGGAGCAGATCGATGCTGGTGACGCGCTGCCCTTTGCGCCAGATGGCCCGCGGCACGGCGTCGCGATTGCCGTGATGATGCCGGATGTCGAAGGGCTCCGGCGGCTCTTTGTAGCTGTTGAGTCGCGTCGGGCAGGAACAGTGAGCGCCGATGATCGTGTCGTCGGCGGTGTCGGCGACCGGGTCCTGCTGGAAGCCCGGCCGGTCAAACAGGTAATGCACGATCACCAGCGACGCGACCGCCCCGTAATCCGCCTCACACGCGGCCGGGATGCCGTCGTCGTTCATGCGCGACCACGCGATGCACGGCAGGCTCACATTCGTCGGTCCCAGCGCTCCGAGGCAGTCCATCGTAATCGCGTCGCCGCCCTCGCGTTTGAGGAACTCGCCCGCGACGTAGTAGCTCTTGAGCCCGTTGACGACGTCCTGGCGGGTCGCACTGATTCGCCGCCGGGCCCGCTTCATGTACTCATCGGCCATCGACTGAATCTCGTCGCTGTCCGGCGTGCGGCGATACTCCTCGATGAATGCCGAGGCGGGAATGTGCCTGAGCGTGATGCCGGTGTCGGACAGCGTCGAATCGTATCGCTTGTCCCCCTGGATCGCCACGCAGCAGGTCCGGCGCATCTTCGCGGCCGCACAGAGCATTTTCATGCCGTACGCCGCTTGCCCGAAATCGTCGGTCGAGTAAACCACACAGCCCGGCGTCTCCGCGAATTCGGCGGTATTCGTCGTGAAGGACGTCCCCAGCGGCGAGTAGATGATCGACGGGATGCCGCACTGGGCCACTTTCTGCGCCGTCGGCCAAGCGTGCTCCTGCCGATCCAGCATCCCCAGCATGAGTCCGTCGGCCTTCGACACTCTGGCTTGCGCTAACCACGCCTGTCCCTCGGCCAGGCTGTAGATCGGCTCTGATTGTAGTTGCAGACTCGCCCCCAACTGTGACGCCGCTTCCTTGACCTTCGCAGCATACATCGCGTGCGCCGCCTGCCCGTCATAAACCGCGCCGGGCCAGAGAATGCCATAGTCGCCCTTCCGCCGCACGAACGCCGCGTACAGCATGGGCCGGTACTTCGCCGCCGGCCCGCACTGCGAGATCGCTCCCGCGCCCGCCCGCTCGCGATTCAACGACGAGCACCCCGCCAGCACCGAGCCGCCGGCCAGCAACGCCGCCGACCCCCTGAGAAACCCGCGCCGGCTGACCCCATCGCATCCATGACAATGCACCGGACATCTCCCAGCCGTCATAGTGACCTCCCGTACTCAAAGCCAGTCAGAGCACCCAACGTCACGCGTGCCCACGGCAGCGCATGGTAAGTCGTGTGGCGGAGAAGTTCAAGGGTTTACCGGCCGGAAGACGGCGTCACCGGCGGGCGTCAACGCCGTGGTGCGGCGGCGGTGCGGGGGATGTAGAATTGTCCAGGGCCCAGGCCGACGCCGCTGAAGGTGGCCGTGGTGCCGTCCAGGGTCTCGGAGACTTCGAGGATTGTGGTCTCGTTGGGGCGGTAGGCTTCGACGTGCCCATCTGTGAAGCCCGCCTGGAGCTTGAGGTGCACGGCGGTGCGGTCCGGCTCGCCCCTGGGATTCTGGACCCAGAAAGTGGGTGCCTCATGGGTTTCGGCGGCGACTTCGGCGTGCGGGAAGCGCTCGCAGCTTCCGAATGCGTCGGGGCTTCGCCAGTGATTGAAGCCGAAGTAGTCGCTGGTCAGCAATCGGCTGCATCCGGGTGCACCGGCGTCGATCCGCGGGCCGCGAAAGGGTCGGTCGCGATCCGACAAATAAGCAGTGTAGTTCCAGTAGAAGCAATAGCTGCCGAGGACGCTATCGTCGGTGAAGTCGGTTTCGGGATTGTCCCACGAGTCGCCGGCCTGCCAGAACTCGTCGAGATAAGGATAGGCCGCCGGGCTGCTGGGACACGACAGGGCTGCGGCTGTGGGCAGGTAAGCCCGCAGGTAAGTGGCCATCGAAGAGTGATAGCCATCGGCTCGCGGCTGGCAGGCCTTCATCATCCGCGGCTCCTGCCATCGCCAAGTGTGGCCGAGCATCGCGGCGGTCGCCACGGATTCGGGGTAGCGCCCCTGATGATCCGCCGCATAGAGGCTCACCGCCAGGACGATCTCTCGCTGCCGATGCCCTCCGATCACCGAGCGAGCGGCACGCCGGGCCTGACTCAGCGCAGGCAGCAGCACGCCCATCAACAGGGAAAGCACGCCAATCACCACCAGCAGCTCGACCAGCGTAAAGCCGCCGGCATTGGGAGTTGACGATTCATCCGCTACGCTCTGTCTCCCGCTGCGTCTCATTTCTCCCTTCTGACCGGACTTGCGACGGGCCAATGACGCACCCGCCCACTGATCGTACGCCGGCCGCGAGCGATAGTCAATAGTCTTTGAACTTCCGCATCCATTCGGGCCAGTCCTCGGGTTTCACGCCACCGGCCCGGGTCCACCGCCCTGCCGTGTTGAAGTCCCAAGCCCAGTACAAAGTCCACAGCTCTTTCAATCCGATCGTTCTGACCGACCAATCGAGGAACAGGCCGTTCACGCACTCGTTATGCCGATTGATGCAGACGGGGCTCATCGGACCTCCTCCGTTCTCGCGAAGCGGAGGGCGAGGGTTGTCGCTGGGCATCGCCGATGGGTAGGTCGCATCGAAAAGCAAGGGGATCTCTGGTTTGCCTTCGATGGTCCCGATGTCCAGCTCGACGATACTGGGGCGTGGCGGGCTTCGCGACTGGCGGGGGAATCTCGCGAATCCAGCAAACAGCCACGCGTTATACCCATAGCTGCCGTGGAATGGCGGAGCGGGGGTGGTGACCTCCCAGGCCTCAAAGGTCGAGCCGGCCCTTCCCTCGTAACTTATGGGAACGGAATTGAAGTGGCCACTGCCTACGAACGAGATATGGGTGTCTGTTGTGGGCCGGGTGGCCATGGGGCAGCAAAGGATCCCTTCCGTGCGGAAGTGGTGGTATGTGTCCTCGGGTGCGTTGGGATCATCGTTGCGCACCAGCGCGCCTCGGAGCAGCCACATGCCGCTCATGCCCGCCCCGGAGTCGCAGGGAAGGTGTCCGTCATAGTCCTGCGTGTAGAGGATGAACGTCTGGCCCCACTGCCTCAGATTAGACTGACATCGCACCGCCCGGGCCTGTTTCCTCACCCGCTGCAAAGCCGGCAGGAGAATCGCCATGAGCAGGGCGATCACGGCGATCACCACCAGCAACTCGATGAGCGTGAAGCCGGCGGTCTTCAGGATCGACGATTTACGATCTATTTCCCACCGCGTTTCATTTCTCCCTTCTTGGCAGGCAGCTCCGGCGCACCCGTCAGGCGTCCGCCTCTTGACGTTACGCCAGGCGCGAGCGCTTGTCAATAGTCTTTGAACTTCCGCATCCATTCGGGCCAGTCCTCCGGCTGGGCCCCACCGGCCTTCGTCCACGGGCCGGCCGTGTCGTATTCCCAATACCAGTACAGCGTCCAAAGCTCTTTGAGCCCGACTTTTCTCACCGACCAGTCGAGGAACAGGCCGTTCACGTAGCCGCTGTGCCGGTTGATGCAGAAGGGCCGGTTGCCGATGGGGATAGGCATTGGGTCCTCGAATGGCACCGGAGGCATCGTATGGCGAGGGGCGCCCCAGGGATGCGTCGAGTCGAGCAACGTGGGGATCTTGTCGCGGTCCCAGAGGGACAGCACGTCCACCTCGGCCAGGCGGCCCAGGCGGCCGGGGTGAATGCGGGGGTGCTCGGAGAATCCGTCGAACAGCCAGGCGTTGCACCCATAGCTGGCACGAAACGGCGGGCCGGGGTCCGTCAGCTCCCAGGCTCCGAACGTTGACCCCACCGTTCCAAACGCGATCTGGATTTCAGCCCCGAAACCGGCGGGGCCGAAGAAGTGCCAGGGACCCGCAGGCTCCGTGGCCATGGGGCAGCAGGCGATGTCTTTCGTGTCGAAGGCGTGGAGCAGAGCCGGCCGTCCATTCGGATCGTCCGGGTCGGGAAACGACCCGCGGATCAGCCATATGCCGGGACCCTCCCAGGCAGGGCCCCCCATCGTGTCGCTGGGAAAGCGTCCTTGGTTATCCACCGCGTACGCGTCCAGCGTCAGTCCCCATTGCCGCAGCCTGGCCTGGCAGACCATCTCCCGGGCCTGCCTCCTGACCCGCTGCAGGGCCGGCAGCAGGATGGCGATGAGCATCACAACGATCGAGATCACCACCAACAGCTCGATCAACGTGAAGCCGGCAGCCTTCCGGATCGGCAGTGTACGGTCTATTTCCCACCGCGTTTCATTTCTCCCTTCTTGGCGGGCGCCTTGGCGCACCCGTCGATCATCCACATCTCGATAGTATGCCGGGCGCAAGCCCTTGTCAATAGCCTTTGAACCCGCGTAGCTTCACTAGATTCTCGATCATGCAGTGCAGGGACTTATCGCCGTCTTGTCATAGAACCACTGTTTATAACGACAGGATATCCGACGGGCTGACCGCCCAA
>Ga0315277_10011620_pt1 | contig 11076 bp, 10 predicted proteins | sample YL17G05_15_MG_FD_203695 | JGI IMG/M metagenome (GOLD analysis project Ga0315277, IMG submission 203695) | Sediment microbial communities from Yellowstone Lake, YNP, Wyoming, USA - YL17G05_15 | ecosystem: Environmental > Aquatic > Freshwater > Lake > Sediment | place: USA: Wyoming | collected... | reverse complement strand
CTCAACTCGTTTCTGGTCCGGGTGTGGTGTTCTAACAGTGTTCTAACATGTTCTAATAAGTAGATTTACATAATTCTAATCCATATTTAGCACGCTCTCAATGTGTGTGAGAAAGAGAGTGAAGGATGTATGGAAGCGAGTTATGAAATTGAGTCCAAGGATCGCCCTGGAGTAGAGGTTGAAGGTAGGAGACCTTTTTCACAGATATCGCTCAAGGAAGTGAGCATCGTCTTCCTTGGATTGATGATCATTGTACTATGCTTCTACTCTACATCCATAGTTGCGCACGCTGATTGGAAGTACGACTTTACGTATAATTCAACCATCGGCGACTGCGAGTTATCCGCGTACTACTGCGCCTCGTGCTTAGAATACGAGCAATACAACAGCTACGATATTACCGCTACAGAGTACGCTGACCCTACGAAGAGCACTGTTACGTCGAGCCTTCTGGGTACCTCGAAGCTCTTCTTCTTCATGGGCCACGGGTCGCACTACGTTCTAGGTGACAACTTCTTCTGCGCCGAGGACGGCTACGTTGGATCGAGCGATATCCCGAGCTTAACCTCGGTTCACAATGGCGGCGGCCAACTCCTAGCGTACGTAGCCGCTTGCCACTCGGGAGACACCTCCTGGTTAACCGACTTGCGCGAAGCTTTTGTAAACCAAGGTTCCGGAGCTTATCAGGGCTTCATCGAGTCTGTCCTCGCCCACGACGCGTACCACTTCTCCTGCACATACTTTGATTCGCTTGGTGAGGGAAATATGTTGGCAACCGCTCTAAGCGACGCGCTCGCCGATCCGAACCACAGCTTGGATAGCAATACGTCGTCCTTGTGGGGACGACGAGTATAAGGGTGGCTGATAGTTAAAATGGATAGGAAAATTGGTATAATCGCGGGCATAGTACTCCTCGCCTGCCTCGGATCTGTATTCGTATACAGTAGCATCATTGCGCCTCCACAGCGCGAGGTCAAACCCATAACATTCCACATTGACCCGGCCACGGTCACCGGTGCAAGCTCGATCGAGGAGGCAAAGCAGATGATCCTCAGCTTGTGGGATCTCCCGCAGGTGGACTACGACGTGAGGGTCACAGCAACGAAGGATGCTCAGTACGGAACGACCACATTTAAGCTGAGCTTCTACAAGGATGGAAATAACCTGCTATCCGCCTTGGTTGACGCTGACACAGGCCGGATCACCTCTATATCGGATCATCGGTACTATGGGACGGTCAACAATATACGAAGCAACGTCGACCTTGTGAATATTGCCAACTCTGCGCTTGAGCGTATGAAGGTTAACGCTGATGCACTGCCTTCCCCTAAGGTTGTGGCTCCAGTTGAGGGTACTGCTGCGAGCAACCTCTACTCGGTTATTTGGAACCAGTACTATAATGGGGTGCCGGTCCGCAATGGCTTCGTCAGGGTGATAGTCGATAGCGAATACCTAAAGCCGATAGGATTCGCGAACGGCCTGAGGAACGTAGGTGACATTGACGTTAAGCCGACGGTCTCCGAGGCTCAGGCGGTGGCGCTGGCTGGCGAGTATCTGAAAGCAGAGCTACCCGCGAGCAGGGGCTACTCAGGATTTAAGGCTGGAAACGCCGTTTTATACGTCGCCAGGCCTAACTGCGATCCCAACAGCGGCCAGCTTTACGTTCCAGCGCCTGGCTATTGCCTTACATGGTGGGTCAACTGCGTTGGTAAGAGCGGCCACATGGTCGATGTGGTTGTGGATGCGCACAGCGGCTTAGTCGTGTCGATCGAAGAGTACCTGTAAGGCGCTCTAGCGTCTTTTTCCTTGCTTTTTCCCTGATGCAAATTATGTTGAAGAGTCTATCATTTTATGAAATTTTATATCCAATGTGGAAACAGGTAAAATATCGAGTTTTTATATTCGAAGTAAAATACCCTGTTTTTTTAATCAACTCTTGGATTTTTTATGTTATTTAACTGCTCTGATTTTAAATCTTGTTCTGTTATCCGCTCGTTAAATGTTCGCAACGCTTGAACAACGGCGTCCGTGTAGCTCGTCACCAGCCCGCGCCGTTTCCACTCGTCCAGCCATTCGGCGGGTTCGCCCTCGACCTTCATGTTTATGCGGATGCCCTTCTCTGCGTTCTTCACAGTTGTTCAGCCTCCTCTTCGTATCCTGCGTCCAAGCCGTCGCTCTCCCTCTCCATCGTGTCGAGGAGAAGCTCAGAGATCGTCGACTTCCCAGCCGCCTCAAGGTCGACGCCAACCATCTCGGCGAGGTTCATGTCGGAGTCGAGGTCGACGAGGAGAATAGGTGTCTCGCCCTTCTCTATGAAGTGCTTGGCGAGGAGGGCGGTGAAGCTCGTCTTCCCCGTGCCACCCCTGCCGACGATGGCTATGCGCTCCAAAGGCGTCACCACGTGACCGTGATGGCTTTCTGCGGGCACGCCTTGACGCACTTCCCGCAGCGGGTGCAGAGGTCGGTCCAGACACCAGTCACCTGCCAAAACTCCGGGTCGTAGGGGTTGCTCTGCTTAGCCCCAAGCGTCTCGTGGCGTATGAAGACGGTAGGGTCGCATATCTTCAGGCACTCGCCGCACTCGCGTGGGTCGATGCCACCCGTCGCGTTCCCGCACTTCTTCTGGTCGATAGCGATCTTTGTCCAGCCCATACATCCACCCTCCTAATATTGGCCCCTGAGGCCGGGGACCTCGTCACGCGGGATCAAGCCGAGGGCTTCGAATGTGCACGCGTCCCTGCAGAGGCCGCAGCCGAAGCACTTGTTCTGGTCGATGATGACACGCTTTATCGTCGCGTTGTACCGTATCGCCCCGAACTGGCAGCGCGCCACACACCCCATACAGCCCTGACAGAGGTCGGGGTTGACCTCGGCGACGTACTCAGCCTTGTAGACGGTGTGGATGCCAAAGTCATTTCGGAGCCGTAGGCCGCCGCATTGTGGGACCTCACAGCTGCAGATCGCGTTGATGTATGGGACTGGCTGGAACCAGACCGTGGAAACGCGCCCCTTCCGGTTCTGCTCCTCGAGGGCAGCCACCGCCTCGTCCCGCCCGAGGCGCACCTTCGTGTCCTTGGGGATGAACCGCGGCAACTTCTCGATGACCCCGCTCAGGGCGCCGAAGTTTATGCAGCAGACATCCTTGCACCCCTTCTGCATCCAGCGACACATGCAGTAGTTCTGGATGATGGGCTCGGCGGCGAGGGTGAGCATTATCGTCTTCGCCTCCTCGATGGGGATGACCTGACCGAAGTGGCCGTCGGCCCTGACGGCGTTCCTGTGCCTTCCCTCGCTGTGTATCATGTTCTCAGCCTGCCAGCGCAGGAGCCGCCCCACTATCGGCATCCTGAGCTTGTAACCGAGGCCGATGCTGCTTATCCCCATCATCTTCCTGATGTAGACCTGCTCGAAGTTCATCCACTGCTCCGTCAGGTACGCCTCCATCTGCATCTCGTCGGCGAGCTCGTTGGAGTAGTTGCGGGCGTTAAGGTACCACTTGCCCCCGGCGCCGTGCTTCATGCACCACTGGCACAAGGCTGGATCGAATCTACTCCCTGCGGAGCAGATTTAACACTATAGACGAACAAGCCGTCGATGACGCGAGCCACAGTTATATACGAAAAACGGGGAAGGCTGTAACATGCCCGGGCCTGAGCTTACGATGAGTCTCGCCGACGCGTCCAAGGCTGACTTCGGCAAGGTCGGCGGTAAAGCGGCCAACCTCGGTGAACTCATGGACAAGGGCTTCCCGGTCCCCGGCGGCTTCGTAGTCACCACGGACGCCTACGCCCTCTTCGCCAAGCACAACGACCTCAAATCCCAGATAATGAAAGAACTAGCCGACGTCGACTACGAGGACCCCCGCTCCCTCGAGGAGCACGCGACACGCATCAGGGACACCGTCTTATCCGCGGACATCCCCGCGGAGCTCGTCTCCGAGATCAGGGAAAGATACGAGAAGATGAGGGGCCTCCCCGTCGCGGTCCGATCCTCAGCGACAGCCGAGGACCTCGCCTCCGCCAGCTTCGCCGGACAACTAGAAACATACCTCAACGTCAAGGGCCCCGGGGAGGTCGTCGAGGCGGTCAAGAAGTGCTACGCCTCACTATGGTCGGGGAGGGCACTCTCCTACGGCAGGCAGAGCGGCTTCACCCCCGGGGACGCTGTGATGGCAGTCCTCATCCAGCACATGATACCCGCCCAGAGCGCCGGCGTCATGTTCACTGTAAGCCCCCTAAGCACAGACGGCTCCGAGTTCCTCATCGAGTCCACCTTCGGCCTCGGCGAAGCACTCGTCTCAGGAAGAGCCACACCCGACAAGTACGTCCTCGGCAAAAACGGCGACGGCTCCTTCAGGATACTCGCCGAGGAGATAGGGGACAAGAAGACGGTCGCCCGAGGCGGCGAAGGGGGCGTCGAGTACATCGAACTCGACGACGAGCAGGGCTCGAAACCGAGCATCACCGACGAGCAGGCCCTCAAACTCGCCAAGATGGGCGACAGGATACAGGTCGTGATGGAGACCCCGCAGGACATAGAGTGGGCCATCGGGGGGGAGGACGAGATATACATCCTCCAGAGCCGCCCCATAACCACCATCCGCACCGAGTCCGGGGACGAGATCGTCTGGACACGCGGCTACAGCGACGACTACTGGAACGACCCCGTCACCCCCCTCTACTTCGAGCTACTCGGCGACCACCTCACACAGTACGTCAACGTCGAGCTAAACGAGATAATGGGGTACACGTCACTCGACTCCCCGAAGACGAGGCAGCTACTAAAGCTCCACAAGGCCCACGCATACTTCAACCTCGAAGTCCTCAAGAGGAAGGTCGAGAACGAGATACCCCCATTCCTAAGAAATGATGACGTCCTAAACTACTTCCCCGAGGGCTCCGGCCCCTACGGCAAGGAGACGATGAGGGGGCTCCGCTTCAACACCCTCGGGAGGGTCCTCGCGGAGGTACGCGTCACATTCAAGGACCCCAACGGGGGAGGGGGGAAGACCGACAAAGCCTACATGGAGTGGACAAACGAGACCTTCACCCCCTTCTTCAGCGGCTTCCCGGAGAGGATGAGGGCACTCGAAGGTGCGCCGCTCACCGACTACGTCAAGCTCGCCGACGAGATACACGAGCTGATGATCGGCCACTACCGGCTGGTCCGCTACGGCATACCCGTCCACAACATCGGCATGAACCTCCTCACACAGTACCTCCTAGCACGGTTCCTCGGCGCGGAGGAGGGTAGGAGAGTCTACCCCATCCTCGTCTCCGGCCTCAGGCACAAGACAAGCGAGACGAATGAGAGGATCGGCCAACTCGCGGTGACGGTGCGGGAGTCGCCGGAGCTGCGTAAGTTGATCCTTGAAGAGCCATCGCGGGAACTCTACGGCATAGTCTCCGCCTCGAGGCTCGGTGAGGCGGCCGAGTTCAGGGCGGATCTCGACTCCTTCATAGCCGAGTACGGCGTCAGGGGCTTCACCCGGGAAGCCTACTACCCGCGGTGGGGTGACGAGCCCGGTTACCTCTTCGACATACTAAAGTCCCTCGCCTCCGGTGAGGCCGTGGACACCACTGCCGCCGAGGAGAAGAGCGAAAAACTGAGGCGGGAGACGGAGGAGCAAGTAAAGGACGCCATAGGGGGGCAGCTCCTCGGATTCGCCAAGCTGAGCTTCCTCTCGGGCATCCTCGGCAGCGCACGTCGCTACATCATATTCAGGGAGCAGCAGCGCTTCAACCTCGACAAGTGGATAACGATGGTCCGTAGGCTCCACCTCGCCCTCGGGGCGAGGCTTGTGGAGAAGGGTATACTCGATCAGCCCTCGGACATCTTCTTCCTCACGAAGGTGGAGATCAGGGGCATCGCGGGCGGCGAAACACCGGGAGAGATACGCGCCGGCGTCGCCTCCCGTAGGGCCGAGTTTCTCAAGTACGAGAACACGACGCCCCCCAAGTTCCTGCAGGGGGAAAGGGAGTTCAACGACCCCCCACCCGCCGACGCGGACCAATTCAAGGGGATACCCGCCAGCCAAGGCGTCCTCACCGCACCGGTGCGCGTCCTCGGCAGCATCGAGGACATCTGGCAGGTACAGGCCGGGGAGATACTCGTCGTACCCCGCACCGACCCGGGGTGGACCCCAGTCTTCAGCAAGATAGGCGGCCTCATAACGGAGACGGGTGGCATCCTCAGCCACGGCGCCGTCGTGAGCAGGGAGTACGGCATCCCCGCGGTAACAAACATACACGGGGCATGCAGAGTCTTCAAGACGGGGCAGAGGGTCACAATAGACGGGGTGAAGGGGGAGGTCACAATTGAGCAATAAATCGATGGAACCCCTGACGCACAGGCCCGGTGCACACCGGGAGTGGAACGAGAGCTACTACCTCTGCTTCAGCGACAGGCACAACGGAATCAGCGGCATGACGCGCCTCGGCTTCAAACCCAACAAGGACGAGGGCATGACGTTCCTCCTTCTCTTCCTCCCCGACGGCTCAGTCGCGGGCTTCCAAGCCACGGAGAAGATCAACGGTTACCCGGAGAGGCTCGAGGCGGCGGGTATGACCCATGAGAGGCGCCTCGACGGCTCTTGGCGCTACAGCTTCCAGGGCAGGATGGTGGTGGTGAAGAACCCATCCGACTTCCCACTGATCAGGGAGAACCCCTCACTCATCTCCGCCATGGCGCCCGTTACTATGCACCTCAAGTTCCAGCCAATCCAGCCCACATACGAGTATAGCGAGAACATGACCCCAGAGTCCCTAGAGATCGGGAAGAAGAGTGGGGACGAGCACTGGGAGCAGATGGCCAAGATCAGCGGCGAGATCAGGATAGGGGAGCAGGTGTACGTCTTGCGCGATGTCCTTGGTGAGCGGGATCACACCCATGGCGCCCGCGACTGGACGGGCATAGGCAACTGGATCTACTACGTCGTTTGGTTCAACGAGCACCTCGCCATTAACCCCGCCGCGATAGTCCTCGACGACGGCCGCGTAAGCGTCGGCGGCTTCCTATGGAAGGACGGTGTCAACACCCCGATAGTCGGATTCAGGATACTCGAACAGCGGTTCAGGGACGGAGTGGTCCCTGTCAGCTCCGTGCTGGAGTTGACGGATAAGAACGGCGTCAAGCACATCCTCAAGGGGAGGGCGGGGCCCGTCGTGCCACTCCCGTTCGTCGACGAGCACGGCAAGGTCTCAGTCCTCGCCCAGAGCTTCGGGGAGTACGAGTTGGACGGCGTAACGGGTGGCTACGGGACATACGAAACCCTCAGGGTCGGCGAGAAGTAGTCAGGGTCTCAGGTATGCGTGTAGTACCGCATCAAGAGGCGCGTCACGTCGATCGTGGAGATTATCCCAGTCAGCTTACCCTCGGCGTCGACGACGAAGCAGTGATCCTCCGCCTTCTCGATCATCTCCTCGATGACTTTCATCACGGGCGTTCCCTCGGGGAAGATGAGTGGTGGCTGGAGGTCCGATGTCCTCAGCGGCGTGTCGAGCGCAGTCTTGGAGAGGAAGGCCAGGTCTTCGAGGGTCGCGTAGCCGATCACCCTCTCGTCGGCGTCGACGACGGGCATGAGCCTGAAGCTCGTCTTGCCGAAGGCCTCCATCGCCTCCCTGACGCTAATGTCTGCTCTGAGACTCAGCGGATTCCGAGTCGCCACGTCCTTCGCAGTCAGCTTCTCCAACTCCTTCGGTTTGCCCCTGACGACCTTGTAGTAGAACCTCTCGAGGGCTAGCTCTTCCTGGCTCACCTTGTTGGTGGGTTGGATGGGGTAGAAGCTGTAGGCTCCGGAGACGAAGAAGCAGACGACGGTGGCGAGTATTATGGGGATAATGGTGGGGGCGCCGTAGACCTCGGCGATGAAGACGATGGGGGTGAGCATCATCTTGTGTACCCCGGCGGAGAAGGCCGCCATGCCCATGAGGATGAATACGGGCGTCATAGACGGCATGAAAACCGTGCCTACTATGGCACCCCAGGCGCCGCCGAGCAGGAGAGTCGGCAGGAAGAGGCCCCCCGTCCCGCCGAAGTTCATCGTGACCCCCGTGGAGAGGACGCGGAGGAGAAGTACCGTGCCAAGCACCATCAGGGAGCCGCCTGTGAGTAGGGTGAACATCTGGTAGCCGGGCCCGACGGCCTGAGGCGCCACGTAGCCTACCCCGCCGAGGAGGAAGCCGCCGATCAGGAGCATGAGGGGGTAACCTCCCTTGATGATGATCCGCTTAGCCAGCCTCTCGCAGACGCCGTAGACTCCCGTGAAGATGAAGACGACGCCACCAGTGGCCAACCCGAAGACCATCGAGAGTGGCAACCAGATCAGGGGTAGCGCCGCAACGTCGAGCTGGATAGTCGGCACTAAACTCGGGGCGCCTAGACCAACTGAGACGAGGTAGGCCGTCGAACTCGCAATCGCCGCCTCTATGAATGACTCCTTCTCAAGGTCCCTCCTGTAGGGGAGTTCCAGGGCGAAAAGCAGCCCGGTAAGTGGGGTCTTGAAGCTCGCGGAGAAGCCCGCGGCGACCCCTATCATCAGGACCTTACCCGAATCCATCCTGAGTTTGAGTATCTTGTTGAGCCAGCTGGAGAAGCCACCTGAGATGACTGTTGAGGGTCCCTCGGGTCCTGCTGAGCCCCCGAATATCGAGGTGACGACACCGGACGCTGTCTTCACTAAGGCCTCCCGAGGCATCATCCCGCTCGGCGTCAGGTGGAAGACCTCGAGTATCATGTGAAAGCTGCTCTTCGACGTCCTGTACCAGGCGAGCAGGTGGATGAGGAAGTAACTGAGGACGAGGCCGGTGAAGGGAAAGACGAAGAAGAGTGTCGGGTTCTTCAGCGCGTCCTTGTAGAAGGTCTCCCATGAATAGTAGATGAGGTTGTTGATCCCTGTGGCGACTACGCCCGCCACGACGCCCGTGGCGATTGGCAGGAGCCACCAGGAGAAGTTTGACCGCTGCGTCCCCCATCAACCCTTATTAATCCTGTTAGATTAACGCAGGTATCTGAGTAGGGGTAGATTAAAACTTGGCGGAGAGGTTCATGAAGCCCCGCTGGCTTTACGCCATAATACCCTTCTACGCGATACAGAGCTGCATCGGGACATACGTCACGCTGCGCATCCTCGACCTGGGGGGCAGCGTGATAAGCGTCGGCCTCGCCTCGTCGGCCTACAACATCGCGCTCATCCCCTCGGCCTTCATAGGGGGCAGGATCGCCGACTACATCGGGAAGAGGAGGCCCCTCCTCGCCCTGAGCGCAGTCGGGCAACTCATCACGCTGAGCCTCATCGCCATGAGCGGCGACGTCAACCTCATGTTCGGCTTCTACGCCATCTACAGCTTCTTCAGCAGCCTGAGTCCGACGGTATTCAGCCTCCTCCTGATGGATACGGTCTCGAAGGAGAACCTTGGGGAGGGGAGTGCGTTGAGTTTCAAGTACATGATCTATGGGAGCCTTGCGGGGAACACCCTCGGGTTCCTCGTACTCACGTCCCTGCCTTTGACCGCGGTTGCTATCCTCCCGATATGCTTCAGCACCGTACTCCTCGTCCTCTCCCTCGTCCTTGTGAAGGACTCGAAGGCAACGACGGAGAGGCAGGCGATCGCGTTCAACCCAGACGCCCTCATCGCTCGCCTCACCCACCTCCCGGTGCTCCTCCTCAAGACCCCGAAGGTGGACGACATTAAGGGGCTCATCAGGGACGCCCGCGGCGCGGTGACGAGGGACATCCCCCTCATCATGGTGACGAACGCCCTCTTCTTCCTAGGCGCCAACCTATTCTTCACAAGCTACACGCCGTTCCTGAAGGCGAACAACCTCAGCTACCTGGAGATCACGGGCCTCGGCATCTTCATCACTTGTATAAACGGCCTCGCCAGCACCCAGAGGTTCAGCGGCTTCAGCAAGAAGGGGGACCCGGGGATGGTTGTGGAGTTCATGTCGCTGCGCGCCATGGCGTTCCTCTTCGCGGCGATAGAGAGCCTCTACTTCTTCGGCCACGACGTGCTCTATGTGACGCTCCTGCTCTACCTTCTCATCGGCATGGCGTACACGAACATCACCATCGGTATGAACGCCCTTCTCTACAGGTTCCTGCCGAAGGAGGGGCAGGGGGGGACGCTTGGTGTGTACAGCGCCATAAACAGCGTCGCCATGTTCCTCGGCAGCTTCCTCAGCGGCAACATCAGCTTCTTCTTCGGATACTCGGTGACGTTCCTCCTCAGCAGCATCGCCCTCTTCGGCGCCGCGAGCCTATTCGAGTGGCACTTCAAACCACGGCGCACGGTAGACGAGGAACCAATCTAGCTCAGGGTCAACCTAGCCACTTCACCCGAGGGACCCATCAAGATGGCGGCCTTCGAGGACACCACGTCCTCAACCAGTTCCCGGAACCTCAGCGCCTGAGGGATATTCGACTTATCCACGTCGAACCAGAGGTCGAGTGTGGAATCGCCGCCACCTTCCCGGGCTGAGAGGCGGAAGATGAATGGATAGTTCCTGTGATCCGTCGAGAATAGGAGGTCCCCGCCCCGTGCCTCGGTGAGGCGCATCAGGGCGCCCTCAAAGGAGGCGCCGCCGCCCGTCACTTCCAAGGGCACGACCTTTCTGCTCGGCTTCAATATGGGCACATCGGCTTCATCGTCCTCCATGCCCTCCGCGGCGAACAGGTACAGCCACTCATCGTCGAAGGTTGTTTGGGCTTTGAGGCTAAGCCGTGAGCTCCACATGCCCTTGGGCCACTCGGCGGTGAGACGTGAGAGCCGCTTCACCGTCTCGGAGATGCTTCCCCCGGGTTCGTCATCCGTGTAGAGTCGGAGTAGCCGGACCATCCTAGCCGCGAGCCCTTCAAGATAACGGCTGAGAACGGCTAGACTCCTTCCATCGTATACCATGACGCTCTTCGGAAGTGGAAACGATGAGAGGACATCGGCTGATCCTATTGAGATGATGCAGATATGCACCCAGGACTTGGGTTCGGTTGATGACCCCACCCACTGTAGGGCGGATGCTACCAGCCTCATGGGATCCGCCTCCTCGACGGTGAACGTGAAGACGGGTTTCTGGCGGGGG
>Ga0315277_10011619_pt1 | contig 11076 bp, 4 predicted proteins | sample YL17G05_15_MG_FD_203695 | JGI IMG/M metagenome (GOLD analysis project Ga0315277, IMG submission 203695) | Sediment microbial communities from Yellowstone Lake, YNP, Wyoming, USA - YL17G05_15 | ecosystem: Environmental > Aquatic > Freshwater > Lake > Sediment | place: USA: Wyoming | collected... | reverse complement strand
TCCTGCAACGCCCAACGCGGAGCAAAGGCGTTGACCTTCACGGACACGAAGTCTCCGAGGCCGGTAGTGAACAGCGGCTTGTTCATGCCGGGCCACGTCGCGGCCGTTGGCCATCCATCGTCGTCGGTTGTGACGGTTGGTGCGATGCCTGACTGTGGCGCTTTGTCTTCCACGACTTCCTGGCTGAGTTGGAATCGTTTCACGCTTGCTGCTGGAAGTTGCTCCAACCAGAAGCGGGCGAAGCGGTTTGACGAGCGATCCGGGAACGTGGCGGAAACATCCTCGCTGCTCAGGTCGGCGGGCTTTTGCGGGCGGCCCCAAAGCGGACCTGGTTCAAAATAGAGCTTCAGTCGCGCGCCATTCGCGGGGTCCACCAGCGAGCGTGAGTTGTCCCGCAAGCAGGACGAGATCATCGTTGCCCAACCGCTGAACGGCGCGGATGACGGATTGGCAACCCACAAAGCCTCGCCGCTGCTGACCAACCGCGTGCGGGCGCGTTGGCCGAGCAGCCATTCCGCCAGCGCCATCGGACGCCACGCGAGCCGCGCCTTCTCGTTCCACTGGCCTTGCGCGTCGAGGCTGTATGGCTGCGCCACGCTCATTCCCGCGCCCCATGTGTGCTCGTCGAAGAGGCAAAGGTCTTTCGTAATCTCCTGAATACGATTGCGGCTGGAAGCAGCGAGCGGCCCCCAGAGCGGCGATTGTGCGCCGGCGAGGTAGCGTTTGGCGAACCGGCTCGCGGCTACTTCGCGCGGCGCGCAAGCAGTGCCGTTCGCCCACCAGTCGGTCCATTCACCTTCGTATTCGGGCGCGGCGGCGCCGGCGGCACTTTCCAAATCCTTCATCGCTTGGGTGACAGTCGTCAGTCGCAACTTCGGCTGGAGGCCAAGCTTGTTCCACGCAGCGACGAAGTCGGACAGCGGCGGGAACGGCGGGTCGTTGTCGTAACGCCACATGCTCGTCATCGAGACGGCCAACACCGGATGCCGGTAGCCGTCGCGCTCGAACTGACGCAGCCGCGTGACGCAGCGCTCGTGGGCTTTGCGCAGCGAGGCTTCGTCCGTTTTTAGAATGTCGCCGGCACGCGGCGGGCGGTACAGCCCGTCCGCGGCTCTCGGCAGCGGTCCGCGCCGCCACTCGTCCTTCTCGAAAAAGAAAAATCCGTCGCCGTAGGTCAGGCTCATCCACACGAAAAGCCTCCGGCCATCCGGCTGCTTCCACCAGAACGCGGTGAGCCTCGGCAGCGGTGGCCCACCGCTGTCGCCGTTGATGCCGGAGAACAGGTAACGCACGCCGCGGTCGAGCAGCGCCTTCGCGCCGGCGCGCGGGAAACCGTTCACGTCGTTCTGCACGGCGGTTTGCGGTTTGAACTCCTTCCACAAATCCTCCGGTAACCAATGTGTCATCACCTGCCACTGATCGCGGTTGAGGAACGGTGTGTTGTTGAGCGGCAGCGCCGTGACTTCGACTTGCCCGGCGCGGATGGCCTTGAGAAATTCGCGGCGACGCGCGGGCGGAGCGGCCTGCCACCAATCATTCACGGCAACGATGGTTTCGGCGGTCCAGCGAAAGCGCGCCTCGTCAGGCAATCGGCGCGTGGCTTGCGCCGTGTCGAGTGCGAGGTCGAGGTAGCGCCGCTGGAGATCGCGGCAGACAGCCGGGTGATCGGTGAAGCCGTAGTCCGTGTGCGAGAAGTGGATCAGGTCGAGTTGCTTCACGAACTGGGCGGAAGCTGGCAGTGATTCCGCCGCGAAGAGTCTCGGGGTCAGCACGCACAAGGCAGCCCACGCCCAGCGAGAAATCAGTTTGGCATGCATAGCGGGCGCGAGTTTACCGCTCGAAGCGGGGCGAGTTCAACACGCGGGTTATGCGAAGCCCGAAATCAGAATTCCGAAGGCCGAACGAAATCCGAAATTCGAGGACCGAAGCGTTTGCAGTCACGGAGGGGCGGATGGCATGCTGCATTGCCACCAGATGCAAGCGTCGCTGCTATTCCTCCTGAAAAATCTCGACGCCGACTTCCTTCTCACCTTTGAAGAGGCAATACACGCGGCCCTGCGCATCCACGACGGCGGAGGATTCGCTGTGAACGCCGGTCAGACTCCAGCCCGTCACGAAGCTCCCGTTGTTGTTGTATTTCACGAGGCTGATCATCTTGCCGCCTTTCTGGAGCGCGCCCTGGTAACCGCCTTTGCTGCGGACGCTCACGAAGACGTTTCCCCAGCGGTCGCCGGTCATGTTGTGAAAATAGACCGGACCGTCCGGTGGATCGGGGAAGCAGAACGACGAAAGGTAATCGCCCTCGGAATTGAATTTCTGCGTCGGCCCGTAGTAGCCGGTTATGAACACGTCGCTGTTCTTGTCCACGAAGATGCCGTGCGGCGCGTTGAATTCACCGGGCCAGAGTCCTTCGCGTCCCCAATCGTAGAGATGCTTGTTGTCCTGGCCGTAAACGCTTACGCGCATGTTGTCCACGTCTATCACGAACAGGCGGCCCTGCGGGTCGAGCGACAGGCCGTGCGCGCGGAGAATCATGCCAGGGGGCCGGCCCTTCTCCGCGAAGATGTGCAGGAACTCGCCTTGCGGATTGAAGATCTGGAGGCGCGGCCGGTCGCCCTTGCTGTCACTGACGTAGATGCGCCCCTGCGGATCGGTCAGCACGATGCGCGGTTCGGTGAACTGGCCTGCCTCGCTGCCTTCGCCGTTGCCGATCTTGCCGAGGAACTTGCCCTCCGGCGAAAAGCGCACGACTTGGTTGCCCTTCGTGTCCGCGATCAGCAGCGTGCCGTCGGCGGCGAGGCCGATGCCGTGCGGGTCCACCAGATGTTCCGTGCGGCCTTTGTCGGCAATGATAGGTTCGAACCAGTAACCGCAGGGCTTGTAAACTGGCGGACCGTCTCCGACGATGGCCGTGGCCCACAGAAAATGGTTGGTAGCGTCCGCAACTTCGGCGCAGATGTGGACCTCGCGCGGCGACGGTGGTGTGGCGGGAGCGCGATAGCGGCCATCGGTGGAGATCGTGCCCAACTTTTCGTTTCCGCCCGGGATGTCATTGACGGCCCATTTCACATCCTTGGGGACGGATGCAGCCATCAGGCGCATGGCGCCAAGGATGATCTTGAACGAGTGTTCGCCACCGGGCACCATGTTGACTAACGACGGCTCAATCGTGGCGCGGCGATGCTTGGGCAACGTCTGTGCCCAAGCGAAATCCGCGTGCAGCATGGCCACCAGCACGGCCATGATTGCGAAGGCCTTTCTCATTGCTCGCATGTTGTGCTCCTTCCGTGTTGTTCGGACGCGGCTGGCGTTATTTCCTCGCCTCCGGCGTCAGGCTGAGGCTGATGCGCTCGCCGTTGCGAACGACGACGACCGTCACGGGTTGGCCGATCTTTGCGGCGTCCATGGCGTAGGTGTAGTCGTAGATGTTCGCGATCTTGGTGCCGGCGAATTCCACGATCACATCGCCGCCTTTCAAGCCCGCCTTGTCGGCCGGGCCGCCGGCGCGCACGCCGCTGAGTTTCACGCCCTGCACTTCTGCCGCATAGTCTGGAATTGTGCCTAGGTAGGCGCGGAGCGATTCCCGCGCGCCGCCTCCTCCGCCCTTTCGCTCGACCTGCGCATACGCGGGCCGTTCGGACTTTTCGAGATCGGTCAAAATCCCCCGCGTGAATCTCGCGATCCGCTCGGTGCCTTCGTAGTTCAACGTGTCGGCTTTGTCAGTCGGGCGATGGTAATCTTCGTGGCTGCCGGTGAAGATGGCCAGCACGGGAATGCCCTTCGGGTAGAGCGTCGTTGTGTCGGTCGGCAGGTAAGGATCGTCCTGCAACGTGAGGTTGAAGCCCGCGGCCACGTTTCGTTTCTCGATGAGCTTCGTCCAGACGGGCGACGAACCGACGCCTTGCAGGATCAGCTTGTTGTCGTGCAGGCGTCCGACCATGTCAAAGTTCAGGTATGCCGCCACGTTGGTCAACGGCAGCGGCGGGTGTCCGACAAACCACGATGAGCCGATGTTGCCAATCTCCTCACCTGCCCACGCCGCAAAAATTACTCCGCGCGGAAACGCCGCGGGGTTCCTGGCGCGCTCGGAAGCAAGTGCGTCGGCAAGTTCAAGCAGCGTGGCGACGCCCGAGGCGTTGTCGTCCGCGCCAGGATGAACCAAACCTTCCTCGCCCTTGCGATTCATGCCGCCCGTTTCGCCGTGGCCCAGATGATCGTAGTGCGCACCGAGCATGAGATACTCGGCTTCCGTTGTACCGGAGGCCGGCGTCGCGGGCGGAACCAGGCCCAGCACGTTGCGGTCGGTCTTGCGAATGTGCTCGACGGCGGTGGTCAGGCGCACGGTCACATTAGTCAATTCGGAGCCGCTTTCGGCGTGCGGATCCTCGATGTCGAGAGCGGCCTGAACTTTCCCGAGGTCCTTGTTGGAGCCCGCGAACAGCGCGGCCACCACGTTGCTGCTCGCGCAGGCAATCGGGACCGCCGAGCCGGAGAGGCTGCTGTCGGAAGACATCTTGATCAGCTCGCCGGCGTTGGGCGAATTGGGGCCGGTGATGAAGAGCACGCCCTTCGCACCGTGCTCACGCGCGTGCATTGCCTTGTAACGTACGCCGGCGTAGCGGTTCAGTTCCGCGCGGCGCTTGGCATCCACCTGCTCGGGCACATAACGCAGCACAAGCGCGATCTTGTTCGACACGTTGACACCGGCGTAGGAGTCGTAACCCTCGCCGGGCTTGCCGGGCACGGTAAGGCCGTAGCCCACGAAAACCACCGGGCCTTCTACCTCGGCGTTGGCGGTGAACGCGAGCGGGCGAAAATCTTTCTCAACCGCGAACTCCACCGGCGCGCCGCTCGCCGGCGTGACGACAAGTCTGTTGGCGTTCGTCACCACCCGCGCGCCGGCGTTGAATTCGTAGGATTGGAAGTAACTGCCGTTGGTGCCAACGGGTTGAAGGCCGATGCGTTTCATCTGCGCCGCGATGTAGTCCGCCGCCAGCTCGGCACCGCGCGAGCCGGAAAGGCGGCCCTCCAATTCCTCGGAGGCAAGATGGGCGACGATGGTGTGGAGATCGTTGGTGGTGATGGCGGGAGTGAATTGTGAATCGCGAATTGTGAGCGTTGTCTTGTCGCCCGCCGATGCGCTGGTCGGGGCGGGCTTGTCCGCACTGTGCGTTCCCGCTGCGGTGAAGTTGGTGCTGCCGGCAGCCTGCCGCTCCGGCGCTTCCTTGAGGGCTTCCAGCGCGGCGGCGTGATTCCAGTCGGCGAGGAAGATTTGCGCCTTTCCATCCGGCGCGCGGCCGGAAGTCCAAGCCAGCTTGGTGCCGTCGGGCGAAAACACCGGCAGGCCGTCGAAGCCATCGGTGTACGTCACACGGACCGGTTCGCGCGTCCCTTCGGCATCCACGAGGAACAACTCGAAATTCGCGAAGCCGAGCTTGTTCGCCGTGAAGATGACGTAGCGACCCGAGGGATGGAAATACGGCGCCCAGGACATCGCGCCGAAGTCCGTGAGCCGTCGTTCATCCGAACCGTCAACCTTCACCGTGAAGACGTCCGCGGTTTCGCCTTTCTCGCCGAAACGCCGCCACACGATGCGCTGGCCATCAGCCGAGAAGAACGGGCCGCCATCATAGCTTGGCGCGTGGGTGAGCCGCCGGACGTTCGACCCGTCGGCGTTCATCAGGTAGATTTCGCCGAACCAAGCGGGGTCCGTTTCAAAACGTTTCAGGTCCGCCGCGGAAAGTCTGTTCGTTGGATAGGCGTACCGCAACGAGCAGAAGACGATCAACTTGCCGTCCGGCGAAAACGAAGCCTCGGCATCATAGCCCTGGGCGCTGGTGAGCCGGCGCAAGTTCGAGCCGTCGCGCTGCGCGAGGAAGATGTCCATGTGCTCGTCGTAATCCCATGAGTAACGCCGCTGTTTGCCCGCCGCCCGAAGCTCCAGTTCGGCCTTCTGTTTCGCCACCGCGTCCGGATCGAGATGCGTCGAGGCAAAAATCACTTCATCGCTGTCAGGACGGAAGAAGGCGCACGTCGTTTTGCCAGTGCCCGGCGAGACGCGGTGACTGTCACCGCTTTCGAGATCAAGCAGGTAGATCTGGTAAAATGGATTTCCCGGCTCGCGCTCGCTTTGGAAGATGAGCGACTTTCCATCTGGCGGAAAATAACCCTCGCCGCTGCGCCGGCCTTCAAAGATGAGCTGTCGCGGATGCGAGAGGAAACGCGCTTCAGACGCGGGCGGAGATTCTGCGGCCTCAGTGACGGCTACAGATGCAGACCAAGCCAGCAAGGAAAGGCAGGGGAGTTTCATCGTTTCAGAACAGCGGCCCTCTGGAGCGCCCGGAGAGTCAGCGACGCACAGGGAGGTTTGGCGGTCCCGGAGGGCGAGGCTGAATTGACCACGGGCGGGCGCTCGCGAGCGCTCGCAAGTTTCCATTTCTCATGAGAAGCAGTGTCCGAAGAATGCGACAACGGAGCAACGCGAAAACGGTTCGCGCGCCAGAGGTCGCGCCGCCCAGTGCGGGCAAGACCCCTGGCAAACTCCGCTAGGCCAGCGTCAGGTGATGGAGCGTGACTTTGCCCGGGGGCAGCCGGTAACGCAAATACCCTGCTGGCGCTGAGCCGGGAGCGCGTTCCAATTTCACGCTTTCGTCGCCTCGCAATACGAGTTCACCCGAGGAACTGGCGGGTAACTCCAAAACGAGTTCCCGATCGCCGGGTTTTCCGCGAGCGGCAAAGCACAGCGGCCCCTGTACTGTGTGCGCGGTGAGTTCCAGTTGTTCCAAGTCGGCGAGTTGCGGGCGAATTTCCACGCGCTTGAATCCCGGTGTCAGCGGACGAATCCCTGCCAGGTCCGTGTAAGCGAGGTACAGCGGCGCAACAGCACAGTGGCTCCATTGCGAACTCGAGTCGGGCGGCGCTGTCCAGTCCTCCTGAAGCGTGTTGTTAAACTTCACCGAATCCATCGTGGCCCAACGCCCGCGCAGGTCTTTCACGATGACGTCCGCGCGACCACCGCGGGCCAGCGCCCACAACCGCCAGCCAGCGTTGCAGGGATAGGAGAAACCCAGTTCCGGCGGACACTCGGCCAGCGTGCGAACCGCAGCCGCGCTCCGGCCCCCGGGGCACTGGTCGAATAAAACGGCCGTTGCGAGCGAACGGTCGCAAAGGCGGATGGCCTTTTCCTCGGCCAGCCACGGAAGGTTGTTCACGAACAGGCCGCGTTCGCGGCTCCAGAATTTCCTCACCGTCGCTGCAAGCAGTTCCTTGCCAAACTCCGCCACGGCTTCCGCCCGTTCGGTGTCGCCGAAGGCGCGGCAAATCGGCGACAGCGCGTGCTGGAGCATCGCGGCGGCGTAAAGGTTGAAGGCACACTGCTTGTGGCGCTGCTGCTTGTAGGCGACGTGATCAATCCAGACCGACGGGATGCCGAGGTTCTCCACTGGCAGCAAACCGTCGCGCCCGACTAGGCTGTGCAGATACTGGGCGAAACGCAGCAGTCGCGGATACGGCTCCTTCAGCGCCTCGAGATCACCCGTGTAGTTGTAGTAGTGCCAGCAGTCGAAATTGAAACCGACGCCGTGGTCGAGGATCGGCCCCCAACCGGTCAGTTGAAACTGGCGCTCGATGAGCCGCGCCAACCGGTCGTAAGCCGGCCAGCAATCGAGGAAGAAACCATCGAGCGTCATACCCTGGCTGAATGTCGTCAGAAACCGCGCGGGCAATCGCGTCTCGCCGAACGGCAGGTAAAGTCCGTGCAACTGGTGCCCGCCATCGCCACTGTATTGCTGGCGCTCGCGGGCCATGCCGTCCACGCACGTCTCCTGCGCCGAGTTGTTCAGCGTGTTGACGCAGGCGTCGAGAAGCCGTTGCAATGCCGGCTCGCTGACGCGAATCTCCGGCCTATGCGGCCAGGGAAACATGCGCCGCCGCACGCCGATGTCGCGGAGCGTGACCGTGCCGGTGCAGTTGCGAATGTGCAGTTGCAACCACCGGAGGCTCTCGAAGTCGAAGGTCTCGAACCGGTTCACGCCTTCACGGCAGATGAAGCGGGTCCAACTGTCGAAATGCGTGTTCAACAGCGGCGGGCCGCCCGGCCTGTGAGCTTCGTGAACGAGCAACTCGATGATGGTGCCGGCCGGCGCTTCGATGGTAAAGTAAGGCCAGCCAACGACTTGTTCGGCAAATTCAAAGGTCAACCCTGCCGCGCGTGAGCCGTCCAACGTCACGCGCCATTGGCCGGGCGCAACTTCGGTGGCGAGCGATGCGGGTTCCGCGCGAAACGCCCCCGGCACGCGACACTCGAAGTATTCCTCTGGCGGGCGCAACCACTCGAACCAGTGCGATTCCGTCAGGCGTTGCGCGGGCACGAGTGTTTCGCGCATCAGCGGAATGCTGCGCGGACGAAGCTCCGTGGCGGCCTCGTTGCTGCCGACGTCCAGCATGTACTCGGGATAATTCGTGGAGAGCGCCGGCTTGTTCGGCGAGCCGCGGAGGGGCATTGCCGGCAACCAATCTTTGCCGGGGGTGAACTCGGGCGTGGTCCAGCCGTGGGGATACAACCGCGCGTCGAACTCCTCCTGCAAGGCTCGCAGATACCAACGCTTGTAGTGACCGGGCGGCCAGGCGTGCGCGAGGTGCGCCTGCCAGTTCGCATCGGACACGAGCTTCTCCCGGCTCCCATCCGCGTGTTCGATCTCCAGCCAGAACAGAAAACCTGCCTTGCCAATCGGCCAGGTGCCGTCGCCTTGTCCGTAAAACAACACGGTCGCGCCGATCACATTGCGGCCCTCGCGCAGCACAGCGGTCAAATCCAGCGGGTCGGCCTCGGCCCAGCGCGGATCGCACGGTGGCGGACCCCATTGGATGCGCTCGCCGTTCACTTCGAGCCGGTAGCGGCTGTCGGCGGCGATCCAGCCGGTGACACGACGGGGTTTCGCGCGGAGTTCGAGCTCGCGGCGGAACAGGACAAACGTGTTTTGAAGGCAGCGGCCCGAGGGATACCAAAGCCACTGCGCGGGAGAAAGCTCAGGCAACCGCGGGCGGTGATCGGGCAATGGTGCCCCGGATGCGGCCAGTGGCGCGGCACCGCTGCGGGAGGGGAGCAACAAGAGACTGCCACCGGTGAAGGCGGAGCTTTTGATGAAGTCGCGTCGGGTCATGGCTATTGTCCTCCCTGTTCTCCGGGTCAAAGGCGGCGGGTGTTTCGTTCGTTGTGACGTTGTTGCTGTCTGATAGATCGGCTGTGATGTTGCCGAAAGAGTGGTGCCTTTTCCCGGCGCATCAAGAGCGTTTTCACGGTGGGACGGAATGACTGGCGAGAGATGGCGCATACACTCGACAGCGACAAAGCGGGTCACTATCCTGTGATGCAGGCATTTGCCGATGAAAGGGACTGCTTCAAGCGCGCCGCTGATCCTGGTCGCCGATGACCAGGAGGATGTGCTGACGGCGCTGCGCTTGCTGTTGAAGAGCGAAGGCTATCGCTTCGTGGCCGTGAACTCCCCGTCCGGCGCCTTGGAGGCCGTCGAGCAAACGGCTTTCGATGCCGCGCTGATTGACCTGAACTACGCCCGCGACACGACTTCCGGCACGGAGGGTCTGGATCTCCTGGGCCGGCTCCAGGCGTTTGACAGCACGCTGCCGGTGATTGTCATGACCGCCTGGGCCAACATCGAGCTGGCCGTGGACGCCATGCGGCGCGGCGCACGGGATTTTGTCCAAAAACCCTGGGACAACGAGCGGTTGTTGACGATCCTCCGCAACCAGATCGAGCTTTGCCGCGCGTTGCGGAAAGGGCGTCGCCTCGAATTGGAAAACGAAGTTTTGCGCGGCGCTCCGGGGCCGACGCTGATTGCCCAGTCCTCCGTCATGCGACCGGTGATGGAATTGATCGCCCGCGTCGGGCCTTCCGACGCCAACATCCTGATCACTGGCGAGAACGGCACCGGCAAGGGCGTCATCGCGCAGGCGCTCCACGCGGTTTCGGCCCGGGCCGCAAGACCGTTCATCACGGTCAACATGGGTGGATTGTCCGAGGGCGTGTTCGAGAGTGAATTGTTTGGCCACGTCAAAGGCGCCTTCACCGATGCCAAGACCGACCGGGTGGGGCGATTCGAGCTGGCCGACAACGGCTCCTTGTTCCTCGACGAGATCGCCAACATCCCACTCAACCAGCAATCCAAACTCCTGCGCGTCCTGGAGACGGGGGAGTTTGAAAGAGTCGGCTCGTCCCGAACCCTGCGGGCCGATGTGCGCATCATCTCGGCGACGAATGCCGACCTGTCACGGGACGTGGGTGCGGGCCGGTTCCGCCAGGACCTGCTCTTCCGCCTCAACACCGTGGAGATCAACCTTCCGCCGTTGCGCGAACGGCGCGAGGATATTCCTTTGTTGGCGACCCATTTCTTCGGGCAACACGCCCGGCGGTATCGCAAGGACCTCGCCGGCTTTCAACCGGCCGCACTCAGACTGCTGCAGGAACATCCCTGGCCGGGCAATGTTCGCGAGCTGGATCATGCCGTCGAGCGCGCGGCGTTGATGGCGCAGGGAAAAATGATCAAGCCGGCGGACCTGGGCTTAAGACCCGCAGGCGAAAGTCCAAACCGCATCGAGGACATGGACCTTGAAGAGGTGGAGCGGTTTCTCATCAAGAAGACGCTGGCTCGTTTTGAGGGCAATGCAAAGCGAGCGGCTGAGGCGCTTGGGCTTAGCCGAAGCGCCTTTTATCGGCGGCTGGAGAAACACGGACTGTGAGTGAAACGTGAAGAAGTGTTGGCCCGTACGGCCCGCACCTTCGTCGTTGGCGGCGGCAATCGAGTCGTGGCTCAAGCCGTCACGATGATGGCAATAACTCAATTCAACTCCTGGCGTGCTCGCACCCGTCGCGGCAAGTGGGCAAAACTCTTCAGATTCAACTTGCGCAAAGTTTTCCTGCGAACTCGGTGAAAGCACTAACCCGAATATTTCCTTGAAAGACGTCGCAACGGTGATCTCGGCCCAAGGTCTATTGGGTGAATATGAACGAGCACCACAGCGTTGCGACGGGCACAGTTTGTCACTCCGAACTTTTCCACT
>Ga0315277_10011618_pt1 | contig 11076 bp, 10 predicted proteins | sample YL17G05_15_MG_FD_203695 | JGI IMG/M metagenome (GOLD analysis project Ga0315277, IMG submission 203695) | Sediment microbial communities from Yellowstone Lake, YNP, Wyoming, USA - YL17G05_15 | ecosystem: Environmental > Aquatic > Freshwater > Lake > Sediment | place: USA: Wyoming | collected... | reverse complement strand
GGTAAAAAAAGCACTGCGAGCGGAGCGATGCCCAAAAAAATCAGCGCTGAAAATAACCGCAAACTAAATAAATTATTAAGAATTTTATTTTCATCGGCTCCGGGTTGAGAAATCATCTGCACTGTAACCAAGGTTAGCCCCAAATCAGCCATGATGCCAAAAAATGATAAAAAGGTGATTATCGTCGTATATTCGCCGAACCCGGCCGGCCCCAAATAACGAGTCATCACGGCCACGGCCAAAAGACCCAAAACCGTAGTGACAATTTTGCTTATTATCTGGACAATAGTATTGTAAGCGACTTTTGTGGCAAGATGCATAATCGAAGAGCGAAGAATATAGAACGTAAAACGCGGTTAAATCAATTATTTTCCTGAAGTGTCAATTTGCAGCCTATTTTTCACTCTATATTCTATGTTCTTTTTTTGTTCTTTGTTTTTTGCTATAATTAAACCAGTTTATATTATTATATCATAACAAGGGGCTGTTGCCGAATGCTCTTTTGGGCATAAATTTTCAAATTTTGAGGAAATTTTTTCAAAAATTTTTGAGACGATATGACTATATCATCGAAAAATTTTTGAAAAAACTTACCGAAATTCGAATATTTTGGCAAATACGGCATTCGACAATAGCCCCTCTAATCAACTCTCCAATAAAACTATGAAAAAAATTATTTTTTTACTCTTCGCACCTGTTATTTTAATGACCTTTTTAACTTTTACTCCGGTAGTTTCCATTGCTCGCGCCGACGGCCCCGTGGATATCAATAGCCAGCAAGGATTTGGAAACGGAGGCGAAATTTCAACCGCTTTCGGCTCAAGCGATAATCCGACCGACCCCCGGACAATCGTTTCCAATATTATCAAGGTAGCCCTTGGACTTTTGGGAATAATTTTTATCGTTCTGCTCATCTATGCCGGATTTAAATATATGACCAGCCAGGGAAACGAAGAGCAGGTTGATTCCGCCAAAAAACAGATTGTTTCGGCAATAATCGGCTTGATTATAATTTTATCCGCCTACGGAATCACGGTTTTTGTTACCAAGGCGATTATCAACGCGACTAAGTAAAACACTTTTGTCTTAAAAAATTTATGCTGCGCGTCCTAAAGATATTTAAAAAAATCATTGTTGTTCTGGTCATTATTATTTTTTTTGCCGTAATTCTTTCTCAGGGTAAAACCTATAAAAAATCCGAGCTTTCCTACGGCGTTACTTTTGCCAAACAGTATGCCGAATATCTGGGACTGGACTGGAAAAAAACTTATCTGGAAATTTTAGACGATTTGGGCATAAGAAAAATCAGGATCTCGGCCTATTGGGACGAGATACAGGCCAAAGGGCAAGATGATTTTGATTATAGAGACATGGATTGGCAAATAGATGAAGCCGGAAAAAGGGGCGCGACAATTATTTTAGCAGTCGGGTACCGCCTGCCCCGCTGGCCAGAATGCCACCTGCCCAATTGGACTAAAAATTTGCCGGCCGAACAAAAACAGCAGAATACTTTGAAGTATATTCAAAAAACGATAGAAAGATACAAAAATAAAAACCAAGTCGTGGCCTGGCAAGTGGAAAATGAGCCGTTTTTGCCTTTCTTCGGCGAATGCCCGCAATTTGATCCGGCTTTTTTAGACAAAGAAATCGCTTTAGTTAAAAAATTAGATTCCCTGCCTACCGGACAGGCAGGCCGCCCCGTTATTATTACTGATTCCGGAGAACTTTCCTTCTGGGTGCCGGCTGCAACACGTGCCGATATTTTCGGCACCAGCCTGTATCTTCACACTTATTCAAAAAACACTAAAACCTATATTCATTATCCGATTACACCGGGATTTTTCCGCTTTAAAAAAAATATTGCCAGTCTTTTTGCCCATCCCAAAGATTGGATTGTAATTGAAATGCAAGCCGAACCCTGGGGTCCAATCGCTGTAACCGAATTAAGCGAAAAAGATCAGGCCAAAACTATGGATCTGAAAAAATTTCAAAATATTCTGGAATTTGGACGGATGGCTGGTTTTAAAGATTTTTATCTTTGGGGCGTAGAGTGGTGGGCTTACGAAAAACAATACAAAAATAACCCAACATATTGGGACGAAGCAAAAAAAGTGTTTGAAAGATGATCGGATTAGGTATTTGGTAGTTTGGATATTTAAAATTTGTCAATTTAAAAAATACAAATTACCCAATTACTAAATAACCAAATTACCAATTTTTCCAATAAACTAATTATCAATTTTGAAAATATGCCAACTAAAAAAAAACAATATACCATCGGCATCGACATCGGCGGCACCAATATAAAGGCCGTTCTTTTTAACGGTGAAAAAACCATTTTGGATTCTTCGCTTGGCACTCCCAAAGATTCGCTGGAACATTTGATTATTATGCTTTTAGCGCTAATTGAGCCTCTTACTAAACGAGCAGCTGAAGATAAAATCAAAATAAAAGGCGTTGGTTTAGGAGTACCAGGCATTGTTGATCCTTATAATGCCAAAATTACCAATGCGCTTAATCTCCCTTTTCTCAACGGCTTGCGCTTGGCAAAAATTTTAGAAAAAAGAATAAGCTTGCCGGTCAAAATGGATAATGACACGGAATGTTTTCTGCGCGCTGAAGCGACTATTGGCGCGGCGGCTAAATATAAAAATGTTTATGGCATCACGGTTGGCACTGGCATCGGCGGCGCTTGGTGGTTTAATGGCGATATTTATTATGGGCGCAACGGTTTTTCCGAGCCAGGCCGGATGATTGTTGATTTCCACGATCAAACCACGCTGGAAGCAGCTTACCAAAAATTGACTCAAAATAATCCGTTGAATTTGGCAATAGAACATTATCGCGGCAGCGAGTTGGCCGGGAGATCTTTTGAAGAAGTCGGCCGTTTTCTGGGATTCGCCTGCGCCAACATCATCAATCTGCTTGATCCGGAAGCGTTTATTTTTGGCGGCGGAGTAATGAAGTCGGCTGATTTATTTTTACCGACTTTGAAAAAGACGATTGAAGAAAAAATTATTAAAACAACCGCCGGCAAAATAAAAATTCTGGAAAGCAAAATCGGCACGGAAGCCGGAGCGATCGGAGCGGCGCTACTAATTGTTTAAAATTTCCGCCCAAGGCGGATCCGCCTTGGGCGGAAAAAATTGCGAATTACGAATTAAAAATTATTTTTAAAAAATCCGGCCAGGCCGGATTTTTTAATTCAATTACCAAATATTCCAATTATCAAATTTCCTAATTACCGATTAACTCCAGAATCATCTCCTTAGCTTGCGGACCGCTGATTGATTTTTCCAGTTTTCCGCCTTTAAATAAGGCAAAACACGGCAAGCTAAGAATTTCATATTTATCCGTTGCGGCTGAGGCTTCTTCGGCGTTAACTTTAGCGAAAATCACCTTATCGCCAACTTCAGCGGCGACTTCCTCAAAAATCGGCGCCATCATTTTGCAGACGCCGCACCAGGTGGCGTAAAAATCGACGAAAACAGGCTTGATCTTTGAGGCCTCAATCACCTCTTTCTCGAAATTAGTATCATTTAGCTCCAGCATATTTACAGCGGCTACTTCTTAATTACCTTATCAATCAACCCGTACTTTGCCGCTTCATCCGCACTCATAAAATTATCGCGGTCTGTATCTTCCTCGACTTTTTTGATGATCTGGCCGGTATGACGGGACAAAAGCTGGTTCATTTTATCTTTAATTTTCAAAATGTGCTCGGCGCGAATTTTAATATCTGAAGCCTGGCCTTCAAAACCGCCCAACGGCTGATGAATCATAATTTCGCTATTCGGCAAAGCAAATCTTTTTCCTTTGGCGCCGGCGGACAAAAGCAACGCGGCCATGGAAGCAGCCATGCCCACGCAAATTGTAGAAACATCACTCTTAATGTATTGCATGGTGTCATAGATCGCCAAGCCGGCCGTTACCGAACCGCCGGGGCAATTGATATAAAATTTAATATCTTTGTCGCTGGCTTCGGCATCCAAAAACAAGAGCTGGGCAATGACGATATTGGCGACATGATCGTCAATCGGTTCGCCCAAAAATATAATCCGATCCTTCAATAAGCGAGAGTAAATATCATAGGCGCGCTCATATTGGCCGGTTTTTTCAACAACTGTTGGTATAAGAGGCATAAAATTATAAATTATTAATTATGAATTATAAATTGTATCTAGAATTATAGGGAAATTGCGGGGAAAAGTCAAAATTGTAGCGTGTAGTATGCAGTATGGTCATCCCCATATTCCTTACTGCATACTACTTGCTATATACTTCAATCTCTTGATTTTCCCAAAATTTGGGACTAAACTTATCTTATATGAATACTTCTCAAAAAATAATTTTCTCCGGCGTCCAGCCGTCCGGCAATCTCCATCTGGGCAATTATCTCGGCGCGATCAAGCAATGGGTGTCTTTGCAGGATGATTATAGCTGCATTTTTTGCGTCGTTGATTATCATGCCATCACCTTGCCGCAAGACCCGAAAAAATTAAAGGACAAGATCGTTGAAGTCGCCAAGATCTATCTGGCGGCCGGCATTGATCCGAAAAAAACGATCATCTTCCAGCAATCGGATATCAAAGAGCATACCGAACTGGCCTGGATCTTAAATTGCGCCGCCGCCCGCATGAGCGATTTGGAAAACATGACGCAATATAAAGATAAATCAATTGATGTAATTCTTTTAAAAAAAATATTAGAAAATGCTACGGATAAAAAATTTATAAGACAGTTGGAAGCGGAACGAAATAACGTAATTCATGAAAATTATAGAGATGAAATTAAAACAATAAAAGATCCTAAAGAAAGAATTGTTTGTACTATTATCAAAAATATCGAGCTCAAAAATGTGTCAGAGGAAATAAGAGATATTTTATTAAAAGTTATTTTAAAAGCTTTTAATGAGTATCGAGAAGAACAAAAAAATACCGGCGTAGGTCTTTTTGATTATCCGGTTTTGATGGCCGCGGATATATTGTTATACAATACTGATGTTGTCCCGGTTGGCGAAGATCAGATCCAGCATGTGGAACTGACGCGCGATCTGGCCAAGCGTTTTAACAATCAATTCGGCCAAACTTTTAAAATTCCTGAGTATAAAATTAAAAAAGAAAGCGCCCGCATCATGGGTCTGGATGATCCGACCAAAAAAATGTCCAAGAGCGCTGAAAGCGAATACAATTATATCGCCTTAACCGATGATCCGGAAAAAGCGGCCAAGAAAATTTTGCGCGCCACCACCGATTCCGGCTCGGAAATCAAGTTAGATTGGGCGAATAAGCCGGGAATTTCCAATTTACTGATTATTTATTCACTGTTAACCGACCGAAAAATATCTGAAATTGAAGCTGAATTTGCTGGCAGCGGTTATGGTGAATTTAAAAAGAAATTAGCCGAAATAGTTAAAAAATTCTTAACAAATTTTCAAACAAAATATAAGGCGATAGATGACAATGAAGTCCAAAAAATATTAGATTCCGGAGCGAAAAAACTGCAGAAAATTGCTACCGCAAAAATAAAAGAAGTCAAAAAAGGACTCGGCATATTATAGATTATAAACTGGCTCTTTAACAAATATCTCAAAACAGGCCAAATTTTTCATCCTCAAGGAGAACGAATGTTTAAAATTAACAAAAAAACCCAAGAGATGCTTGACCGCGGTTATGAAGAACTTCTCAAATACTGCTCCCCCTGCGTTTTGGCAGCCCTGAAAAAATACGATGACAGTTTGTTTTCAGCGGAAAAAGAAATAGATCAAATCTTTTACGCCAAAATGGGAGCGCAATTAATTGATGCCTGTTCCAATTTCAACACTAAAAAAACAGAGGAGGAAGACGGTGTGCCGCCGGAAAAAATCGATTGTGCCTGCTTGATGGAGCATTACACAAAGAAATCCGCAAATAGCGATTTCCGGGCGCGCTGGGAATTGATGGTAAAAGAAATGTATGATGATTTCAATAAAAGGGAATCTAGAAAACATTTTGATCTTTCTGAAGCTGATGACCCAACCTTTACCCAGCTATTCATTAACTATCGCCTGGGAAGAGCTATTTGCACTTTCGGCGACCGGCATCCTAATCTTTTTTTTAGTCAGACAGAACGAGATCATGATATGAAAATCTTTAAAATCGTACATGAAGCAATTCAATAAGTACCTTCAATCAACGCCTCCGCCCCAACCAACAATCTCTAATCTTGGTTAGGGCTTTTTTATTTTTCTCTACTATTTTTTCCAAACAAAAAATCCCGTTTAACACGGGATTTTTTGCTAAGGGGCTACCGCCGAATTTTCTTTCGAGATAAATTTCAAAATTTTGAGGAAATTTTTTTAAAAATCCTTGAAGCGATATAGCCATATCGTTGAAAGAATTTTTAAAAAAATTAACCGAAATTTAGAGATTTAGCCGAATATAAAATTCGGTGGTAGCCCCTTTATAATAATCTATTTTTTGCAGCTAGCAGGCGTCAATTCTCCTTCTTCCGGTATCCTTGGGGACTGTCCCCTGGACCTTGAAGAAAGCCGACTAAAGTATAAATCGCTCACCGATTTATATTCATCTCCCTAGAAAGGAGGTGATCCATCCACAGCTTCCGCTACGGATGCCTTGTTACGACTTCGCCCCTGTCACCAGTCTTACCTTCGCTCCTACAAATGTAGAACCTTTGGGTATTACCAGCTCCCTTGGCGTGACGGGCGGTGAGTACAAGACCCGAGAACGTATTCACCGTGCCGTAGCTGATGCACGATTACTAGCGATTCCGGCTTCATGAGGGCGAATTGCAGCCCTCAATCCGAATTGAGAAGAATTTTTTGGGATTTGCTCCACCTTACGGTTTGGCGTCCCTTTGTATTCTCCATTGTAGCATGTGTGTGGCCCAAGGTGTAAGAACCATGCTGACTTGACGTCATCCCCACCTTCCTCCCATTTAAAACGGGCAGTCTCCTATGACATGTAAAACATAGGATAGGGGTTGCGCTCGTTGTCCGACTTAACGGTACATCTCACGACACGAGCTGACGACAGCCATGCAGCATCTGTCTAGCACCCTCGAAGGCGGACCTGTTTCCAGGCCTTGCAGCTAGATGTCAAACCTTGGTGAGGTTCCTCGCTTATTGTCGAATTAAACCACATGCTCCACCGCTTGTGCGGGTCCCCGTCTATTCCTTTGAGTTTTAAACTTGCGTTCGTACTACCCAGGCGGAATGCTTAACGTGTTAACTTAAAAGTGCAGCACTGGAGGGGTCGAATCCTCCAATACTCAGCATTCAACGTTTAAGGCGTGGACTACTAGGGTATCTAATCCTATTCGCTACCCACGCTTTAGTACCTCAGCGTCAGAACCGTCCTAGCAAACTGCCTTCGCATTTGGTGTTCTTGTTGATATTAACGGATTTAACCCCTACACCAACAATTCCGTTTGCCTCTTCCGGTCTCTAGTCTGGCCATCTCTTCCGCAGCCCCCTGGTTAAGCCAGAGGATTTAACGAAAGATGTATCAGACTGCCTACGTACCCTTTACGCCCAATAAATCCGGATAACGCTTGGAGCCCTCGTATTACCGCCGCTGCTGGCACGAGGTTAGCGGCTCCTTATTCCTCTGGTAAAGTCAAAATTCGTCCCAGAGAAAAGTATTTTACACTCCGAAGAGCTTCATCATACACGCGGCGTCGCTCCCTCAGCCTTTCGGCCATTGGGGAAAATTCTTGACTGCAGCCTCCCGTAGGAGTTTGGACAGTGTCTCAGTTCCAATGAGGCGGGTCACGCTCTCGCGCCCGCTACTCGTCTTAGCCTTGGTGGGCTTTTACTCCGCCAACTAGCTGATGAGCCATAGGCCCCTCTCGAAGAGATAAATCTTTAAATGGGAATGACATATGTCCCCCCATTCTCATCGGGTATTATCCCAGCTTTCGCCGGATTATTCCCGTCTTCGAGGTAGGTTACCAATGTGTTACGCACCCGTTTGCCATGGGTCTAAACCCATTCGACTTGCATGCCTTAGACACGCCGCCAGCGTTCATCCTGAGCCAGGATCAAACTCTCTTTTATAATTTTACTTGCTTTCGCAAGGATGATTTAAAACCGAAGTTCTAAACCATCAATATAGAGAATCTTGATTTCTCAAGACTATATACTGTACGTGCGCCCTGAGTATGAAATCAGGACGACTTTTGTTTTCTTCTAATTTTTGAATTGACGCCTACTAGCGTCAAAAAGAATAGATTATTATATATTTCAAAGGGCGCAAGCAAAGCCCAAATTAAGAGAGAAAAAAACAGCGATATAAAAATTTATATCCTGTCTTACGTTTTACCTGATAAATTGTAGTTTTACTTGATAGGTAATATATTATCTGAATATTAAAAAAGTGTCAAGCGGGATATTTCAACTCTTAATTGTCAATTTTTAATCATCAGCTTATCTTAAAAAATTAGCTAAAATTAAATAAAAAAATATTCCAATTCCTCGTAGCTAAAATTAGCAAAAAAACTTTTACCCAGTTTATTAACAGAAAAAAATTGTAACATTGAATATTTATATACGCCTAAGAACAAAAAAATCTAAGTAATGGTTTCATAATTAAAAAATGTGCCACAAAAATAAGTGCCCGTCAATATAGCTCTTATTTATATTATGCTTTATAATGTAAGTGCTAATAAATACTTTTTGTCATTCCCGCGTAGGCGGGAATCCAGAAAATAAATTCGAGGCGAAAAAACTGGATCCCCGCCTGCGCGGGGATGACGAGACAAAATACTATGTCAGACGAAAAAAAGATAGTAGGCGAAGAAATAAAAGACGGCGATAAAAAAGCCAAGCTGGACGCGGCGATGCTGGCTATGGAACAAATTAAAGAAAAATACGGCGAAGGCGCGATCATGAAATTCGGTGAAGCCAGAAAATCCGATGTGGATGCCGTACCGACCGGCTGCGTCTCGCTGGACTTGGCTCTGGGCATCGGCGGCGTACCTAGAGGCCGCATAATTGAAATTTTTGGCCCTGAAGCTTCCGGAAAAACCACGCTGGCCCAGCACATTATCGCTGAAGTCCAAAAAATGGGCGGTATTGCCGCTTTCATTGACGCTGAACACGCGCTGGATCCGGACTATGCCAAAAAAATCGGCGTGGATGTTTCTAATTTATTAATTTCCCAGCCGGATACGGGCGAACAAGCTTTGGAAATTTTGGAAACTTTAATCCGTTCCAATGCCGTTGATGTGGTCGTGGTGGATTCGGTCGCCGCACTTGTTCCTCAAAAAGAAATTGAGGGCGATATGGGCGATTCGCATATGGGTTTGCAAGCGCGCTTAATGTCTCAGGCCTTAAGAAAATTAACCGGAGTGGTTTCTAAAACAAAAACTGTCTGTATTTTTATCAACCAAATCCGCCAAAAAATCGGCGTCTTCTTCGGCAACCCCGAAACCACGACCGGCGGCGTAGCTTTGAAATTTTATTCCTCCGTCCGTATTGAAGTCAGGCGCGCGGCCCAGATCAAACAAGGTGAAAAAATTATTGGCAACCGCGTCAAAGCCAAAATCGTTAAAAACAAAGTTGCCGCCCCGTTCCGTGCCTGCGAATTTGATATTATGTATAATGAAGGCATTTCCGTTTCCGGCGACATGATCGATCTTGGCACTGAACTCGGCATTATAAAAAAGCTCGGCAACTCTTATACTTTTGCCGAAAACAAATTGGGTGTTGGCCGCGAGAACGCCAAAACATTCTTGAAGCAAAACCCAAAAATAATGAAAGACATTAAAAAAGCGATCATCGCCGAGGCCAAGGCGAGAGAGATGGAAGAAAAATAAAATCAAAAAAGAAAAAAACACCGGAACCATTAGGTTGCCGGTGTTTTTTTATGGGTCTGTCGTTGAATGTTCTTTCAGGCAGAATTTTCATAATTTTGAAGAAATTTTTAAAAAAATTTACCAAAATTTGAAGTCCGCCGGCTAGCGGAATGGCGAAAACGGCATTCGACGACAAACCCCTGTTTGACCAAGAAAAAAAGCGCCAGCCAGATGGCACTTGCGCTTTAAAATTTAGATTCAGCGGTTATTTTTTAGCCGCCATTTTCTCTATTTCCAGAACATCTTTAACCCGCCACCCGCCCGAAGAAATCTTTACCAAATAAAATGTAATTTTGGTTTCGCCGTTGCGGGAACAAACAACCTCCGCCTTATCGCCTTTTTCAAAAATCAAATTTAAGAAATATTTTTTGCATCCCTGATCCGGGAAAGCCCAGTCAAAAAAATCAGTTCCGTAGAGGCAAAATCCTTCTTTTCTTGATTGGCCCAAATAACCCACGCAACCTCTTAAAATTTCCCCTGTCATGGCCGCCTCATACAAAAAAATCATTTTTTTCTGAAACTGATCTTCATCCCCTTCCAAATTCTCGAAAGCCGTTTCCGTTCTGGCCAGCGACACGCTTTCAGCATAGGCTATAAAATCATGGCCGATATTCTGATAGCGCTCCACGGCCTTCAACGGAGAATCCTGCTCTTGTGCCGCCGCTACTCCCATTGCCAAAAAAATCAGTACCGCCGAAAATAATGATTTATTCAAGACGCCTCCTCGAAGGTTGTTGGTTGTTAATCGTTAAAGGTACAAAGGTAATTGTTTAATAATAAGACCTTTTAATGATCCTGTCAATTACCAAACAAAAAATCCCCTGGATTCCAAGAACCGATGTTCAAAGAACCCAGGGGATAAGGGTTTAATCCTAAAAAAGCCGAAAAACTAAAGTTGCGGGACAACGAAGCGAAGACGATCCTTGCTATAACAAACAACTTCTCGGTCAAAACAGTAGACATAGGCGGTTAAGCCTTTGGGGCTCACACGCACATCGGCCACTAAATACTCGCCGATTTTCTTAAACAGAAAAAATGTGGCATGTTCGTTCTGGTTAAGCCTATCCGGATACTTTTTGCAGAATTGGATAATCTGATGCTGGGACAGGCAGAGCTTGTCCAAATCGCTGGCAAGCGAGCTGAATATTTGCGCAAAAGTAACATCCATATTCAACTCGTACGCTTGTACGTGAACTTTGCCGGTGGCCTTACCCGGTTAGT
>Ga0315277_10011616_pt1 | contig 11077 bp, 8 predicted proteins | sample YL17G05_15_MG_FD_203695 | JGI IMG/M metagenome (GOLD analysis project Ga0315277, IMG submission 203695) | Sediment microbial communities from Yellowstone Lake, YNP, Wyoming, USA - YL17G05_15 | ecosystem: Environmental > Aquatic > Freshwater > Lake > Sediment | place: USA: Wyoming | collected... | reverse complement strand
CGGACTTAGACTCCATTCGGCTGAACGAGTTGAGCAACAATTCGCAGGGGATATGGCTCCATTTCTCGTATAAAAACAACGCAACTTATAACAGGGTGAGCAAGAACAACGCAAGCATTTCGCTCAGTTCATCCATCGAAAACACCATTGCAAACAACACCATAACTGAAAACGGGTATAATGGGATGGATATATACAACTCCACCTCCAACACCGTTTCAGGCAATGACATAGAATCAAATGGTGGTGGTGGTTTGAAGATAAGCAACTCCGGTTCCAATGAGTTTATGGATAACGTGATTAAAAATAATGGGATAAACGGCGTATATATTGAATCCTCATATGGAAACACGGTCAGCAGGAACAAGATAAGCGGCCATACGCAGTTTGGGGTTTACTGCTATAATTCCAATGTCATATTCAGGGGGAACGATATTAGCGAGAATGGGAATAACTGCGATGGCTGCAACGGATGCAACTGACGTTCACCATGGAACTCTTTTTAGGCCAAGTCTATTTGCAACTATATTGCTGAGAACGTGAAGCAGATAGGTCAGCGCGACTAGGATGACTATAGAATCCACTGCTAGAAGGCCATCAGGCATGTAAGGAAGGGATAGCAGCATTGCAAAGAGGAGGAATGAGAGCTGGTCAAGAATGATTGAAGGATGCCCTCTTTTGATTCCCATCCTTCTCTTAATAAAACTCCCAGCCAAGTCTCCAAGCATTGTTCCGGTAGAGAGGGCAAAGCCCAGAGCGATGAAGTTCATGCAAAGGGAGGGGGGTATGACCGCGGAGTAGCACAGCTGAGCCTCCAGCAAACCGGTTAGGCTTCCAAAACAGATCCCTGCAAGGAGGCCCCTCCATGTTTTCCCGTCTCCAAGTATCCTTCCACCACCCCTGAATTTCATCTTGAAGTCAACAGGCAGGCCACCGCCAAATATGACAGGTGTGGAATTTGCAACGTACGCTGGGAGTATGAAAAGCAGTATCTGAAGGATATTCATCATACCACAATATTTATAAGGTGAGAAAGGTATTTATTAGAGTATGAGGAGTAATGAGATTTTAGTGGTGTTTGCGCTGGTTCTTATCGGAGCTATGATGTTTATAGCCGTGCTTTTTGCAATATACGCGGTGTATGTTCTAGCAACCCCCCGTGAATGCGTGGGTTTGATTGAAGTTGACGGAGAGATAAGCACAAAGAGCCAGAGTGGCGGGCTTTTCGGAACCCCCACAATTGGCTCAGAGGACATTGTGAAGCAGATAGAGGATGCCGAGAGCAGGAGTGATGTGAAGGCAGTAGTCTTTGAAGTGAACTCTCCCGGTGGCTCGGTTGTTGCAAGCAAGGAGATATACGACGCTGTGAGGAACATGAAGAAACCCAAAGTAGCATATTTCAGGGAGGTGGCGGCTTCTGGCGGTTATTACATATCCGCACCTGCGGATTATATCATTTCAGAGCCCGATGCGCTGACTGGCAGCATAGGAGTTGTCGCAACTTTTGAGGACATGAGCGGCCTGTTCAGCAAGCTTGGGGTGAACTACACGATAATGAAGTCTGGTGAGCTGAAAGACATGGGAAGCCCTAGCAGACCTATGACTGAGAAGGAGAAAGAAATCATGCAGGTCATAATAAATGATATTTTCGGTGAGTTCAAGAGAGTTGTTGAGGAGGGCAGGGGGGACAAGCTGAACAAAACTAAATTTGAAGAGATTCTTGATGCCAGGGTTCTGACAGGAAGACAGGCAAAGGATGTGGGGCTTGTGGATGAACTGGGCGATAAGAAAGAAGCTATCAGAGTTGCAGCCGGGTTTGGAAATATCAGATTTACGAAGGAACCGGATGTGTGCGACATAAGAAGCAGCAATCCAATCGGGGATATCTTCTCAAGCCTTGGGCAGGGCATCACATATACAGTAAGGGAGCTGGTCGGTATTAATAACGCCAGACAGGTTGGAGTCAGCTATACTTAATTTTCTAAGAGACTATTCATACCTCAATGCTTCAACTGGCATGAGCTGTGATGCTCTCCTTGCAGGGAAGAAGCCTGAAACAGCTCCAACTATCACGGAGAAGAGCAGTCCAAAGATTGCAAGTTCAGGTGATATTGCAGTCGGAACCCCGAAGTAGTTGAGCAAAAGGGTTGCAAGGCCTGCAAGCACAAGCCCCAGAATTCCGCCAACGAGTCCGATGATGCTCGCTTCGAGAAGGAACATCTCCAGCACGATATTATCTGTGGCTCCTATTGCCTTGAGCACTCCTATTTCCTTCGTCCTCTCCATCACTGACATGAACATCGTGTTGGCAATGCCTATCCCACCAACAAGCAGCGCTATTCCTGCTATGCCGGAAAGGAAGAGCTCAAGAGTGCCAGTTATGGTGCTGACTATACTGGAAATGGATTCAGGAGTCATGACTGTGAAGTCCTCGTTGTCTTCATCGACATGGTGGAGCTGCCTGAGCTTCAATCGTACCTGCTCCCCGACTTTCTCGGGGTCATAGCCCTCACTTACCAGCACGCCGAGCTCGTCAACTTGGTTCGAGGTTCTCTGTTCTCCGAGAAGTTCCCTCGCGTCCTCCAGCGGCATGGCGATCATGCCGCTTGTCGTAGATGAAAGCCCCCCGCTTTTCTTCAGTATGCCAACGACTCGGAAATTGTTATCCCCGATTTTTATAATTTGGTTGACATTTATCTTCGTCTTGAAGATGTCGTTTGCTACGGTGCCACCTATGACGACAACATGTCTTTCGTTATCCTTGAATGATCTTCCCTCGCCAACTTGCAGGAGCGAACTGAACTTGAACACTACTGCGTTCCAACCCCCTCCAGTCACGGTTGCAGTCTCATTTTTGTACTGGACGGGCATCCTCATTATCTGAAGCTCGTACATTATATCATCTACACCTGGGATTGACCTCAGAGCCTCCCCGTCATTCGTGGTCAGTCTTCCAGTAGATGCTCCAGCCCCACCCATGCTCATCATCTGATGCATGCTCCCCGGCATGATACTTATCCAGTTCCCTCCTAGCATTCCGAGCTGATCCATTATGAAGTCATTGACTCCCTGAGCAACGGATATGAGGGTGACTATCGCGGCTATGCCTATGACTATGCCTAGGATGGTGAGATAGCTCCTCAGCTTCCTGCTTGTCAGGTTTTTTATTGAATACTTTAGTAGGTCCAGATGTTGCATCTACTTCGCCTTCTTCTTGAAGTACTTCTTGTACACGAAGTATCCGACCGTTCCCACCACGATGACTATCAGGATTATTGATATTAGACTCATACCTGCCGAAGTCTGCGTCAGGGCTGCGGTGTCCGGTGACACGACTTCCAGCATCACGTCCCGCGTCATATTGTACTCGGTGTTATACGCATCCTTGCAGCGCATGGAAACGTGCAGTGGATACGTGCCTGGCTTCAGATCCTTCTTGGAGTAGATCGTGTATTGGACGCTTGTGTAGTCATCTATGTTCAGGCTGCCGATATAGCTTTTAGGGGGATCGAGAATCTCAAAAGAATCGCTTGTTAGCATCACTTCGAGCGCTCTTACGTTTATACTGCCAGTGTTTGAGAACTGCATCGAAAGCGAGTACTTATTCCCTGCAGATACCGGAGATGGGTTTGTATTCGGGGTTATGGTTATTTCAGGTGTGCTGCCCACTTCGACACCAACCTGCTTCTGTATTGCGGTCTGCGTCTCACCATTGACATTGAGGTAGTCGATAGTTATGTTGAGCGGGTAGTAGCCTGCCGGTGCGCTTCCGCTTACTCCGATTTCGAACTCCATGTGCTCTTTGGAGCCCGGACTGATAGTATCGAAGTATCTTTCGGAAGAGCCGAGCGATGTGAAATACTGGGAGGTTGATGAGACAGTGACCTTTGCTGAGTAGGCCTTGCTGTTACCGTCATTTGTGATGTTCACGAAGAATTTCATCTTACTCCCAGGCGATACTGGTTTTTTGTCAGGTTGCGCGTCAACTAGGAAGTCAACGGAACTCTTCGCCACCTGGACAGGATTTATGTTTATTGTTGTCTGCTGCAATGCTCCCTGCGGGTCCTGATATGCCACGGTCAGGGGTATCGACTGAACTCCTGAGCTTACCGACGCACTTGCAACAATTGGGATGGTGAAAGATGCGTTGCTGCCGCTCGGAAGGTCGCCCAGTGAGAGCTGGGATACCCCATCCAGGAAGAATGATTCTGAGTTCACAGTTATCACTATCTTTGACACGCTGCCTCCGTCATTCGTTATCTGCCCGTTTACCGTGAAACTCTGCCCTGGCGTTATCTGGTTAAGTGGTACGAAAGAGAAATGGAATATCGGCGGGTTTGTAACGTTTATGGGTATCGAGAATGTTTTTGTGAAGCTACTACTGCCCTCTGTCCAGAATGCATCCAGCCTCAGGTTGTATATTCCCGGGGATACGTCTCCTTTTATGGTGAATGGTATTGTTATGACTGTCGAGCCTAGAGCGCCAAGGTCTCCGAGCTGCACCCTGTTTGAACTGAATGTGAACTGCTCCCCTCCTTGGTATATCACAACTCCAGCTAACGTTGTCGCTGAGGGGTTGGAGACAGTTATGGTTGCTGAGCCGGTCACCCCAGGCTTAAGAGTGCTGGGCAGCACGAAGTATGATGTTATCTGCGCGTCTGCCGATACGAATGCTACCATCGCAAGCAGCACCATAAACAAAGCTTCTTTTCTCATCTGACCACCTCGGTCTTTTCTATAAGCCCATCTTTAACATGAATTATTCTCCTCGCATGCCTTGCTATGCCGGGGTCATGCGATACCATTACAATGGTGTAACCTTTCTTATTAAGCTTCATCAACAGGTGTATTATCTCCTGGCCGGATTTCGAGTCAAGGTTGCCTGTCGGCTCGTCTGCAAGGATTATCTTTGGGTCGTTTGCCAGAGCCCTTGCAATTGCAACCCTCTGCCTCTCACCACCGCTGAGCTCTGATGGCCTGTGGTCCGCTCTTTCCGCAAGCCCCACAAGTTCGAGGAGCTCATACGCCTTCTTATGCCTTTCCTCATGCGGTAATCCATTGAAAACCATTGGCAACTCGACGTTGTCCACCGAAGTGAGGGTCGAGATGAGGTAGAAGAACTGGAATACGAAGCCGATCTTTTTGCTCCTTATCTCCGCAAGCTGGTCAGCATTCATGGTTGAAGCGTCAATCCCGTCTATGTAAAGCTTGCCGCTCGTTGGTTTGTCCAGACATCCCATTATCTGCAGCAGGGTGCTCTTGCCGCTTCCCGAGGGGCCCATTATCGCCATAGAATCGCCTTTCTTCACTGTCAGGTCTATACCTCTGAGCACCTCTAGCTCGTACTCGCCCATCAGGTACTTTTTCTTTAGGTTCTCCACTTTTACTATTTCTTCCATATTATTCCCTTTAACTTCATGTATTAAGATTACTTGATTCTTTGTTATACAGATAATCCTGAAAAATATTTAATGGTTTAGTTGCTAATACGATTTTATGGAATTCTTGAGGAGATTATTTACTAAAAATCTTCTGTGAGGCACTGCTGTTCCAACTGTTAGGATAATTTAATATAGGTGAAACGTCAAAATGGGAAATATGAAAAAAAGGGGGAAGGGAATATCCCTGAAAGACAGGTTAGGCCTTTTTCTCAGCAATTATAAGCAGCTCCATCATGCTGCAACCACCCATGATAATGAGGAGGTAAGCAGGACTGCGGTGGACATTATTGCCGGCAGCAGGATGCTCTCGGAATGGGATAAGAGCCATTACTTCGGGGATACTGCAATATTTGCGCCAAGTCTCACAGTCGCAGAGGAGGCGTGGGGCAGAATGGAGAACAGCAGTGTGCCGGAATTAAGCAAGATTGACAGGGCGAAGTTTATAGCCAGTTTCTCAAAGCACGAGCCGGTTGCTATAGATGCTCTTGACTACATGGAAAAAAGCAATATTGATGAGAGGGACAAGATGAAAAATGCTGATTATATCGGGGCGCACACCGACCACCTCTCCGTAGCAAAGAGGACCCTGAATCTCATCCTTAGAAGCCCTGTAGGAAATGAGGAGAAAATACCGTACATTGCAGAGCTTTCCAACCGCTCAAAACACAGCTCTATAAAGAAGAAGGCAAGGGAATGGCTGAAAGGATATAAGATTGTAAAAGCCTAGTTACTCAGAGAAAGAAATCTTCTGCTTGGTCCTGCCTCTTGCAAACCTCTTGCTTCCGCCTCCTGTGCCCCCGAATTTCGAGTAGAGTTTGGCGAGGAGCTGGCTTGCGTCCAGCCCGGAACTCTCTGGAGTCACAGCGACAACATCGTTATCCTGGTTGGCCAGAACAGCGACGACATCTTTCTTGGACAGACGCAGGGCAATCTTTTCCAGGAGCTTTGCATCAAGGTTAAGCACCTTTCTCACAGTATTATCCTTTGCTTCCTTGAGTAGTTTATCAGCCTCAAGCTCGGCGAGGCGCTCCTCAAGCTCATCAAGCCTCTTCCCCCTGTCCTTCCACTCATTGAAGAAGCGCTCCTCCGCAGAAGCAAGCTGTTCAGGGGCAACTTTCAGCCTTTCTGAAGCGGCTCTGAGCAGCTCATCCCCCTTCTGCGCGTACTTCAAAGCTTCCTCGCCAGCAACAAATTGTATTCTGCTGATTCCGTCCTGTATCCTCTCCTCCTTCATTATCTTTATCATGCCGATCTTCCCGGTGCTGGGAAGGTGCAAGCCTGCGCATGCCTCCGCATCAATCCCGCCGTCAACTTCGACTATCCTTATCATCTTGCCTGGCGATGCGCCTCCCTGGTATATGGTGAAGCCGTACTTCCTCTCGGCCTCTCCCCTATCCATATTCGTTATGTTGATCTTCCTATCTTCTAACACAATTTTATTAGCCGCAATCTCTATCTGCTTTAGCTGCTCTGGTAAAATTCTCTCATAATGGGTTATGTCCAGATGGGCTCTCTCCTTCTCTTTCCTGGCACCTGCCTGCCAGACATGTTTTCCGAGGATCTTCCTGCAGGCATAATTCAGTATGTGGGTTGCGCTATGGTGCCTCATCAGGGCCTTCCTCCTCTCCCCGTCCACATGAAGGTGTACCCTCTGGCCATCCTTCAAACCGGGCTTCTCAAGTACGTGGAACACGACTCCGGCAACTTTCTGCACATCCAGAACCTTCATGCCGTCTATTGTGCCGAGGTCCGCAGCCTGCCCTCCTCCCTCGGGGTAGAATATTGTCGCATCCAGGACAACAGCACCATTCCTCAATGCAACGACTGTGGAATCAAGCTCCAGCTTTTCCGCATCCTCATAGTAAACCGTTTTGGTCTCTGGCAAACCGGTTGCATCAAAAGGAGGTTTCTCCTCTTTTACAGCTATGTGGGTCCTGGTGAGCATATCGTAGAAATCAGAGGGTATCTGCACGTCAAATTTCTCCTCCCTGGCAATCTTCTCTATCAGCTCAGGCGTTATGCCCTGTGATTCATACAATTTTGCGAGATTGTCTGATGAGAACTTCTTCCCATCCCCAAGAATGTCAGCGACAATCCTCCTTGATTTCTTTATTGTCGAGCTGTACCTGCCCTCCTCAACTTCTATTATCTTCTGCATCTGGGGCATGTTCTCAAGCAGTTCTGGGAAGAGCGGTTTCAGCTCCCTGCAGTTCAGCTCCATCACTTCGTTGATGTGGAAGGGGAAGTTGAACTCCTCTATGAAGCTCAGGGCCCTCCTGAGGACTACTCTCAGGTTATAGCCCCCGCCGGTATTGCTTGGCAGAGCCCCGTCGTTTATGGCATAGGCCAGAGTCCTTGCATGGTCGCAGATTGCATAGAGCGCTTCCATGGGGGCTATCTCAGACTCCAGCTTCTCAACGGTTATCCCGACAGTTTTTGCAATTCCTTTTCTTATATTTGCAACATCACCTGCAACGTCCATGTCAAGCGAGCCGCTTATCTTGGCATACTTGGAGAAAAGCTCTTCGTCAAAACTCATTCTCGAGTCCTTCTTCATCTTCTCGATTACTGGGCCGAACACCGCGTCGTAGCTTGTGGGCGTGCCCTGGGTTATCCAGGTGAACCTCTCAAGCCCAGCACCCATATCAATTATTTTCTCATCCATCTCCCTGTAGCTGTCAATATTACCCAGAAATTGGGTGAACACGGCATTGCCCAACTCCAAGCCTCGGACATAGTATTCAAGCGAGAACCCGAAAGCTCCATACCCGACCCAGGCATCCTCCACGAAAACTATCTCATCCTTGGGTATGCCGAAGACCTTGGTAAGCAGCTCGAAATCCAGATCTATGCACCTGTCCTTCCAGTAGCCCTTCTCATTGGCAATTGCATGCTGGCCTACCATTACAAAGGAGCTGTAATGCCTGCCGGTAACCCCTATGTTCGGTATATCCGAGAACCGCATGCATACCTGCGGGACAATCAGGGGGTTGGCCGGAAGCTCGAAAGCAGTCTGCCCCTTCTCTATCCTCTGGAAGTCTATGATGGATGCAACAGTGAAGAATAAATCGGGCCTCCAGCGGGAGACGACCGGGTATCTTCTCACCGAGGTATGCCCCTTTGAAACAAAAAACTTGTCAATCTCCTTCCATGTTTCTGCATAGTTGAATCTCTTGTCTGTCGGCGGATTTCCTATGAAAGTGTATGTGGTGCAGGAAGCATCCGGGCACGTTTCTCTATCTTTGGTAGCCCAGAAGAATTTTCCGCACTTGGGGCATTGTTTCCTAAAGAAGCCCTCCCTTCCGAAAAGCTCAACCTTCCAGTATTTGTCATGGTCTTTCTGGAATTTCTGTATCAGCTCTTTCTTTCCCATAGCAAACAGATTTGACGAATAGGATATTAAAGCCTTTTTGGTCAGCGCCTTGTCTCCTTATTGTACTCAAGGTAGGAGTAGACGGCAGTGTAAGCAGCAACCAACAGTATTGGAACAAGTATGATGAGCAAGGAGTAGTATGGGAAGAATATCCCAAGAAGCGCAATGAGTCCCGCCACCTTGAACAGCTTCCCTCCGACTTTGTGCGTTTTATTCCAGACTCTTTCGCTGCTCATGGTCCAGGGAGTCCGTATTCCGATAAACCAGTTCTTTTTTGAATTCTCAACTAGAATTCCGGTGTAGTAGAGCAGCACCGTAAAAGCAGGTGCCATAAGCTGCATCATGTTGAATTTCATCCCGATATTCCAGAATATGGTGAGGAGGTATATGTAGAACAGGAACAGGACCAGTACTACTGAGAAGTTGTCGTAATGGCCCCTGAACTTCTCGATGTTTGCTTTGAGAGGGTCTAGGCTTGGTATCAAAGCGATGAATAGGAGGCATGCAATAAGGACAAGCGGCATCAAGAACAGGCTCCAGGACTTGGGCAGATAACCGTCAACCTCGCCCACGGCGTTCCAGTGCGAGGCAATATCATCTGGCATTGCTGGGTAGAAATAGGCGCCTATGATTAGAGATAGGAAGATTACTACGGTGATTATCAGCTCATTTGTCCTCATGGCTTACCCTTCTCTTGGGATGTTTAAGAATGTATGCCACAACTAGGAGGATTTATTAAGTGTTTTTGCATTAAATTAAGGAGGGGCCCGTAGTCGAGTGGTAAGACGTCAGTCTCACACACTGAAGACCCCCGGTTCGATCCCGGGCGGGCCCATTCTGCTAAGCATTTTAAATGTTAGATTTGATAATAAACAAACCGAGCTCCGATCGTCTAGTCCGGTCAAGGATTCAGGCCTCTCGAGCCTGCGACCCGGGTTCAAATCCCGGTCGGAGCATTGAGCCATAGGCTCAGTTCCCCACCTGCCCAAGCAATTTTGCCTTGTTCCCGAGGCTGGTTCTGAGTGGCAAGTAGATAGGCTGCCATGAATCTGGGTCCACACGGTTTTCGGGGAGCAGATATTTAAACGATATTGGAATTATAGTATGCTATGGGTTACAAAGGCTTGTCATTAAGCTTTCGAAAAGGGCAGGCTTCCTTGGAACAATTGGTAGTGACGGGCGTACTGCTATCTTTTATCGCAATAATATTCTATTTCTCCATGAATTTTGCGAATGACAGCATCCGCGTTTCGCAAGCGCAGGACATGGCGGACAAGCTTGCCAAGGGTTCAGACTACGTTTATTCGCTCGGCTACGGTTCCAAGGACAAAGTGAATATTTACGTGCCAAGCGGCGTCAGATTCATCAACACGAGCGGAAACAGAATCTACATACGCGTGTCACTTTCCAGCGGAGACGCGGACGTATTCTCCTCGACAAAAGCCAGTCTGATAGGAAGTGTGGACACCACTCCCGGCCCGAAGGAAATCACGCTGGAAGTAACCACAAGCGGGGAGATTATGATTGGAAGTACCCTACTGGCCTGCTCGCCGAATTCATTTTCCAAGAGCTTTGTGCAGGGTGGCGCGGGCAATGACCCCATGAATGCCACCAATGTAGCGGACTACCAGATAACTGGAATTGCTGCCACCCTGTCGGGGAATGTTGGTGATATGGTTACGCTGGTTCAGCCTCCGGCTACGCTCGACCCAGGCGATACCGGAGTAGTGGGGCTGGATTTTGCAGTGCCGGCTGGCAAGGCAGCCGGAACTTACTCCGGGGCAGTCACGGTGAGCGGGAGCAATAGTAGCCAGTGCAGTGCGGGCGTAACGATAACCGTGAGCCGGGTAGGCGGTCCGGACATCACAGGCCCACGTATAACATTTCTAACTCGTTCTCTTGCAGATCCAAACGTTACAAGTTATATTACGATAAACGCGACTGGCGACGACTCCACTATGGGCAACAGCATGATCTCAAACTGCCAGCTGCAGCTGGACAACTCCGGGATATGGAACGACATGAGCCCAGTAGATGGTGCCTACGACGAGCCTGTGGAAGATGTTACTTACAATTTGGGAACTTTAAGCGAGGGCATCCATACTGTGGGCGTCCGCTGCGTAGACTCGGCTGGAAACATTGGAAACACGACCAGCCAGAGCTTTGCTGTGAGCGGACTAGTTCCTGAGAGCTGCATAGCAGCCTGCGGCGTAATCGACGGGTGCAGCAGTGGCAAGGTATGCAATGGCGCGGGAAACTGCGT
>Ga0315277_10011615_pt1 | contig 11077 bp, 9 predicted proteins | sample YL17G05_15_MG_FD_203695 | JGI IMG/M metagenome (GOLD analysis project Ga0315277, IMG submission 203695) | Sediment microbial communities from Yellowstone Lake, YNP, Wyoming, USA - YL17G05_15 | ecosystem: Environmental > Aquatic > Freshwater > Lake > Sediment | place: USA: Wyoming | collected... | reverse complement strand
CGCCCCTCTCCACCAGCGCCCCGCTGTTCTCGTCAATGATGCGGACGACCTCCTCCGCCGGCCTGTCGCCATATGGGAAGTGATCGCGGTCCCGGAAGTAGCAGACCTCCACCCCGGGAAGCAGCTTCCTCACTTCCTCGGCGATCAGCGTCCCTCCGATCCCGGAATCCATCACCCCAATCATATGCCGACCGCAACCTTCGCCCGGAACGCCTCCAGCAGACGCTTCGTGATCGACCCCGGCCTCCCGTCCCCGATCGCCGCTCCGTCCAGCTTGACCACCGGGCACACCTCATCCCCCGTCCCCGCCAGGAACACCTCCTGCGCCTTCCGGAACCGCGCCACCGACACCCGCTCTTCCCGCAGCGGGATCTGCTGCTCCTGCGCCAGTTCGATCACCACTGCCCGGGTGATGCTGGGCAGGATCTCCGGGCCGGCGGGCCGTGTCAACACCACTCCCTCCTCCACGCAGAACACGCTGGCCGCGGTCGCCTCCGTGACATATCCCTCCTCATCCACCAGGATCGCCTCGAACGCCCCCTGGTCCGTCGCCCGCGTCCGCGCCAGCACGTTCGCCAGCAGGTTGGTTGACTTGATGTCACACCTCCGCCACCGCAGGTCCGGCGCCGTGATCGCCTCCACCCCTTCGTCCATCCTCGGGTCCACCATCGGCCCGATATCTCGCACCTGCACCAGCACCGTCGGGCGCATGGCCCGGCTGTAGGCGTGCCGCCGCGGCGCCACTCCTCGCGTCACCTGGATATAGACGTTTGCCTCCGCGAACCCGCTCCGGCGGCACGCCTCCTCGATCACCTGGCGGAGCTGCTCGATGTCCACCCCGTGGAGATCCACCTCGCTCAGGCTCCGCCGCAGCCGCTGCAGGTGCGGCTCCAGCGCCCACAGCCGCCCGCGGTAGCTCCTCACCACCTCGTACACCGCGTCGCCGAACAGGAACCCGCGGTCATTGATGGACACCACCGCCTCTTCCGGCGGCACGAACTGCCCGTTCAGGTACACCACCTCCGGCATCACCGACTCCTCTCTCCTCAGGAGCGCCTCAACTCGTAGGGGAGCCCCCTCGGCTTGCCCTGAGCCAAGTCGAATGGGCGGGCTCCCGCGGCATGGCTTAGTTTCCCTCCCCGAGCGGCAGAGTCCTCCGCCTGGGGCCGCCTGGCAGGCTTCCCTTCCCGCTGATACCATCGCGCCATCGCCCGGCCCTCCCTCCCGCCGGGTCTTGACGACACTCCTGTAGGAGTGTACACTCCTATAGGAGTGTACACCCGCATCCCGCTCTCTCGAGGTGGAGAAGATGAAGAGATCGCGTCGCATGGTCGTGTCGCTGGTGGGGGCCGCCTTCCTGGTGGCTTCCCTCGCCAACTGCCTGTCTCCGCGGGCGGCCGCCGCGGCCCCTCGCAAGGACCTGCGGGGCGCCATCCGCGTCTCCGGCGCCTGGGCGCTCTATCCCATGATGGTGCGCTGGGCGGAGGAGTTTCACAAGCTCCACCCCAAGGTCCGCATTGACGTCTCCGCCGGCGGGGCCGGCAAGGGCGCCACGGACGTGTTGGGCGGGATGGTGGACATCGGGATGATCTCCCGCGACATCCATCCCGAGGAGGAAAAGAAGGGCGGCTTCTGGGTCCCGGTGGTGAAGGATGCGGTCCTCCCCACCGCCAATGCCGCCAATCCCGTCGCCGGGAACTTGAGGACCCAGGGTGTGAAGCGAGAGACCTTCCTCGCCCTCTGGATCGAGGGCAAGCCCCTCACCTGGGGTGAGGTCGGCGGCCGCGCCAACGTTGGGGATCGGGTGCGAGTCTACACGCGCTCCGACGCCTGTGGCGCGGGTGAGACCTGGGCGAAATACCTGGGCGGGAAGCAGGAGGACCTCGCCGGGGTCGCCGTCTACGGTGACCCAGGAGTCGCCGAGGCGCTTCAACGCGACCGGCTCGGCCTCGGCTACAACAACCTCAACTACGCCTACGACGCCAACACCGGCAAGCCCGTGTCAGGGCTCATGGTCGTGCCCATAGACATCAACGGCAACGGCAAGCTGGACAAGAACGAGAGCTTCTACGCCACCCGCGCCGGTGTCAAGCGCGCCATCGCCGACGGGGTCTATCCCTCTCCCCCGGCGCGCGACCTCAACCTGCTCACCAAAGGCAAGCCCAAGGGGCTGATGCGCGACTTCCTCCTCTGGATCCTGCGCGACGGGCAGAAGTACGTTGACCAGGCCGGCTACATCGAGCTCCCCAAGCAGAAGCTCACCGCCGCCATCAAGAAGGTCGGGTGATCGGCCGGGGCCGCGCTCATGAGCAGGGGCTTCCGAGATCGCGCCGCGGCGGCCGTGATGGGGGCGATCGCCCTCTCCTGCCTCCTGCTCGCCTTCGGCATCGCCGTCGCCCTGGTGCTGAAGTCGCGCCCCATCCTCGCCACCACTCCTATCGGGCGCTTGCTGTTCTCCTCCTCCTGGCGGCCTTCCCGAGGGGACTTCGGCTTCTATCCCTTCATCATCGGCACGCTCTGGGTGAGCGGCCTGGCGATGGCCTTCGCCATCCCCATCTGTCTGCTCGGCGCCATCTACCTCTCCGAGTATGCCAACAGCCGCCTCCGCGCCGCCGCCAAACCACTGCTCGACATGCTCGCCGGCATCCCCCCGGTGGTGTTCGGTCTCTGGGGGGTGCTGGGCATCGTCCCCCTGGTCAGCAAGCTGGGCACCCGCCTGGGCTCCTTCACCACCGGCTACAGCGTGCTCGCCGGGGGCATCGTGCTGGCGGTGATGGTGTTCCCGATCATCGTCTCCGTCACCGAGGAGGTGCTCAGGAAAGTGCCACAGGAGGTGAGAGAGGCGTCTCTCTCTCTGGGCGCCACCCGTTGGCAGACCACTAAGCACGTGGTGCTCAAGGCCGCCTTCCCCGGTGTGTTTGCCGCCATCATCCTCGGCTTCTCCCGCGCCTTCGGAGAGACCATGGCGGTGCTGATGGTGGTGGGGAACGTGGCGATCATCCCCAAGTCCGTGCTCGACCCCGCCTACCCACTGCCCGCGCTCATCGCCAACAACTTCGGCGAGATGATGAGCGTCCCGCTCTACGACTCCGCGCTCATGTTCGCCGCCCTTCTCCTGCTGGCGGTGGTGCTCGTGTTCAATGTCCTCGCCACCCTCGTCCTGCACGCGGTCGAGAGGAGGATAGCCTAGATGGACCGGCGGCGGCTTGAGGAGGCGGTGTTCAAGGCGCTGATGCTCCTCTCCCTCGGCATGCTCGCCGCCAGCCTGGGGTGGGTGCTGCTGACGGTGCTGGTGCGCGGGCTGCCGGCCCTCACCCTCGAGATGATCACCCAGATTCCCAGGGGCGGCTTCTACCTGGGTGGAGAGGGAGGCGTGCTCAACGCCATCACCGGCTCCCTCTGCCTCGCCCTCGGCGCCACCGCCGCCGCCCTGCTGCTCGCCCTGCCCATCGTGTTCTTCCTCCAGAGAGAGTACGGAGGCGGCTCCCGGCTCGCCGCACTCACCCAGCTCTCGCTCGATGTGATGTGGGGCATCCCCTCCATCGTATACGGCGCCTTCGGCTTCGCCGTCATGATGTACCTGGGCCTGCGCGCCTCCCTCCTCGGCGGCATCATCGCCCTCTGCCTGGTGGAGCTGCCCATCATGGCCCGCGCCATGCACGAGGTGGTGAAGATGGTGCCGGTCGAGCTCAAGGAGAGCTCCTACGCCCTGGGCGCTACTCGCCTGGAGACCGCCGCCCGAGTGGTGTGGAGACACGCTCTCCCAGGGCTGCTGACCGCCGTCATGCTGGCCTTCGGCCGGGGGATCGGAGACGCCGCATCGGTGCTCTTCACCGCCGGCTACACCGACAACCTTCCCTCTTCCCTCAACGAGCCCGTCGCCTCTCTGCCGCTCGCCGTCTTCTTCCTCATCGGCACACCTTTTGCGAAGGTCCAGCAGCGCGCCTACGCCTCCGGCGCCATTCTCCTGGTGATGGTCCTGCTGCTCAGCATCGGCGCTCGGATGCTGGCGAGAAGACATCAGGCCTACGTTCAGAGATAGGGACCCGGGATCACTATGCCGCACATCAGCATCCGCAATCTAAACGTCACCTACGATGGGCACCCCGCCCTTCGGGATGTGAGCGTGGACCTCCCCGACGGCCAGATCACCGTTATCATCGGTCCTTCGGGATGCGGCAAGACCACCTTGCTTCGCTGCTGCAATCGCTTGATTGATCTGACGGAAGGGGCCCGCGTCTCCGGCTCCGTGCTCATTGACGGAGCCAACATCCTCGACCCCTCCGCCGACCTCCTCGCCCTGCGCAAGAAGACCGGCTACCTGGCTCAGAAGCCCTACCCGCTCCCCATGTCCATCTACGACAACGTCGCCTACGGCCCTCGCCTGCATGGGATGAGAGACCGGCGGCAGCTCGACCAGATCGTAGAGCGATGCCTGCGCGCCAGCAGCCTGTGGGAGGAGGTCAGGGCCAGGCTGCGCAAGCCCGCCGCCAAGCTGTCCGTGGGACAGCAGCAGCGGCTCTGCCTGGCGCGCGCCCTGGCGGTGGAGCCGGAGGTGCTGCTGGGAGACGAGGCCACCTCCGCCCTCGACCCGCTCTCCGCCCAATTGGTGGAGAAGCGGCTCATCGAGCTCAGGGGCCGCTACACCATCGTGCTGGTGACCCACATCCTCCGGCAGGCGCGCCGCCTGGCCGACTACGTGCTCTTTCTTTACCTGGGCGAGCTGGTCGAGCACGGCCCCGCCGCGGAGGTGTTCGCCAATCCGCGGGATGCCCGCACCCAGGCCTACCTCGCCGGAGAGGTGAGCTAGGCCTGCCGGTCGGGCCCCGGCTGCGGCTCGCGCCTCCCGCACGCTTCCGTCCCGCACACGTGCGCCAGGAAGTAGATCACTCCCACGAAGATCGCTCCTCCCACGATGTTCCCCAGCGTGACCGCAATCAGGTTCTGGGTCCACATCGTGCTCCAGTTCAGCGCCGCCAACTGCTGCCCGGTCAGCTCCGAGGCGGCGCGCGCCGCCCCAAAGCTCTTCGCGAAGATTCCCGCCGGAATGAAATACATATTCGCAACCGAGTGCTCGAAACCGGAGGCGACGAACGCCATGATCGGGAAGAAGATGCCCAGGATCTTCCCGCCGATGTCCTTCGCCGACATCGCCAGCACCACCGCCAGACACACCAGCCAGTTGCACCCGATCCCACGCATGAAGAATGCCAGGTTGTGATCCACCACCCCCGGGTTGGCCGCGCTGGTCTTCAGCGCCGCAATCTTGATCGCCGTTCCCCCTGTGGGTCCCGCCAGCAGGCCGGAGTACTTGGCCACGATCAGCGCCAGCAGCAGCGACCCGACCAGGTTGCCCACATACACCACCACCCAGTTCCGCATCAGCCCCCCCATCCCAATCCGCCCCGAGCAGAGCGACACACTCATCAGGTTGTTGCCCGTGAATAGCTCCGACCCCGCGATCACCACCAGCATCAGGCCTACGGTAAACGCCGCTCCCATCGCCAGTTGCCTGACGCCCCACACCTGCCACGTCCCCGTTCCCACTGTCGTCGCCAGGTGCGCGCCGAAGCCGATGTAAGCCCCAGCCAACACCGCCAGCAGGAACATCCGGCCAATCGGAAGCCCAACCTTCGCCTCTCCCACCTCCACGAAGGCCTTCGACGTCTCCACCGGCGTCAGAAAACCACTCGCTGACATATCCCAGCTCCTCCCTGGCTATCTATCCGCCCTCTGTATCACCGCTCTGTCCGTACTTCCCCTGGTAATGCGCATGCGCCCTCGCCACTTCCTCCGCCGGAATCTCCTCCAGCTTGCCAAGCTGCATCGCCAGGAAGCAAGTCTTAGCTACATCCTCCAGCATCACCGCGGCCTTGAACGCGGCCTCGGGGGATTTGCCGATGGTGAACACCCCGTGCTGCCGCATCAGGATGACGCGGCCCGCGCCGATGTGCTCGCAGATCGCCTTCCCGATCTCCTCGCCGCCGATGGGCGCATACGGCCCCACCGGGATCGGCCCGCCGAACTCGTCGGCAATCGCAGTTAGCGCGGCGGGAATCGGCTTGCCCGCGGCGGCGAAGGCGGTGGCGTAGTTCGAGTGCGTGTGCACCACGCCATTCACATCCGGCCGGTTCCGGTACACGTAGAGGTGTGTCGCGGTGTCCACGGACGGCTTCAGCTTCCCCTCCACCACCTTCCCATCGAGCTTCACGACCACCATATTACCAGGCGTCAGCTTGTGATAAGAGACACCGCTAGGCTTTATCACGACCAGCTCCGTCTCCGGGTCGCGGCCGCTCACATTCCCGCTGGTCATGGTCACCAGCCGCTCGTGGTAGAGGCCGGTGTTCAGTTCACACACCAGGTTCTTCAGATCCTCAAGCACGTGCTCTCATGCCTCGCCAAGGCCTGTAGCGCGGGTATGCCGGTTGCCGAAGGCAGACGCATGCCCGCCGCCCCTCCTCATCCCACCCGTGTGCCTCCTCACGTCACCACCACCGCCTTCACCAGTCCCTCCTCTCTCTCCGCCACCGCGCGATACGCCTCCGGGACCTGCTCGAACGCATACCGATTCGTCACCAGCCTATCAATCGGAGCCTTGCCAGACGCTGCCAGCTCCACGAGCTCTCCGAAATCCGCCACGCTCAGCCGCGACCCCACCACACTCAGCTCCTGTCTGACCAGTTGCCACGGTCGCACCTGGATCGGCTCGTTGGCGAGGGTGAGGATCACCACCCGTCCGGCCGATCCCACCAATGCAAACGCCGACTCCGCCCCCTCCAGCTCGCCGGTGGCGTCCACCACCACGTTCGCGCCGGCGCCGTCGGTGAATTCCTCGACCGCGGTGGTGATGGATTCGTTCTGCGGGTCCACGCAGATTCCCGCTCCCAACTCCTCAGCCAGCTTGCGTCTCCACGCCAGCGGTTCAGATGTTAGCACGCGCGCCTCCCGGAGGCGCGCCATCATCAGGCAGCATAACCCGATTGGCCCCGCTCCCAGGATCACCGCCCGGTCCCCCTCCTTCACGTCTCCCCGCTGGGTCGCCTGCGCCCCGATGCTCAGGGTTTCCACCGTCGCGGCCGTCTCGAAGCTCATCTCATCCGGGATGGTGAAGAGCTGGCTCTCCTTGCACGCCACGTACTCGGTCATCGCACCCGGCCGGTGCACCCCAGCGATGGAGACCGAGACGCAGCAGTTGTGCCTTCCTTGCCGGCAAGGGTAACATTCGCCACAGGACAGCGCTGGGTCCACCGCCACCCGCGTTCCCACCGGAGCGCCGCGCCAGCCCGGCCCTACCGCCGCCACCTCCGCGCTGAACTCATGTCCCGGCAGCCTGGGGTAGTTGGGAAGGGGGTGCTTGCCGGTGTAGGCCTCGGCATCCGAGCCGCAGATGCCCACCGCGCGGACACGCACCAAAGCCTCATCCGGCTTCGGCTGGGGGTCCGGCACCTCGCGGAGCTCCAACTGCTCGGGGTCGAGCAGAAACCATGCCTTCACAGTACCCTGAGTTCGCTGCTGGGCCGCGCCGCTCCTGCGCGGCGCAAGGAAGCGATGGAGGCGGCGGCCGGAATTGAACCGGCGGATAAAGGTTTTGCAGACCTCTGCCTTACCACTTGGCTACGCCGCCATGCCACGCCCAACCGCTGAGCGCCGACGGGAGAGCGCAGAGGGCCTCCCCTGCGATCATCCCCGATTCCCGGACAGCCGCACAGACACTACTGGAGCGGAAAACGGGATTCGAACCCGCGACCCACAGCTTGGGAAGCTGTTGCTCTACCAACTGAGCTATTTCCGCTCCCTGTCCATGGTTAGTCTAGCAGAGAGAGAGGGGTTGTCAAGACGAACACGCGTCAGGCAGCGGCACCGCCACTGCTACCACTGAGCCACCGAGACACAGAGAGCGGCGGGCGTGGGCACGCCCGCCCTACAGCACGCTCACGGCCCGTTGGTGGGCAGTGGACGAGAGGAGACCCGCGCCGCTTGGTTGGGGATCGCCGTCCACCCTTCATACCTGGGCGGGTAGCTCTGGGCGAAGCCAATATCTACGGTGTACTCGCCGTGGCCGGCGTTGCTGGGCACGATCAGCTTGCCGGTCTGCTCGTAGACCGTGCCAGGTGGGGAGGCGGGTAGACCCCACATGCCGTAGAGCACCGGGAAGCCTTGCACGAACTCGCCCTTCTCCGCGAGGCGCTCGCGGGCTGCGTCGTTCCCGTCGGTCGGCGCCAGCTTCACCGCGAACAGCGCCCCGGGCAGCGGCTCGCCCAGCCGCCAGCGCGCTCGGAACTCGATCGTGTCGCCTGCCAGCGGTTCGTGGTTCGACACCTCGAACGAGACGAGCTCCACGCCGCCGGGGAACTCGGCGATCGGCTCTGCGACGTCCTCTATGGGCGTCAGCTCCGGCGTCTCGAAGTCGAGCCGATAAAGGTGATCGCTCATGCCGACGAAGTAGGGCGGGCCAGGGGTCACCTGTTTGTAGGGTCCGTGGAGGGCGTAGACGGTACGCCGGCCCTGGTAGTGCTGGGCAAGCCGGTGGGCGAGCAGGGCGGTGCCCTCCCAGAACTCCTGCGTCCCCGGATGCTGAAGGTGGTACTGCGCACTGATCTCTCGCCACAGACGGGGGGCAATCTCCCGCAACTCTCGGTCTTCGATCAGGTCCTCATACCACCCGCCCCACAGGCCGTGCGGTCGGATGAGGGTGACGTCCTTTCTGAACCCCTCGACGTTCTGAAGGTAGTAGGTGGCGAACATGGGGTCATCCCACTCGCATACGAAGATGGCGTTCTGGTCCATCTGCGCCAGCGCCGCGTGCCAGCGGTCGCGGTATTTCCAGACGTTGCTCTGGTCGGAGCGCGACCAGTTGGCGCCGGCCAGCATCAGGCAGACCGAGACCCCCGCCGCGACCGCCACGAGCGGCCCCAGCTTGGCACGCGGGAGGAGGACGGTGAGCCCTGCCAGCCCCTGCCCGCCGAATATCGCCAGCACCGCCCCCAGAGGGGTCAGCCACACTTTCGAGTCACTGGTGTCTCCCCATTCCATCACCCACAAGGTAAGCAAGATAGCGCCTACCGTGAGTGCAAGCGGCAGCGCCGGTCGGCGCCGGCACCATACCAGCAGACCCAAGACGATGAGCGGCACCCCCACCAGCGCGAGCGCCACAGAGGCCCAGCCACCTCCCGCCAGCACCTCGCCGGAGAGCTTGGTCGCCTCTGCGAGGGCGGCATCCAGCGGGTTCGCGAAGGCCCACCGCGCGTACTGCCGGCCGAAGACGTGGTCGAGGAAGCGCCTCAACGTCACCGGGTCGCCCCAGTTCATCGGCGGCCGGGCGGCCGCGCGGATGGGCAGGTAGAGGTAGCAGAGGAAGGGAGCAAGGAACAGCAGGGCGCTGGTCACCCAGGCTCTCGCACGGCGCGGCCGGGTCAGCCAGAAGGCGGCCGCCAGCGCGGGGGCGAGCGCCAGAAACCCGGTGCGGTGGTGCATGGCGACTAAGCCCCCGGCAAGCGCGAGCCATCGCAGGCGTTGCGGCGACCGGTCTCCGTCCCAGCGCCAGAGCGCGATCAGGAAGAGTCCGAACAGCAGCGCCTCCAGCGCGTACACCTCGGGCCGCACCGCCTGGCTCCAGGTGGGGAACCAGAAACCGAAGGCAAGCCCCGCGAACACGCCGGCGAGCAGCGTGCCGGTCAGAGAGATCACTAGCCAGGTGATGAGCCCGGCCGCTCCCGCGGCCGACAGCGCGGAGAGCAAGGCAATACGGTAAGCGCTGGTGTGTCCGACAGGCAAGAAGTCGAAGGCCCGCGCCAGCATCGTCCACAGGGGGTAGCCGGTGGGGTGGGGGACTCCCAGCACGTGCGCGGCCGCCACCAGCTCGCCGCTGTCCTGGTCAATGACGGTGGGACAGATGGTGAGCAGGTAGGTGACGAAAACGACGGCAGACACACCGAGGGCAGAGGCCGCTGCCCAGCGTGGGGGGCGGGGAGGGGGAGGCGGTGTGGCTGGCGGCTGTTGTCTCTTTCTCCGGCTGCGTGGCACGAGCTTGGGTCCCTGGCGCCCGAAGAGGTGCGACGGTCTTCTTCTGCCCGCGGGGGTAAACGTCCTGTGCACAGCAGTTTGTGTCAGCGCCCTGCTCACCCGCGGGGTGGGCGGGCGCGCCTGCAAGCGAGCCTCCCGTTGGTGCTGCCGCCAAGAGGGGACTGGGTGCGCGTGGCAAACCTCCACGCTAGTGTCCCACTGGGGGAGCGCGTAGGCCGGTGACCCGGCCGGAGTGTTCGGGAGTAGGAGGGATGGACATGAGGGGAAGAGCCTTTCTGTCGGTGGCGCTCGGCGTTCTGTTGGGTCTCGTCATCTCGCACGCGGTGGCGGAAGAGGTCGTGGAAGCGTGGCGGTCTGTTCCCCCCGCGTTCTCCCGCCCGTACTCCGTCTCGGTGAACCCCACGGATGGCTCCTGCTGGGTGACGGACACCGACAACAGCCAGGTGGTGCACCTCTCGGCGGCCGGGGCGGAGCTGTGGCGGTCGGCCAGCGGCGCGTTCTCCTTGCCGGAATCCGTCTCGGTGAACCCCACGAATGGCTCCTGCTGGGTGGCGGATTACTGGCACAGCCAGGTGGTACACCTCTCGGCGGCCGGGGCGGAGCTGTGGCGGTCGGCCGGCGGCGCGTTCTCCTACCCGTTCTCCGTCTCGGTGAACCCCACGGATGGCTCCTGCTGGGTGGCGGATCTCAACAACGGCCAGGTGGTGCACCTCTCGGCGGCCGGGGAGGAGCTCTGGCGATCGGCCAGCGGCGAGTTCAATGAGCCGTACTCCGTCTCGGCGAACCCCACGGATGGCTCCTGCTGGGTGGCGGATTACTCCAACAGCCGGGTGGTGCACCTCTCGGCGGCCGGGGCGGAGCTGTGGCGGTCGGCCAGCGGCGCGTTCAATCAGCCGGACTCCGTCTCGGTGAACCCTACCGATGGCTCCTGCTGGGTGGCGGATGCCAACAACAGCCAGGTGGTGCACCTCTCGGCGGCCAGGGCGGAGCTGTGGCGGTCGGCCAGCGGCGCGTTCAATCAGCCGTGGTCCGTCTCGGTGAACCCCACGGA
>Ga0315277_10011613_pt1 | contig 11077 bp, 5 predicted proteins | sample YL17G05_15_MG_FD_203695 | JGI IMG/M metagenome (GOLD analysis project Ga0315277, IMG submission 203695) | Sediment microbial communities from Yellowstone Lake, YNP, Wyoming, USA - YL17G05_15 | ecosystem: Environmental > Aquatic > Freshwater > Lake > Sediment | place: USA: Wyoming | collected... | reverse complement strand
TGCTCGACAAGCAGAAGGACATCGATGCGGTGGTGGTGGCCACGCCGGACCACACCCACGCCATCGTCTCGATGGCGGCTATCAGGCTGGGCAAGCACGTGTACTGCGAAAAGCCGTTGACGCATACACTCCTCGAGGCACGCAAGCTCACCGAAGCGGCCCGGGAAATGAAGGTGGCAACACAGATGGGTATCCAGGGCCATTCTTACGAGGGCATTCGCCAGATATGCGAATGGATTTGGGCCGGCGCGATAGGACCCGTCCGTGAAGTCCATATCTGGACGGACAGGCCCAAAGGGTGGTGGCCTCAGGGAGTGGAGCGGCCGCAAGATACCCCGCCCGTGCCCCCTACCCTGGACTGGGACCTGTGGCTTGGCCCGGCGCCCAGCCGGCCCTACCATCCCGCGTATACTCCCTTCAAGTGGCGCGGCTGGTGGGATTTCGGATGTGGCGCACTGGGAGACATGGGATGTCACCTGATGGACGCGCCGTACTGGGCCCTTGATCTGGGGTATCCCACGAGCGTAGAGGCCAGTTCGACAGCCGTCAATTCCGAGACCGGGCCTTTGGCCTCCATGGTGCACTACCATTTCCCTGCGCGCGGAGACAAACCGCCCGTCATGCTCACGTGGTATGATGGCGGCCTGTTGCCTGCGCGACCTGCGGAGCTTCCTGACGGCCAACCCATGGGCAACGAGAATGGCGGTGTGATTTTTGTGGGAGACAAAGGCAAGATTCTGGCCGCCGACGAGAATGCCCAGCACCCCGGGCTCTTGCCTGGATCGCTGGCGAACGATTTCCCAAAGCCGGAGAAGAGCATCCCCCGGTCGACGGGGCATCACCGCGACTGGATTGCGGCCTGCAAGGGCGGCCAGCCAAGCGGCGCCAATTTTGACTACTCAGGTCCCCTCACCGAGAACGTCTTGCTCGGCAACCTCGCGATTCGCGCCGGCAAGAAACTCGACTGGGACGGCCCGAACATGAAATCCACCAATGTGCCCGAGGCCAACGACCTCGTCCATTGCCAATACCGCGAAGGATGGACGCTGTGACCCCGAGCGAAACGCGAACGAGCTGCCCGACGGCACCTGGCCGTTCCACAGGGCTTGAGGCTTGCGCGAAACTTAGGATATACGCTTTGACCGGTTCGGCTTATTCGAGCGATTGCAGGGTGGGAAGGGTCCTGCAGAAGCATCGGCGCCAGTAAGAGGCAAATCATGGGGAACTTGGAGCGATGTGTGATGTGGATTCTCGCGATGCTCACGCTTGCGGTCCCGGCGGCGGCGGAACTGCCCATTCCTACGAATCCTCTGTGGAAACCGGTGAGCGACGACGTCTATCTACAGGAAATCGAAGGCCGACTCGAGACCAAGGAGCCGCTGCTTGCGGTGGCCGTGTTTGAGGGCGCGCTTTACGCAGGGAGCAGACGGGGTGTGGAGCGACTCGAAGGCGATGCGCTCGTTCCTGCCGGCGGCCCGAAAGCAACCGTGAATCGGCTGAAGACGCTGGATGGCGCGTTGTACGCCTTCTCCGAGAAGGGTCTATGGCGCTTTAGCGAAAACGCCTGGAAACAACTCGGCGATGGCGCCTTCACGGACGGCTGCGTTCACGTGGGGAGCGTCGTCGTTGCGTCCCCGACCCACCTCTATCGCATGGAAGGTGACAGGCTCACGGTGCTCCACGAGGCTGCCAGCAACCCACCCATCCTCGGCGTCGCCTCCTACGCTGAGACGCTCTACGTCCGCCACGCGGAACAGGTGTCCATTTTCCGCAATGGTAGATTCGACTCCAGAAATGTGCAGGACTGGGGCCAGTTGCCTCTCGGCTCGAGCACCCGCGACATGATGGCGCTCGGCAGCAGGCTGCTGGTGCCGACCGACAAAGGCGTGGCCGTGCTGCGCGGCATGAGCTGGTCCAACATCACGGGTAACGACGGCCTGTGTTACGAGGACACGACGTGCGTCGCCAAGGGATTCGAAGAGCAGGACTACTGGATCGGCACGATGCGCGGCGCCATCCGGGCGGTCCCGGGCGAGTATCAGTACTTCGGGTGCCAGCGCTGGATCCCTCACGAGAAGGTCAACGCCATTGCCTGCGGCGACCGCGTGGTCTACATCGCCACGGACGGCGGACTCGGCATCGTCACCTACGAGCCCTACACGCTCCAGAAGAAGGCGGCGTGGTACGAACGCTGGATCGAGGAGTGGGGCATGCGCCGCGTGGGGTTTATCAGCACGCTGATCTGGGACTCCCAGCGCCAGGAGTGGGTCCGGTTTGTTAGTGACAACGACGGCGGGTGGGCCGGCCACCTGCTCAACGGACTTTGTTTCAGATACGCGGTTACCAAAGACCCGGCGGTCCGTGAACAGGCCGTCGATGTGTTTCGATCGCTGAAATGGTGCGAGGAGGTCACGCCCATTCGGGGTTTCCCGGCGCGCTCCATCGCCGCCGTCGGCGAGCGGGCCGTGCTGGCGGAGACCGGTTCGGGCGGCCTACCGTCGGAATGGAATCCGACCCCCGACGGCAAATGGTTATGGAAAGGGGACACCTCGAGCGATGAGGTGGACGCCCATGTCCAATCGACCATGATCTTCTACGAACTGGTGGCTCAAAGTAAGGAAAAAGACGCCGCCCGAGAGCATCTGCGCCGCATCAGCAGCCACATTATTGATAACGGGTGGGTGCTGCGCGACCTAGACGGCAAACCCACACGCTGGGCCCGCTGGGACCCCGAATACTTCAAATCGTTCGAAGGCTTCGGCGCGCGGGGTCTCAACGGCTTGGAGGCACTTGCGCAAGTGACCACGGCCTTCGCCCTGACCGGCGACGACAAGTTCAAGCAGGGCAAGCGGCAGCTCTTGGATTGGGGCTACCAAGACTGGGTGCTGCGGCAGAAGCTGGTGTTCCCGTCGGCCACGCATTTCGACGACCGCCTTGCCTTCCTCGCGTACCATCCGCTGCTGACCTACGAGACCGACCCCCAACTGCGTTCCTTTTTCCGCCGCAGTCTTGAACGGAGTTGGGAGATCAAGCGCGTCGAGAACATGGTCTGGTTCAACTACATTTATGGCGCTCTCACCGGGAACGACATGGACAACGAGCGCTCCCTCAGAAACCTGCGCGAGTGGCCCTTGGACTGCCATAACTACACCTATGTCAATTCCCATCGCGCGGACTTAAGAGTGCCGGAGGGTTATGTCAACTACGTCTCCCATTGGAAATGCATGTCCACGCGAAACATCGGCCCTACGCGGTGGGATGACGATTTCATGCGGCTGGACGGCGGAAACCACGGGATGAGCGTAAGCGACCCGTCGGCATTCCTCGATGCGTACTGGATGGCGCGCTACTACGGGATGATCCTGCCGCCCGAGGTCAATGACGACCGATTGCTGACCGTCGAAAAGCGCGGGCTTCAGCTTGGAGCGAAACCCTACGACGGTCCGCCACGCCCAGACCTCGGCTTCTAAAAGAACAGGCGTTTACCGCCCGCCCATCGACAGAGAATTGCCGATGTCGTGACCGCAGTTGCGATCCTGATCGTGCTCGTGGTCGTAATCGTAGCCGTCCTTCCCGAAAATCTATCCGGCACTCATTGGCGCGTGTCCTGAGCGTCATCCTATGGTAGACGAGCGATCAACCCGATGTCTCGAATCGTGAAATCCATCGTCGATTCACTCTTCGGGAGCGCCAATGCCGATCTGCACATGGTCTGCCGCTGTGCTGCTTGTACGAACAGCGGGAAAATGGACGAGAGACATGCAGTGTGTGGGTCACGCAACGCGGCGTTCGTAGCGATGATGAAGTCCACCTACTTGCGGCACCGATCTGACTCTACCTTGGTCAGGCCTCTGGACCGGACGGATTGCCGGCCTGTCCATTTTCAGCGAAAGGTGCGTGCGCGATTGATTGTAATACTCAACATGCGCGGCGAGAATGCGTCTCAGGTGTTCTTCGTTGAAGACGATGACTTGGTCCAAGCATTCACGCCGGACACTGCCATTCAGTCGCTCCGAGTATGGATTCTGCCACGGGCTCTGAGGAGCGGTGAGTACCTCTTCGATACCCATGTTCCTCACTCGCCCTCGAAACCATTCCCCGTAGATGGCGTCGCGGTCGCGCAGAAGGAGTAAGGATGGTGAACGGGGCGGGACTCGAACCCGCGGCCACCGGATTAAAAGTCCGATGCTCTACCACCTGAGCTACCCGTCCAGGGATGTAGGATAACCTGAGCAGTTTGAACAGTTAACGACCTATTTTAAACGGGCTGGGCGCGGGAAATCAAATGGATGGCGCGGTGATGGATGGGACGGGCTGGGTGTTCGTGGTCGTGGGAAGCGCGCCGTCACCGCGGCGAAGGGCTTCGAAGATGGCGTGGAGTTCACGGTGGGCGCGGAACGCGAGCCGCGGGACTGCGTCCGGCGCAAAGAATTGCAGGGCCGAGACATCGGAGCCGGGACGCGGGTCGCCCTCCCACCGTTTGACGAAGTACCCGTGGACGATGACGGCCCCGGTGAGTTCGCTCTCTTGGGAACTGACGCCGATGAGTTGCGCACCGTTGCCTCGGAGACCGGTTTCCTCGAAGAGCTCTCGCAAGGCGGCCTGTTCGGGGGTCTCGCCGATTTCCACGTAGCCGCCGGGGAGTCCCCAGTGGCCGCGGCGGGGTTCGATGGCGCGTTGGCCGAGCAGGATCTCATCGCCCCGGACCACAAAGCAGCACGCGGCGGGCGTGGGATTGGAGTAGAAATGGCGGCCACACCGGGCACAGTGGGGCCGTTCCTGGTGCTCGTCCCAGCGGGGCGCCAGCGGGGCGCCGCAAATGGGACAGTAGTTCCACGGAAATGGTTGCAGCTTCTCGCCCATGCGGTCACTGTAGCAGGCCGCCACCCGGAGTGCAACCAGGCCAAGGCGCACGTGTCCCCGACCCCGGTTATCCGCTTACTTCAAAGACCACGTGTTGCCCGGTAGAATGCAGGCTCTCTCCTATCGTGCAGGCCGCTCGGTAATGCGCGCCAGAGCGGCGTCGGCGATCTCGTCTGCAAGGAAGCACTGCAACTGCTCTCGAATGGGCCCGTCCGTAACATGGACACGCTTCATTCGTGGGTGTTCGACCCGAAGGGGCAAGTGGCGTACGTGTCCATGTCAGACCGGGTCCAGCAGGAAGCAAGGGTGTATCGGCGACCAGAGTTCTCTTGGTGGTTTGAGATGCCGAATTCAGGTTCAATAAGACCGTCTCGGAATAAGGCCGGCAAGAGGTCCCAAGCGTGGGGATGGTCCTTCCGAGAGGAGGCGGCGCAAGTTGGCGGACTTTTCCTGCCAGGCCACGGCGCGGGCATAGTCCGGGTAGGCCTGCTCGACCCGTTTGAACGCTCCCGTGTGGACCCTCCTACGGACGCCGGACCCATCCGCATCCTGGGCGCTCAGGTACGCGTGAAGCATCTCGTGAAATACGATGTATCGGACGAAGTAGCGAGGCACAAAGTCCTGGTCGAGGAGCGGGTGCACGCGAATGATGTCGTCCTCGCCGCTGTGACTGCCGAAACGGATGGAGCGCCGTCTGCGACGCGATGGATGGGGCATTAAGCCCCACGTGATCTTTGCGGAAACGGCCCCGTTGAAATGGTCGCGGTTGACCTCATCGAACAACTCGGCCAGGTCGAAGAACCGGCCTTGGGTGACCAACGTGAGTTCGCGAGGCTTCGGCGCCCGTATCTGATGCCGGTTTTCCTGAATGAACCGGTCGACAATGCGGCCGTTCTTTCGTGAACGCGGATGCTTTATCCATTGGGCGAGCGCGCGGGTAATGTCCGGGTCGTTCTGGAGAAACATGTGGTGCAACCGCACCGTGACCGCGTTCTTGTCCGGGTGGATAAGGAACGAGACCACTCTTGATCGATTGTTCGTAATAGTGAGACTTACGGTAAGGCCGGTTTGTCTTTCCAGGTCCTTTTGAAAGACCTCGGCCGTCGCGTGCCGGCCATGGGCGGTCCCGCGGGCGGTGTCGACGGGGGGACGTATTGCCACGTGTTCTTCGGCCCGTCGGCGGCCTCTCTGCTGCGGCGTCCTCTTCAGGACGAAGCCGTCCGCAAGAACAAACTCAAACTCCAGTTGCACTACGTCACCTCAAACCCGTGCAGCCGACATTGCGAAGCCTTGCGTTCCCTTCCACCTTAACGGGCGGACGGCTTTCTATTCAGCGGGATCCTCACAGTCAACGGTCATTGACAGGATCGGCTCATGTGCAAGCATGGCACGTAATTCCGCGAGGTCGGGCAGGTCCAGCGCCGCGCAAAAGGCATCATCGATTTGACGGCGTGTGTCGTCTCTGTCGATAGCGGGAATAGGCATCAAATCCATCTTGGCAACGGAATCGAAACAACGCAGTATTGATGTCAACCGACGTCCTTTCAAGCAATAGATGTCCAGGACGCGGAGGCTTTCCAAGATTGGTTTCTTGAATTCTATCCATGCACCTCGAGTCTCCACACGGTTACCCATCAAGATGATAATCCCAAGGGTTGAGTTCAGCCACAGGCAAAGGACCTTCTCCATCTCAGCCCGGCGCACCTTTTCTTTCAGAAGCAGAGGCCACCACGTGTTGGACAAGACGGCGTGAGGGGATATCATCGCTGTCATCCGCATGGTCGTCAGCCACATTCGCTCGACCACAAGCAACCTGCTGGCCTTCTTCCACAGATGTTCCGCATCCCTTAACGGGCGGCCTGGTTTTGCCTCGCTTAATGGTTGCAGCCAAGCGTTTGGCTTGTCCAGTATTCTGGTTCGCCTGTATGAATCATGGCCCCAGATGGCGGGGAAGGCGGTTCGACCTGCCGCCAAATCAAAACCGTCGTGCATATCGCGCCGGTCGAAGCCTAATTCTCCAATCTGCTTCAGGGGTACCAGGGGCAAGGCGTGAGACTTGTTGCCGTGCGGAAGCCGAAGCCGTGATTTCAGGATCGAGTAGAGCACGCGATTTAATTCTATCTGCGCAAAGGTGCAGGGCCAGCTCCACAAATGGTCTTTCACGAGGGACCAATCAACGGTGTAGGCTTCGCCATATTTGGCGCCACCAATGGAAATCTCCAGGCAAGATGTCCCGGTCTCGAGAGGCGGCATTCGCTCAGCAAGTACTTTCTGCGCTACTGCAAGCCCCTCGACAGGTGTGGCGGGCTGCTTCCAGAGGTTTACGTAGGTTGTCTTGCGTCCAGTAACAGCATTACCCTGTTTATGTTTTCGCGCCACAAGCAACGCCTCGCTAAGCTGGGTGTTCTCGGAGAAATTCCAGTGGTCCGGGGCTTGCGAGACGACGACATATTCGAGCCAGTAGTTTGCCTCGATCAGTCTGCGGGTGGGTTGCCAGGCGACGCCAGAAAGTACTGCGCGCGGCAGGACTAAGGCCAGAGTCCCTCCCGGTCTTGTTTTCCGGTCAGCGAGTGCGACGAACACAGAACCCAGGCCGGCCGTTATACTCGCCGAGACCCTTTGGTCCTTGACGATTCTCTTGAGTCGGGTCTGCATTAGGGCCCGTTCTCGCTCAGGAAGATTACCGAACAAGAGATTCCCACCAACACTCCTGGTGAATGGTGGATTCATCACGCAGAGGTCGAGGGGCGGAATACTCACTTCCCTGACAATTGGTCCACTCAAAGTGAACTGTTCGACATCGCTGAAGAGTGTGGCCGGCGTTGTGTTGCTTTCCAGGAGGTCCAACGTGCCTAGGGCGTTTGCTTTTCCGCCCAAAGGCATCGTGAATAGATTTGCGGCGTTTATGGGTCTGTCTGGAACGCGGAGCGCCAGCGTTGATGCACTGAGATGCAGCGCGGACGGAAGTACGTCATAACCGAAAATCACCTGCTCAACCAGAACGGCGTGTAAATCGTCCATCTCCGGTACCCTTTCGCGGGCCACGCAATGATGGACATAGTTGTCAATGACCGCATCTGCGGCCGCCATAAGCAGCGTCCCGGTACCGCAAGCAAGGTCTGCTATTCTCAGATCAGCCAATTCGGTGGAACTGGACCAATCACACGAGTAACGATCCGGGCGCAGTGCAAGTTTCAGCAGTATTGTTGCTGAAGGGATAGACGTATAGTACGCGCCGAGGTATTTTGCCTCCTGCAGCAACCGGTGATAAATGCGCCCGGCCAGGTCGTGTCGAAGAGATGCCCTGCATTCCACAATCAAAAGGGCGGTGTCACATAGTTTTGCGATTGCCCGCGTGACGGCTTCATCAGACGCAAAGCAGGTGATCAGTTCATGTGCCGTATAGAAGATCGGGAAGTAGTTGATCTGAGAGAGAATGAAACGCCAGTGGTCTGCAAAGGCCGAAACAATGCCAGGTTGCTTGCGCAACTGTGCAAGCGGAAACACGCGACAGTCGGATCCGGAAAGCACCTCCTGGAAAATCATAGCGTTCACGAGAATGAGGGATCCAACGCGATTGATGGCGTACTTTTGTCTAACGGACATGTTTCCGATGCGGGGGCTACGCATACTGTCCGAAGGAAGGTCACGCACGCCCAATTGCTGCGCCATGCGTTCCGAGGTCCCGGGTTGCCACTCGATTGCGGTGACCACGTCTCCCAGTGCCGCGTCCAAACGGCTAACGGCACGATCCAGAATGTCTTCTCGTATCAGGCCGCCGTACGAAATGCGAAGAGAGTTGATGAGTGAATCCAGTGGGCCTTCATGCCACGTTATAGGAACCTGTTCCCCATCAAAGAGATGTAGCTGTACCTGAGGGCTCGTAACTTCGGTCGTGATTGAGTATTGAAGCTGAGCTGTCTTCAGAGCGGACTTGAGCTTCTGGAACGGCGTATTGCGCAGTCGTGCAGGATAAAGAATGGCGACTCCAATATGAGCCAATCCCTGCTCAACGCGGCTTTGGGCCTTCTTATACGCGGCCCCTTTTGCACTGGGTGCATCAATGAATTCAGCCTCAACCGCTAACCGCAGACCATGAAAATCCAGGATCACATCCGGCAGGCGTGTCGCCGTAGAAGGCGCCTTTAGGATTTGCTCAGGCGCTGCAACTAGCCCATGCTCGCCCAATAATTGGGCTAGAACAACGTTCACAACTTCCTGGCGCTGTGGCATTCACACCCCCGCTTCCTGCTGGATGACTCTGTTAATGCATGATTATGACGGCGAACTCTCAGAAAAGAAATGTACATACAAATATATACAGCTACCTACTTAGGTGCTTTCTAGCCACATCCCCATCATCGCAAACAGTGTAGAACGAGCATTCGCGGAAGTCAATTGTTACGGAACGCATGTCGTGCTTTTGTGCGACAATCCCATCCTGGTATACTTGGCGGTTGTTTCTTGTGCGGGCCTGTTGCGGGCCTTTGTACGGAGTCATCTTATGCGCATTCTAGTGACGGGCGGGGCGGGGTATCTGGGTTGCTGTCTGCTTCCGCAGTTGCTCGAACGAGGGCATTTCGTGCGGCTGTTCGACCGGTTTTGCTTTGGTGAGGCGCCGGTCGAGTCCTTCCGCGCGCATCCAAACTGCGAACTGGTCCGCGGCGACATCCGGCGCCTTCAGGAAAGCCCGGACCTGCTCGATGGGATTGAGGCGATCTCCCATCTCGCCAGCTTGTCCAACGATCCGTCCTGCGACCTGGACCCGGACATGACGACGGACGTCAACCAAGAAAGCACGCGGGAACTCGCGAATCAGGCCGTTCAGCACGGTGTCAGACGGTTCGTGTTGGCGTCCACGTGCGCGGTCTACGGCCACGGCGTGTTCGATATCCTCGACGAGCAAAGTCCGACGAATCCGGTGTCCACGTTTGCGGCCAGCAAATTGGGGGCAGAGAAGATTCTGCTCGAGATGAAGAGCGATGCCTTTGAACCTGTGGTGGCGCGGGCGGCCACGATGTTCGGGTGGTCACCGCGAATGCGGTTTGATCTGGCTATCAACCATATGGTCGGAACCGCGGTGTGCGGCAACTACATCAGCATATTGGGCGGCGGCAACCAGTGGCGGCCCTTTGTGCATGTCCGCGATGCGGCGCGGGCGCTGGTGCTCATGCTGGAAGCGCCCGCGGAGATGGTAAGCGGGGATGTCTTCAATGTGGGCACGGACGTGTTCAATTCGCGCATTGGCGACTTGGCGCAACGGGTGGCCAAGTTCTTCGAGGGTGTCCGGATCAACGCGGCCAAAGAGGACGACGACCTGCGCAACTACCGAGTAACGTTCGCGAAGATACGAGAACGTCTCGGGTTCTCGTGCGAATACTCGGTCGACGAAGGCATCTGCGAGGTGCGCGACAGAATCCGGGAGTTGCGGCTTGACCCGTTTGCCGACGCGCACTTCAACATTAAGCGCATGAGGCAATTGCTGGCCACGCCGGTAGACGAAGGGGGCGAACCTGCGGTCGCGCGGTTCATCCCGCTCGCGCAGCCGGTTCTCGACGAAAAAGAGGAAACCGCGGTCATCAGTGCGTTGCGCAGCGGGTGGCTTACCTCCGGTCCCCAGGTGCAGATTTTCGAAAAGGGCTTTGCCGAGAAGGTGTCGGCGCCTCATGCGGTGGCGGTCTCCTCGTGCACGGCGGCGCTCCATCTCTGCCTGGTCCACGTAGGGGTAAAGCCCGGGGACGAGGTGATCACCACGCCGTTGAATTGGGCCTCCACGGGGAACACCATCATCAATATGGGAGCGAATATTGTGTTCGCCGACGTCCTCCCCGGCACACTAAACATAGACCCCCGCTCCGTCGAGCGCGCCATCACGGAACGAACCAAGGCCATCATGCCGGTCCATATGGCCGGACAGCCGTGCGATCTGGACGAGGTCTACGCCGTGGCCCGGCGACACCACATCCCGGTCATCGAAGATGCGGCCCACGCGCTGGGCGCCGGCTACAAAGGCGTCCCCATCGGGAGCTACGGGGATTACACGTGTTTCAGTTTTTACGCGATCAAGAACATCACCACCATGGAGGGCGGCGCCGTCACGGTCAAACAGGCCGAGGATGGGGAACGGCTTCGGGTGTTGGCGGGTAACGGCATGCAGGCCTCCGCGTGGCAACGTTACGGACGGAGCGCCATGCCCTCGCCGCCGGAGGTCGTT
>Ga0315277_10011612_pt1 | contig 11077 bp, 9 predicted proteins | sample YL17G05_15_MG_FD_203695 | JGI IMG/M metagenome (GOLD analysis project Ga0315277, IMG submission 203695) | Sediment microbial communities from Yellowstone Lake, YNP, Wyoming, USA - YL17G05_15 | ecosystem: Environmental > Aquatic > Freshwater > Lake > Sediment | place: USA: Wyoming | collected... | reverse complement strand
ATTGGCAATGGTTACCAGACGGCCAGGTCCCGCCACATCTTCCGGGATTTCATAGAAGCCACCGCTCATGGGACCATTGAAGAACAGGGAATCCAAGTCAAGTTTCAGAAGAGAGCCCACAATCCCTATCTGATTGCTGCAGGCTTTGCCAAAAGGAAAACTGTGATACCCTGGCTGGGCAAGAAAAGGCTCAGCCTCGTCTTTGGATGATGACCGTGGTGTTAGGGTCTGTCACAGAATAACAGGCCCACTTTGCTGCGGCCCCCAGGCCCGCTGGCAAGACGCGAGCGACGAGCATACCCGCTGCGGTATGTAAGGAGCGAGCAACGCAGCCAGCGGGCCTGCGGGCCGCAGCCCGAAGGGGCGCGGCACCGGGCGGGCATCTGCGGCGTTGCCGCTCCTCGACGATGTCCTCACATCGCCTGCGTCGCGGCGCCTTGCATCTGCCCGCCCGGCGCTCGCGCCAAAGTGGACCTGTTATTCTGTGACAGACCCTTAAGTTCGAAAACTAACGCCGACCCGGGCAGAAGGGCGCCGTTTTCCGCGATTGCGGTCAGATTTGTCAGGGCGATTCCCTCGCATGGGAATCCAGGCAAGCGTACTGTAATCGTTTTGTAATATCGAAAGCGCCTGCGCTTCAGTCATCGGAGGACTTTGCATGTCCTGCACACCAGGGCTGGTGAAATTATATTTTGCCAAGGAGGCAAGCAATCTCGCCTTGTCATTGGTAAGCAACTGCATTGTCAACTGCCCGGATGCCCCATCTTCGAGGTTCTCAAAAAGCGCCTTTACAGGCACACGCGTACCCTTGAACGCCCAGGCGCCGCTGATCTTCCCCGGCTCTCGTTCGACGGCAGTACAATTTGTCCAATCCAGCATGCAACAAGGATACGTCAATCTCATATCCAGCCGTAAGTGCGTGCATTTGGGAAAGCGTGTTTGGAAATCGCGGGAAAGTGATGCGGGAAGCCGGGAAGTGTCGTATTCTGGCCTTGGCTGCGGCATGCGGTCCGGCCTGTTCCACTGGAAGAAATTCCAGAGTGAGTGTTTGAGATTTTGCATTTGGGATTCCGGAGAGGAGGCAGCGTATGAAAACCGTCTATCTGGTCGCCAGCGGCGACCTGCGTTTATCCGCGAATCAGAACTGCTGGCCCGCACAGGAAGCAATGGAAAAGCAGGTGATGGCCGCCGTCGAGCGGGAAGGGTGCAGGATCCGCCGCGCCCACCCGTACGACACGGAGCGCAAGCATGGCTTCCTCGACAGCCAGAAGCGCGGCATTGAAGTTTTTCGTTCCATCCCGGCGGAGGCGCCGGTCATCGTGGCGGAAGCGGTGTGGCAGTACACCCACCATGTTCTGCCCGGATTGATGACTCACCGCGGCCCGATCCTGACTGTGGCCAACTGGAGCGGCACCTGGCCCGGACTGGTGGGGATGCTGAACCTGAACGGATCGCTCACCAAGGCGGGAGTCCGCTACAGCACCCTGTGGAGCGAAGATTTCACGGATCCGTTCTTCACACAGGGTCTGCAAAAGTGGCTTGCCACGGGCAAAGTAGTCCATTCCGTGAAGCATGTGCGCGCCTGGTCGAGCTTCGAGCCGCCGGCCGGGGCCGCAAAAACCGGCATCCGGTTTGCCGGGGAACTGCGCCGCGGCAAAGCGATCATGGGGATTTTCGATGAAGGGTGCATGGGGATGTACAACGCCATCATTCCGGATGAGCTGCTCCACCCCCTCGGCATCCATAAGGAACGCCTGAGCCAGTCCGCGCTTTACGCCCGCATGAGGACGGTCTCCGACTCCGAAGCGCGCGCCGTTTATGATTGGCTGTTGGCAAAAGACATGAAATTCGCACTCGGCCCGAACGAAGAGACCGACCTGACCGAAGCGCAGGTGCTCGCCCAGTGCAGGATGTATATCGCCGCCGTCCGGATCGCGGACGAATTCGGCTGCGACACCATAGGCATCCAGTACCAGCAGGGGATGAAAGACCTGGCGCCCGCATCGGATCTGGTCGAGGGATTGCTCAACAATGTGGACCGCCCGCCCGTGCATCAGGAGAGCACCGGCAAAGAGCTGTACGCCGGCGCGGCGCTGCCGCATTTCAACGAAGTCGATGAATGTGCCGGAGTGGACGCGCTGATCACCAGCCGCATCTGGAAGATGCTGGGATTTTCACCGGAAACGACCCTGCACGATGTGCGCTGGGGACGTCATGTGAAGGCAGACGGCATCGATGATTTTGTCTGGATCCTGGAAATCTCCGGTGCGGTCCCGCCCGCTCACTTGGAAGGCGGTTACGCCGGCACGGTCAGCGAACGGCAGCCTGCCATGTACTTCCCGCTCGGCGGCGGCACGGTCAAGGGATTGAGCAAGCCGGGGCCGGTGGTCTGGAGCCGGATTTTTGTTCAGAACAACCGCCTCCACTGCGACCTGGGGCTCGGGGAGGCGGTGAAGGTGCCCGACGCCGTGGCAGAAGAAAACTGGCGGCTCACGACCTCCCAGTGGCCGATGATGCACATGCGGATGCAGGGAATCACCAGGGACCAGTTCATGGCCCGGCACAAAGCCAATCATATCCAGGTCGCCTACGCACCGAACAAAGCGGGAGCGCGGCGCGCCCTGTTCGCCAAAGCGGCGGCCATGAACGAACTGGGCATCAGAGTCTACATTTGCGGCAGGATCTGATGGTGCCCCTGCGGACCGCGTCCCTGACCGCAGTAAAATCCCTTTTTCCGGAAGGACCCTTGATGTTTCGATACCGCAATCTTGCTTTTTTTCTGTTGGCGCTCGCACCGGCGTTTTGCTCTGCCGGGGCTGCAGCTCAGACCCTGATCGGCAAGGCCGTTGCCGCGGGAGAGCGCATCCGGCTGGACGGCAAGCTCGATGAACCAGCCTGGCAGCGTGCCACTCCAATCGGCGAACTGACTCAGGTTGAGCCCAGAGAGGGGAATCCTCCATCAGAAGCAACCGAAGTCCGCGTGCTTTATGACTCTGAGGCCCTTTACTTCGGCATTCTCTGTCACGCCCGGACGCCGGGCTCGATTATTGCCACGCAGCTGACGCGTGACGCCGACCCGGACGTGGACGACTATGTCGGGATTGTCCTCGACCCGTTCCATAACCAGAGGAATGGATTCTTTTTTGTTGTCAACCCGGCAGGTGCGCGGGCGGACGGACAGATATCGAACAACGCGGAGCATATCACTCTGGATTGGGACGGCATCTGGGATGCAGCGGTGCGCCGCGTCGATCAGGGGTGGTCCGTGGAGATCGCAATTCCATTCAAGACTCTGCGTTTCAAGCCCGGGATTTCCACTTGGGGGTTGAATATCGAGCGTCAGATCAAGATCCGGAACGAGAAGGACCGATGGGCGGGCGCCAGGCGCGACCTATGGATTTCCAATCTGGCGGAGGCGGGACAGCTGCAGGATATTCCTGCCGTGCGCCAGGGATTGGGCCTTGACATACGTCCTTACGGCCTGGTTCGCCGCGATCCGTTTGATCCCGCACGTTTGGACAAAAGCGCCTGGATCATCGATGGCGGCCTGGACATCTCCAAAAACCTGACCCCGAATCTGAATGCCTCGCTCACGATGAACACCGATTTTGCCGAAACCGAGGTGGACAGCCGGCAGGTGAATTTGACCCGGTTCCCGCTGTTTTACCCGGAAAAACGGCCGTTTTTCCTTGAAGGCGCCGGAGTTTTCGAAACCGCCGGCAACGCCATCTGGGATCCGGACATGCTGCCGTTTTTCAGCCGCCGCATCGGGCTGTATGAGGGCCAGGAAGTGCCGATCCTGTTCGGCAGCAAGCTCACCGGCCGCCAGTCTCACTTCAACATCGGGCTGCTCGACATCCAGACGGGACATGCCGACATCCGGGATGAGGAAGGGAATGGTTACCGGCTTGCGCGGCAGAACCTGTTTGCCGGCAGGGTGAGCCGCGACCTGTTCCAGCAGTCCTATGTCGGCGCTATTTTCACCCACGGCAACCCTGGCGGAGCAGGATCGAACAGCCTGATCGGGGCCGATGCGCGTTTCGCCACCTCCAAGTTTCGCGGCGACAAAAACCTCAGCCTGGACCTTTTTCTGATGCGCACGGATGATGCGGCGACTCATTCAAGCGATTATGCGGGCGGATTCTGGCTCGACTATCCGAATGACCGTTGGGACATAAGACTGCAGGGAAAGCAGATCGGTGAGAACTTCCGGCCGGCGCTGGGATTTGTCCCGCGCCGGGGAATGCGCAAGGCCAGCGGTGGCGCGGAATTTCGCCCCCGCCCGGAACGGCACGGCATACGGCAACTGGGATTCGAGGTGGACGGCGAAGTGATCGCCAACCTCGACAATGTCGTCGAAAACTGGAGCCTTTCTTTTACACCCGTCAACATTGAAATGGATTCCGGCGATCAGATCCAGTTCAGCCTGAGCCCTGAGTTTGAACGCCTGCCGGAAGCTTTCGAGATTGCGCGGGGAATCGAGCTTGCGCCCGGCTCTTACCGCTGGAACCGGTATGAAATCGAAGCGGAAACCGCCTCGAAACGATCCTGGGTGCTGCAGTCGAATTTCGGCTGGGGAAGCTTTTACAGCGGCCACCGCCGCCAGATTGGCTTGGGGATTACGCTCAAGCCCAGCACCCATTTCGCACTGGGCCTGGAAACCGAAAGAAACGACATCCGTCTGAGAGAGGGCAAGTTCTACACCCAGCTGCTCTCGCTGCGTTCCGACTTCAACTTCTCCCCCAATCTCTCCTGGGCGAATCTCGTGCAGTATGACAATGAGTCGCGGATGCTCGGTTTCCAGAGCCGCTTCCGCTGGATCCTCAAGCCTGGAAATGACCTCTTCCTGGTGCTGAATCGCGGCTGGTACCGTACCTTCGACCGCCATTACCTGTCGACTTTCGACCGCGGCACGGCGAAATTCGCGTACACTTTCCGTTTCTGATCCCGGAATAATGCCGGGAGCCGGCACGGTTGATCCTAGCCCGCATTTCTCACCAGGCTTCTACTGCGGCGGCGGATCCGGGCATGTCTACTGCGTTGCGCTCGGTCGGTCTCCTCGACGTACTGTCAAGTACGCCTGCGGAGACCTCCCGTCGCACGCCTTGTAGCCATGCCCGTCTGCGCCGCCTCGCTACGAAGCCTGGTGAGAAATGCGGGCTAGGTGATCGAAGGCGCCCGGAATTTGCGGCTTTTTAATCAAAACTTCATCAAATCTTTAAATTTGCCGCCGCGCATCCGTTGGATAATCGCTCCCGGACCGACACCGGCAGTTACGCGGCGGATGGGCGGAGGAACGATGGACAGCCAGATACTGCTCGTAATCATCGTCATCGCGATTGCCCTCGCGTTCGATTTTCTAAACGGCTTCCATGATGCGGCAAACTCCATTGCCACGATTGTGGCGACCCGCGTTCTCTCCCCGTTTGCCGCTGTCGTCATGGCCGCCTTCTGGAATTTCGCGGCGGCGTTTTTCTTCGAAACAAAAGTTGCCGCCACGATCGGCAAGGATATTGTGGATCCGCATTATCTGGATCCGTACATCGTGTTGTTCGGGCTGCTCGGGGCCATCATCTGGAACCTGCTGACGTGGTATCTGAGCCTCCCGTCGAGCTCCTCGCACGCGCTGGTGGGCGGATTTGCGGGAGCCGCGGCGGCGCACGCCGGGTTCGCGGCACTGAAAATCGGCGGCCTGATGAAGGTCATTCCCTACATTGTGATCGCCCCGGCAGTGGGATTGGTACTGGGACGCCTGTTGATGATGCTGATGTATTGGTTATTCAAGAATGCGTCTCCGCGCAGCGTCGATCACATATTCCGCCGCGGCCAGCTGGTTTCCGCTTCGATTTTCAGTTTCAGCCACGGCATGAATGACGCCCAGAAAACCATGGGGATCATCGTCGCGTTGCTCCTGTCCGCGAAACTCCTCCCGGGAGGAGAATCGGCCAAGGTGGTCGTTCCTCTGTGGGTGATTTTTTCCTGCCACGGCGCAATTGCCCTGGGGACCTATTTCGGCGGGTGGCGCATCGTAAAAACTCTCGCGATGCGGCTGACCAAGCTGCAACCCGTGGGTGGATTTTGCGCTGAAACCGGCGGCGGAGTGACCATCGTTTTCCTCTCCCTGCTCGGCATTCCTCTGAGCACCACACACACGATCACGGGAGCCATCGTCGGGGTCGGATCCATAAAGCGGACCTCAGCGGTGCGCTGGGGGATCGCGCGCAACATAGTCTGGGCATGGATTCTGACAATTCCCTGCTCTGCAGGATTTGCAGCGTTGCTGGAATATTCCGTCCGTCCTTTCCTGCAATAGGCGGCGGGATCAGGAGGTGGATTCGAAGGTTGGACGTCTTTGCGGGCGGGACGCCCGTGCTCCGTTCGGGCCAGGGAGATTTGTCTCCGATGAAAGTGCTGCTGGTTGTTGACTTCTCGCCGGTTTCAGACCGCACGGTCAGGGAATGCGCAGAGCGCGTATGGCCTGCCGGCACAATCGTTCGTGTACTTGGAATCGTAGAGAAGACGCCCCCCTCCGCTGCTGAACTCTGGTACGACGCAGAAGGCAGTCTCACGGCCGTATTGGAAGCACGAAAGGGACGGGTCGAAGAACTTGTGCTCAGAGCTGCCGAAGTGCTGAGGGCCAAGGGACTGGCGGCGGAATCCTCAGTGCGAACCGGAAGGCGCCGGAAGACCATAGCCTTGGAAGCGAAATCCTGGCCTGCCGACATCATTCTAAGGTGATGGAGTTCGGGGGACCCATTCAACTCCCGAATCCGAGGGTGTCAGAACTGCACCTCCGGTCTGGAATTCGGGAGTTGAGTAGCCTGTCCCCAGAACTCGAACTCAGCGGCGGATGGGCGGAGTGACAGCCGGCTCGGCTTTCAGCTTGTTCCATTGCTCCTGGGTCAGGAGGCGGCGGATTCCGAGCAGCATCCTGGCGTTGGCCTTTTCCAGATCGGCACGGGCCTGAGCCACCTTATCGATCTGAGCGATGATTTTAGCCTCATCGGGCTGTTCGGCCGAGATCAGCGGCTCCATAATCACTTCTTCCTTCTGCACGGCAGCGTTCAGGTCGATCAATTTCAGGCGGTGCTGCTGGAAGACGTCATCCATTTTCTTCGTCTGGTCGGCGGTCAGGCCCAGTCTTTGGGCCATCTCCGGACGAGTCCACCATCTTCCTCCCGGTACGCCGAGCGCGCGCTCGAGCGGTGGTATGGCAGGTTGGCCCGGTTGGGGCGCCAAGGCGGGCCTTGCAGACTGATTCATGCGCGCTCTCATTTCCTGCACGTACTGCTGATTCTGGGGCGAGATTATCTCGCCACGGTTCATTCTGACTCTGATCTCCTCCAAGCGCCTCCGTTCCGCGTCGTTTGGCGGAATCTGGCGCTGTGGTGCCACGTTGCCCTGGTTCATGCGCGCCATGATCTCCTGTGCGAAATGCTGGTCCTCGGGCGAGATCGTTTCACCACGATCGCGTCTGGCCTTGATCTCTTCGAACCGCCTGCGTTCCGCTTCGGTGACCGGCACCTGCCGGGGCGCCTGCACCGCTGGGGGCTGTGGCTGCGGAGGGGGTACGGGGGGCTGCTGTGCGAGTCCAGCGGCGCCGGTTAACAGCAACATCAATCCAAGTTTTGGAATAATCATTGAGTTTCTCCTTAAAGAGACTGTCACTTTTCGCCGGCGTCCGGCTCCCAGGCGACCAGCTTCATCAACGGCTCGAGCGGCGTGGGAACCGGGCGTGAGACATGGGTGTTCACTTCCTCCCAGAGCCGGGCATCCGCCCTGAAGGCCTCCGCCGCGCGCTGCCGGTCGCTGGTGTTTTTGCAGATCGGCACGGCCACCGCGATGGCCAGGGCCGCGGCGGCCAGCTTCCAGCGCAGCATGCCGCCAGTGGACCTGCGCCGACGCGCCAACAGCGTCCATCGACCGGGGGCTTCGGCGCCCTCCTGGAGTGCGCTCCAGTCGATCACCGAAGAACGGAACTCCGCAAGCAACGCATCCAACCGGTCTGCTTCCGCCCTGCATTGCACGCACTCGCGGATGTGTCGGCTCGCATCCGGAGTGCGGTCGCCGGCTATCCACCCGGAAATCTGTTCCGAAGTCAAGTGCGCGCTCATTTCGACCTCCTGAGTTTCTCCCTGACGGCCTGCAGCGCCCGGAAGAGGTGCATCTTCACGGTCCCTTCCTTCAAACCGGTAACGGATGCGATTTCAAGGAGGTCCATTTCCTCCACAAACCGCAGCAGAAACACAGTCTTTTGCCTGGCTGGCAAGCTCTGGCTGGCCCGCCAGATGATCTGCACCTGCTCCTTTCGCAGGGCCTGATCTTCCGGTGAAACCCCGGGATCTGAAAGATGGTCGCCGATATCGCCTGGATTCACGGCCGAGGCGCGCAGGCGTTTCCAGAACTGGAGCCGGCGGTTCCGGCCGAAATCGCGCACCAGGTTGACAGCGATCTGCATCAGCCAGGTTTTGATGCTGGCCTGGCCGCGGAACGCTCCACGCCCGGAATAGGCGCGCAGGAAACAATCCTGCGTAAGCGTTTGGGCGGCATCCGCATCGCGCACGGAAGCCAGAATGAACCGATGCACGCGCTGCCAGTGATAGCGCACTACCTCATCGAAGTCCTGCAGTTCCGCCCGAGAGCTATCCAAAGCTTCCTGCATCCATGCGTGTAGACGAGTTTCCACGAAGGAGGGATTACAAAAAATCCGGGACACACCTCAGACCGCTTTGATGGCAAAGGGGGACGCACCGACGCATCCCCAATGTGTTCAACCCAATAGCCAGAAAAAAAGGCCAAAGAATCGCTTAGTACACGGTTTCATAAATATGGTCACGTATTCTGCCACAGGGGCAGAATGGAGCAGGCTTCGCAGTTTCACGGGCTGGAAGCCCGTGCCACGACTGCCTGTTAACGTGGCACGGGCTTCCAGCCCGTGAATCCCCGAGGGGCGAAAATACGTTACCGTATTTATGAACTCCAGTACTTAGATCCGGGTTTTGTTCCCATTTTTTTGATATCAGAGATTAGCGGTGATCCCCATTGCTGCTCGTGACCAATCACCTGGTAGTTACCTTGCTTCTATTATCCGATTGCGTGGCCTAAACCGAAAAAACAGGGCCAAAAATCGCGATATAGGGCTGCCATAGGGCCTGAAATTCTTCCTAATTTATTGCAATGATGGAATTTGGGTCGGTGCGTCCCCTTTTTTCTCCAGTTTCTGCGCCTGCTGTTGCGCTTTCAGCACCAACTCGGCGGCCAGGAAACAGTGCGCCTGCGACATGGCTGTTTCGGTCCGGTTGAGGATGTCCGAGACGAGCTGCTCGCCGTATGGAAGCGGCTGCTTGCTGCCGTCCATGTATCGAGTTTCTTTCTGGTCCACGAGGAACAGGTGGCTGCTTCCGGCCCTGCCTGCGATATCGATATTCTTGCGCACCTCAATGAATCCGTCGGTGCCGAGGATCGTCAATCGCCCGTCCCCCCAAGTTGCCAGCCCGTTCGGAGTGAACCAATCCAGGCGGATGTAGCCCGTCCCGCCGTCGCCGCGCAGCACCATATCGCCGAAATCCTCGAATGAGGGATATTGAGGGTGGTGGACATTGCCGACCTGCGAGAAAACCGCCTCGGCCCGGGTCGAGCCGGTGAAGAAAAGGAACTGATCCGCCTGATGGGAGCCGATGTCGCAGAGGATGCCGCCATATCTCCGACGGTCGAAAAACCAGGGCGGCCTTTGGGTCAGGTTGATGCGATGGGGACCCAGCCCGACGGTCTGAATGACCCGGCCGATCGCGCCCGCCTTCACCAACTCCCCGGCTTTGACGGTTGCGCCGTTTTCAAAACGCTCGCTGTACATGATCGAAAAAATACGGCGCGTCTGCGCCTGCACACGGCGCGCCTCGGCAAGCTGTGCGAGAGTGGTGATGCCCGGCTTGTCCGCCATGTAGTCCTTGCCGTGTTGCATCACCCTGATCCCCAGAGGCGCGCGCTCGTCGGGGATGGCCGCGCTCAACACAAGCTGGATCGCGCGATCCTCGAGAATCTCCTGCTCGCCCGCGGCAAGCTTCACCTGCGGGTAGCGCTTGCCGAAGGCGGCGGCGAGGTCCGGCTCTTTGGCATAGAACGAAACCAGTTCACCGCCGCCCCGCACCACGGCCCCGATCTGGCTGTGAATGTGGTCGTGATTGATTCCAATTACGGCAAACTTTATTTTGGGCGCAGTCTGCCGCGGCGTCGCCCCGGGCATGCGACCTTCCATTGGGCGACCGCCGGAACCATCCGCCACCGAAGGGAAGGCATTTCGGGAAAAGGCAGGGCACACGGCCGCCGAGGCAGCGATCGCCTGGATAAAACCACGCCGGTTCGTTCGCGTTTCTTTCATGGCACCATCCTGATCCAAAATGAAATCAACCGCATATCCTTAATTACATACGACGACATAAGTGCGCGACAAAAAACTGAACCGCAAAGACCTCGAAGACCTCGAAGGTTTTGGAGAGCTTTATGCCTGCGCACTCGCCTCCCCCGCAGTTATGGCGGAGGAAGCGAAACCATGAACCTTTGCGGTCTTTGAGGTCTTCGAGGTTCAAAAAAGGCGGCGATTAATGTCGCCATGTATAGTATCGGTCGCGAGACTCGTAAGATCCTGTAGGGGCGACCGGCAGGTCCGCCCCTGCATTCCGCACGTTATCACCGGATCGGTGCATGATGCGGCTCTGATCCGCAGGCGAATATCGTGCCCGAGCATATTCCCGATTCACTTCTATTGCAAGAGGCCCGGGATCCGGATTCCGCGGAAGAAGCACTTGTGCTCCTTCTCTTTGCCGGTTGACAGGTAGGAACTGGCCCAGATTCTGACCTTGGATAAATCCAGGCTGATGAAAAAGGTCGGCGCCCTTTCCCAGGCCCGCCTCGCCGAGGCGGACACCGCGCTTGTCATCAGCCTCGGCCTCAGCGGCTAGCCCGCATTTCTCACCAGGTTTCGTAGCGAGGCGGCGCAGACGGGCATGGCTACAAGGCGCGCGACGGGAGGTCTCCGCAGGCGTACTTGACAGTACGTCGAGGAGACCGACCGAGCGCA
>Ga0315277_10011611_pt1 | contig 11080 bp, 8 predicted proteins | sample YL17G05_15_MG_FD_203695 | JGI IMG/M metagenome (GOLD analysis project Ga0315277, IMG submission 203695) | Sediment microbial communities from Yellowstone Lake, YNP, Wyoming, USA - YL17G05_15 | ecosystem: Environmental > Aquatic > Freshwater > Lake > Sediment | place: USA: Wyoming | collected... | reverse complement strand
TGCCACGCTTTCGCTTGCGAAAGCGTGCGCCCCCGCCAGGAACATGCTTTCGCAACGGCGCGAAAGCATGGCACCCCTCAGAACATGTGTCACGGAACACTAGCGCCCTTTGCCGTCGTTGCCGTGCTTCTTGCCGCGGGTGCGGCCCAGGCGCGGAACATCGACCTGGTGACGCTGCCGCCGCGGGACACGGTCCAACTCACGATCTACAACTCCGAAGACCTGACGCTCGTCAAGGAGACGCGGTCCATCACCTTCAAGAAGGGCTCGAACCGCCTCCAGTTCTCGTGGGCGGGGACGCTCATAGACCCGACGAGCGTCTATTTCCGGCCGCTGGAACACGAGGGCGAGATTGAAGTGCTGGATACGACGTTCCCGGCGGACCGTCCGCAGGTGCTGATTTGGGAGATCGACTCGAAGTTCGAGGGGCAGGCGAAGGTGGAGGTGTCGTACTTCACAAGCGGCATCTCGTGGAGCGCCGATTACGTGATGATCACGAACCCGGAAGAGACTGAGATGAGTTGCGATGGCTACGTGACGGTGGTGAACAACTCGGGCGAGGACTACGAGGGCGCCCAGGTGCGGCTGGTGGTGGGCGTCATCAACCTCGTCGAGAAGATCCAGCAACTCGCACGCGGCCGACCGCCCGCCAGGAACGGCGAGAAGAAGGCCCTCAGACACGAAGCCATGCAGAGGGCTGTCAATGAAGCGGAGTTCGCGGATTCTGCCCTGGGGGCCGGGGGCGCAGCCTGGGCTGCCCCGCCGCGCATCGTGAAGGAAGGCCTCTCCGAGTACTTCATCTTCACGGTCGAAGGGGAGCAGACGGTGAAGAACGGCTGGGCGCAGCGGATGGTGTCGTTCAAGGCCCGCGAGGTCCCGTTCGAGATCCTCTACCGCCTGCGGGAGCACCAGTACGGCCCTCGGCCGGTGCGGTTCTTCATCCTGGCGAACGATGAGGAACACAAGATGGGCGAATCGCCCTTGCCGGACGGCGTCATCCGCGTCTTCCGCGACAACGGCAAGGACGGCCTGGCGTATTACACGACGCAGGCGACGAAGTACATCCCCATCAAGGAGAAGGTGGAACTGAACGTCGGGACCGATGATGAGATCGTGTACGAGCGGGTGGTGCTGGACCTGGCGCGGAGCGACTTCATCTTCGACTCCTCGCCGCCCGTGGTCGTCGGCTGGAACGAGACGCGCAAGTGGCAGGAAGAGGTGCGGAACTACCGGGCGAAGGCGATTCGTGTGGAGATCCGTCACATCCTTCCGGGGCACGTCGAGTTTACGATGGAGGATTCGCCGAAACTCTTCGACTACCACACGGTGGAGTATGTGGTCGAGATTCCCGCGCGGCAGAAGCAGAAGTGGACGAGCGAGGGCCTCTTCCATCTCGGGCAAAACGCGAAGCAGGATCGCGTCCAGATCATGAAGGATTGATCCACGGAGCGCAGGAGAACGCCAACCATGCGCATCGCACTCGTCGGGGCCGAACTTGAGGAGAACCTCGCCCTTCGCTCGCTACACGCCGCCGTCATGGTCGCCGGCCATGAGGCTGCGCTCTTCGACTTCCACGCGCCGGGCCAGACGGCCGAGGTCGTGCGGCAGGTTGTCACGTGGAGGCCGGACCTCGTGGGCTTCTCGATGGTTTTTACCGCGCGGGGCCGCGAGTTCGTCGAGCTCGGCCTTGCGCTCCGCAAGGCGGGGTACCGCGGCCACCTGACGTCCGGCGGCCACTTTGCCGCGTTCCACGCCGCCGAGATCCTCCGCGATTTCCCGGGCCTCTTCGACACGATCGTCCACGGCGAGGGCGAGGAGACACTCGTCGACCTGGCCGCGCACCTCGACCGGCCGGGCGAGGTCGCGGGCCTCTCGCTTCGCGGCCCCGGGGGTGAGGTCGTGCGCACGCCGCCGCGCCCGGCGCTGGACGACCTCGATGCGCCATCGCGCCCGCCATTGACTCGGCCGGAGCAGTTCCAGACGTACCTGGGCCTTCCGATCGCGAACATGCTCTCGGGGCGGGGATGCTTTGGGAGCTGCCGCTTTTGCTCGATCCACGCGTGGTACCGCGAGAGCCCCGGCCGGCGGTTCCGCGTGCGGCATGTGGAGCGGGTCGCGGAGGAAATGGCCCGGCTCTATCACGAGCGCGGCGTGCGGATCTATAACTTCCACGACGACAACTTTTTTCTCCCGCGGCCCGAGGCGAACCTCGCCCGCTTCAGCGAACTTCGCGGCCGGCTCGACCGCCTCGGCGTCGGGCGGATCGGGATCCAGGTGAAGGCCCGGCCCGACAGCATCCGCCAGGACGTCGTGGCGGCGCTCGTCGACCTTGGGTGTTTCCGCGTCTTCCTCGGCGTCGAGAACAATGCGGTCGCCGGGCTCGAGGCACTCGGGCGGGGCATCCGCCGGCCCGTGAACCACGAGGCCCTCGGCATGTTGCTCGACGCGGGCATGCACACGCAGTACAACCTCCTCATGTTCGAGCCCGATGCCACGCTCAGCGACCTCCGTGACAATGTTGACTTCATCCGGGCATGGCCCGAGGTGCCGTGCAACTTCGGCCGAGTCGAGGCCTATACGGGGACGGCGCTGGAGCGCGATCTGCGGGCTGCGGGGCGGCTGCGGGGCGACTACTTCGGCTGGACCTACCGCCTGGCCGACGACCGGGCCGAGGTGGCCTACGAACTCTTTCGCCGCGTCTTCCTCGCGCGGAACTTCGATGACGGATGTCTGAACCTGCGGGCGATGCGGCTCGACTACTACTTCCACGTACTCCGCCACTTCTTCCCCGACCGGGCCGATGCGGCGCTCAGGCGCCGCGTCAAGGGCGCGATCCGGCGGCTGAATGAGCATAGCGTGCAGCTGTTGGACGAGATCCTCGACTTCGCGGGGTCGCGCGCCGGGCTGGATGCGGTTGAGGCCGCGCGGCGGGGAGACCGCCTGGCGCCGCTCAGGGCCGACGTCGACCGGGCGATTGCGCGGCGGATGGGCGCGTGCCTCGACGAGATCCGCCGGCGCGCGGGCGAGGGCGAGTCGCGGGGCAGGGGGCGGCTGGCCGGAGCGAGCGCGGCCGCGGCATCGCTTCTGCTAGTCGTTTCGGCGGGCTGCGACGACAACGATACTCACGCGACCGAGATGATGCCGCCGCCTCAGAAGGAGCCTGCCCGGCCGGAGGCGGCGCCCGCCGAGGATGCCTCGCGGCCGATGACGGCCGAGGAGACGGAGATTGTTCAGCGGCACTTCGTCAACACCTACCAGGACGATTACGATCTGCTGGCCGGGCGGTTTAGCCCCTGGAATCGGCCGGTGACGGTCCACCTCGCGATCGGCGCCGACGGGAAGGTCGTGAAGTGCGAAGTTGAGCCCACGCCGAATATCGGCGATAAGCCCGAGTTCGTCGCCGATCTGTGCAAGATGGCCCAGGGCTGGATGTTCGCCGACGTCAAACAGGCGGGCACGGCCACGCTGACGCTCGTCGGCCACTTCCCTGAACGATGGGCGCCGTGTGAGTATATGGAGCGGCCGCACAAGCCGGAGAACTAGGGGCGCGAGGGGCGGCCGAGGCGTGGCCTTGGGCTGGCGCTCGGACACTTCGCTTGCGACGAGGTTGCGCCGCCTGCCGCTCCCTCGGCGGGCCCTTCCTCTTGGCGGGGGCGGACGCGGCTTCTTTCGATTTGCGAAAAATGCTTCCCTTTTTGGCCGTGCCCGATATACTGCCCGCGCTCCGGGTGCGGTGAGGCCGTCGGAGTGGACACGAACGCCGGAAAATCGGAAAGGAGTCCCGAGATGCCGCTTTGCCCGATGCGACAGATGCTGGAGGAGGCCCGCAAGGGCGGTTACGGCGTGGGGGCCTACAACGTCAACAATATGGAACAGATCCAGGCCATCCTGGCCGCGGCAAAGGAAACGCGCTCGCCCGTCATCATCCAGGCCAGCCGCGGGGCGCTGGAATACAGCAATCTCATCTACCTGAAGTATCTGATGTTGGCGGCCGTCGAGGAGAATCCGGACATTCCGATCGTCCTGCACCTGGACCACGGGCCGGACCTGAAACTCTGCAAGGAGGCCATCGCCCTGGGGTTCACGAGCGTGATGATCGACGGGTCGATCGACTACGAGAAGAAGACGCCGGACGGCAAGCACCCGGCCCGCTCGTTCGAGGACAACATCCGCGTGACGAAGGAAGTGGTGGACTACGCCCACGCCCGCGGCGTCAGCGTCGAGGGCGAACTCGGGACGCTCGGCGGCATCGAGGAAGAGACCAAGACCGACCAGGTGCTCCTGACGGACCCCGACCAGGTCGAGGAGTTCTGCAAGCGCACCGGCGTGGACGCTCTGGCGCTGGCGATCGGCACGAGCCACGGCGCCTACAAGTTCAAGCACGAGCCCGTTCTCGCCATGGACCTCGTCACCGAGTGCCGGAAGCGCGCCCCGGACACGAACTTCGTCATGCACGGCTCTTCGAGCGTGCCGCAGGAACTCGTGGCCGAGGTGAATAAGTACGGCGGCAAGTTGCCCGGCGCGATGGGCGTCCCCATCCCGTCCATCCAGGAAGCGGTCAAGCGCGGCATCCAGAAGATCAACGTGGACACGGACGGGCGGCTGGTGGTGACGGCGGCAATCCGCAAGGTCTTCGTCGAGAAGCCGGGCGAGTTCGACCCGCGCAAGTACCTGGGGCCCGCGCGCGACGCCCTCGCGAAACTCATCGCCTCGAAGATGCGCGACTTCGGCACCGCCGGACATGCCGGCGACTACAAGCCCAAGACCCTGGCCGAGATGAAGGCGTTCTACGCGTCGCGGAAGTAGACCGCGGTCGGGCGCGACGATATCCGGCGGGAGGCTGGCGCTGGAGAAAGAAAGAACCTGTCCTTTCAAGGCAAGGGGGCACGTCATGGCGATTCGGCAGGCGTGGGCGGGGTGGGCGGTGGTGGCGGCGTTTCTTCTATGGGTGCCGGGGCTTGATTCCAAGGGGTCCGAGCCTAATCCCAAGGAAATCACGATTCAGATAGGCGAGAATGTTTCCATGAAACTCGTCCTCATCCCCGCCGGCAAATTCATGATGGGCGAAGAAGAAGGCCAGCACGAGGTCACCATCTCCAAGCCGTTCTACATGGGCGTGACGGAGGTGACGCAGGCCCAGTACGAGGCGGTCATGGGCACGAATCCGAGCAGATTCAAGGGCGCGACGAACCCGGTGGATACGGTTTCCTGGGACGATGCTGCGGAGTTCTGCAAGAAACTTTCCGAGAAGACCCGCCAGGCCGTCCGCCTGCCGACGGAGGCCGAGTGGGAATACGCCTGCCGCGCGGGCACGACAACCCGGTTTTCCTTCGGCGACAAAGATGGCGTTTTGGGCGACTACGCTTGGTATGACGGCAACAGCGGCGGCACGACGTATCCTGTGGGCCAGAAGAAGCCGAACGCCTGGGGCCTCTACGACATGCACGGCAACGTGTGGGAATGGTGCGCGGATTGGTACGGAGATTATCCAAAGGGGGCGGTGACGGATCCCCAAGGCCCGGCGTCCGGCGCGTATCACGTTTTGCGCGGCGGCGCCTGGACCAACACTCCGGATAGTTGCCGCTCCGCGATCCGGATCATCAACCCCGCCCCGGGCGGCCCCATCATCAGTTGCGACTTCGGGTTTCGGGTGGTGGTGTCTGTTTCGGCCCCTGGACTTTGATCACCCTTTGCGCTTTTACCCTTTGCTCTTTTCTCGCCCGCCGAAGGCGCGCGCCGCATGACCGTAGGTACTACTGAATGGGGTATAACATCTTTGTGATTAACCGGCTCTCGGTTTAGGGGGTTTCTCTTTGAACCCAACTTGACAAAGCAGCATTAGGAAGACCGCCGACCGCGGGCCATGGGAGGTGAACGTCAGCCGGCGCGACGAATCGCCCGTCACCTCGAACCGAACCTGGAGGTGGTCCTTCGGAAGAATCTCCGGCGCCCGGTCCGCCCACTCCAGGGCCGCGACGCCGTCGCCCTCGAGCATCTCCTCCGCCCCGATGCCCTCCAGGTCCCGCGCGCCCGCAAGGCGGTAGGCGTCCAGGTGGTAGAACGGCAATCGGCCGTCGAGGTATTCCCGGCAAAGGACGAACGACGGGCTGGTGACCTCGCGCGCGGCCGCGGCGCCGAGCCCTTCGGCGACGCCTTTCGCGAAATGCGTCTTGCCGCTGCCGAGTTCTCCGATGAGCGCGAGGCAATCGCCCGCCCGGGCCGCGCGCCCGATCCGCCGGCCGAGCGCGACCGTCTCCTCCGGGCTCTGCGTCTCGATGGTCCAGTCGCCGCTCACCGGAAATGCTCCCAACCTCGCGGCTTCAGGCGTTCGTGCCGGCCGCCGGGGCGGATAAGCGTGACCTCGCGCCCCTCGGTCACGCGGCCGATGCGCGAGAGAGGAACGCCTTCGAGCGGATTCTTCGCCACGAGGCGCTCGCCGTCCTCCGGGCCGACCGCAAAGAGGAGTTCGAAATCCTCGCCGTCGTTGAGCGCGTGCTCGAGCGCGGGCCGGCCGTCTGTCTCGGCCAGTTGCCTCGCGTCGGCCGAGATCGGCACCGCCTCGGCCTCGACCTCGGCCCCGACGCCGCTCTCCTCGCACAGGTGCCCGAGGTCCGTCGAAAGTCCGTCCGAAAGATCGATCATCGCGTGGAGCATGACCGTCCGTGCGAGGATCCTCGCCTCTGCGACGCGCGGGACGAACGAAAGGTGCCGGCCCAGCACCGACCCGCCGAGTTCTCCGGTTACGAAGAGCCAATCTCCCGCCTTTGCGCCCGACCGCCGCACCGGCTCGATGCCGTCCGCCCGCGCCACGAGGGCCGTCCCGACCGACAGCGGCGTCTCGCCGCTCACAATGTCGCCGCCCACGATGGGACAGTCGAAGCGTGCGGCCGCGTCCGCCAGGCCGCGGCAGATTTCTTTCGCGAACGCCATGTCGCGGCTGTTCGGCAGGGCGACCCACGCCACCGCACAGACGGGCAGGGCGGCCATCGCCGCCGCGTCCGACAGGCTCGCCGCGAGGGCCTTGTAGCCGACCTGGCGCGGCGTCGCCTTCGCCAGGTCGAAGTGCGTCCCCTCCAGGAGGGCGTCCACCGTGACGAGGCACTCGGATTCGCCCGCGAGGCGGACGATGGCCATGTCGTCGCCCGGGCCGAGGGGCACCGCGCGCGGGTCGAGGCGCGTCCGGCCCCGGATCCAGTCGATCAGTTTCCACTCGCCTTTGTCGTCCGGCATGGGTCTTCTCGCGGTCTATCTCGCCCGTATGTCGGTGGCCGGCCGCGCATTCATAGGACCTCGGTGCCTCCTCAGTTACTCCGTCACTCCGTTACTCCGTTACTCTCCTCAGATGAACTCCGCCAATCGGAGGAACGCTTCCTCCGCCACCTCGCGGGCCTGGGCTTCGTACGGATACAATTCCACGGTGATCCAGCCGTCGTATCCGGAGTCGCGAAGGGCCCCGAGCACCTTCGGGAAATCAATCGCCCCGCGTCCCGGCACGAGATGCTTGTGCTCGCGCGACGGCGCGATGTCTTCCAGGTGCACGTGGCGGATGTGCGGCGCGAGCCGATGCGCCGCCTCCGCCGGGTCCGCGCCCACGCAGTAGAAATGCCCGATGTCGAAGTTCAGCCCCAGCCGCCGATGCGAAAAACCCGTCAGGAACGCCTCGACCTCGTCGGGTCGCTCGATGAGGAGGTGCGGTTCGGGCTCGACGAGCAGGTTCACGCCGCACTCGTCCGCCAGCGGCAGCACGCGCGCCAGGCCGTCCCGATAGAGCGCCAGGGCCTCGGAGCGGCGCATGCCTTCCGGGAGCGGTCCGCCGGGCTCCAGGCTGAGGCTCGGCGCCCCGAGGTCGCGCGCCAGGCGGATGCAGTTGGCCGTGTGCTCGATCCGCACCTCGCGCGCCTTTTCGTCGGGCTCGATCCACGACGGATGATACGTGTCGCCCACGGCGAAGAGCGTGAACGCGTTCAGGTTCGTCACCGCGAGGCGCAACTGCTCCAGGAGCGCCCGCACCCGCCCGATGCGCCGCGCGTCCATGTCGCGCGGATAGGCGTGCGGCACGTCGGCCAGGATCTCGACCCCCGCGTAGCCGCACTCGGCGATCTCGCGCAGGCTCTCCTCGAGGCTCGTCTGCTTGAACGCGTTGGTGCTGAAGGCCAAATTCATGGTTTCCGGGCATCCTCCGGTCCGTCCGTCCCGGCCCGGGCCGCGAGCGCGGCCTGCATGACCGATTGCCCGCGGACCACGAAAAAGAGGATCCGGTTTCCCTTTTCCACCTGGACGAGGAGGGCCCCGAGCGTTTCGAGGTCCGCGACTCGGTAGCGGTCCACCTGGACGATGACATCGCCGGCGCGGAGCCCGGTGGCAGCGGCGGGGCTGCCCGGCTCGACGCCCGCCACCAGCAGCCCGCGGTCCACCGCGAGGTGCATCGTCGCCGCCAGGTCCGGCGCGAGGACCTGGAGGTCCAGGCCGAAGAGGGCCTTTGCCAGGCGCGCGCCGTCCGGCTTCGGGGCCTCGACGAGGACGATTTCCATTTCGTGCACGGTTTCGCCTCGGCCGACGCCCAGGCGGATCGAGTCGCCCGGTTTTCGGTCGAGGATGAACGTCTCCAGTTGGATGGCGTCTTCGACGGCTTCGCCGGCGACGCTCACGATGCGGTCGTTCGCGGTAAGGCCGGCTTTGGCGGCAGGAGACCCCCGATCCACCGACGCGACGACCGCGCCCGGACAATCCGCCCGGAAATGGAGCCCGAGCCAGGCGCTCCCCGCTCGCCGCATGCTCAGTAGGCCGATCATGATCTCCCGGACGCGGTCCACGGGGATGGCGAACCCCAGGCCCTGGGCTCCCGCGCGGATGGCCGTGTTGATGCCGACGAGTTCACCGCGGATGTTGAGCAGGGGCCCCCCCGAGTTCCCCGGGTTGATCGGCGCATCGGTCTGGATGAGTCCTTCGTACTGGAAGTTCGGCGCCGGCTGGATTGTCCGCCCGACGGCCGACACGACGCCCGTCGTCACCGTGTGCTGGTACCCGAACGGATTGCCGACGGCGATGACCGTCTCGCCGATCATCAGGTCGGAACTCGTGCCCATGGGGATGGCCGCCAGGGGCTTGTCGGAGTCGATCTTGATGACGGCGAGGTCGGCGGCGGGGTCGGCGCAGACGAGTTCCGCCTTCTTCTGCGACTCGTCCGCCAGGGTGACGATGATCTGGTCCGCCTGCTGGACGACGTGGGCGTTCGTCACAATGTAGCCGCGCGGGCTGATGATGACGCCGGAGCCGAGGCTGTTCTTGACGTAGCGCTGCGGCCGGAAAAGGTCGCCGAACTCGCGTTTGAACACGTCCGGAAGGTCCATCCCCAAAAGGGGGCTGAATTGCTGGACGACGACCTGCGTTGTCGAGATGTTGACGACGCCGGGGGCGGCCCGCTCGACGGCCCGGACGACGGGCGTCCGGCGGTCGGCCAGCGCGTCGGTGGGCGGCGCGGCGGCGCGCGCCGGCACTGCAACGGCCACCATCGGCGCGAGCAGGATCGGCACGAGCGCCAGCCGGATAAGTCTCAACCGTTTCGGTTTTCTCATGGCGGTATCCTACCGGGTTCCCGGGGCAGCGGCAACGGGTCAACTTCTTGGACGCCCGAAGCCCGGCCGGTGTTCACGCCGCCCGGACCCGGCGGGGGCCGGCCTAAGAGCCTATCCCAATATCCCGCCTGGCTTCGGTTGGCTGCGCCGCCAGCCGGCGTCGTTCTTCTCGGTCGGCGATTCTTTACATGGAATCGCCTCCCTCGTCGGCCTCGCCGGCTGGCGGCTCGCTCAACCTCGGGCCGACGGGGGGATATTGGGATAGGCTCTATGGTGCGGCCGCGTACTGGCGGATGACCTCGACCTCGGCCGGCAGGAACGGGGTGCCGTCCTTTCGGAGCAGGTCGTGGAACCACTCGGGCGGCTCGGGGGCGCCCGGCTTCGACCCCCACGGCAGGTGCGTCTGGGTCTTGCCGTTGACCAGCCCCCAACTGTACCAGCCGACGTTCTCGGCCTTGAACACCGGCAGGTGGGTCTCGAACCGGGCCTCGGGGCGGCGCATCCATTCGGTGCAGATGACGGGCCGGCCGTAGGCCTTGAGGTCGGCGATGTGCCGGCGGACGGCGTCGGCGCCGCCGTAGTTGTGAAACGTGACGATGTCCGAGAGGTCCAGCGCGATGCGGTTCAGCCTCGCGTTGCCGTTCCAGACGCCGAGGGTGATCGGCTGCGACGGGCCGGCCCGGCGGGCCCAGGCGAACGTTGCCTCCGCGAGCGGCAGGCTGCGGTCGCCGATCGCCCCGTTGGTCGGCTCGTTGTAGAGGTCCCAGGCGATAACGCGCCGGTCCGAGGCGAAGCGGCCGACAACCTGCGTCGCGTAGCGCTCGAGGTCGGGCCAGGCCTTGCGGTCGACGACGCGGCTGTGCCCGGGGCTCGCCGTCCATCCGCTGCTGTGGACGCCGGGAACCGGGGCGTCCTGCTTGCCGAGGTACGGTTCCTTGCCCGAGAACGCGCAGTCGTCGAAGAGCACGGGCATGACCGAGATGCGGTGCTTGGCGGCGATGCGGAGGAACCGGTCGAACCGCTCCAGGAATCGCTCGGGGTCGGCCTGCCAGACGAGGTACTGGATGAAGACGCGGCAGGAGTTGAAGCCGATGGCCTCAGCCCAGCCGAGCTCGCGGTCGATCGTCGCGGCGTCGAACGTGTCGGCCTGCCACATCTCGGTCGTGTTGACCGCCGTGCTCGGGAGGAAGTTGAACCCGCAGGGCCGGGGCACCCGCTGATACCAGTCGCGGGCCTTGTCGGCGGGCCACCGGTCGGCCGCGGGGGCCGGCTTTTCGGGCGGCGCGGCGGCGCGCGCCGGCGCCCGAGCGGCCGCTGTCGCGAGCGCCAGAAAGACCACGAGGTATCGCGTCCGGCTCATCATGGCGTTCATCCTACCGTGCCCGTCGTCAGGCGGCAAGTGTTCCCGCCTGTTGGACGCACCGGGCGGCGCGGTTTGCATCACGCGGGTGTTCCGCGACTTGGCAACGAACGGGTGCCACGCTTTCGCTTGCGAAAGCGTGCGT
>Ga0315277_10011610_pt1 | contig 11081 bp, 11 predicted proteins | sample YL17G05_15_MG_FD_203695 | JGI IMG/M metagenome (GOLD analysis project Ga0315277, IMG submission 203695) | Sediment microbial communities from Yellowstone Lake, YNP, Wyoming, USA - YL17G05_15 | ecosystem: Environmental > Aquatic > Freshwater > Lake > Sediment | place: USA: Wyoming | collected... | reverse complement strand
TGACTTGATCATAGCGGCCGATGTAATAGAGCACCTGGTAGACCCTGACAAATTGCTCCTGATGATTAACCAATATGCGAACAATAGAACTTGCATTGTGCTTTCGACAGTGAATAGGGATGCAGCACGGGGGGTAGACCACCTGGGACCGCCACCCAACAGTGAACACGCGCGGGAATGGGCTTTTTCAGAATTTGGGGAATATGTAGAACACCGCGGTTTTCAAGTAATTAGGCATTTTAGTTGCCCAAGTCTCACCAGTGAATCTATGCAGAGCAGAACCATGATGAACCGTTTGAGATCAACCTTCAGGCCACTGTGGTGGAGAATAAGGGCACTATTTGGCAGTACCTCTCCGCACCTTGGGGGAACTCAAGTCGTCGTAATGCGGACCGCAGAGGTTTGACTTCGTCATCGCTTTGCAACCGCCCATGGATGACACAATAGTCACGTTTTTCATGATTGTCACGGACTTTGACGCGGTGGTGGCCGACTATGCTATACGTGCTTTTGCCAAATTGGGCCAAATGCCTTTCCAGTTAGTCGTGTACCCTAACTCTCTGAGCGAAGCGAGCAAGAATCGGTACTTCGCTGCGTGGAAGTCGTATCCATTTGTACGCATTTGGGAAGATGCGCAGCCCGACATCGACGTCTCCAGCCGAAATCCGTCGTTGGCAGGCCCATACGAGCATTGTAGTTCGATCTGGAATCGCGAACTGCGGCGAATTGCAAGCCCATACATCGCGACAGTAGATGCGGACTTTGAGATTCTTAACCCCAGATTCGTTGGCGCTATGCTTGCACGGTTGGCCGCGAGCCCAAACCTGATAGCTATTTCGAGCGACTACTCGCCCACCATAGAGCGGCATCTTGACCCCTACAGCGGCACAATGATGAGGTTGAATCAGAGATGGCACACTTGGTTCATCATATATCGAAAGAAGGCATTTGAGTGTCCCGTTTCCTTGGGAATGCACAGAGAGCAGATTCCCCAATCGGAGGCTGTCGATTTTTGGGATAGCGCGGGGTGGTTTCAGTCGATGCTTCAAAGGCGATATGGTTGCGACCTGGAAGCCGTGGATACCGCGTTCCGGAACGATTTTATTCACTACGGTGCATTCTCGAAGAATACCCGGGTGAACAGCAATAATGTGGGACTCTTCCGAAGCGCAGCGATCTGGAAGAAGCGGGGCTTCTTTGCCCGAGGCGACATGATAGGACGTCTCTGGGGATTCTTACTCGGTGTCATCTTTTTTCACCACCACGATAGGGGCAAGTTCATAGCCGGGTACAAGGCAGAGTGGCCTGACGGTGTGGATACATATCCATGAAGTACCAGGGCCCGCACGGTACACGGCGCGTATCTTGCTGAGTGAGGTCTCACGTGAGTCAAGTGAGTAGTACAAGAGCTTCAGTAATCATACCGACCTACAATCGTTGTCACAGTTTGGAGCGAGCGCTGCAGAGTGTGAAGGAGTTACAGTTCCCGCGAGACCAGTTTGAGGTTGTGGTCGTCGACAATAACTCGAGCGACAATACGCCCGGTGTGTCAGATAAGTTTCGCGCAACCGGCGTTCCGGTGAAGTACGTGAAAGAAACGCGCCTCTCCTTCACGGTAGCGCGGCACACTGGTGCACAAGCGGCTTCCGGGCCAGTCCTTTGCTACATTGACGACGACGTGATGGTTTCACCGGGATGGCTGACAGCGATTGTCGCAGCATTTGAGAAGGACGAGGGCGTTGCGATTGTAGGTGGACCGATCTTGCCGATCTTTGAATCGGAGCCCCCGGAATGGATTCAAAAGTACCATCCAATGAGTGGCTGGCTGAGTCTTCTGGATCTAGGTACCAGTCAACATGAAGTGCAATATGCTTATGGTCCCAACTTTTCTGTCAGGAATAGCGTGCTGCAACTTTTGGGTGGATTTCCTGCAGACACCATTGGTGTAGAGTCGGAGGGGAGGCACGGGGTGGTTGATAAAATCTATGTTGGCACGGGAGATGTTGGGTTGTGCGGGAAGGTAGTGAAGGCCGGCTACAAAGTTATGTATGTGCCCGAGGCTTTAGTTCATCATGTAATTCCACCAGTGCGGCTCACAAAGAGGTGGTGGCGTTCGCGCCTGACCGGCGAAGGGTGTTGCACAGCCCTCACTCTCCAATATGAACGAAAGGATCGCCCATTACGATTACTTTCACGCAGCCTCCTCTCCTTGCTCAAGGCCGCCAAGCGTGCATTGGGATTCGCGCTAAGCGCGTTGCTTAAGACAGGGAAAGAACGTCATGAGTTCTATATTTCGTATCACCTGTCGAGGGCAAAAGTGGAGTTCGCGCTCGCACGAAATCCCGACTTGGCTCAGCGACTTTGGAAAATTGCGTTGACGGGAGTGCAGCCCGACGAAACCGGTCGATTGTCTCGACTCTTGTCTTAGCCAAGGACAGAATATGCAGGCATTAATCTCGGCCAAAGCCGGTCTCGGGGAAAGAAGCAGACTCGCGATATTCCTTTACGATTGCTCACTGTACAGTTACTTGAAAGACCTTGCCATCAAGCTTGTGGAAGTCGGATATGCGGTCGACATTTTCCTGAAAGATTGGGACATCAACCCCGACTTCGCCGGAATCAGTGCCTTTAGACTTCACGAGAATATAAGAGTGTTTGACTTCACGAGCCGCCCGACTAGAAGCCAAGTAATGCGGAGAAGAGCCAAGAGATTGTTCAATAGATTGGCGCTGTGCGTTTCGCTTGAGCTGCAAGATAAGCCGGAGGATATTATTGATCGCAGCATATTGAACAGGTCGAAGGAAATAGTCAACGAATCCCACTATCGCTGTTTTATCGGGGTAGAAAGGGAAGGATTGATATGGGCAGGGCTTCTGGCGGAAACATACAAATGCCCTTTTATCTACTATAGTCTGGAATTATATGCGGAAGACAACCCCGTGTTTTACAGGGTTTATCATTTGAGAGCGGCAGAGCGAAGGTATCATCAGCTATCCGTAGCTACGATAATCCAAGATCGCCTCAGAGCTAGCGCTTTGTTGAAGAGTAACGGCGTGGAACATGCAAATCTGCTATATTATCCCGTTTCCGTTGGGGGCGGTGTTGTACGAGAGAAATCCAGATTTCTTCAGAACAAATTCAACATCGGCGACGACAAGAAGATCCTCCTATACTTTGGGAGTATTCATGCATCGAGATGTGTGACCGAAATCGTAGCCCTCGCCGGGCATTTGGACGACGATGCAATCCTAGTGGTGCATGGTTGGGGGCCTACAAAATACCTAGACTATCTGCAATCAATTGCTGACAAGAGCAAAGTAACATTTTCGTTAGGGTTTCTTGCGGAAGATGAGATTACAGAAATGGTGTCATCTGCCCATATTGGGATTGCTTTGTATGAAACGACGAATGCAAACGACAGGCTGGTGGCGTTTTCTTCGAGCAAGATCGCATATTATGCCCAGTGCGGGGTCCCGCTCATTGCTTTCGACACGGAGAGTTTCAGGGATCTAATGGGCCATTATGTATGCGGAGAATTGATCAATACAGTCGGTGAAATCCCTGGAAAAGTGCGTAGGATTCTCGAAAACTACATCGCATACAGAGATCAGGCACACGCAGCATACGAACGCTTCTATAGTCTGGATGGAAATGTTTCCAGGTTGATCTCCGGATTGGAGCAGACTCTGGGAGCCTTGTAATCAGAAGACCATGAAGCGTCTGGGAAGTGATGGCGGCGCATTTGTTTCCTGGTCCCCTTTTGTTGGCCGGAGCCAGGGATTCATTGATGCTCTTGGGCTGTTTCCGGTATACGTACATTACCTGAGGGGGCGGGATCCATTGGCTGCGCCCTTCAAGTACGGACCACAATTCCTTGTAACGCTGGCATCTTTGTTCCGCCGCCGTCCCAGTATCGTATTTGTTATGGATCCGCCTGTTTTTGCCCCCTTGGCCGCCTATCTCTATTGCTGTGTTTCGGGTGCCCGCCTTGTCATGGACTGCCACTCCGGAGTGTTTGAGGGCCGGAAGTGGCTTTGGGCGCTGCCAATCCAGAAGCGCCTTGCTCGGTACGCCGCGGCGGTGATTATTACAAACAGCAAAGATGAGCGCACCGTGAAATCGTGGGGCGCGACGCCGTTGGTTGTTGGAGATCCGCCGCCTATTCTCCCCCTGGCGCTACGATCGACTACAGCGGCTAAGGGTGACGACAATTCGCCGCGTTGCATCGTTGTCGTCAATAGGTACGCCGAAGACGAGGCAGTGGAGGAAGTCCTTCTGGCTGCAGCAAAGTTGCCCTCTGTGCGGTTTCTCATTACGGGGGATAGCTCTCGCGCCAGGCCGGGGCAACTGAAAAGCGCACCCGCCAACGTGGTGCTTACGGGCTGGTTGCCCCTACAGGAATATTGGAGGGCCTTGGCCAAGGCGAACATAGTCATGACGCTTACGACTCAGGATAATGCGATTCTTCGCGGCGCGTGGGAAGCAATGTATCTAGGGCAGCCGCTTATTACGTCTCGGAGTGGTGCCTTGTGTAGTTACTTCAGTCGCGGCGCCATATTCGTCGAGAATTCTGCGGAAGGAATATCCGTGGGCGTTCGGGAGGCACTGCTGCACGAAGCGGAGCTGAGAATTGCGATGTCGGCCTTGCGCGATGAAAAGTATCAGGTTTGGCGGCAGGATCGTGAGGGACTCGAAGCGCTGCTGGGCGTGCAATTTGCGCGGAGCTGAGCCGTGGTTGCCCTATTTCAGCAGGTTTGTAAGGCAGTGGTAGGAATGATACCGATTTTGGTAGGTGGCATGGGACGCACCGGCACCACAGTGCAAGGACGCGCGATCTACTGCCATTCAGGGGCTTTTTCACGACACCGCGAGCTTAGTGTGGCTACGACTCCGGCCGGCTCTGAAAGTTCTTCTCGCCATGCAGCAAGCGCCTCTTGACTAACTCAACCCCAATTCTTTCGAGAACGTCACTTGAGGAGGCTAAAGAGCTTCTTTGCCACCACTTTGGCATTCCTGCTTCAAGAAGCCGTATCCAAACCAAGAGCATCGGCCCGGTTAACCTTCTTGGCAGCCGAAAGCACTACCTGATGACTGTTAGCTCAAGCAATGGGACGTACAAGGCATTTGCCAAGGTAATATCCGTGACAAGTAGACCCACTTGCGACTCGATCTACGGCACTCTTACGCCAACCATTATCGCAGAGTACAGCAACCTCGTTCATCTCAACAATACCATTCATGACAAGTCCGACCTGTTCCCTCGCCCGATTGGCCTACTTCACGCGCCGGATTACTCGCTGATGTTGGCGGAATATATGGAGCGATATTCCAGCCTTTCTGCGGTGATGTTGTCGTTTGTGCTGCCTCGTCCTCAACGAACGCAGGAGATTGTGAAGGTTGGCATATCTGTCCTAGACAAATTTGGTCAGCTGCAGAAGGCACTGTTCAACCCCGAGTATTCTTCGCCAGATCTCGAATGTAAGTTGATGTTAGGCAAGCTGAGTCATTCATATTCTCTTTCTAGCCAAGCAAGATCTGAATTGGCGAGCGTGATCGAGCAAGCGAGTGCCAGAGGTTCAATCCGCATTAGGAAAGGGATCATCCACGGCGATTTGGGCCCGCGGAATATTCTAATAGGACAGTCAGGCGTGGTATTCCTCGATTGGGAAGCAATGCAAAGCAATTGCATGCCTCTCTATGATTGTTGCTACTTTGTAATAACCCTGGTGATGCGGTGTGTGCAGCTAGGCATTCCTCCATCGCAATTGAACTACATAAGCTCCGCGCTATTTCGTCATGTTGCCGACTTGGAAACACAATTGGACTCGTGTAACAAAACAGACCTGTTCACCCGTAAAGACATATGGCTCGGGAAATGTATGGCTTTGCTGCAAGTGCTCTCTGCATACGAAAGAGACGCAGAAGGAGGAGGCTATTACCCCCTCCTAAGGCAGCGAGGGCGTCAGATTCAGTATCTTCAAGATGTGCTCGGCCGGGAAATGCTCGATGACGGAACCATCCAATCTGAAACAGGTTAGCAGCCAATGGCAGACCCAATGGGGCAGTGGTTACATTGCTCTCTCGAAGATGGGCAGTGCTTCTGCTGAGATCACCGCCAAGAACTTCATTCGCTGTGCCAACATCAAACCAATGTCAAAGATACTGGATATGGGATGTGGACACGGAAGGGTTACTGAACTATTGGTGAAGCACACTGCTGGGTTGGATGTTGTCGGCATCGACCTAACTCGCCAACTACTCGATAGTTTCGGAATTGAGTCTGGAACGAATGACTGCGATCTAATGCTCGTGGAAGCCAATATCGAGGTGAAATGTCTGCCCTTTGCTGATGGTGAGTTCGATGCCGCAGTCAGTTCACGGGTTTTCCACTATTTGCACGATCCAATGGCCTGCCTCATGGAAGCTCGCCGTGTCGTAAAGGTGGGCGGAGTCGTGGCAATCTCAGTCCCCAATAGGCTGAACCCGGTTAAGTGGTTGACCTACCGCCGAGCTAAGCTTTGCTCACCTGCCGAGGTTGCCCACTGGTTCAGCGCGTGCGGGTTCCATCATATTGCTGTTCGAACTATGTGCTTTCTACCCTCATCCTTCAGCTGGCATGGCCTCGCGTACGCGACCGAATTGGCTGGTGAGTTGCCGGCCTTGGGAATGCTCGGCGGCAATGTCTTAGTATGTGGGAGTGTGTAGGTGGCCAAAATCTGCATGCTGACATATTCGTACTATGGCAGTGATCCGCGAGTGAGGCGCCAAGCGGAAGCCCTCAGCGACAACGGGCACATTGTTGAGGTTATTGCCTTGCGCAATGATGGCGAGGCAGCCAGTGAAGACCTGAAGGGCATTACGGTGGTAAGGATTCCATGGAAGCGGCATCGCGAAGGCATACTGATGTACATTGCTGGCTACGTGTGGTTCTTTGTCTCGGGCCTGATCTACGTGACCGCCTACTACCTTCGGAGGCGCTACGACCTGATTTATGTCTTTAATATGCCTGATTTCTTGGTTTTCTGTGGACTGTTGCCGAAATTTGGGGGAGCCAGGTTGATACTAGATGTCCGGGATCCGATGCCAGAACTGCTGAACACAATCTTCGGAGACCGCATTAGCTCTATCGTGGCCAGTGTGGTGCTTCTGCAGGAACGCCTTAGCCACCGGCTGCCGGATCTCATCGTTACGGTTAACGAAGCGATGCGCGAGACTCTTGTGAGGCGCGGCGTTGATCTCCGCAAGATTGTGGTCGTCCACAACCTACCGGATCCGAGCCTATTCTCGAGGGCGGCGCAACCGGAACGTAGCGGGCAGGCCTTCACATTGATATACACCGGGACAATTTCACCCAGGCATCATATCGATCTGGCGATAGAAGCTCTCTGTATGCTGCAAGAGGAAATCCCCGGCATCCGCCTGAGCATTGTTGGTGAAGGCCCGGATGTCACTAGGCTGCGGGAAACCGCCAGGCGACTTCATGTGGAAGGAAGGGTGATCTTTCAAGGCTTGGTTCCCCTGGAAAAGATACCTGGTTTGCTTTCGGCATCTCAGGTGGGAATCTCGACCTACGCGGAAGATGCCTTTTCAGCCCTGGTACTTCCAACGAAAGTCTTTGAATATCTTATGGTGGGCATTCCAGTGGTTTGCTCGCGCACGCCGACCCTAGACAAATATGTGGATGAGCGCACGGTGTTCTACTTTAAGCCGGGCGACGCCAGATCGTTTGCAGCCCAAGTGCGCCTGATCAATGACAATCCCGACTTGGTGTCAGAGAAGCTGAGTCATGCGCAGGCCCTGCTAGCGAAGATGAATTGGGAACGCGAGAAGCGTCTGTTTCAGGAAATGATCAACGGGCTACTGACAAATGGCGTCGAGGCACGCACCAAGATCTGATACCCGCAACCCCTCGGATTTCTAGAAACACAGAACAAGGAAAGTAGTATGAAGGTTCCCTTTGTTGACCTGCGCGCAATGCACGAGGAAGTCCGCCCCGAGCTTGAGGCGGCCTTCAGGAATGTGTTGGATCGCTCTTCCTTCGTTGGTGGTTCGTACGTTGAGACCTTTGAGAACGATTTTGCGGCGTACTGCGGAGTGAAGCATGTGATCGCCTGCGCCAGCGGGACGGATGCGGTCAAGCTGGCACTGATGGCGGCCGGGGTGGGTGCGGGGGAAGCGGTGATCACGGCTTCGCACACGTTCATTGCGACGGCGGAGGGGATCACGCTGATCGGGGCGCATCCGATCTTTATTGAAATCGAGGCCGATACCTATCACCTTTCCGCCAGTGCACTAGAGGAATACATGCGCACGAAATGCCACAGGGGATCCGATGAACACTGGGTGGACAATGCCTCGGGGCGACCCGTGACAGCGGTATTGCCCGTGCATCTCTACGGGATGATAGCGGACATGAAGCCCATCCTTGAGGTGGCGCAGAAGTACAACCTCAAAGTTGTGGAAGACTGCGCCCAGGCACACGGTGCGACGTATGCGCTGGACGGCAGGACCGCGAAGGCGGGCAGCCTGAGCGCGGCGGGCGCATTCAGCTTTTACCCGGCGAAGAACCTGGGGGCGATGGGCGAGGGTGGCGCGGTGACCACTCAAGACGATTCGGCCGATCAGCGGATGCGCATGTGGCGCGACCACGGCTCGAGTCAGAAATACGTGCATGCCTCGCCGGCCGGTTGGAACGGCCGGCTGGATGCGCTGCAGTGCGCAATACTGGATATCAAGCTGAAGAAGCTGGACGACTGGAACGGGCGGCGACGTCAGGTTGCGGCCTGGTATGGCGAGAGGCTGGGAAAGAATGAGCAGGTTGTAGTGCCTACTGTCCCCGCGGGAAGGGAGCATATCTACCACCTGTACGTGGTGCGTGTTCCGGAGCGGGATCGTGTGATGAAGGAGCTCGGGGCGCGCGAGATCAGTTGCGGGCTGCACTACCCCATCCCGTTGCATTTGCAGGAGGCCTACAGCGACCTTGGGTACTCGATAGGCAATCTCCCGGTTACGGAAGCCGTAGCCGATTCAATCCTGTCGCTGCCGATGTTTCCGCACATGACCGAAGACATGGTGGATTACGTCTGCTCCGAACTGCTTGGTGTACTGCAAGGCAAGACGGAGGCGGCCCGCACAGCCTAAGGAATGGAGCAATGGGGGGACTTGCTTTACTCGCACCAGAATTGTTGGTCTACAAATCCATCGGACTAGATACGGAGGTTTCTTGGCATGAGTGCTCCGGAGTATTGCCGCATTGCGCCCGACGTCAAGCTGGGAAAGGACGTCAAGATCTATGGGTTCGTCAATATGTATGGCTGCTCGATTGGCGATGAGACGAAGATCGGCGCCTTTGTCGAGATCCAGGGAGGAGCGGCTGTTGGGAAAAGGGTGAAGATCTCAAGTCACACCTTCATCTGCGAGGGCGTGACCATCGAGGACTACGTGTTCATCGGCCACGGGGTGATGTTCATCAACGACTTGTATCCGCGATCGACCAATCCAGACGGATCCACACAGACCGGGGCCGACTGGAAATGCATTCCGACACTGATCCGCCGGGGAGCCTCGGTCGGCAGCAACGCCACGATCCTGGCGGGCGTCACCGTTGGGGAAGGGGCGATCATAGGTGCAGGAAGCGTTGTGACCAAGGATGTGCCTCCTTACACGATTGTGGCCGGCGTCCCAGCCCGGGTACTGCGCAAGGTCGAGGCGTGTATGAAGGCAAATGCCTGATGTCATGCTTGCAGGTGGGATTGCATGAAGGCCACCACCATTGACAGTTCGCAGTCACTGCCCTTAGAACCCACTGAGTCCACGCTCGTCGCCAGCAGGTATCTACCACTGAAACGCGTTCTGGACGTCCTGGTCAGCGCGGCCTGCCTCGTCCTCTTCAGCCCTTTGATGCTGGCGCTTGCGATCGGCATTCGCATCGCATCGCCCGGGCCAATCCTCTACCGGCAGCAGAGAATTGGCAAGGGTGGCAAGCCGTTTGCAATGCTGAAATTCCGCTCGATGCAGATTGGGAACAACCCGGATCTGCACCGCGAATATGTGCAAAAACTGATCAAGGAGAACATCCATCCGCAGGCCCTGGGCAAGAGCAGCCTGAAGATCGTGGGCGATCCGCGTATTACGGGCATGGGCAAGTATCTGCGCAAGTTCAGTCTGGATGAACTGCCTCAATTCCTCAATGTGCTGCGCGGGGAAATGTCCATAGTGGGTCCTCGGCCCTCTTTGCCCTACGAGTATGAAATCTACGAGGAGTGGCACAAACAGCGCCTATTCGTGCTTCCAGGCATCACGGGCTATTGGCAGGTGATGGCGCACAACACCGTGACGTTCGATGCGATGGTACGGATCGACCTGTCTTACATGAAGTCGATGAATTTCTGGCTGGATCTCAAGATCATGCTGCTCACACCGGTTGAGATGATCAGAGGGAAAGGAGCGGGCTAGGATGAGTGAAACAAAGGCCGCCGCAAACATTCGTGTTGGGATCATCGGGCTGGGGTATTGGGGGCCGAAGCTGGCGCGCAATTTCCACGACTTGGATGGAACCAGTGTTGCTGTGGCTGCCGATCTGCGACCCCAACGGCTGCACGATCTGGCAGAAATCTATCCGGAAATTTCCACCACGACCGACTACAAGGCCCTCTTGGACGGCCGTGTGGATGCGGTGGTGATCGCGACGCCTGTCGGCACGCACTACCGGCTGGCGAAGGAAGCACTTCTGGCAGGCAAGCATGTCCTGGTGGAGAAACCCATCACAGCCACTGTGATTCAGGGCCAGGAGCTGGTGGCCATTGCCAAACAAAGCAACCTGCGCCTCATGGTCGGTCATACCTTCTTGTACAACCCGGCAGTTCATACGGTCCGGCGCATCGTTCAATCCGGAGAGCTCGGGACCATCTACTACCTGAATGCCACGCGCGTAAACCTAGGCCTGCTGCAGCCGGATATCAACGTCATGTGGGACCTTGCACCACATGATCTCTCGTTGCTTGGCTACATACTCGACACCGATCCGATCAAGGTCAGTGCGATCGGAGCCGTGTACGTGAATAGCTCGCGCTCACTCCCGG